>Ga0208328_1001130_pt1 | contig 10016 bp, 9 predicted proteins | sample DeeseametaMP2633_FD_184170 | JGI IMG/M metagenome (GOLD analysis project Ga0208328, IMG submission 184170) | Marine microbial communities from the Deep Atlantic Ocean - MP2633 (SPAdes) | ecosystem: Environmental > Aquatic > Marine > Unclassified | place: Northeast of Antigua and Barbuda, North... | reverse complement strand
GTCGACACCGCAGGAGAGCCCTGCGCAGTGGTGTCGTGGTGCCCGAGTGCCATGACCAGAGTCTACTAGAACAAGTGTTCGAATGGAATGGTCGTGAGGGCTGCGAAGTGAATCTGTGGAGGACGATCCAGCCGCAACCCAAGCGAGCACCTCGACGTGCCGCAAGGCATGCGAGCGGCGCGCAACCAGGTACCGAAATCGAAGCCCACCGCAAGCACGGCTTCGATAGATGCAGGACCTGCTGCAGCGCGAACGTCCAGGCGCCCACCCACGGTCACCCAGCAGTCGAACCAGACCGGAGGGCGTGCCGTGAAAGGGGGTCACGGGAGACCCTCCAGTCGCCCCGTGGGGAGGTTGCTTGTCGGCGTACGGGGTCTCGAGGCTTCGTCGCTGGCGCTCCTCGCACCTCGACCAGCGGAGGGCGGAGGGTCAGAGGCCGGCGGCGGCGCGGATGTCGGAGCCCAGGGCGTCCAGGCGGGTGGCGGCGGAGATCCGGGCGCCCTCGACGGCGTCCGTCTGGTCGGGGTTGTCGGCGGCGTCCTCGACGGGCACGACGACCTCGAGGTAGCACTTGATCTTCGGCTCGGTGCCGCTGGGGCGGACGACGACGCGGGCGTCGTCGGCGAGGCGGAAGCGCAGGCCGTCGGTGGGCGGGAGGTCCTCGGTGCCCGCGGCGAGGTCGTCGACGCCGACGACGTCGAGGCCACCCAGCGCGGCCGGAGGGTCGTTGCGGAGCCGCTCCATGGCCGCCGAGATCAGCGAGAGGTCCGAGACGCGCACGGAGACCTGGTCGGTGGCGTGCAGGCCGTGCTCGCGGGCGAGGTCGTCGAGCAGGTCGAGCAGGGTGCGACCCTGCGCCTTGAGCGACGCGGCCAGCTCGCAGAGCAGGACGAGGGCAGAGACGCCGTCCTTGTCCTTCACGTGCTCGGGGTCGCAGCAGTAGCCCAGCGCCTCCTCGTAGCCGAAGGCCAGGTCGGGCACCCGGCCGATCCACTTGAAGCCGGTGAGCGTCTCGACGTACGGCTGGCCGGCTGCCGACGCGATCTTGGACAGCAGCGTGGAGGACACGATCGTGGTGGCGAAGGTGCCGGTGCGGCCCCGGCGCAGCAGGTGGGTGGCGAGCAGGGCGCCGACCTCGTCGCCCCGCAGCATCCGCCAGCCGGTCGGGGTGGGGACGGCGGCGGCGCAGCGGTCGGCGTCGGGGTCGTTGGCCACGACCAGGTCGGCGCCGCGCTCCTCGGCCAGCGCCAGCGCGAGGTCCATCGCACCGGCCTCCTCGGGGTTGGGGAAGGCCACGGTCGGGAAGTCCGGGTCGGGGTGCGCCTGCTGCTCCACGACGTACGGCGCAGCGAACCCGGCCCGCTGGAGCACGTCCGCGGCGGGCGACCCGCCGACCCCGTGCAGCGGGGTGTAGACCACGGACAGGTCGCGGGGGCCGTCGGCGACGAGCCCGGCGATGCGGTCGAGGTAGCGGTCGAGGAGGTCCTCGCCCAGCACCTGCCAGCCCGACCCGCGGGGAACCGAGGTGAGGTCGCCGACCTCGGCGATGCGGGCGGCGATCTCGGCGTCGGTGGGGGAGACGATCTGGCTGCCGTCGCCGAGGTAGACCTTGTAGCCGTTGTCCTCGGGCGGGTTGTGGCTGGCGGTGACCATGACGCCCGCGACGCACCCGAGCTCGCGCACGGCGTAGGCCAGGACCGGGGTGGGCAGCGGCCGGGGCATCAACCACACGTCGAGCCCCGCGCCGCGCATGACGGCTGCGGTGTCCTCGGCGAAGGTGTCGGAGAGGTGGCGGGCGTCGTACCCGACGACGACCGAGCCGCCGGGCCCGAGGTGGGCGGCCAGGCCGGCAGCGGCGCGGAGGACGACCACGCGGTTCATCCGGTTCGGGCCGGCGCCGAGGGCGCCGCGCAGGCCGGCGGTGCCGAACTCCAGGGTGCCGTCGAAGCGGTCGGCGAGGTCGGCCGGGTCCCCGCCCGCCTCGACCTCGGTGACGATGCGCTCCAGCTCCTGGCGCGTGGTCGCGTCGGGGTCGGCCGCCGCCCAGGCCCGGGCGCGGTCGAGGAGGTCGGACAGCTCGGACTCCGAGAGGGTCGTCATGGACGGGACGGTAGCCGCAGGATGGTGCCCGTGCCGACCTCGACGTACTCCTTCCGCGACCGCTGGCACGTCGACGCCCCGCCCGAGCGGGTGCGCGAGGTGCTGGTCGACGTGGAGCGCTACGTGGAGTGGTGGCCGCAGGTGGTGGCCGTGGGCTACCTCGGCGAGGGGCGCGGTCTGGTGCTGTGCCGCTCCGCGCTGCCCTACACCCTCCAGCTCGTGCTCACCGAGGTCCTCAACCGCCCCGACGTCCTGGAGGTCGGCGTGGAGGGCGACCTGGAGGGCACGGTGCGCTTCGAGCTGAGGCCCGAGGGCGGGGGCACCCGGCTGGACTTCGCCCAGGACGTCGTGGTGCCGGGCCTGCTCGGTGCCCTGTCCCGCGTGGCCCGCCCGGTCCTGACGTGGAACCACGACCGGATGATGCGGGGCTGCGTCGAGGGCGTCAGGCGTCGCGTCGCCAGCGGGGGAGGTCCCGGCCGAGCTCCTCGAACAGTGCCTGGTTGAGCCCGAAGGCGACCTTGACCTCGGCCACGACCCGGTCGGTCTCCTCGGGAGAGGTGCCGAGGGCGTCGAGGCGGGCGCGGTAGGCGTCCTTGTAGGGCTTGGGCTTGCCGATCGCGGCGAAGTCGTAGAAGGCGATGCCGCGGCCGTCGAGGTCGAAGGCGCGGTCGAGGATCCGGCCGATGGCCTGGCCGCCGGACAGGTCGCCGAGGTAGCGGGTGTAGTGGTGGGCGGCGAACAGTCCGCCCCAGGCCGCGGACGCGCGCAGGCGCGCGGCGTAGGCGTCCGCGGCGGGGGAGTCGACCTCGCGCGGGCCGGTGGGGTCCCAGTGGTCGAGGTCGGCGTCGATGGCGGCGAGCCGCTCGAGGTCCACGTCGTGCACCGCGGCGACGAACGGGTCGTCGAGGTGCTGGCGGCCGACGGTCTCCATCGCGGCGTACACCGTGCGCAGGCGCAGCAGGTAGGCGGTGTAGCCCGCCGGGGAGATCCGCCCGTCGAGCAGCTCGCTCATGAACGAGGAGCCCTCGGCGGCCTCGTGCTCGGTGCGGGAGCCCTCGCGCATGGCGGCGGAGAGGGCGAGCAGCGTGGTGGTCATGGGGTCCTCGGGAGGTGGGGGCGAGCAGGACGTGGCGTTCTCGACACAGTGTCGAGAACTAGTCGACACTGTGTCAACATACGTCTGGACAGGTAAGGCTTGCCTTGTCGACCCGGAGCGGGTCACGGTCGCGGACCTGCCCGACGTGGAGGCCGACGCGCTCACCGGCGGCAGCCTCGACACCGGGCTCAGCTGGCGACCGGCGTACCTCGGGGTGCGGGTGAGCGGCGTCCCGCAGCAGCGCGACGGTGAGCACGCCGGCTCCTTCCCGCAGTCCTTCGTCGACGCGATGGACCGGCTCGGCACGGCCGCGTTCTGGTACTCCAGCGGCGGTTCCACCGACGCCTTCAAGGTCGCCGCGCCGCTGACCCTCTCGACGGGCGCGGACGGCGCGGTGGGTCCGACGCCCACCGCCCCCACCAGCCCGAGCGCCACCGCCACGCCGGCCCCGCCGACCGTCCTCCCGCCCCCGGCGACGGTGACCGCCACGGTCACCGCCCCGGCCGCGTCGCCCTCCGCCCCGCCTCCCGCCCCCGCGGCACCCACGCCGGTCGTCGGGCCCTCGGCGACCTCGGTCGCCCCGGTCACGACCGTGACCACCCAGACCCGTCTGCTGGCCGCCCCGGCCCAGGCCGATGCCGCAGCGCCCGCCCTGAGCTGGGAGATCTCGCCCCGCGTCGACGACCACCTGTCCACCCACACGCTGTCCGAGGGTGCGAGCGAGGACGAGGACGGCGTCGTGTCGTTCCCCCTCGTCGCCGCCGACCTGGACCCGGCGACCGGGGCGGGCACCCTGACCTACGACGGCTCGGTCAAGGGGGCCTTCGCGATGATGGGCACGGAGTACTACTCCATCACCCTCGCCGACCCCGTCGTCTCGGTCACCGAGGACGGCAGCGGGTCGCTGAGCGCCGTCGTCTCCGCTGCCAACGCCGCCACGCAGCAGGGGGCAGCCGCGACGACCGACCCCGCGCGCGTGGTGGTCACGACGTTCAGCGACTCCGCCTGGACGCCGACCAGCGGCCTGTCCACGCTGCAGTCGACGCCGGACTGGGCCGGGGTCCTGCCCACCGGCAGCCCGGCCGCGCTGGCCCTGGGTCTCTCCGACACCCAGCCGGTCGACGGCCAGTCGTTCGCGCCGGAGTTCCTGGCCCAGCTCACACCCGGCGTGCGCGCCCACTTCTACGCCTCCGGGTCCGGCTCCGACGCCACCAAGCAGCCGTCGGCGTTCGCGGCCGAGGCCGCCGGACCGCAGGTCGCGGTGCGTACCACCTCCGCCACGTCGGACGCGCTCGTGCTCGACGTCGACGGCTCCGGCTTCACCGGTGTGACCAACCCCGGTGACGACGGCGTGTACGTCGGCCTCGCCCCGGCCGGTGGCCTGCCGGACACCGACTCCCAGCAGGACCAGGACGCCTTCGCGGCCGCCGCCTGGGTGCCGGCCGCACAGATGACCGACGGCACCATCGACGTCACCCTGACCGCCGACCCCGCCGACCTGGACGCCGAGCGTGACTACAGCGTCTACACCTGGCAGGCGCACGGTCACTCCAACACCAGCCAGGACACCGAGACCGCGGTCGCGATCGACTGGGCGGCGCTCGGGCTCGCCGAGGTCGCCTCGACGACCACGGTGAAGGTGAAGAAGAAGCCCACGACGAAGCGCCGTGGCGTGCTCCTCGCCAAGGTCACCGGTGAGGCGGGCAAGGCCACCGGCAAGGCCGTCGTGACCGCGAAGAAGGGCGGGAAGACCAAGAAGGTGACCAAGGCCGTCACCCGTGGCAAGGCCCGCGTCACGCTCCCCACGCTGTCGCGTGGGAAGTGGAAGGTCGTCGTGGTCTTCAAGCCGTCCGACACCTACGCGCGGTCGACCGACCGGCTGACCCTCAGGGTGCGCTGAGTCGTGCGCAGGATGCTCGCGGGCCTGGTGGTCTGCTGCCTCGGCACGCTGCCCGTCGGGCTCGCGGGCGTCCTGGCGGCGCCCGCCGCCGCCGATGAGACCAACCACGACACCACCGCGGCAGCCCCGGTGCTGCGCTGGGAGGTGTCCCAGCAGTTCGACGACCACCTCAGCAGCCACGCGCTCGGCGGGGGCGCGACCGAGGACTCCGACGGTGTGGTCACCTTCCCCGGGGGGACCGGCACCTACGACCCCTCGACCGGCGTCGCCGAGGTGGCCTACCAGGGCTCCGTGCGCGGTGCCTTCCAGCTGGGCCAGGAGTTCTACCACGTCCGCATCGCCGAGCCGGTGCTGCAGGTCGACGGCTCCGGGCGCGGGGAGATGACGGCTCTCGTCTCGGCCGCCAACATCGCGGCCCAGGGGGAGGAGGCGCAGGAGACCCAGCCCGCACGGGTCGTGATGTTCGGCTTCGACGTCGGCGCCTCCGACTGGGCGCCCGACGGTGCGCTCGCCTCGCTGTCGGCGACCCCCGACTGGGCGGGTGTCGTCGAGCCGGGCAGCGAGGACGCCGCCGAGCTGGGGATGGACGAGGGCACCCCGATCGACGGCCGCGCCTGGGCCGTCCCCTTCCTGCACCAGGTCACGTCGGGGGTCCGCGCCCACTTCTACGCCACCGGCTCCGGCTCGGACGACAAGAAGCGCCCGGCGGCGTTCGTCGCCCAGGCCACCCCCACCGACGTCGTGCCGGAGCCCGAGCCCCCGGCACCGCTGACCCTGGACTGGGCGGTCTCCTCGGAGTTCACCGACGTCTTCGACCGCAGCCTCACCGGTGGCGCGACGGAGACCGACGGGGTCATCACCTTCCCCGACGGCCGCGGCAGCCACGACGAGGCCACCGGCGTCACCACGGTGTCGTACGCCGGCTCGGTCACCGGATCGGTGCCCGACCCGTTCCTCGGGATCTCGACGCGGTACTCCCTCACCCTGGCCGACCCGCGGCTGCAGGTGGACGGGACCGGCGCGGGGCAGGTCACGGCCGTGGTGTCCGGGGAGACGCCCAGCCCGCTGTCGCCCGTGCTGCCCATCCTGCCCGGCACGAGCACGACGCCGACCCGGGTGGTCGTCGCGACGTTCTCGGTGACCGCGGAGGACTGGTCGGCCTCCGACGGGGTCGCCACCCTCGCGACCACCCCTGACTGGGCCACCGTGGGCAGGAGCTTCCCGGCGGCCTTCCTCGACCAGGTGACCGCGGAGTCGCGCGACCACTTCCGGGCCACGAGCGAGGACGCGGCCCAGGACGCCAAGGCGCCCGCGCCGCTCACCGCCAGGGGCGTGCACGTCCCGGCACCCGAGCCGGAGCCGGAGCCGGGGCCCGAGCCGGAGGCGTGCGAGCCTGCCCCGGCCTCACCGTCGGTCTCGGTCTCCCGCCTCGACACCACCAGCGGCGACACCTTCCGGGTCCTCGGCACCGGGTTCCGCGCGGAGAGCTGCCCCGGCGACAGCGGCGTCTACGTCGGCATCGCCGAGGGCGACGTGCTGCCGGACGTGGCCGAGCGGGAGAACACCGAGCAGTTCCTGGCCGTCGACTGGGTGAGGCCCGGACGGATCGTCGACGGGGCGTTCACCAGCACCCTGTCCCTGCCCGACGGGGCCCCGGAGGGCACGGCCTCCGTCTTCACCTGGCAGGCGCACACGCACTCCAACACCAGTCAGGACACCGTCACCGCGCTGCCCCGTGCGGCTGCGGAGCCCGCCCCGACCACCACCACGCTGCGGGTGCTCAAGAAGCCGCGTGCCGGCGAGCGTGGTGCGGTGCGGGTCCTCGTCACCGCGGACGGCGCGCCGGCCTCGGGGCGGGTGGCGCTGACGGTGCGCCAGTCCGGTCGGGTGGAGACCCATCGGGCCACGCTGCGCTCCGGCGGCAAGGTCAAGCTGCGGCTGGACCGGGCGAGCGAGGGCCGGCTCGTGGCCATCGCCACCTACGAGGGCGACGAGGACCACGACCGGTCCGAGGGCCGGGTCCGCTTCAGGGTGCGCTGATCAGGGTGCGCTGACGGCGCGCAGCACGAACCTCGCCACGCTCTCCGGGGCCAGTCCCCGGGGAGCGAGGCAGGCGTGGACCAGCGCGACCGTCGCGTCGAGGTCCTCGACGGTGAAGACACCGGCGCGCTCGCCGTCGATCAGCACCTCGCGCAGCACCTTCTCGACCGCCACGACGTGCTCGCGGATCGCTTCGCGCGACTCGGGGGGGAGCACGCCGTACAACCGGGGGCCCAGGCCGAGGTGGAACTCCTCGCCGGAGGCCAGGTGGTGGTGCACGTAGGCCCGTAGCCGCGCGGCCGGGTCGGAGGCCTGCGCCAGGACCTCCTCCAGGCGCTCGAGGTAGCGCGAGGTCTCGTGGCCGGCGAAGGCCACGACCACGGACTCCTTGTCGGGGAAGTGGTGGTAGATCGTGGTCCGCCCGACCTCCGCACCGGCCGCGATCTGGGCCATGGTGATGGCATCGAAGCTGCGCTCGGCGAGGAGCTCGGCGAAGGCCGTGAAGACACGGTGGTGGATCTGCGCGCGGTGCTCGGCGAGCGAACCGCCGGTGATCCTGGGCACGGGCCCGAGGCTACGGCAGGTCGGCGCGCAGCATGCCGGTCGCCATCGAGACCAGGTTGCGCACGAAGGTCTCGGTGTCCAGGCCGAGCCGCTGGGTCGAGCCGCGCTCCTCGGCCCGCGCGCGGTCCCCGATGGCGCGCAGCACGAAGGAGGTCAGCAGGGCCAGCCGCTCGGCCCGGACCTCCTCGGGCATCGCGGGCATCCGGGCGGTGATGAGCTCGTAGACGGGCACGCCGCCCGTGCGCTCGAGAGCGGCGCGCACGTCGGGGTCCTTGTCGTGCTGCTCGTCCGCGATCAGGTCGGCGACGATCACCAGGTAGCACCGGCCGCTCCAGCCGGTCTCGGCGAGCTCGGTGGCCGGGCGGACCAGCGCCTCGAGCGCGGCCGGCAGGTCGTCGGACCGCTCGAGCGCGGCCTGGTGCAGCCGGTGCTCGCGCTCGGCCAGGAAGTCGGCGTGCTGCTCGAGCACGGCGGCGAGCAGGCCCTCGCGGGAGCCGAAGTGGTAGTGGACTGCTCCCCGGTTGCGCTGCCCGGCCTGACGGGTGATGTCGAGCAGGGAGGCGTTGGTGACGCCGTGCTCGGCGAAGGCCCGCGTGGCGGCGACGAGCAGCCGTTGGCGGGTCTCGGCGCCGCTGGAGGCGGGGCTGCCGCTGGGGGTCTCCCCGGGGGAGGGTGCGGTCATGGTGGTCTCCTGTCAGATCCGGGGGACGACGCGGTGCAGGAGGTCGCCCATGCGCGAGGCGGCCGCGCGACCGGCCTCGATCACCTCGGAGTGGTCCAGCGGCTGGTCACTGATGCCGGCGGCGAGGTTGGTGACCAGGCTGATGCCGAGCACCTCCATGCCGGCCTCGCGGGCGGCGATCGCCTCCAGCGTGGTGCTCATCCCGACCAGGTGCCCTCCCAGCACCCCGGCCATCCGCACCTCGGCGGGGGTCTCGTAGTGCGGGCCCGGGAACTGCACGTAGACGCCCTCGTCGAGGGAGGGCTCGACCTCGCGGCACATCGCCCGCAGCCGCGCGGAGTAGAGGTCGGTGAGGTCGACGAACCGGGCGCCGACGATCGGTGACCGACCCGTGAGGTTGATGTGGTCGCTGATCAGGACCGGCGTGCCCGGGGTCCAGGACTCCTTCAGGCCGCCGCAGCCGTTGGTCAGCACGATCGCGCGGCAGCCGGCCGCGGCAGCGGTGCGCACGCCGTGCACGACGGCCTCCACGCCCCTGCCCTCGTAGTAGTGGGTGCGGGAGAGGAAGACCAGCAGCTGGCGGTCCCCGGCCCGGACCGAGCGGATCTTGCCGCTGTGCCCAGCCACCGCCGCGGCGGAGAAGCCCGGCAGGTCGGTCGTGTCGATCTCGGCGGTCGCCTCGCCCAGGGCGTCGACGGCCGGCAGCCAGCCCGAGCCCAGGACCAGCGCGACGTCGTGCCGCTCGACCCCGGTCAGCTCCGCCAGGCGGGCGGCGGCGTCGTCGGCGCGGGTGTAGGGCGTCGGCTCGTCAGTCACGAGCGGTGAGGATACGCCCCCCGCGGGTCGCTCACAGCCCGGTCGAGCGGCAGGGGCGCCGGCGCAGGGCCGCGACGTAGTCGTCGGGTGCCGCGGCCGCCTCGGCGGCGTCGGCCAGCACCCCGAGGTAGGACGCGGAGGGCAGGCCGCCCTCGTAGGCGTCCAGCACGTAGGTCCAGGCGACCTGCTCGCCGGTCATCGTCGAGACCCGCACCTTGGTCTTGCGGTAGAGGCCGGAGTCGGCGGACTCCCAGCCGTCCAGGGCGACCTCGTCCTCCTTCGTGACGTCGTAGACCGCGACGTACACCTGCTCGAAGGAGTCCTGGACGATCGTCGACAGGGCGCCGTCCCACCCGTGCTCCTCGCCGCCGAAGGTCAGCCTCCAGCCCTCCAGCCACCCGGTGGTGTTCAGCGGCGAGTGCGGGCAGCGCTCACCCATCCGGGCGGGATCGAGGTTGGTCCCGTAGGCGGCGTAGAGCGTCACGACACCGAAGGCTAACGTCATGGCCCGCCGCATTAGGGTGGACCTCGTGACGACCCACTTCGATGTCCTCGTTCTCGGTGCAGGCCCCGGCGGCTACGTGGCTGCCATCCGCGCGGCGCAGCTCGGCAAGACCGTCGCCGTCGTGGAGGAGAAGTACTGGGGCGGCGTGTGCCTCAACGTCGGCTGCATCCCCTCCAAGGCGCTGCTCAAGAACGCCGAGCTCGCCCACGTGCTCACCCACGACAAGGCCAAGTACGGCATCGAGGGCGACGCCACGATGTCCTTCGGCCCCACCCACGCGCGCAGCCGCAAGGTCAGCGAGGGGATCGTCAAG
>Ga0208328_1001127_pt1 | contig 10034 bp, 3 predicted proteins | sample DeeseametaMP2633_FD_184170 | JGI IMG/M metagenome (GOLD analysis project Ga0208328, IMG submission 184170) | Marine microbial communities from the Deep Atlantic Ocean - MP2633 (SPAdes) | ecosystem: Environmental > Aquatic > Marine > Unclassified | place: Northeast of Antigua and Barbuda, North... | reverse complement strand
CCGAAGTGTCGTGGGTGTGGAAGTGGATGGGCAGGCCGACCTCTTCCTTCAGCGCCTTGACCAGCGGGCCGGCGGCGGAGGGCTTCAGCAGCCCCGCCATGTCCTTGAGCCCCAGCACATGGGCGCCCGCGGCCTTCAGCTCCTTGCCCATGGCGACGTAGTACTTGAGATCGTACTTGGCGCGCGCCGGGTCGAGGATGTCACCGGTGTAGCAGACCGTGCCCTCGCAGATCTTGCCGCTCTCGATCACTGCGTCCATGGCGACGCGCATGTTCTCGACCCAGTTCAGCGAGTCGAAGACGCGGAACACGTCGACGCCCGAGCTCGCCGCCTGTTTCACGAAGCTCTCGACCACGTTGTCGGGGTAGTTGGTGTAGCCCACGCCGTTGGAGGCGCGCAGCAGCATCTGCGTCATGACGTTGGGCATCTTGGCGCGGATGTCCCGCAGGCGCTGCCACGGGCATTCCTGCAGGAAGCGGTAGGCCACGTCGAAGGTGGCGCCGCCCCAGCACTCGACCGAGAACAGGTTCGACAGGTTCGCCGCATAGGCCGGCGCCACCTTGATCATGTCGAGCGAGCGCATGCGGGTGGCCAGCAGCGACTGGTGGCCGTCGCGCATGGTGGTGTCGGTGATCAGCAGCTGCTTCTGCTCGGACATCCAGTCGGCGACCGCCTGCGCGCCCTTCTCCTCGAGCAGGGTGCGGGTGCCCGGCGGCGGCGTCTCGGTGCGCAGGGCGGGGGGCTTGGCGGGCTTGAGATCGGCGGGCGGCTTCGGGCGCCCGGCGACCTCGGGGTGACCGTTCACCGTGATGTCGGCGATGTAGGTCAGCACCTTGGTGCCCCGGTCCCGGCGCTTCTTGAAGTCGAAGAGCTCGGGCGTCGTGTCGATGAACTTGGTGGTGTACTGGTTGTTGAGGAAGGTCGGGTGCTTCAGCAGGTTGATCACGAAGTCGATGTTCGTGCTCACGCCCCGGATGCGGAACTCGCGCAGCGCGCGGTCCATGCGGCGGATCGCCTGCTCGGGGGTCGGCGCCTTGGCGGTGACCTTCACCAGCAGCGAGTCGTAGTAGCGGGTGATCACCCCGCCCGCATAAGCCGTGCCGCCGTCGAGACGGATGCCCATGCCGGTGGCCGAGCGGTAGGCGGTGAGCCGGCCGTAGTCGGGGATGAAGTTGTTGGTCGGATCCTCGGTGGTGATCCGGGTCTGCAGCGCGTGGCCGGTGAGGCGGATGTCGTATTGCGAGGCCTTGCCGGTGGCCTCGGCCAGGCTCTTGCCCTCGGCGATCATGATCTGGGCCTGCACGATGTCGATGCCGGTGACCTCTTCGGTCACGGTGTGCTCGACCTGCACGCGCGGGTTCACCTCGATGAAGTAGAACTTGCCCGTCTCCATATCCATCAGGAACTCGACGGTGCCGGCGCATTCGTAGTTCACGTGGGCGCAGATCTTGCGGCCGAGCTCGCAGAGCTCCTCGCGCTGCGCTTCCGAGAGATACGGCGCGGGCGCGCGCTCGACGACCTTCTGGTTGCGGCGCTGCACCGAGCAGTCGCGCTCGTAGAGGTGGTAGATGTTGCCCTGCTTGTCGCCGAGGATCTGCACCTCGACGTGGCGGGCGCGGATGATCATCTTCTCGAGATAGCCCTCGCCGTTGCCGAAGGCCGCCTCGGCCTCGCGGCGCCCTTCGAGCACCTTCTCCTTGAGTTCCTTGGCGTTGTTGATCGGGCGCATGCCGCGCCCGCCGCCGCCCCAGGACGCCTTGAGCATCAGCGGGTAGCCGATCTCTTCGGCCTCCTTCGCGATGGCGTCGAAGTCGTCGCCCAGCACCTCGGTGGCGGGGATGACCGGCACGCCGGCGGCGACGGCCACCTTGCGGGCGCTGGCCTTGTCGCCGAGCGCGCGCATGGTCTCGGCCCTGGGTCCGATGAAGGTGATCCCGGCAGCGTCGCAGGCATCCACGAACTCGGGGTTCTCGGACAGCAGCCCGTAGCCCGGGTGGATGGCGTCGGCGCCCGATTCCTTGGCCACGCGGATGATCTCGGGGATCGACAGGTAGGCCGCCACGGGGCCCAGCCCCTCGCCGATACGATAGGCCTCGTCGGCCTTGAAGCGGTGGAGCCCCAGCTTGTCCTCTTCGGCGTAGACGGCAACGGTCTTCTTTCCCATCTCGTTCGCCGCACGCATGATGCGGATCGCAATCTCTCCGCGGTTCGCGACCAGAATTTTCTGGAACTCGGGCATCGCTGGTATTCCTCCTTCAACGGCCTCTCTCCGACCGTGGCGGAGAGTGAACGCGATGCCGCGATGCAGCGCAAGATGGCTTTGCAAAGTTAGCGGATTTTGCCGGACGCTTTGCAGAATCGCGGTTCGGAAGGAGGCAGCGCCCCCGCGGAGGGCGCGGGGACGCTGCGGTTTCACCGGGGCCCGCCGCGTCGTCGGGGGAGGGGGCAACGACGCCGCCCGCGGTGTCCGGCGCCAAGTGTCGCCGGGGATGAAAAGGTCCGGGGCCGCCCGCATGGTACGCCGTTGGTTGGAGGTCCCGGACCGGGACTCGTCACCCTGCCTGCCGTTGACGGTCTTGCGCGCTCCGTCGGTCGGCGCAGGGCGCGCAGACAGGAAAATGCGTCCTGCAGCCTCGTTCTGAAAAGTCGCGATGATCGGAATGATCCACGTGTGATCGCAAACCCGGTCGTACCTTCGGGAGGGGCGTGAGTGGGCGCACCCGCAGCCGTTTCCTTGCGTGCGGCGGCCGGGGCCGTGACCGACCATGCCGCCGCACTTGAAAAGGGATTTTTCGGAGAGCGCGAGGCGCCTGCCGATAATGATGACAGCGTACCACGGATACACGCTTCGGTTGCGTTAATAATACGTGAACTGAATTTCGCCCGCGGCGGTCAATTTTACGAACAAATGCGGAACGCACCTTTTGTCGCCGCCGCGCATGCGCTAGATTTCCCGGCATGAGCAGTTTCGATGACATGGACGCCTTCGAAGGCGCCTCGCTGTCGGCGCGCGCCATGGCGGCGCGCCCCGCGCCCTATCTCGACGACCTGAACCCGGCGCAGCGCGAGGCGGTCGAACGGCTCGACGGGCCGGTGCTGATGCTCGCGGGGGCGGGGACCGGCAAGACCAAGGCGCTGACCAGCCGCATCGTGCACCTTCTGGTGAGCGGCAAGGCGCGCCCGAACGAGATCCTGTCGGTGACCTTCACCAACAAGGCCGCGCGCGAGATGAAGGAGCGGGTGGGCCGCCTGCTCGGGCAGCAGATCGAGGGCATGCCGTGGCTCGGCACCTTCCACTCGATCTGCGTCAAGCTGCTGCGCCGTCATGCCGAGCTGGTGGGGCTGAAGTCGAACTTCACCATCCTCGACACCGACGACCAGATCCGGCTGCTGAAGCAGCTCATCGCCGCCAACAACATCGACGAGAAGCGCTGGCCCGCGCGCCAGCTCTCGGGGCTGATCGACCACTGGAAGAACCGGGCCTGGGTTCCGACGAAGGTGCCCGCCTCCGAGGCCTCGGCGTTCAACAACCGCGGCACCGAGCTTTACGAGCAGTACCAGACCCGCCTGCGCGAGCTGAACGCCTGCGACTTCGGCGACCTGCTGCTGCACATGGTGACGATCTTCCAGACCCACCAGGACGTGCTCGAGCAATACCAGCGCTGGTTCCGCTACATCCTCGTGGACGAGTACCAGGACACCAACGTCGCCCAGTACCTGTGGCTGCGGCTGCTGGCGGGGGCGCACAAGAACATCTGCTGCGTCGGCGACGACGACCAGTCGATCTACGGCTGGCGCGGCGCCGAGGTCGGCAACATCCTGCGTTTCGAAAAGGACTTCCCCGGCGCCCACGTGGTGCGGCTGGAACAGAACTACCGCTCGACCGCGCATATCCTCGCCGCCGCCTCCGGCGTGATCCGCGGCAACGAGGGGCGGCTCGGCAAGGAGCTCTGGACCGCGGCCGAGGGCGGCGAGAAGGTCCGTCTCATCGGCCACTGGGACGGCGAGGAAGAGGCGCGATGGATCGGCGAGGAGATCGAGGCGCTGCAGAAGGGCACGCGTGGCATCCGCCCGCATTCGCTCGACGACATGGCGATCCTCGTCCGGGCCTCGCACCAGATGCGCGCCTTCGAGGACCGCTTCCTGACCATCGGGCTGCCCTACCGGGTGATCGGCGGGCCGCGCTTCTACGAGCGGCTCGAGATCCGCGATGCCATGGCCTATTTCCGGCTGGTGGTCTCGCCCGATGACGACCTCGCCTTCGAGCGCATCGTCAACACCCCCAAGCGCGGGCTCGGCGACAAGGCCCAGCAAGTGATCCAGCACACCGCCCGCGAGTTCGGCGTGAGCCTCATCGAGGGCGCCCGCATCGCGGTCGAGGAAGAGCGCATCAAGGGCAAGGGCGGCGGCCAGCTGCGGCTGCTGTGCGAGAACCTCGCGCGCTGGCGCGAGACCATGCTCGGGCCGGTGCTGCGCCCGGGCGAGATCGACGGCGACGACCCGACCGACGTGATCGACGACGAGCCTGCTTTCGTGGTCGGCGGCACCCGGCGCGGCCGTCCGCGGGTGACCCACATGGAGCTTGCCGAGATGATCCTCGACGAGAGCGGCTACACCGGCATGTGGCAGGCCGACAAGACGCCCGAGGCGCCGGGGCGGCTCGAGAACCTCAAGGAACTGGTCAAGGCGCTCGAGCAGTTCGAGAACCTGCAGGGCTTCCTCGAGCACGTCGCGCTGATCATGGACAACGAGAGCGAGGAGGCCGGCGCCAAGGTCTCGATCATGACCCTGCACGCGGCCAAGGGACTTGAGTTTCCCGCAGTGTTCCTGCCCGGCTGGGAGGACGGGTTGTTCCCCTCGCAGCGCAGCATGGACGAGAGCGGGGTGAAGGGGCTCGAGGAAGAGCGGCGCCTTGCCTACGTGGGGATCACCCGGGCCGAAGAGCTTTGCACGATCTCCTTCGCCGGCAACCGGCGGGTGTTCGGCCAGTGGCAGTCGGCGCTGCCCTCGCGCTTCATCGACGAGCTGCCCGAGGAACATGTCGAGGTGCTGACCCCGCCGGGTCTCTACGGCGGCGGCTACGGTGCAGCGGCGGCCTATGGCACCGGTTCGGGGCTCGAGACCCGCGCCGCCGAGGCCAATGTCTACAATTCTCCGGGCTGGAAGCGGCTGCAGGAGCGCTCGACCCAGCGCCCGGTGAGCCAGCCCCGCGAGAGCCGCAACACCATCATCGACCTGCAGGCGGTCTCGGCCTTCGAGATGGGCCAGCGGGTGTTCCACCAGAAGTTCGGCTACGGCGAGATCATCGGCATCGAGGGCGACAAGCTCGAGATCGCCTTCGAGAAGGCCGGCACCAAGAAGGTGGTGGCCCGCTTCGTGCACGCCGACACCGACGTCCCGTTCTGAGACGGGGCGTCGCGGACGGGCGCTGGCGGCAGTTTCCGCGGATTGGTGGGGGGAGCCGGTGGGCGTTCGGTCGGTCCGGGCGCTTTATGGGCCTGCTTGAGGGGCTCGGCGAGGATTCTTGATTTGGCAGCCACGCGGAGGGGCCGCGCCTGTGCGGTGGTGAGGGGGCGCCCTGTTCTCCGATCTCGCGCGGGCGGGGGCGTCGGGACGCCTCCGGCGGGAGTTTATCTGGCAAGATGAAGGGGCGGGACGTCCCGAGGAACGGGCCGGTCAGCCGTTCGGCATCCGCAGCACCAGGTTGCGGCCGTTCTTGTTGAGCTGGAGTTCCGTATCGCCGATGGCCGCGACGCGGCCGCCGTCCAGACGGTCGCCCACCTTCACGTTCTGCAGCCGCCCGTTCGACAGCCGCACCAGCGCCCGGCGGCTCGAGGGCGTGCCGAAGACGCCGATCAGGTTGATCTGGCGCAGGTTGATCTGGTTCTTGACCGTGGCCGCGCCCGCGACGCTGCTGTTCTGCGGGATCCGCGGCGCGGCGGGCTGGGCGCGCACCGTGGCGGCGGAGGCGGTCCGCAACGGCTCGGATTCGGTGCGCTTGACGATGGTGTCGATGTCGCGCGGCCGGTTCTTCGGCTGGATCGAGCTTGCCACCGCGAGCCGCGTGCCGACCGGCACTTCGGCGACGATCTCGTCTGCCTCGGCCTCGGGTTCTGCTTCCGGTTCTGGCGGGGTGTCGACGGTGGCTGCGACCTGCTGGGCGATGGCCTCTGCCATCGCCGCCTCGGCCTGCTGCTCGGCCGCTTCGCTGATCGCCGCGGGGCGTTCGATCGGGCGTTTCCCGGCCAGCTCCGCAAACGAGTTGCCGCCCAGCGTGGCGCGCTCGGCCTGTTCGACGAGATCGCCGGGACGCGGCTGCGGGCGGCTCTGGGCGAGCGGGTTCTCTGGCTCGGCGCTGGCGGTGTCGGTGGCCGCGGCGTCACTCGTGGCCGCGCCGGTCTCTTCGCCGCCGGTCGCGGGGGCTTCGGGCCGCGCTGTGGGGGCGATGGGGGCGGCTTCGTCCACCGGCTCGGCAGGGCTGCGCTGCGGCGGGATCTGCGGCGGCGGGCCGGTGAAGACCCGGATGCCGTCGGGCGAGATCGCGCCCTCGGGGGTGGCCCGCACCAGCCCGTTCTCGTCGAGGTCGAAGCGCACGTCCGGGCCGGGCGGCAGGCGCACCGGCTCGAGCGCCACGTCGTCGTTCAAGGTGTCGGCGGGCGGCAGCGCCACCGCGTCGTACTGGCCGACCTTGGGGTCGACCGAGGCGATGTAGAGGTCGTCGACGGAATCCGTCTGCGGGTGGTGCGGCGCCGAGGGTGCGCGCTCCCAGATGCCGGTGGCGGCGTAGCGCGCGGCGGCCTCGTCGGCGCTCGGGCTCTGGCCGGTGGGTTCGGCGGGGAGCGGCTGGGTCGGGACCGGGGCGGCGTCCTCGTCGGGCGGCAGCAGGGCCGCGACGTCCATCTCCTCGTCGGCCACGGTTTCGGCGGCATCGTCGGCGATGGCGACGCTGTCGCCGAGCGCCGCGTCATCGGGCGACTCGGCGGTGGCGATCGCCGCGGCGGCGGGCTCGTCGGGGCGGAAGAAGCGCGAGATGCCGTCCTCGAGGAAGACCGAGGCCCAGGCGGCGACGGCGGCGAGGAAGAGCAGCAGCACGACGGTCAGCATCAGCCCGAGGAAGCGCGGCTTGCCGCCGATCTGCTCGTCGCGGCGTGCGCCGAACACCGTCATGCGGCGGCGTTCCTCGTCCGGGTCGATGGCGGCGGCGCCGGCTGCGGAGGCGGTGGCGGCGGGGCCGGGATCCTCGTTGCGCGAGCGGCGCAGGGCGGCGACGCGCAGGCCGTCACGGGGCTCTGCCGTGGTCTCGGGCACGGGCTGGGGGGCAGGCGGCGGTGCGGGCTGGGACCGGGGGGCGCTGGCGGCGGCGGTCTTGGTGCCGTTGCGGGCGCGCTTCGGGGCCGCGGGTTTCTTGCGCGGGCCGGGCGTGGGATCGGCGGCGGGCTCCGGCGGCGGCGACGGGCGCAGCTTCGGAGCGGGCGCACCAGCGGGCGCGGCCGCCTGCGGCACCGGGACGGCGGGCGCCTCGGGGATATCGCGCGTGGCGCGCATGGTGCTGAAGCTGGGCGCCGGGTCGGGGCGCGCGGCGGCGGGATCGGCGACGCGCGGCGCAGCACCGGTGGCGGCGGCCGCGACCAGCGGCCGGGTGAGGGTCGTCTCCCCCGGCTCGGCAGGGGTGGTATCGGCGCGGGCGTTGCCGCCGGGGCCGAAGACGCCCTGTCCGAAGCGCACCCGCTGGTCCGGATCGGGCAGCGGCGCGGGGTCTGCGGCGTCCCCCGGAAGGGCCGGCTCCAGTGCGTTGTCGCTGGGCGACGACGGTGCGGCGTCCTGCTTGGGGCTTAAGGCGGCGGATGTGGGGGCCGCTGCGGCGCGTTCCGTCGGAATGCTCTCGGGGGCCGTGGGGGCGGCCTCCACGGCGTTTTCCGTGGGCGGGGTTGTGGGTGTTCGGCTGGCCCGTTCCGTCGGCGCAGGCTCGGAGGCCGGGGTGGGACGCTCGGCGCTGCGTTCCGTCGGGACAGTTTCCGGCGCAAGGGGCTCCGCGGCGGCGTCCGGCGTGGGCGCAAGCTCGGCGGGGGCCGCAGAAGCCGCCTCGGCCTCGGGCCGGGCGGGCGCAACCGGCGCCGCGTCGCGCGGGGCCGTCTGGGCGCCGCGGCGCCACGGCAGCACCGGGGCTGCGGCGACGATGCGCACCGGCTGCGGCAGGCGGTCGGGGGCGGCGCCGGTCCAGCCGGGGGCCGCGCCGAAGAAGGGCGCGCCGGTGAAGGTGCCGTCGGGGGCGATCGCGGTGAAGCCCACCGGCACGAAGCCGTGGGCGCTCACGAAGCCCGCCGCCTCGTCCAGCGTCTCGCGCGCCACGGCGGCGGCGAAGAGCCGCTCTCCGTCCGTGGACCAGTCGCAGACCAGCTCGTCCACCGCGTAGGGGGTCGCGCCGTCGAGGGCGGCCCGAACCGCAGCCTCCTGCTGGGCCGGATCGCCCGGCGCGGCGAGGTCGAGATAGCGGATCTGCTCGTTCGGCAGGATCAGCAGCACCTGCGCCCCGTCGGCCGAGAGCTGTTCCGCGGTCGCGCGCAGGGCGGTCAGCTCGGCGTCGAGATCCGCGCTGTCGAGCGCCACGGCACCCGCCGGGCTCCACCCGGTCACTGCCCGTCGCAGCAGGGTGATTCCGTCGGACGAAAGGGAAAGCGCGAAATTCGGTACCATGGCCGATCTCTATCACTGCTCAAGTGCTTATGGGAGTCCCATGACGCCCGATGCCCGTCTGTAGCGGCTCTTTGCCGAGCCGGTGGGCGCCTGCGGGACGGGGCCTTGAAGACCTCTTCTAAAGGCTCGATGTTACCCGAGATTGAGCATGTTTGAAGGAGTATTTTCCATGCGTCGTTTCGTTCTCGCCGTCCTCTGTGCCGCGGCGCTGCCCCTTGCGGCAATTGCGCAGGAGCAGGGCCCGCAGATCACCGTCACCGGCGAGGGCCGCGCGGCCGCGGTTCCGGACATGGCCACGGTCACCCTGGGCGTCACCGCGCAGGATGCCGATGCCGGCGCTGCCATGGCCGAGACCAACCGCGTCGCGGGCGCCATCCTCGACCGGCTCGAGGGCATGGGCATCGAGGCGCGCGACCGCCAGACCTCGGATCTCGGGCTGCAGCCGGTCTGGAGCAACTACCGCGACGACCGCGCGCAGGAGATCACCGGCTACGAGGCGAGCAACCGGCTCACCGTGCGGGTGCGCGATCTTGCCCAGCTGGGCGACGTGCTGGGCGCGGTGACCGAGGACGGCGCCAACCGGCTCTCGGGGCTGAGCTTCGGCCTGCAGGACCCGGACCCGGTGGAAGAGGAAGCCCGGCGCGACGCGGTGGCGGATGCCATGCAGCGGGCGCGGGTGCTGGCCGAGGCCGCGGGCGTGACGCTCGGGCCCGTGCTGTCGATCAGCGAATCCGGCGGCGGCTACGCGCCCGAGCCGATGATGATGATGGAGGCGCGCGACAAGTCGGTGCCGGTGGCCGCGGGCGAAACCGTGCTGGCGGCGCGGGTGACCATGGTCTTCTCGCTCGGCGAAGGCGACCAGTGACCGAAGTCGTGGCCGTTGCGCGGGACGCCGCGCACCGGTTCTCGAAGCAGCTCTGCCCCGGGATCGTGCTGATCGCGGGGCAGGGTGTGGAGGGGGACGCCCATCGCGGCGTCACCGTCCAGCACCGGTCGCGGGTGGCGCAGGACCCGTCCCAGCCCAACCTGCGGCAGGTGCACCTGCTCGCGGCCGAACTGCTCGACGAGCTCAATGCCAAGGGCTACGACGTGGGCCCCGGCGAGATGGGCGAGAACGTGACGACCCGCGGCATCGACCTGCTGGCACTGCCGCGCGGCACCCGGCTGGCGCTGGGAGAGGCCGAGGTCGAGGTGACCGGCCTGCGCAACCCCTGCGCGCAGATCTCGGGTTTCCGCTCGGGGCTCCTGTCGGAGGTGCTGCTGCGCACGCCGGAGGGCGGTCTGGTGCGACGGGCGGGGATCATGGCGGTGGTCACCCGTGGCGGGGCGGTGACGCCGGG
>Ga0208328_1001126_pt1 | contig 10045 bp, 12 predicted proteins | sample DeeseametaMP2633_FD_184170 | JGI IMG/M metagenome (GOLD analysis project Ga0208328, IMG submission 184170) | Marine microbial communities from the Deep Atlantic Ocean - MP2633 (SPAdes) | ecosystem: Environmental > Aquatic > Marine > Unclassified | place: Northeast of Antigua and Barbuda, North... | reverse complement strand
CCGGCCGGCATTGCCCTGACGGCGTTGCCGGGCGTCGGCGGAGGCGGCGACTCGGCAAGAGACGTGGCGTCAGGCTGGCTGAAACGGCGGCGCGTCTCACGTCACGGGGATGCCCAACCAGTCAAGACGACGGATCGCGGCACGGCAACAGCGCAAGCGCCCGCCGCAGCGGTCCATCCTGCCCAGTAATCGTCTGATTTCAGGAAGAAAGTGGTGGGCGACCTTGGAATCGAACCAAGCGTGCGTCTCCGCGAGGGAGTTACAGTCCCCTGCCACACCTTGCGGCCTGTCGCCCACTTTCTTGCCGGTGTCCCGGCGTGTGGCGCTGATTACAAAAGCCCCAAACCGGCGTCAACAGGAAAATCCCTTGCGACGCGGACGACGGAAGGGCAAGGGAACGGGACCGCAGGAAGAGAGGCTGGCGATGGTGAAGAAACCGAAATGGGTGGTCGAGAAGGAACAGTCGAAGAAGGCCCGCGCGGCCGAGACCGTCTGGCTTTTCGGTCTGCACGCGGTGCGCGACGCGCTGATGAATCCCCGCCGCGAGAAGCTTCGCCTGATCGTGACCCTGAACGCGCAGGCCAAACTTGAGGACGCCATCGCCGCGGGCGGGATCGAGCCCGAGATCCACGATCCGCGCAAGTTCGGCGCGCCGCTCGATCCGCAGTCGGTGCACCAGGGCGCCGCGCTCGAGGTCAAGCCGCTCGACTGGGGCCGGCTCGAGGACGTGGCCATGGGCGATGGCGAGACGCCGCCGCGACTGGTGCTGCTCGACCGGGTGACCGACCCGCACAACGTCGGCGCCATCCTGCGCTCGGCCGAGGTCTTCGGCGCGCAGGCGGTGATCGGCACCCAGCACCATGCCGCCCCCGAAACCGGCGCGCTGGCCAAGACCGCCTCGGGCGCGCTGGAACGCCAGCCCTACCTGCGCGAGCGCAACCTCGCAGACACCATCCGGGCGCTGCAGGAAATGGGCTACCTCGTGCTCGGGCTCGACGGCGAGGCCGATACCACCATCGAGGCCGCGCTCGAGGGCATGCGCGACCGCGCCGTGGCGCTGGTGCTGGGCGCCGAGGGACCGGGTCTTCGCGAGAAGACCAAGGAAACGGTGGACCGTCTGGTGCGCATCGAGTTCGCCCGCGGCTTCGGCTCGCTCAACGTCTCGAACGCCGCGGCGGTGGCGCTCTACGCCGCCCGCCCCTGAGCTTGCGGGCCGCCGCGCCGCGGCCCATATAGCCCTGATGCCGAACACCAAGATCGCCACCTGCTGCTACTGCGGCACCCGCGCGGCGCTGGTCCTCGACTCGGGGCGCCACGAGCTCAGCTGCGCCTCCTGCGGGGCGCCGCTGCACGAGCTGAAGAAACTGCGCGCCGATGCGGTGGACCGCGACGCCCCGCGCCACCGGCCCGCCCCCATTCCCGACGCGGCGCAGACGCCGCGCAGCCGCAAGCCGCCCAAGGGTCACAAGAAGAAGAAGAAGCGCAAGACCTTGGGTCGCAAGGCCGCCAAGGGGGTCTTCGAGCTGCTCGAGGATCTCTTCGACTGACGGCCCCGCCCTGCGCCCAGCCCGGAAGCCGGTGAAACGCGCCGCGCGAAGGCGCCATGCGCACAGTGCATGTGAACAAAACCGCCCTAGCCAATCGGTCGTACATCCCTTATCTGGCAGGAACTGCAAGAGGTGAGGCGACATGGCGGATTACGAGAGCCCGGGCCCGGTCGAGATCGACTGGAAAGACGCAATTTCTTCGGTCGAGGAGATCATCGAGGATGCGCGCAACGGGCGCATGTTCATCCTTGTCGATCACGAGGACCGGGAGAACGAGGGCGATCTGGTGATCCCCGCGCAATGGGCCACCCCTGACGCGATCAACTTCATGGCCACCTACGGCCGCGGCCTGATCTGCCTGTCGATGACCGGCGAGCGCTGCGACCAGCTTGGCCTGCAGCTCATGTCGACCCAGAACAGCTCGCGCCACGAAACCGCCTTCACCACCTCGATCGAGGCGCGCGAGGGTGTGACCACCGGCATTTCCGCCGCCGACCGCGCCCGCACCATCGCCGTGGCCATCGACGGCACCAAGGGCGCCGCCGACATCGCCACCCCGGGCCACGTCTTCCCGCTGCGCGCCAAGAACGGCGGTGTGCTGGTCCGCGCCGGCCACACCGAGGCCGCCGTCGACGTCGCGCGTCTTGCCGGGCTGAACCCCGCCGGCGTGATCTGCGAGATCATGAACGACGACGGCACCATGGCGCGCCTGCCCGAGCTCATCGCCTTCGCGCAGCGCCACGGGCTGAAGATCGGCACGATCTCCGAGCTGATCTCGTACCGCCGCCGCAACGACAACCTCGTGCGGGTCCGCCGCCACGATTCCATCACCTCCGAGTTCGGCGGCGAGTGGGACATGCGGATCTACACCGACACCACCCATGGCGACGAGCACATCGTGCTGTCCAAGGGCGACATCACGACCGACGCGCCGGTGATGGTGCGGATGCACGCGCTCGACCCGATGTTCGACATCGTGGGCACCGGCAGCCGCGGCCGTGCCGACGAGTTCCGCGCCGCGATGGAAGCGGTGGCCGAGGAAGGCCGCGGCGTCGTCGTGCTGCTGCGTGACACCGCCATGAAGCTCGAGCCGCACAGCGAGGTCTCGCCCCGCACCCTGCGGCAGTACGGTCTCGGCGCGCAGATCCTGTCGTCGCTCGGGCTGTCGAAACTCATCCTGCTGACCAACTCGCCGACGCCCCGCGTCGTCGGCCTCGAGGCCTACGGGCTCGAGATCGTCGGCACCCGAAAGATTGGAGCTGTCTGATGGCCTCGAACGAAGAACACTACACCCTGCCCCGCCCGAGCTTCGACAAGCCGGTGAAGATCCTCATCGTGGTCGCCCCCTACTACAAGCCGGTGGCCGAGCAGCTGGTGAAGGGTGCGGTGGACGAGATCGAGGCCGTGGGCGGGTTCCACGAAATCATCGAGGTGCCCGGCGCGCTCGAGGTTCCGACCGCCATCGGCATCGCCGAGCGCATGTCGAACTTCGACGGCTACGTGGCGCTCGGCTGCGTGATCCGCGGCGAGACCACCCATTACGAGACCGTCTGCAACGACAGCTCGCGCGGGCTGACGCTGCTCGGCCTGCAGGGGCTCTGCATCGGCAACGGCATCCTCACGGTCGAGACCTACGACCAGGCCTGGGCCCGTGCGGCGGTGGACGAGCAGAACAAGGGTGGCGGTGCCGCAGCGGCGGCCTTGCATCTTGTCGCGCTCGCCCGTAGGTGGGGCGCTTCCCGCAAGGGCGTGGGATTCGTTCCTGCCCGCGACGAGTTTCAGCTTGCGGGAGCTGAATCAGGAAAAGACACCGCATGACCAACCCGGACACTCCCCCGGCCCTTTCCGGCAACCAGAAGCGGCGGATGAAATCCGCCTCGCGGCTCTACGCCGTTCAGGCCCTCTACCAGATGGAGGCCGCCGGCCAGACCGTGGAACGTGTCCAGAACGAGTTCGTCGATCACCGCTTCGGCGCCGAGATCGAGGAAGGCGTCGAGATGCTCGACGGCGATGTGGGCCTGTTCGGCCGCATCACCAGTGCGGCGGTCAACTGGCAGGCCAAGATCGACCAGATGACCGACCGGGCGCTGGTCGCCAAGTGGCCGATCGCGCGCATCGACCCGACCCTGCGCGCGCTCTTCCGCGCCGCCGGTGCCGAGTTCGTCGACAGCGACACGCCGCCGCGCGTGGTGATCTCGGAATACGTCGACGTGGCGCGCGCCTTCTTCCCCGAGGGCCGCGAGCCGCAGTTCGTGAACGCCGTGCTCGACCACATGGCGCGCGAGGCGAAGCCCGAGGCGTTCTGACGCCACGCCGCCTCTTGCGATGCCCCAAGGCCCCGACGCGCTGCGCCGGGGCTTTGTTTTTTGGGCTGGTTTGCAGGCGTTCGCTGGGTCCATGCCGGCGCGTCGTAGGACGGCTCGGGCCGGGAAGCTGCGCCCTGCCCCCTCACCGCACGATTGTCCTTCGGCCCCTGATCCGACGGCAAGACCGTGCCCGGATGGCCGCGATGCCACGCCCGGAATGCCCTGCCCCAGGCAAGGCGCCCGCTTGCCGGGCAGAGCGGCCGCCCGTTTTCATCGCCGGAGGCCGGTTCTGCCGAATAGAGAGTGCGTCGGCGGGAATTTCGCCTCTATACCTTGGCCACCGAAACACCTTACGAAAGATGGACAGGTGACAGAGAACTTCCTCCGCCTCACGACCGACGTCGCGCCCGAGTACGACCAGCCGGCGCCCGACAAGATCCTCTCGGGCGCGCCCGAATTCACCACATGGAATGTCGAGGACCGCGACGGGATCTACTGCGGCACATGGCGGGCCACCCCCGGCAAGTGGCTGGTTCAGTACGACGAGTGGGAATACTGCAAGATCCTCGAGGGCCACTCGATCCTGACCGAGGACGGCGGCGAGAGCTTCGAGCTGAAGGCAGGCGACGGCTTCGTCATCCGGCGCGGCTTCAAGGGCACATGGGAGGTCGTGGAGACGACCACCAAGGAATACGTCATCCAGACCTGACAACCGCCGTTCCGGCGCCTCGGGGCTAATCCCGGGGGACGGAGCCCCGCGCCCCGATCAACCCGCTCGGGCCTTTCCGGGCAGCCTCCTCCGGTCTTTCCGATGGTCGCAGGGGCGAAACCCTCACGGCTGTCGCGGAACCATTCATGGCGCATAGGCCCCGGAACGATTGCCAAAAAAAGAACGGGGACCGGCATCAGCCGGCCCCCGCCATCTTGTCTCAACGGCCACGGCCTGCAGACGCAGCCTCTCAGCGGCGCTCGCCCGCAGGCACGGGCGCTCAGCTGCCGTTGCCTGCCGGTGCAGGCGCGGTGGCGAAGGCCCAGCCCTTGCCGGCGGCGACCTGAAGCGTGGCCCAGCTGGCCGCGAGGTCGCGCACGCTCGAGGCCAGCGTCAGCCGCGAGCTGGCCAGCGAGCGCTGAACGTCGAGGAAGTCCAGCAGCGTCGTCGTGCCGCCGTTGTAGGTCTCACGCGACAGCGACACCACGCGCTCGTAGGAGTTCACGCTGCGCTGGTAGGCCGCCACTGCACGCTGGTTGCGGATGTAGTCGCTCTGCGAGGCCTGCACCTCTTCCACAGCGCCCAGCACCGAGGACCGCCAGCCGAGCTCGGCCTGTTCCGCCTGCGCGATGGCCTGGTCGCGATTGGCGCTCAGCACGCCCTGGTTCAGCACCGGCAGCGACACCTCCGGCCCGAACGACCAGCTCCCCACCCCTTCCGAGGTCGAGACCGTGCCGCCGAGGCTGACCGAGGGGTACATCTGCGCCTCGCTCACACCGACCTTGGCCACGGCGGCGGCGTAATCGCGCTCGGCCGCGCGCACGTCGGGGCGGTTGCGCAGCAGGTCCGCCGGAACGCCCACCGAGGCGTTGCCGCGGGGCCGCGGCTGGGCCGCGCCGCGCTGCAGACGGGTCTCGATGGTCTGCACCGGCTGCGCCAGCAGCGTCGCGATGGCGTAGGAGGACGCGTAGAATCCGCTCTCGAGCGACGGCAGCGAGGCCAGACTCTCGTCCAGCGCCGCCTGCGCCTGCGCCTCGTCGAGCGCCGTGGCCGCCCCGGCCTCGCGCTGGCTCTGCACCAGCGACAGCGTCTCGCGGCGGGTGCCCAGCGTCTGGCGGGTGATCGTCAGCGCGTTCTGGTAGTAGCGCAGGTCGATGTAGCTCGAGACCAGCTGCGACAGGAAGGTCAGCCGCGCCTCGCCGACGCTGAGCTCGGCCGATTGCAGCGAGGCCAGCGCCGCCTCGCGCGAGCGGCGTTCGCCGCCGAAGAGGTCGAGCACCAGAGACGGATTGAAGCTGGCGCCCGAGGTGGTGGTGGTGCCCGAGATCGCTTCGCCGCCGGCGCGGATGCTGTCGCCCGAGACCGAGCCCGAGATCATCGCCGGCAGGCCGGTGGCGCGGGCCGCTGCCTGAGCCTCGGCGACGCGGCTGATCGCGGTCTTGATGTCGAGGTTCTGGCTCAGCCCGGTCTGCACCAGCTCGTTGAGCATGGCGTCGTTGTAGGAGCGCCACCAGTACTGCGCCGAGGCCTCGCCGATGGGCTGCGCACTGCCTTCGGCGAAATTCGCCGCAACCGGCTGGCTCGGGCTGCGGAAGTCCGGTCCGACCGCGCAGGCGCTCAGCGCCAGTACCATCGGGACCAGGACAAGTCGTTTCGGTTTCATCTGCTCGATACTCTCGTTTGGGTCCAGCGGACCGTTCTCATGATGAGGGCGTAGAGGGCCGGCACCATGAAGATGCCAAGGTAGGTCGAGGCGACCATGCCACCGATCACGCCGGTACCAATGGCGTTCTGCGCCGCGGCTCCCGCCCCTGTTGCGGTGACCAATGGCAGCACGCCAAGAATGAAAGTGAGCGCGGTCATGAGGATTGGCCGCAACCTCAGCCGTGCGGCTTCGACGGCCGCTTCGGCAATGCCGCGGCCCTGACGGCGCAGGTCCTCGGCAAATTCCACGATAAGGATCGCGTTCCGGGCCGCAAGGCCAATCGTCGTCCGCATCCCTACCTTGAAATAAACATCATTTGATTGACCGAAAAGCCACGCTGCGGCGAGCGCCCCCAGCACGCCCACGGGCACCGCCAGCATCACCGAGAACGGGATCGACCAGCTTTCGTAAAACCCGAGAGGGCAAGGAAAATCACCAGCGCCCTGACCGCGTAGAGCCACGGGGCCTGATCGCCCGACTGCCGCTCCTGATAGCTGATCCCGGTCCAGGCTGCGCCTTAGCCGCCGTCGAGATCCGCCACCATCTCCTCCATCGCGTCCATCGCCGCACCCGAGCTCACGCCCTCGGCCGCCGATCCCGAGATCTCGAGCGCCGAGGTGCCGCCGTAGCGCTGCAGCGTCGGGGCTACCGGCTCCCAGCTGGTGGTCATGAACGAGGCGAAGGGCACCTCCTCGTCGTCCGCGTTGATGGCGTACCCCTTGACGATGTCCTCGGGCTGCATCCGGTGCTCGGGCGCCGCCCGCACGATGACCGGCCGCAGCGACGAGCCGAGCACGAAGTCGTTGACCTCGGAGCCCGCGAAGATCACCGACAGCATGCCGTTCACCGCCGAGAGCGAGACGCCGAAGCTCTCGGCCTTCTCGTTGTCGATGTCGATGCGCAGGGCGCTATCCTCGTCGGTGCCGCGGGCGTCGACGTTGCTGACGCCCGGGTTCTGCCGGGCGGCGGCGACGAGCCGCTCGGCGGCGGTCTTGAGCGCGTCGCTGCCATTGTCCGCCTGATCGACGAGGTACATGGTGAAGCCGCCGAAGTTGCCCATGCCCGGAATGGCCGGAGGCTGCATGAACATCACCCGCCCTGCCCGGTGTGTGGCGAAGCGCATGTTGGCCCGCCCGGCCACGCTGGAGGCCGAGAGCGCCGGATTGTCCTGCCGTTCCCCGAAGTCGCGCAGCTTCACGAAGATCATGGCGATGTTCTGGCCGCTGCCGCCGAAGCCCAGCGAGGCGAAGGTCGACTCGGCCGCGCCCTCCTGGTTCAGCAGGTAGTCCTTGACCTCCTTCACGGTGGCGAGGGTCTGCTGCGTGGTGGCGCCCTCGGTGAGCGAGACCTGCGTCATCAGCACGCCCTGATCCTCGATCGGGATGAAGGAGCTGTCGATGCGCTGGCGGACCCACCACGCGCCGCCGAGCACCACGAAGAGCGGCACCAGCACCAGAAGCGGTGCGCGCATGGTGCCGCGCACCCCGGCGTCGTAGCCGTGCGTGAAGCGGTCCATGCCGCTGTTGAACCAGCGCGCCGGGGCGAAGCGGATGTGCCCGGGCCTGGGCCGCAGCAGCCGCGCCGACATCGGCGGCGACAGCACGATGGCAAACACCAGCGACAGGGTCATCGCGGTGACCATGGTGAGCGAGAACTGCCGGTAGATGACGCGTGTGGAGCCTCCGAAGAAGGCCATCGGCAGGAACACCGCCGCCAGCACCACGTTGATGCCGAGAAGCGCGGTGGTGATCTGGCCCATGCTCTTGCGCGTGGCCTCGCGCGCCGACAGGCCCTCGTCCTCCATCAGGCGCTCGACGTTCTCGACGACCACGATGGCGTCGTCCACCAGCAGGCCGATGGCGAGCACCATGGCGAACATGGTGAGCGTGTTGATGGAATAGCCCGTGGCATAGAGCACCGCGAAGGTGCCGAGCAGCACCACCGGCACCGCGATCAGCGGCACCAGCGTCGCGCGCCACGATTGCAGGAAGATGATCAGCACGAGGAAGACCAGCACCACCGCCTCGATCAGCGTGTGGCAGACCTGCTCGATCGAGAGCTCGACGAAGGGCGAGGTGTCGTAGGCGATGCGGAACTCGACGCCCTCGGGCAGCGACGGCGCAAGCTGCGCCATAGTTGCCTTGACCGCGTTGGCGGTGTCGATCGCGTTGGCCCCGGTCTCGAGGTTCACCCCGAAGCCCGCCGCGTTCAGCCCGTCGAAACGCGAGTCGCCGCCGTAGGCCTCCTGTCCGATCTCGACCGAGGCCACGTCCGCAAGCCGCACCGTGCCGCCGTCCTCGTCGGTCTTGAGCAGGATGCGCTCGAATTGCTCGACCGAACTCAGCTAGCTCTGCGCGATGACCCGCGTCACCGAGTTTTCGACCGCCTGCGCCGTGGCGCCCGGATAGCTGGCCGAGACCCGCACCGTGGTGGGCGCGATGTCGGGATATTGCGCCACCGGCAGCGACAGGAACGCGAACACGCCTGCGAGCATGGTCATGATCGCCAGCACCCAGGCCAAGACCGGGCGTTGGATGAAGACATTGCCCAAGGATCAGTCCTCGCCCTGGCCCGTGAGAGCGTCGGCGCCGGTGCCCGGTCCGCTCCCGGCCGCCGCGCCGTCGACCGCTGCGGGCTCGGCATCGGTGGCCACCCCGTCCTCCGAGATGGTCACCGGCACCGTGCTGACCTCGGCGCCGTTCTGCAGGCGGGTGAGCCCGTCCACGATCAGCGCCTCGCCCGGCGCGATGCCGTCGCTGACCACCCAGGCGTTCCGGTGGCTGCCCTGCTCGGTCAGCTCGCGCTGCTCGGCCTAGCCGTCCGCCGCGACAAAGGCGGTGAGCACACCCGAGGCCGAGCGCGACGTCGCGCCCTGCGCCACCAGCACGGCGTTGGTGGTGCCGAGCACGACCTCGACGCGCAGGACCTGGCCCGGCATCAGCCGCAGCTCGGGGTTGTCGAAGGCGATGCGCATCCGGCGCGTGCCGGTGGTGGTGGAAACCGTGGTCCCGGGCGAGACCATCCGCCCCTTGGCGGCACAGGTCCCGCCGGATTCGAGCTCGAGCGCGATGTCGAGCCCGTCGCCGGGCTGCAGCGCGCCCGCATCCATCTTGTCGCGGATCTCGCCCATGCGGCGGCTCGATTCCTCGACGTCGACACAGATCGGATCGAGCCGCGGGACCGTGGTCAGCGCGTCGGTCTGGTTCTCGGTCACCAGCGCCCCCACCGAGATCGTCGGCACCGAGGGGAAACCCGCGATCGGGCTGCGGATCTCGGTGCGGTCGAGATCGAGCTGCGCTACCTCGAGCGCCACTTCCGCCGCGCTCTGGTCGGCCTGCGCCTGCTTGAGCGAGACCTGCGCCGTGACCAGGTCCTCCTGCGTGACACCAGTGCCGAGCAGGCGCTCGTAACGGGTCACGGTCTCCTGCGCGGCGGCGACCGAGGCCTCGGCCAGCGCCACCCCGACCTCGGACGAGGCCACCTCGGCGCGGCAGGTCTGGTCCTCGATGCGGAAGAGCACGTCGCCCGCCTCGACCGGGCGGCCGAGCTCGTAGACGATCTCCGAGACCACCCCGCCGACCCGCGGCCGCACGTCCACCTGCTCATGGGCCACCGCCCGCCCCGGCACGGCCACCGAAAAGGGCACGTCCCGCGACTCGAGCGTCATCACCCCCGCCTCGGTGGCGCCTCCGCCCACCTGCTGGGCAAGGGCCGGGGTGGGGGGAAGCAGAAGCGGCGTGGCGCACACGGCCATGGCGACCTGCCGTGACCGGCGGGG
>Ga0208328_1001125_pt1 | contig 10045 bp, 8 predicted proteins | sample DeeseametaMP2633_FD_184170 | JGI IMG/M metagenome (GOLD analysis project Ga0208328, IMG submission 184170) | Marine microbial communities from the Deep Atlantic Ocean - MP2633 (SPAdes) | ecosystem: Environmental > Aquatic > Marine > Unclassified | place: Northeast of Antigua and Barbuda, North... | reverse complement strand
GTCTTCGTTATCTGGATGACATCGATGGCCGTTGCGGGCTGGACCCAATATCGCGCCACCGCCGACCGGCTGTCATTGCTGGACCGCGAAGCGAAGGTGGCAACTGCCACCGAGCGCGTGGACGCCTATCGCAACGATATCGACGCCGTCGCCAGCGACCTCGTCAAACGGCAGGAATTCATCGAGGACATGGTCGCCTCGCTGCCAGAGGACGTGAAGGCGGTACAGAACGTCAGCGATTCGTCGGGTGAAGCGGCGGCCATGGTGGACAAGGTCAGCGTATCCATTCCCGAAGCCGGACGGCTGGCGCGGATCGAAGCGCGTCAGCTGGCTTTTGTCGAAGGCCTTACGCGTTATGCCGACTGGCGTTCACAGCGCGCCGCAGCCGCGCTCAAGAAACTGGGCCTCAATCCCGATTCGATGATCCGCAATGCCGATCGCGGCGCGATGGGTGGTCCGCTCGAGAAACTGACGACCGGCGCCGGCGATACCATCGATCCGCGCTTCGAACGTCTCGGTCTTTCGATTGCCCGCATGGATGCGCTCGAGCGCGGCCTTGACGGCGTACCGCAGGTCGCCCCGGCCAATGTCCAGATGGTAACATCGAGCTACGGCTATCGCCGCGACCCGTTCACCGGCGTCGCCGCCATGCACAAGGGTCTCGATTTCCGTGGGCCGACAGGTACGCCGATCTACGCCGCATCCGATGGCCGCATCAGCTTTGTCGGTCGCAAGTCGGGCTATGGCAATGTGGTGGAAATCAGCCACGGTAACGGGCTGATGACCCGTTATGCCCATATGTCGAAATTCAACGCGAAGGTCGGTCAGACGGTCGAAGCCGGGCAGACGATCGGTGCGATCGGGTCTACCGGCCGCTCCACCGGCCCGCACCTGCACTTCGAGGTGCGAATCAACAACCGTGCGGTCAATCCGCGCACCTTTCTGGAGACAGCCCCCCATGTTCTCGAAGAAATCCGACGAACTTCCCAGCTCGACTCCGCCAGCTAATCCGGGAAGAGATCGTATGGCCAGCAAGAGCAATTCCACCTTCTCCGTCCTCGGGTCCGATCTGACGATCACGGGCGACATCCAGGCATCGGCCGATCTGCATATCGATGGTTCGGTCGAAGGCGACATCGCCTGTTCCTCTCTGGTGCAGGGCGAAACCAGCACCGTTAAAGGCGCGATCAAGGCCGAGTCGGCCCGGCTGGCCGGCACTGTCGAGGGATCGATCACCGCGCGCGAACTGGTAATCCTGAAATCCGCGCGGATCATGGGCGACGTTTTCTACGACGCGCTGACCATCGAACAGGGGGCCCAGGTCGAAGGCCGTTTCGCCCACCGCGATACGAAAGCCAAGGCGTCCGCAACCCCGCAAGGTGGCACAAAGCCCGAACTCACCGTCGCCGGCTGAGACCTTATTTCCCAAAAAACAAAAAGGCCGCCCGCGCAGATGCGTGGGGCGGCCTTTTCTTATCCGACTGCAGACACGCGTCAGCTTAGGACTTCGGCCCGCAACGCCTTGCGATCGAGTTTGCCGATCATCGTCTTGGGCAGTTCATCCCGTATGACGACTTCAGCAACGCGTTCATGCTTGCCGACACGCGCATTGAGCCATTCACGTAGCTGTGGTCCGCTCGCCACACCCCCGTTTTCGAGCGTGACATAGGCCACGGGCACTTCGCCGCGATACCCATCGGGCCGCCCGATTACGAGCGCTTCCTTGACGGCTTCATGTTCGAGCAGGACGTCTTCGACCTGGCTGGGAAACACCTTGAATCCGCCCACAGCGATCATGTCCTTGATGCGATCGACGATTTCCAGAAAGCCGTCTTCATCCAGCGTGGCCACATCGCCGGTGCGCAGCCAGCCTTTGCCGTGGTGTTCGACGAATACGTCCTTTGCCGCTTCGGGCCTGTTCCAATAGCCCTGCATCACCTGCGGGCCGTGGATCGCCAGTTCGCCCGGCTCCCCGTCGGGTGCGATGACTGTGGGATTTTCCTTGTCGAGCAGTAGGACGTCGGTGCCCATCACGGCCTGCCCGATTGTTCCGGGCTTGCGCATGCCTTCGTAAGGATTGGCCGAAACGACACCGGAGCTTTCGGTCAGCCCATATCCTTCGACCAGCCGCACGCCGGTGGCCGCTTCGAATTTCTCGCGCAACGGTCCGGGCAGCGGTGCGCCGCCCGATATGCAGACCTTGAGGGTCGAGAGATCCGTCTTGGCCAGATCGGGATGATCGACCAGTGCCTGGAACATGGTCGGCACGCCCGGAAACCCGGTCGCGCCGTATTTTTCGATGGTTTCGAGGACCTGTTTGGTTTCGAAGCGCGGGACCATGGCAATCGACGCGCCGGTCAGCACGGCGTGGTTGAGGAGCGTGGTATTGGCGAAAACATGGAAGAAGGGCAATGCCCCCATGAGGACTTCGCCTGCCGGATCGCCAAACGGGTTCAGGCCCGCAGTCTGCTGGGCGTTGATGGACAGATTCGCATGGGTGAGCATGGCCCCTTTCGGGGTCCCGGTGGTCCCGCCGGTATATTGCAGAAGCGCCAGCGCGTGCGGATCTTGCGCAGCATCGCCGCCCTCCAGCCGCGCCCCTTCGTCGAGCAAATCGTTCCAGCGTAGAATGTCACGACCATAGTCGACCCGGGCAATCTTGCTGCGCGCGAACAGGCGCAGCGCAATTCCCTTCAGTGTCGGCAGCATCTTCGCCAGCGAGCTGACAACCAGAGTTTCGAGCGCCGATCCGCGCAGCACCTTGGTGGCGGTGGCATAGAGTTCCGGCACATCGACGGTCACCAGAAGCCGCGTGCCCGAATCCGCCACCTGCTGTGCGAGTTCGTCCACCGTGTAGAGTGGAGAGAAATTGACCACCACCGCACCGGCCATCATCGCCCCGTAATAGGCAGCGACGTAGCTCGGCACATTGGGCAGAAACAGGCCGACGCGATCACCTTCACCGATACCGCGTGCGCGCAGCGCGCGCGAAAATGCCTGCGCATCGGCATAGAGTTCGGAATATCGATAGGTACGCCCGAGAAAATGCAGCAGCGGTGCCTGCGGCGATGCCTTGGCGCTGCGCCCGAACATATCGGGCAGGGACATCGCTTCGAAATGCGTATCCCATGCAGTCGGGTGATGGTTCGGCAGCTTGCTTACATCCATGTCAGTAGCATGGAGTATTGTGCTATAAAGGCAAGCAAAAAGGCGGGAGAAGCCGCTGCTTCCCCCGCCTTCGTCAACTCTTCAGAAAGACGAGCTCAGGCTTCGTCGGTAGGCTCGCCTTCGCCGGCTTCCTGCGACACGCGTTTCGCTTCGAGCCAGGCTGCCGCTTCCGCTTCCTGCGCGGCTTCGGCAGCGGCCTTTTCGTTGGCATCGCGTTCGGCGCGCAGTTCTTCGATCAGCTTTTCCCGATCGCTCGAACCCTTGACCTCGACGGGCAGCGCATCGTCTTCTTCTTCGCTGACCGGCAGGTTTTTCGCGGCCTTGGCAACGACGGCGTCGAGTTCACGCTGCGAACAAAGGCCCAGCGTAACCGGATCCTTGGGCTGGATGTTCTGGATGTTCCAGTGACTGCGTTCGCGGATGGCGCCGATGGTATTGCGGGTGGTACCAATCAGCTTGCCGATCTGCGCATCCGAGATTTCCGGATGATTGCGAAGGATCCAGGCGATGCCGTCGGGCTTGTCCTGACGCTTGGAAACGGGGGTGTAGCGCGGCCCCTTGGTCCGGCTGACTGCCACCGGTGCGCGCTGCATCTTCAGGCGATAGTCGCTGTCCGCCTGGCCCTTTTCGATTTCGGCCAGCGTCAGTTCGCCCGAATGGACGGGATCGCGCCCGGTATATTTGCTGCCCGCCAGATCGTCGGCCATGGCCTGTACTTCGAGGATGTGCAGACCGCAGAATTCGGCGATCTGTTCGAAGGAGAGGCCGGTATTGTCGACCAGCCAGGTGGCGGTCGCATGCGGCATCAGCGGTTTGGGTTGGTCGGCCATGAATGTGCCTTTTCTCGTATCCGAAAATAGAAGGGCCGCCCCTCGCGGGACGGCCGTTACCTTGCCGATGTAGGCGACAGTCCCGGATTCGGCAAGCGTTTCGCTAGACGATGGGCAGTTCTTCCGCGTCGAACGCGGCGAGACCGTTCAGAAACTGCCCTGTCGCACTAGCCCAGGTGAAGCCCGCACCATAGGCAGCGCAGGCTTTCCGGTCGCAGAACAGCGCCGCGGCTATGGCGCGGTCGAGATCTTCGCACATTGCACCGACATCGTCCGTTATGATGTCGCATGGCCCTGCCACGGGATAGGCGGCAACCGGCGTTCCGCAGGCCAGCGCCTCTATCATCACGAGGCCGAACGTATCCGTCCTGCTGGGGAAGACGAAGACGTCGGCTGCCGCATAAAAGCCGGCCAGTTCGCGGCCCGTGCGACGCCCGAGGAAATGCGCATCGGGATATCGCGCCTTCAGGGAAGCCAGCGCCGGACCATCGCCGACCACCACCCTGGTGCCGGGATAGCTGCCTGCGAGAAATGCCTCGATGTTCTTTTCCACGGCGACCCGGCCGACATAGAGCTGGATCGGCTTGGGGAGTTCGGCGAATTCGGGCGGCGGCGGTGCGTCGGGCGTAAAACAGGACAGATCGACACCGCGGCTCCAGCGATGGAGCCGTGTCAGGCCATGCGCGCGCAGTTCATCGCTGATACTTTCTGTAGCGACGAGCACACGTTTCGCCGGGCGGTGGAACCACTGGATATAGCGCCAGAACCATTGCGCGGGCAGGCGCGTGCGTTTCGCCAGATAATCCGGAAATTGCGTATGATAGGCCGTGGTGAAGCAGATCGAATGCCTGGCACAATAGCGCCGTGCCGTCATGCCGAGCGGGCCTTCGGTAGCGATATGGATGGCCTCGGGCGCGAAGGATCGCAGAAGACTGGCGACAGCCCCCGGCCTGGTGAAGGCAAGGCGGATTTCCGGGTAGGTCGGACAGGGAATGCTGGCGAACTGATCGGGAGAGACCACCATCACCTCGTGGCCATCCTCCCGCAATTGCTCGCACGTCGTCGTCAGCGTGCGCACGACACCGTTCATCTGCGGGTGCCAGGCATCGGTGACGATGGCGATGCGCTGCGGGGTCTGGGGAGCAATCGACCGGGCCGGCCCGGGAATGGATTGCATCAGGGTCATGCAGCCTCGGGCACCGTCACGGCGACGTCATGACGCCCGGCGTCGCGCCGCGCGACTTCTTCGGGCCAGTTGAGGATTTCCATGCTTCCGTCGAAATGTTCGACCAGCGCATTGCATCCTTCGACCCAATCGCCATCGTTCCAGTATTCGACGCCGTCGAAGTCGCGAAATTCCGCGGTGTGAATGTGGCCGCATACCACCCCGTCGACGCCGCGTTCGGCGGCTGCGCGGGCAACCACTTCCTCGTATTTGGAAATGAACTCGACCGCGTTCTTGACCTTGTGCTTGGCCGCGCGGGAAATGGACCAATAGGGCAGGCCCAGCCGTTTGCGCAGGCTGGCCACCCAATTGTTGAGCTTCATCATCAGGTGATATGCGGCATCGCCGATGAAGGCGAGCCAGCGATGCGCCAGCATGATGGTATCGAATTCATCGCCGTGCAGCACCATCAGGCGCCGACCGTCGGCGGTTTCGTGGAAGGCGGCACGCATGATCTCCACCCCGCCGAAGTTCATGCCGGCGAAGGGGCGGATCATCTCGTCGTGATTGCCCGGGATATAGACGATACGCGTACCGCGCTTGGCGCGCTTGAGAATGCGCCACACGATGTCGTTATGTTCGGCCGGCCAGTAAAACTTCTTCTTCAGCCGCCAGCCATCGATGATGTCGCCGACCAGATACATGGTTTCGCTGTCGGTGTGGTCGAGAAAGTCGATCAGCAGTTCGTGGTTGCACCCCTTGGTGCCGAGATGGACGTCGCTGATCCAGATCGTGCGGAAGCGGCGCCGTTCCCCCAGCGTGCGCTCCGGCACGCTGGGCCTGATCGATGGAAAATTCGCCACCTTGTGGGCGGCGTCGAAGTGTTTGGGCAAATCGTTCATGGGCCAGACCCCCGATCACTGTCGGGTATGCCCTAGCCCATGATTGTTACAGGCGATTCACAGTGCCGTTACGGAATGGCGACATTGCGACGATTGCGCGTCAGCTTCCGGCGACCTCCAGCACGATCTTTCCGATGTGATCGCCGCCTTCCATGCGGGCATGGGCCGCCCCCGCTTCGGTCAGCGGGAAAATCTTGTCCATGACGGGCGCGATGGTGCCATCCTCGAACAGAGGCCAAGCGTGATTGTGGATCTCGTCGGCCAGCAGGGCCTTGAAATCGTCGGAGCGCGGCCGAAGCGTGGAGCCGGTCAGCGACAGGCGCTTGCGCATCACGGTCGCCATGTTGATTTCGGCCTTGAGGCCGCCCAGCACGGCGATGGTCACATGGCGTCCATCATCGGCCAGGCATTCGATATTGCGCGCCACATAGTCGCCCGACACCATGTCCAGCACCACATTGACGCCCTTGCCGCCGGTGAAGGCCTTCACCTCCTCCACGAAATCCTGGCTTTTGTAATTGATGGCGAGATCCGCCCCGAGGTCGCGGATCGCCTGGCACTTTTCCTCGCTCCCCGCGGTTGCGATCACCGTGATGTCGAACGCCTTGGCGAGCTGGATCGCCATGGTACCGATCCCGCTGGTGCCGCCATGCACGAGCAGCGTGTCGCCATCGCTCGCCCAGCCGCGTTCGAAGACGTTGTGCCACACCGTGAACAGCGTTTCCGGAATGGCCGCAGCGGTGGCCATGCTCATCGTTTCGGGAACGTGGAGGCAATGGGCCGAATGGGCGAGGCAATATTCGGCATAGCCGCCGCCCGACACCAGCGCGCAGACCCGCCGATTGATCAGTTCGGGCGCTGCGCCCTTGCCGACGGCCACCACCGTGCCCGACACTTCGAGCCCCGGAATGGGCGAAGCGCCCGGCGGCGGCGGGTAGAAGCCCTGCCGCTGGATCACATCGGGCCGGTTGATGCCGGCATGGGATACGCGGATGAGAACCTGATTCTCGCCCGGTTCGGGCACCGGCAATGTTTCGGGACGCAAAACATCCGGGCCTCCCGGATCGTCAAAGCCCATTGCGGTCATCGTCTCGGGCAAATCTGCTGCCACTCGCGCCCCCGTTATCTGTCTGGTCATAGTGGCGCTACTGCCACTTTTGCGGTGCAATACCGTTCGTACCCGTTGACAGCAACCGGGCATCCTTGCGAGATTGCCAATCGATGGATGACGATGACCGTCCACGCCCCCGAGGCGATGCCGCGAGCAAGCTCGCCACCGAAGACCTCGGCCCTTATTCGCAGGACGAACTGCAGGAGCGGATCAGGCTTCTCGAATCCGAAATCGTCCGCGTCGAGAAACACCGCCTCTCCGCCGCTGCCCACCGCGATGCGGCAGAAGCGTTGTTCGGGCGAAAGGAATAGTTGGCGATGCGGGGGCTGATATTTTCCGGCTCCGCACCCATATTCGCCATGCATACAGCAATGGCTAACCTCCGGCCCGTAGGCTGTTTCCAGTTCGCCCCAAGCGAGTCGCCCAAGAAAGACAACTGAATGCCCAGCTTTGCAGCCAACCTCGAAAAGACCCTCCACGCAGCGCTCACCGACGCAGGCGAGCGCCATCACGAGTACGCGACTCTGGAGCATCTCCTTCTCGCGCTCATCGACGATGACGATGCCGCGCAGGTGATGAATGCGTGCGGCGTCGATCTGAGCGAACTGACGGCCGTGGTGAAGCAGTATCTCGAACAGGAATACCAGTCGCTGCAATCGGACGAGAGCGCCGACCCGCAGCCGACCGCCGGTTTCCAGCGCGTCATCCAGCGCGCGATCCTGCATGTGCAGTCTTCCGGCAAGGATACGGTGACCGGGGCCAACGTACTCGTCGCCCTGTTTTCCGAACGCGACAGCTACGCCGTCTATTTCCTGCAGCAGCAGGACATGAGCCGGCTCGATGCGGTCAGTTTCATCAGCCACGGCATCGGCAAGGGCGGCAAGCAGATCGAAAACCGGCCGCCCGACGGCGCGGAAGGCGGCGAATCGCAGGCCGAGGAAAAGGCCGGCGAAAAGGGCAAGAAGGAAACCGCGCTCGACCAGTTCACCGTCAATCTCAACAAGAAGGCCGAAGACGGGCGGATCGATCCGCTGATCGGCCGCGGACCCGAAGTCGACCGCACCGTCCAGATTCTCTGCCGCCGCAGCAAGAACAATCCGCTGTATGTCGGCGATCCGGGCGTCGGCAAAACGGCGATCGCCGAAGGTCTCGCCCGCAAGATCGTGGAAGGCGACGTGCCCGAAGTGCTGCAGGATGCAGTGATCTATTCGCTCGACATGGGCGCGCTGCTTGCCGGTACCCGCTATCGCGGCGACTTCGAAGAACGGCTCAAACAGGTCGTGAACGAACTCGAAGGCATGCCCGAAGCCATCCTGTTCATCGATGAAATCCACACCGTGATCGGTGCCGGTGCGACCAGCGGCGGGGCGATGGACGCCTCGAACCTGCTCAAGCCCGCATTGTCCAGCGGTGCGATCCGCTGCATCGGTTCGACCACCTACAAGGAATTCCGCAATCACTTCGAAAAGGACCGCGCCCTGCTGCGGCGCTTCCAGAAGATCGATGTGAACGAACCCACGATCGAGGATACGATCAAGATCCTGAAGGGTCTGAAGTCCGCATTCCAGGATCACCACAAGGTGACCTACACGGTCGATGCGCTGAAAACGGCGGTGGAATTGTCGGCGCGCTACATCAATGATCGCAAACTGCCCGACAAGGCGATCGACGTGATCGACGAAGTCGGCGCGATGCAGATGCTCGTGGCGCCCAGCCGCCGCAAGAAGAAGATCACCGCCAGAGAAATTGAAGCGGTCATCGCTACGATGGCGCGCATTCCCCCCAAGTCGGTATCGAGCGACGACAAGAAGGCGCTCGAGAATCTCGAACGCGACCTGAAGCACGTGGTTTTCGGGCAGGATGCGGCGGTGCACAAGCTGTCCACCGCGATGAAGCTCAGCCGTGCAGGGCTGCGGGATCCGGACAAGCCGATCGGCTCTTTCCTGTTCTCCGGCCCCACCGGCGTCGGCAAGACCGAAGTCGCCCGCCAGCTTGCCTCCATCATGGGGATCGAACTCAAGCGCTTCGATATGTCCGAATATATGGAGCGCCACAGCGTTTCGCGGCTGATCGGTGCGCCTCCGGGCTACGTCGGCTACGATCAGGGCGGTTTGCTGACCGATGCAGTCGACCAGAACCCGCATTGCGTGCTGCTGCTCGACGAAATCGAAAAGGCCCATCCGGATCTCTTCAACATACTGTTGCAGGTCATGGATAATGGCCGCCTGACGGATCATCACGGCAAGACGGTCGATTTCCGCAATGTCGTGCTGATCATGACCACCAATGCCGGGGCAGCCGACATGGCACGCAGCGGTATCGGGTTCGGCGATGTCAGCAAGGAAGATGCGAGCGAAGAAGCGGTGAAGCGGATGTTCACACCGGAATTCCGCAATCGTCTCGATGCGATCGTGCCGTTTGCCTATCTCGGTAAATCGACGGTGGGCCGCGTGGTCGACAAGTTCATTCTCCAGCTCGAACTCCAGCTGGCGGAACAGAATGTCGACATCCAGTTCGACAAGGAAAGCCGGTCCTGGCTGGCGGACAAGGGTTACGACCGCCTCTATGGTGCCCGTCCGATGGGCCGGTTGATCCAGGAAAAGATCAAGCAGCCTCTCGCCGAAGAACTGCTGTTCGGCAAACTGGCCGATGGCGGCGAGGTGTCGGTAACGATGAAAGACGGCAAACCGTCCTTCGAACTGACCCCCGCCCCGCCCAAGGCGAAGAAAAAACCAGCGGCCAAGAAAAAGGCCCCGAAACGCAAGTCGGCTCCGAAAAAACCCGAAGCCGATACGCCGGAAGGCGCCGACGAAACCAAGGGCTGATCAAGCCTGCAAATCGACGAAGGGGCGCCACCGGGAACGGTCGG
>Ga0208328_1001116_pt1 | contig 10094 bp, 9 predicted proteins | sample DeeseametaMP2633_FD_184170 | JGI IMG/M metagenome (GOLD analysis project Ga0208328, IMG submission 184170) | Marine microbial communities from the Deep Atlantic Ocean - MP2633 (SPAdes) | ecosystem: Environmental > Aquatic > Marine > Unclassified | place: Northeast of Antigua and Barbuda, North... | reverse complement strand
GAGGTAACCCCATGAAAAGACGAAATCAATACGCGGCGCTTTCGCTTTGTGCTTCACTGCTAAGCGTTAGCGGGTGCTCTATGATGATGGGGGAAGAAGAGGTGGCCGAACAAGCGCCTCAGCGCCCGGCCATGAGTGTGATTGATATTACTGCCGCCGACCGCGCCCCCTCAAAGCCAGTTGAAAATACCAGTGATACCCAGTCTCAGGGTATGGACGCGTATGGCGCTATCGGTCAACCTCCTTTGTATTCGAGCGTACAGGGCGCGTATAAAGGTCGACCTCTAACCAAGCATATTGGCGACTATGTGAAAAATATGGCGCAAGACTTAATTGCCAATATGGAATATGTGAATAACAAAACACCTATTGGTGTAACCCATTTCGCACTACTAGATACTGACTTGCAGAAAACAGATTTGCTTGGTCGTCAGATGGCGGAATCTTTTGTTCACGAACTGCATAAATTCCGCGTGCCGGTTATCGACTTCAAAGCCACCGAGTATATTCGCATTACTGACGATGGCGATTTTGTATTAAGCCGAGACTATTTGGAATTGAGCAGCAGCCTTCCTATTGAATACGTGTTAACCGGAACGATGACCAAGCACCAAGGTGGCGTGTTAGTTAACGCCCGTATTTTAGGCATGGAGTCGCGCGCAGTTGTGGCAACTGCGCAAATGTTGGTGCCGTTCTACGTAGTAGATGCACTTATTCCAAGTGACGGTAGCCAGCAAAACGGTATGCGCGATGGCGTTAAGCTAAGTCGCGGCTAGGAGTTTCAGCATGGTGTTTACAAAGAAGCTTGTGTCAAGCAGTTGGGCAGCCGTTGGCGTAATGCTGAGTGTATGTATGACAGGGTGCACTAGCACAGAGTCTATTGGCTCATTTTGGTTAGGTGAAGACGGTGAAATTACGCATCACGCCGAGCCAGTGCCTGTACCAAGCCGTTCAGGGCTGGAGTACACACCAGATTCTCGCGATAGACAATATCAACAGCACGTGGAAGTCGAACCCGGCTATAAAGACCCACTACACCATGGCTATTCCCCTTCACAAACGCACAAGCGCTTAAATGATTACGCCTCGCAACTTGCGATGGAGTTAATGGACAATGCAACCCGTCTTACGCAGCAAGATATGGTTGGTGTGGCGAGTTTTGTGAGGCTTAATCAGTCGTTGAGCGACAGCACCGTGTTAGGCAATCAGCTTTCAGAGTATCTAATAGCCGAGCTACAAGACTTTGGGTTAGCGGTTGTCGACTTTAAGCTTGCAGGTGGCATTACAGTAACGCCAGTCGGCGATTTCGTACTTACTCGAGATGGTACTGCACTCGCTAAACAGGTTGAAATGGACCATGTTGTAACTGGCACTATCATTGAAGATGACAGAGGCGTCCGCGTAAACGCCCGTATCGTGTCGCTGGAAAATAAACAAGTGGTGGCAAGCGCCAACGTATACATTCCTGCGTTTATCGTGATGGATTTAAATAAAATGGCTAGCGTAAACTAGCCATTAAGTTCCATTGCGCTCTGTTTTTTCAAAGCGAACTCATTTCATGTTCGCTTTCAAACCTCTAAACATCCGGTCTTTTGTGTCCTGCACAGGAGAATTTTCACAAAAACTTCTCCGTTTATTAACCCTGACTTCTAATCGCTTCGCGAGTCATAAAGCGGCTTGTGTTTACAGCATTAAGCAGATCATTGCTTAAAGGTAGCGGCTCATTACATAGACTGCTCACCAAGACCTCTGCCATTAAAGGCGCTGTGGTTAACCCTCGTGACCCTAAGCAAGTAAGGGTGGAAACTACGCTGCTTGGCAACACTGGCGCGCTAGTCAACGGCTTGCCCACGCCTAGCATAGTGTAGAGCTCTTTTAATGAATCAAAGTTATGTAGTGCACCGACAACAGGCTGGTGGTCGGGTGAACCTAAACGCGTAGCCGCTCTGGCTTTACCGTCATGTTGTAATGCTTGCACGATGTCGGTGTTTGCCAGCGCCTGTTCGTGGGTGGCGAGGTTCATTTCAGTTTCATCGCCTCGTACATCGGTACTTAAGTCGTTTTTAACGTAGGTTGAACCTAACGCATGCCGGCCTTCGAATACAGGTGTCATATAGCCTTTGTGACACAACACAGTGTTAAGCTGTTCAATCGGCATTTGGGTGGGAATAGCTTCAACCTGGCCGCGAACAGGGCGAAGGGACAGACTGTCAAAATCGCTAGCGTTTACCGCACCTGCACCAAGGGCAAGGATAAGGTGATCGGCAGCAATAACTTCTTCATTTTCAGCGCTATCTAAGTTAAAACGAATCTGCACCCGCTGCTTTGTTGTCTCAACTGCCTCATGAGACACATAGGTATGATTGGGTTTCAGCGTGAGTTTGCCACTTTGAAGTGCTTCTTCAATCATGGCAGTAACTAGCTGTGGAGGAGAAAGCCAACCACCGAGGCCAATGTATAAGCCTGAATAGGGAAGGGGCAGGTTAGCGATATCGCTCACTTCTTTGCTGTCTACGGGCTTAATTAAAGCTTCAGGCCAAACGTCGGCTGCTGCCAGTTTATTTTGGCGTTCTGCTACCTTGTCGTTAAAGCTTAGTTGAATAACACCACAGAAATCATGGGCAACGTCGGCTAGGCCACAGGCTTTTACATGTTCAAAAGTGTGGTCGTAGGCTTGTCTAGCATACAAAAAACTGTGCGCCTGAATGCGGCTGGCAATACTTGCTTCGCTATGGAGCTGCGGATAAAAGCCGCCTTGCGGGTTGCCAGAAGCGCCGCTTGCAAGGGTGTCACCATCAAAATACAAAGTAGTGCAAATGCCGCGTTTTACTAAAGCCAGGCATGCCGTAGCTGCTGCAAGGCCGGAGCCTACTACTGCGACTTTGCTTGTTTTATCTAAACTGCCGTTAACGTACCTGTAATAGGGGCCAGCAGGCAGGCGAAGTTTATGCTGCACATTCTCATGGTCTTGGTCAAAAACGCCGGTCAACATGTCGCGCTTACGGCCAAAACCGTTGCGTTTTTTAATGGTAAAACCCACACCAGCTAGCCCACGTTTTACGATGCCTGCGGCGGTAAAGGTTCCAAAGGTTGTACCTGTTTTTGACAAGCGAGCCATTTGGCTAAACAGAGCATCGGTCCACATATCAGGGTTTTTGCTTGGTGCAAAACCATCTAAAAACCAGGCATCGATGAGGCCATTTACAGGAGAATGCCATTGAGGTAGAAGTTCGTGAACATCACCAATCCACAAGTCGAGTGTGGTTGAATGGTTATCAAAATGAAGGCGATGACAACCTTCTAGGCCCATGGGGTAAAGTGAGGCGAGTGCTTGCGCTTCGTCTTTAAGAGCAGGAAAAGCTTCTAGCGCACGCTGCATATCCTGTTGAGGCAGTGGAAACTTTTCCGTGGTGATAAAATACAGGCGCTTTAACGGATGGTCAGGGTTCGCTGCTCTAAATTTGTTGAAGGCACGCATCGCGACCAAAAAGTTCAGCCCAGTTCCGAAACCTGTTTCGGCGATAACAAAAGTAGGGTTGGGCCACTGTTGCCAGCGATCAGCAAGGTCGTTGCCTGCAACAAAAACGTGTTGGGTTTCATCAATTCCGCTGTCGTTAGAAAAATAAACGTCGTCAAAATGGTCGGCGACAGGCGTACCGCTCTCATTAAAATGAACCTGTGCATGCTTAGATTTCACTGTTTATTTTTCTCCGTTTATGTCGTTGTTGTGTTGGCACTTTGAATTTGAGGCAGTTTTCACTACTTCAACAGCTTGCCCATTCAATGCTTGTTTTGAAACGTCAGAGCTAGCCTGGCTTTTAGATGGACAGTACACTTCTGCAGGTGTTGAAAAGTGCGATGTTACTTTACTGGTCACGAGCTGTACGCCAAGCATACCGCCAATAGTAACCCAAGAACCGTTAACGTTAATTAATCCGCGATGATCCATCGTAGGCGCTTCAGCTTCTGTTTTCGAGATAACCCAAGTGCCTTCGGCAATATCAAAGGTCCATATGGCGTCATCTGCAGTTGAAGGCTCGACGTTATAGCCAATGCCATTATAGTTGTACGGATTAGTTGAGCCGCCAACAAAATAGATTTTATTGGTGGCCTTATCGCCCGCTGCCGCCATGCGATAGCGCGCAGTACCCGTTGGATGGTCAAGCGTGCGCCAATCAATCTTAAAAGGGTTTTGCTTATCAATTACGCCTTTAAAGCAGGCAGTTTCTGCAGCAAAGCTACGGCGTTTATCACTGTGAGGTGTTACAGAAACGCCGTCACAAATTACCATAGTGTTATTAACGATGCCGCCAGCTTGCCCGAATACTGGATTGCCAAGAAAAGGGCTCGCCTGTTGCCATTGGCCGGTTTGCGTATCGTAAACCTGCACAAGGTTTACGTTGCCATCGTTGTGCCAGCCTGAAACTAAGTAAACGTAGCGGTCTTGGTAGACTAAAGCAGTTGCATCATCAACAGGCACAGGCATAGGCGTTAATAGCGTATATTTCCCAGTTACAGGAGCGTATTTATAAACATCTGGGGTACTAATTTCATTGTGATCTTCATCAACCGTGTAACCGCCAAAAATATAAATGCTGTCATTAACGCCCACTGCTACGGAGGCTAAACGGCCCTTAAGCGCAAGGCTGGATGGAACTGGGGTAAGGGCTTGCCATTGCAAAGGTTTATCTTTGTTGTTGATAACAAGTTGCCAAGCACGGTTGTGCACGTCTTTATGGGTCTTGCCTTTGCCCAGCCCCATAAAACTAAATACATATTGTGTGTCGTCTATGGTTACAGAAGCTACGGCATTGTTTGAAACTGGCTCTGGCAGCGCGGGGAGGACGATAGGCGCAGCTGTTACTGAGACAGTCGCTGCAGAAGCAATGATAAAGGCAGCCACCACGAAAGAAAGTCGGGGTACCGCACTTTGAAAAATGCGTAGAGCAATGGTTCTTGGCTTTTTTAATAACACAGCAATCTTCAGTTTTATCTAAATTTCGAACGTTTGGCCGCGTATTCTACCTGTCACCTTTTTGTTTTTCCGCAAAAGTTTGTACCTGCTTAAAACTCTTCTTTTCTTATTGCTTTTGCAAATAACAATCTATCAGTAAAAACAATACGTTTATTTAATTGTTATTGTAAATAATTTGTTAAATTTAGCGCTAAGTCTATTGAAGATAGTTCAGGGAGAAGGTATGGCGGGCGTGTTTCACCAATGTGGTCAAAGCATTTGCAAACGCACTAGAGACGAAATGGATGATCGTGCACGTATCATAGCACGTGCACTTGCTGAGCAAGGTGTGTGCGATAACGATGTGGTAGCTATTTTTATGCGAAACCATGTCGATATATTTGAAATAGTTGAGGCATGCCGATATGTGGGTTCGCGCTATGTTCTGCTTAATTGGCACAGCCCTGTTGCCGAACTTCTGCCTATTTTAGACGACTGCAGCGCTAAAGTGCTGTTCGCTCATCGCGATTTATTAAAGGGGGAGAATGACCGCCAAACCTTATTACAAGTTTCCACCTTGTCAGTGATATACACGATTAAAACGCCGGAAAGCATTTTAGAGCGCTATCATTTAACAGATAATTCACTGTTAGCATCAGAGGCGAAAACTGGGGAACAGTACCAGTGTCTTGATACGCTATTAGCTGCCCCAAACGCAACGCGCCACGATGAACCGCCAAAACGCTTTAAGGGCATGTTTCCCTACACATCTGGCAGCACCGGAAAACCCAAAGGTATTAAGCGAGATGAAGACCTAACGCGGCCAGACCCTTATTTAATATTTAAAGGGCTGTCTGAAGCGTTAATGCAGCTATCAATAGGTGATCGCTTTTTCGTCTCGGCACCGCTTTATCACAGTGCACCACACGCGCTTACGCTCTGCTGTTTAGCAGCGGGCAATATTGATGTATACATTGAGCCTCAATTCGACCCCGAACGCTTTTTACAAGACATAGAGCGGTTTAAGCTGACTCACGCCTATATTGTTCCTACCATGATGGTGAGGCTACTTAAACTGCCCGAGTCGATAAGAAGCAAATACGACACTTCAAGCTTGCGATTTGCCTTATCAACCGGGTCCGCACTGCCAAGCGATGTGAAAGAAGCAATGATTAACTGGTTTGGTCCAATTTTCTATGAATCTTATGGTGCTAGTGAATTAGGCTTTATGACCCTAATTTCATCTCAAGAAGCATTAGATAAGCCAAATTCTGTGGGTAAGCCCATTCCCGGTGCCGCGATTAAAATACTGAGCGACGATAAAGAGGAGTGCAAAGTAGGTGGTGTTGGCGTTATATATGCGCACCTTTCCATGTTCGCGCCATTCAAATATACCAATACTACGGGCACGCAAAGCGACTTACATGTTGGTGAATTCACGACATTAGGTGATATGGGTTATGTGGACGAAGATGGCTACTTATATATTTGCGATAGAAAAAAAGACATGATCATCTCAGGTGGCGCCAATATATTTCCTGCTGAAATAGAAAGCGTCATCATCGAAATGCCTGAGGTTGCAGACTGCGCGGTATTCGGTGTGCCTGATGCTGAGTATGGCGAGAAAGTCGTGGTGGCTGTTCAATGCTCACCCGACAACGCGCTGTCGATTGATGCGCTACACGGGTATTTAGATGGCAAACTGGCGCGGTTCAAGTGGCCTAAAATGTTGCAAATACTCGATACTCTGCCCAGAGAAGATACGGGTAAAATATTTAAGAACAAGCTTAGAGCTCACTTTGGTCAATAAAAGAAACCGCTAAAGCTATTTTGAAGGTTTTGTGAAGGTATAAATTAACGCTGGTCATGACCCTGTGCATTCGTGCTACATTGGAATTATTCCGAATAAGAAAGCTTAGACGAAGACGGCAAAAACGAAAAAGAAGGGAAGTGGGAAACTACCTGTTTATACACATAAGCCCAGAATTGAAACAGGTACTGCAGCGCTTAATTTTGGATAAATTGAGTATGGCAATTGGCAGAGCAGACCACTTTACCATTCAAAATCGTTACCATAAGCCGCAACAACGCAAAGGGTAAACTATGAGAAGAGCAGTTATCACCGGTCTTGGTATCGTATCAAGCATCGGCGTAAATAAAGAAGACGTACTTGCTTCACTTAAAGCGGGTAAGTCTGGAATTACATTTTCAGAACAGTTCGCCGAAATGGGCCTTCGCAGCCAAGTTTGGGGCAACATCGACATCGATTTGAAAGACCATATTGACCGTAAAGCTATGCGCTTTATGGGCGATGCGGCAGGCTACGCATACGTGGCGATGCAACAAGCCATTGCAGACTCTGGTTTAGAAGAAAGCGACATTTCAAACGAGCGCACAGGTATTATTGCTGGCTCAGGTGGCGCGTCTTCTGAAAACCAAGTGCTTTCTGCTGATATTCTTCGCGAAAAAGGCGTTAAGCGTGTTGGTCCATACATGGTTCCCCGCTGTATGGCGTCTACGGTATCGGCTTGCCTAGCGACACCGTTTAAAATTCGCGGCGTGAACTATTCAATTGCTTCTGCGTGTGCAACTAGTGCCCACTGTATTGGTAATGCGCTAGAGCTTATTCAGCTTGGTAAGCAAGACGTAGTATTCGCCGGTGGCGGTGAAGAATTACATTGGTCACTATCAAGCCAATTCGACGCTATGGGGGCACTAAGCTCTAAATATAACGACAATCCTGCCGTTGCATCACGTACTTATGACGCAGCACGCGACGGCTTTGTAAGTTCTGGCGGCGGCGGTATGGTTGTTGTTGAAGAACTTGAGCACGCGCTTGCACGCGGCGCAAAAATCTACGGCGAAGTTGTAGGTTACGGCGCTACATCAGATGGTTTCGACATGGTTGCACCGTCGGGTGAAGGCGCAATTCGCTGTATGAAAATGGCAATGCAAAATATCGATGCTCCAATCGATTACTTGAATACCCACGGCACATCTACGCCTGTAGGTGACGTGAAAGAACTTGCCGCTATTCAAGAAGTGTTTGGCCAAGCGGGCGTACCAATTAGTGCAACTAAGTCACTGACAGGTCACGCACTAGGTGCAGCGGGTGTAAACGAAGCTATTTACAGCTTGTTGATGATGGAGAATAACTTTATTGCGCCATCAATTAACATCGACACACTGGACGACGCGGCACAAGGGCTAGATATTGTTACCCAAGCTCGTGAAGCAACGTTAAACACAATTATGTCTAACAGCTTTGGTTTCGGCGGCACTAACGCAACGCTTGTTATGCAGCGTTACAACGGTTAATTAAAACCGCTTGAACCAGTAAGCTTTTTTAGCTTCAGTTAAGAAGTTTCAAAGAAGACAAAAGGGCGTAAACCTGAGCACCGTGGGTGCTTGTGTTTACGCCCTTTTTTATTGGTATTTTTTAAATAAAACCTGTGTTTTCAGAAGCGGCCGCTTAAGCGATTGTAATTGTGTATTTTATTCGTGAATCAGAATGTCAAATTTTTACTAAGCGCAATGTTTCGAGTGACGCTAAATTTGTCGTTCAACTAAGTGCTCTGAGCTATCGGTTAAACCTAACTTTCATTACTTAATTGGCAATCTTTGTCAATGTTCGCCATAATTTGAGAGTGGTGAACATTCGGAAATAGACAATGGCAACTTTAAATGTGTCGCTTCCTGACGAAATGCGTACGTGGATTGATGAACAAGTAAAAACTGGCAAATTTGCTAATGCTAGTGATTATATTCGCGATTTAGTACGTCGCAATCAGAGTGAGCGAGAGGCAATTAGCTTAGCTCTCATAGAAGGTGAATTGAGTGGGAAAAGTGATAAGAATGTTTTAGATATTATTCAAGCTAAGAAAACCCGAGCCTCAGAATGAATAAATATATCCTCTCTAATAAAGCAGAGGAAGATATCTCCAGGATTTACGATTATTCAGCCAATATTCATGGCGTAACTCAAGCTGAAGCCTATCTTGTTGCCCTACACGAAGCTCTGGTTATTCTGGAGGAAAACCCTAGTATCGATACTTCAGCAGAGGATATCAGAAAGACTTACTTTCAACTGCCAGTTCATAGGCACACGGTCTTCTATAAAAAAGTCGATGACGGCATTTTCGTCATTAGGGTACTCCATCAACAGATGAAATACTCTATACATCTATGCGATTGAAATATAAAGGGAAGGCCCAGTAATGTGACGAAAGTGCCAAGTCAAATAAACTGATAACGACTAAACAAGGTATCTGGCTCGGGAATAGTGACTTTCCCATAATGCCGTTTCAGCAAACCTTCACTTTCAAGCTCACCTAAAAGCTGATTCACCGTTTGCCTACTGCTATTTATCATTTGCGCTAAAGACTCTTGCGAAAGCGTAAGTGTAATCGCGTTGTGTTTGGGCAAATGCTGACCGTAACTGGTGGTAAGCATTAAAAGCCGTTTTACCAGCTGGTGCTTAAGGCTAAGACCCGCACTTGAGTCAATAAATTGAAACGCGCTGCGCACTCGCGTGCATAAAAGGCGGGTGAAATGCGGGTAAAGTTCCGGGAACTGTTCAAGCAGTGCTTTAAACGCGTTCTTTTGAATAATCGCCACGGTGCAATTTGTCTCGCAGAAGTTGTCGTGAGTACGGGGAAGGTCGTCAAACATCGAAATTTCACCAAACCAGGTGCCGGGCCCAAGTAACGCAAATAGCATTTCGCGACCATCCACGCCCACAGTGACAACTCTTAAACGGCCCTCGCACACTCCATAAAAACCGACACCGTCTTCACCTTTGGCATGCAGTTGCTGCCCAGCTTTTAAGTGTTTCAGACGCATCTTGTCGAACATGGCTTCCTGCAAATAGGGTGGGAGCGCGCCAAACCAAGTAGAGCTAGCGAGAACAGGTTTAAACTTTCCCATTTAACAAATTTCTTACAATGTCGTATATCCGACAGTATATAGCAATTACTGCGCGTAATGTAGGCGGTAAGAAAAAGTAAGTGGAAGTTTCATTGAAACGCTCGTGGTATCGAGCCTTTCACCTAGGGCTCCCGCCTCAAATGAAATTAATTTGTACGTTAAAAGAGTAAAGCTATGACAGATTCAGTAAAGTCGAAAGTTAGCAGTGAAGAAT
>Ga0208328_1001115_pt1 | contig 10096 bp, 9 predicted proteins | sample DeeseametaMP2633_FD_184170 | JGI IMG/M metagenome (GOLD analysis project Ga0208328, IMG submission 184170) | Marine microbial communities from the Deep Atlantic Ocean - MP2633 (SPAdes) | ecosystem: Environmental > Aquatic > Marine > Unclassified | place: Northeast of Antigua and Barbuda, North... | reverse complement strand
GTCCGATGACCATCGCCTGCCTGCTGGCCAACACCGTCACCGCCTGCTGCCGGGCGAACGGCCTGGCCGAGCCCGAGGGGCTGACGGCCTGATCCCTGCAGGTGCCGCCTAGAGCGGCACCATCGTTCCGGTGAGAAGGGCGGCGTGGGTCTCGACCCCGTCCGCCACCGCGAAGACATCCGCCGTGACGATCACCAGCCTGCGGCCGGGTTTCACCACCCGGCCCCGGGCCACCAGCGTCTCGCCCCGGGCGGGGGCCAGCAGGTGGATCTTCATTTCCGAGGTCACCACGTCGTGGTCCTCGGGAATCACCGTGAGCGCCGAGTAGCCGGCGGCGCTGTCGCCGATGGCGAAGGCGAGCGCCGCGTGGGCAAAGCCGTGCTGCTGCTGCAGGTCGCTGCGGATCGCGGCTTCGATGCTCACCGCGCCGGGTGCCACCGAGACCAGCCGCGCGCCGATCGTCTGCATCATCGTCTGCCGGTCGAAGCTCGACCTTATCCGTGTCTCGAGATCCATGCCGCGCAGAAGGCCACGGGACCCGGCGCTTGGCAAGCCTCAGTCGCGCGGCATCGGGATCGCCACCGGCGACGGCCCGGTGAGAATCGCCGTGGCCCCGGGCGCCATGAGCCCGGTCAGCACCGCCGCGTCGCATTGCAGCCCTCCGGTATAGGCCCCGTAGGCGGGCAGGATCAGTCGCGCGCAATCCACGAGGAAACAGGGCCGTGTCAGGGCCCTGCCACGCAACCGCAGCCGCGCCTTGGGGTGGTAGTGCCCCGAGACCTCGCCCTCGGCGCCGGGCGTGGCGATGTGCCGGAACGCAAGCTCGCGCACCCGCAGCTCGGCGCGGTGACTGCCGCCAAGCGCGACGGGGCCCGGGTCGTGGTTGCCCTCGATCCATGTCCAGTCCCGACCCGCCTGCAGCCGCGCGATCCAGAGCCTTTCGCGCTCGGGCATCTCGTCGGCGATGCCGCGGGCGTCGAAGCTGTCGCCGAGGCAGATCACCCGGGCAGCCCCGGTCTCGGCCAGATCCGTCTCGAGCCGCAGCAGCGTCTCCTGCGTCTCGTAGGGCGGCAGCGCCGCGCCGCCGACCGCCGAGAGCCGGGCGGATTTGCCGAAATGCAGGTCCGAGACCACCAGCAGCCGCTCGTCTTCCCAGAAGAGCGCGCCCGAGGGCAGCGCGGTAAGCTCGGCGCCGCGGAAGGTGAAGCGGAGGGTGTTCATGGGATGTTCCTTGCCGCAATCGGAGAAGCGAGACAAGGGGGCGGCGATCACTCCGGCGAGACGCACATGACGCGGCCGAGCGCGCACAAGATCCACCACCACGCCAGCAGGCCGAGGACAATGCCGGGCAGAATCCACCAGCCCTTTGGAAATGGATTTCTCGGAAATCGCGTCATCGCTCTAAAAACAAAGAATCTTCCACCAAGGGTCGCCGACTTGGCGCCGCGAACGCAAGCAATTGAGTCCCTGGCGGGTACACTCTGCCTAAGCGGTAATCACTTTGCCTTGTCAATCAGCGCGAGACCCGAGCTGTCGAGAAGCGCCGTCACCTCGTCGCGCAGCAGCCGCTCGTCCGCGCTGCCGGCGATCGGCACCCGTCCGGGCTCGAGAAAGAGCGGCGCCGAGAGCGGCGAGACCCGGTCCAGCCGCAGAAGGTCGATGCGGTCGCCCACCCGTTCGCACATCTCGCGGATGCGGGAGAAGTCGACCATGCCGCGCATCGCCTCCTCGCGGGTGATCTGCAGCAGGATGTGGTCGGGGTCGTATTTGACCAGCGTGTCGTAGAGGATGTCCGACGACATCGTCGCCTGCCGCCCGCTCTTGCGCTGGCCCGCGGTGTTGCGCTCGATGAGCCCGGCGATGGTGGCCGAGGCGCGGAAGGTGCGCTTCATCACCGCGTTGCCCTGCAGCCATGTCTCGAGCCCGGCCTCGAGCTTGGCGAGGTCGAAGAGCGGCGCCGGATCGGTCACCGCGTCCAGCCCCCAGATCAGCACCGCGTAGTCCGAGGACACGAAGCCCATGGGGGCGAGGCCCTCTTCCTCCATCCGCTTGGTGAGCAGAAGGCCCAGCGTCTGCATGGCGTTGCGCCCGGCGAAGCCATAGGCCACGAGCTGCTCGCGCCCGTCGTGGGGGAAGCTCTCGATCAGCAGGCGGCCGGGTTCGGGCAGGCGGCTGACCTCGCGCTGAAGCGCCAGCCATTCGGCGGTGTGGGCGGGCAGGCCAGGCCAGCCGGGCTGGCGGAACATCCTCAGGATGCGGTGCGAGAGCTGCGTCGAGGTGGCGAACTTGGTGCCCATGAAGGTGGCGATCTTGGGCTTCTTCGCGGCGTCGCGGGTGACCTCGACCACCATTTCGCGCAGGCCCTCGTAGCGCACGATCTGGCCGCCGATGAGGAAGGTGTCGCCGCGGCTGAGAGAGGTGGCGAAGCCTTCCTCGATCTCGCCCAGCGGCGCGCCGCCACGGCCGCGCCAGCGGACCTTGAGCGTATCGGTGTCCTGAATCGTGCCGATGTTCTGCCGGATGCGCGCCGCCGAGCGCGGGTCGCGCAATTGCCAGAGCCCGTCCGGGCGCTGCAGCAGCCGCTGCCAGCGGTCGTAGGCCCGCAGCGCGTAGCCGCCGGTGGCGCAGAAGGCGAGGCAGGCGTCGAATTCGGCCCGGGTGAGGTCGGCATAGGCCCCGGCCTGCGTCATTTCGGCATAGAGCGCATCGGCCTCGAACGGCCCGGCGCAGGCGGCGATGAGGATGTGCTGGCAGAGCACGTCGCGTGGCCCGCGCCCGCGCCATTCGCCGTCGAGATCGTGCGCCTTCACCGCCTCGAGCGCGGCGAGGCATTCGACCACCTCGAAGCGGTTGGCGGGCACCAGCAGCGCCTTCGACGGCGCGTTGTAGCGGTGGTTGGCCCGCCCGATGCGCTGCACCAGCCGCTTGACGTTCTTCGGCGCGCCGATCTGGATCACCAGGTCCACATCGCCCCAGTCGATCCCGAGGTCCAGCGAGCCGGTGCAGACGATGGCGCGCAGCTCGCCCCGGACCATCGCGGCCTCGACCTTTTCGCGCTGGCCCCGGTCGAGCGAGCCGTGGTGGATGCCGATGGGCAGCGCGTCCTCGTTGGCGAGCCAGAGGTTGTGGAAGAAGATTTCGGCCTGCGCCCGCGTGTTGTGAAAGATCAGCGTGGTGCGATGCTGCTTCACCTGCTCGAGCACCGCGGGGATGCTGTAGGCAGCACCGCCCCCGGACCACGGCGGCGCGGCCTCGGTGACCAGCATCGAGATGTCGGGCTCGGGGCCGGGGTCGGCCTCGACGATCTCGCAGGGGTCGGGGTGGCGGGCGAGCAGCCGGGCGATGGCCTGCGGGTCCTCGACCGTGGCCGAGAGCCCGACGCGGCGCAGCTCGGGGCACATGCCCTGCAGCCGCGCCAGCGCCAGCATCAGCTGGTCACCGCGCTTGCTTTCCGCCAGCGCGTGGATCTCGTCCACCACCACCCGCTGCAGCCCCGCGAACATGCGCGGCGCGTCCTCGTAGGAGGTCAGCAGCGCGAGGCTCTCGGGCGTGGTGAGCAGGATGTGCGGCGGGTCGGCGCGCTGGCGCTTCTTGCGGCTGGCAGGGGTGTCGCCGGTGCGGTCCTCGACCCGGATCGGCAGCCCGGCCTCTTCGATGGGGATCAGCAGGTTGCGCCGGATGTCGGCGGCCAGCGCCTTGAGCGGCGAGACGTAGAGCGTGTGCAGTCCGCCGCGCGGGGCCTCGGTCAGCTCGGCCAGCGTCGGCAGGAACCCCGCCAGCGTCTTGCCGCCGCCGGTGGGCGCGATCAGCAGCAGGCAAGGGGCGTCCGCCCGCTCGAGCATGGCGCTCTGGTGCGGGTGGATCTGCCAGCCTCGCCGGTCGAACCAGCCTTGCAGGGGGACGGGAAGCGCTCTCATGTCGGGGAAGATAGGGGCGCGCGAACGGAAGGGAAACGTGGGCCGCGCCGCGACGTCCGGAATTCCCCTCTGACGAAGGGTCAGCGGCGGCGGCGTCCGTGCCCTGCCCATCGCCAGTGCCGGGCGCGCCCGTCGGCATGGACCCGACGCGCGACATCCCGTCCCGTGACCGCCTCATGGTCGGGCATTTTCCCGACAGATGCGACCCGGCCGCCCGATCTACGTCCTGCGCGTCCGGGCGCGAGGGACCTGTGCAGCTTGGCACAGGTCCGGGTCTGGCATTTCCCCGATCCGTCGTTACGTTTCACGGTGAACAATCGGAAGGGAATGCGCCAATGACCGAAGAGTACACCCCGCCCCGGGTCTGGACCTGGGAAAAGGAGAACGGCGGCCAGTGGGCGTCGCTCAACCGTCCCATCGCGGGGGCGACCCACGACAAGGAGCTGCCGACCGGAGAGCACCCGTTCCAGCTCTACAGCCTTGCGACGCCGAACGGCCAGAAGGTCACCATCATGTTCGAGGAGCTGCTCGCCGCCGGGCACGCCGCCGAATACGACGCGTGGCTGATCAAGATCGGCGAGGGCGACCAGTTCGGCTCGGGCTTTGTCGAGGTGAACCCGAACTCCAAGATCCCGGCGCTGCTCGACCGCTCCGGCGACAAGCCCGTGCGGGTCTTCGAATCCGGCGCCATCCTGATGCACCTCGCCGAGAAGTTCGGCGCCTTCCTCGGCAAGCCCCAGGACCGGGCCGAGATGCTCTCGTGGCTGTTCTGGCAAATGGGCAGCGCGCCCTACCTCGGCGGCGGCTTCGGGCATTTCTACGCCTATGCGCCCTACAAGATGGAATATCCCATCGACCGCTTCGCCATGGAGGTGAAGCGCCAGCTCGACGTGCTCGACCGCAACCTCGCGGACCGCAGGTTCGTCACCGGCGACGACTACACCATCGCCGATATCGCGATCTGGCCGTGGTACGGGCGCACCGTGCATGGCGGCGCCTATGACGCGGGCGAGTTCCTCGACGTGCAGAGCTACAAGAACGTGATCCGCTGGGCCGACGAGATCGCCGAGCGTCCGGCGGTGCAACGCGGCCGCATCGTCAACAAGACCTCGGGCGCGCCCTCGGAGCAGCTGCACGAGCGTCACGCGGCCTCGGATTTCGACACCCGGACGCAGGACAAGATGCCTGCCTGACACAGGTCTTTCGGCCGTCCCCTGCCGCATGGACAAGGGACGGCCAACCGCTATAGTGCGGGCTTCTTTCAGAGCAGAGGGCGCGGAATGGCGGAAGAGGCGGTCAAGGTCGGGATCATCATGGGCAGCCAGTCGGACTGGCCGACCATGGAAGAGGCCGCACGGATTCTCGACGAACTGGGCGTGCGCTACGAGGTGAAGATCGTCTCGGCGCACCGCACGCCGGACCGGCTCTGGAGCTACGGCAAGACCGCGGCGGAGCGCGGGCTGCAGGTGATCATCGCCGGCGCCGGCGGTGCCGCGCACCTGCCCGGCATGATGGCCTCCAAGACCCGCGTGCCGGTGCTCGGCGTGCCGGTGCAGACGCGGGCGCTCTCGGGCGTCGACAGCCTCTACTCCATCGTCCAGATGCCGCGTGGCTTCCCGGTCGGCACCATGGCCATCGGCGGCGCCGGCGCGGCCAACGCAGGGCTCATGGCCGCGGGCATCCTCGCGCTGCAGGACCCGGCTCTCGCCGACCGGCTCGACGCCTGGCGCGACGCGCTGTCCGCCTCGATCCCCGACGAGCCCGAGCGCGGCTGAGGCGGGCCCCGGCGCCGCTCACGCGGCGCGTCCGGGGCAATGCCCGCTTGCCTGCGGCGGCGTTTCGCGACAGAAGCGCCTTGAGACACCCAGCACCGGAGGCAGACCATGTCCGACCAACTTCCCCAAGGAGCGACCATCGGCATTCTCGGCGGCGGACAGCTCGGCCGGATGCTCTCGGTCGCGGCCAGCCGCCTCGGCCTGCGCACCCACGTCTTCGAGCCGGGGGCCAACCCGCCCACCGGCCATGTCGCCGATGCGGTGACCACCGCCTCCTACGAGGACCACGACACGCTGGCCGAATTCGCGGCCTCGGTCGACGTCATCACCTACGAGTTCGAGAACATCCCCACCGCGGCGCTCGACGTGCTGCAGGAGCTGCGCCCGATCCGTCCCGGACGCGAGGCGCTGCGCGTGAGCCAGGACCGGCTCACCGAGAAGACCTTCCTCACCGATCTGGGCCTCAAGACCGCACCCTTCGCCGACATCACCGACACGGACAGCCTCGCCGCGGCGCTCGAGGTGATCGGTACGCCCGCGATCCTCAAGACCCGCCGCTTCGGCTACGACGGCAAGGGCCAGGCGCGGATCCTCGGCCCCGAAGACGCCGCACAGGCGCTCGAGGACATGCGCGGCGCCCCTGCCATCCTCGAGGGCTTCGTCGAGTTTTCCTGCGAGGTCTCGGTGATCGCCGCCCGCAGTGCCGACGGCTCGGTGGCCTGCTTCGATCCGGGCGAGAACATCCACCGCGAGGGCATCCTGCGCACCACCACCGTGCCCGCGCGCCTCTCCGGCAAGCAGCGCACCGACGCGGTGCTGCTCGCGGCGCAGATCCTCAACGCGCTGAACTACGTGGGCGTGATGGGCGTCGAGCTCTTCGTGACGCCGCAGGGCCTGCTGGTCAACGAGATCGCGCCGCGGGTCCACAACTCCGGCCACTGGACCCAGAACGGCTGCACCATCGACCAGTTCGAACAGCACATCCGCGCCGTGGCCAACTGGCCGCTCGGCGACGGCAGCCGCTACGCCGACGTGCAGATGGAGAACCTGATCGGCGACGACCTCGACCGGCTGCCGGAACTGGCGCGCGAGGCCGACACCGCGATCCACCTCTACGGCAAGGACGCGGTCAAGGCCGGCCGCAAGATGGGCCACGTCAACCGCATCATCCGCGGCTGACCCGCGTCTGAACAGGGCGCCACGCCCCGTCTTCATCTTGCCCCTAAACTCCGGGGAGCGCGAGGGGCTGGCCCCTCGCTCCCGCCCCCGCCACGGGCGCGGCCCTCAGATCAGCCGCGCCGCCAGAGCCCCCGAGAGCCAGGCCACCTGTCCGCCGGCCACGGTCATCGCGATGCGCCGCGTGGCGCGCTCCATCACCACCAGATCCGCCCGCAGCCCCGGCTCGAGCCGTCCGCGATCGGCCAGCCCCAGCAGCCGCGCCGGCCCGTCGGAGACCAGCCGCCACGCCTCGGGCGCGTCCAGCAGCCCCAGCTCCACGCAGCGCCACGCCGCCCGCGCCGGCGCCGGGTAGTGGTAATCCGAGGCCAGCGCATCGCAGAGCCCCCGCCCGATCAGCTCGCTCGCCGCCACGTTGCCCGCGTGGCTCGCCCCGCGCACCACGTTGGGCGCGCCCAGCACCACCGCGTCACCGCCGTCCCGTGCCGCCTGCGCCGCCTCGACGGTCTCGGGGAACTCCGACACAGACACGCCCCGGGCCCGCCATGCGGCGCGCCCCCCGGCGGTCCGGTCGTCGTGGCTGCCCATGCGCACGCCCCGCGCAGCCAGCCGCGCACAGAGCCCGTCCAGCGCCTCGGGCACCTCGCCGGCGCGGGCGTGCAGCGCCTGCATCAGCGCGAGATGGGTCTCGGGCGAGCGCCCGGATTTCAGCGCCTGCCCGGTCAGCCGCGGCGGCTTGCGCCCCTCGGCAAGCCGGGCGTGGGGCAGGTGGTCGTTGAACACCACGTAGCCGATGCCGTGCCGCGCCACGACGGCCTCGGCCTCGGCGAACCTGTCGAGGAAATGCGTCTCGAGCCGCAGCTGCAGCCGCAGGTCCACCGGCACCGTGGGGGCCACGGCGCTGACCGAGGCAAAGACCTCCTCGGCGAACTCCGGCCCGCGCATGCCGCCTTCCCACGACCAGAACTGCGCCAGCATCGCGGTGGTGATGCCGTTGGCGGCAAGCTCCGCCGCGCAGGCCACCATGCCTGACTCGCGCTCGCGCAGCGCCCCGCGGCGCGGCGCCATGTGGCGCTCGAACCCGTCGCCATGGGCGTCGACGATGCCGGGCAGGATGTCGTAGCCCGACAGGTCCACCCGGCGCCCTGCGGCGCCCTCCACCACCAACCCGCCGTCGATGGCCAGAGGCGCGTCGTCCCAGCCGCCGGGGCGCATCACCCGCGCCCCCTCGAAGGTCAGCGACAGCATCGGGGCACCTCGTGGCAGGTCGGCGGAAGAAAGGCGAAAAAACCGGTCATGGAGGGGGGAATACGGCCTTCCGCCCCGCCGCGAAAGGTGCAAACCTCCGCGCCATGTCACGCCCTCACCGCCTCGCCTGTCGCGCCGTCATCCTGCACGAGAACCGCCTGCTGCTGGTCAATGCCTGGCCCGGCGGGCACAGCGACCTGTGGTGCGCCCCGGGCGGCGGCGCCGAGACCGGCGCCTCGCTGCCAGACAACCTCGCCCGCGAGGTGCACGAGGAGACCGGCCTCACCGTGAGCGTCGGTCCGCCCTGCCTCGTGAACGAATACCACGAGCCCCGCAGCGGCTTTCACCAGGTCGAGATCTTCTTCCGCTGTTCCATCGCCGACGGCTCCCTGTCGGACGCGTGGCGCGATCCCGAGGGCGTGGTCCACACCCGCCGCTTCGTCACCCGCGACGAGATGGCGGGCCTGCGCTTCAAGCCCGACAGCCTGCCCGAGGTCGCCTGGGGCACGGGGCCGGGCTACGACCCGCTGGAGCTGCTGGCGCGATGACCGGCACGTCCTCCGCCCGCGCCGCCTAGGGACTCGCCGATGCTTGCCTACGCCCTGAAACGGCTGGTCATCCTCGCGCTCAGCCTCGCGCTCGCCTCGCTGGTGATCTTCCTCGTGGTCGAGGTCGCGCCCGGCGACCCAGCGAGCTACATGCTGGGCATCAACGCCCGTCCCGACACCGTCGCCGCGCTGCGCGCCGAGCTCGGGCTCGACCTGCCGCGGGCCGAACGCTACCTCGCCTGGGTCGGCGGCATGGTGCAGGGCGACTTCGGCACCTCCTACACCTACCGAGCGCCGGTCTCGCAGATGGTGGCCGAGCGCATCCGGGTGTCGCTGCCGCTGGCGCTCTACGCGCTGACGCTGTCGGTGGTCATCGCCTTCCCGGCGGGCATCTTCGCCGCCGCCCGCCGCGGCCGGGCAGGGGATGCGGGGGTGATCGCGGCGACGCAGCTCGGCATCGCCATCCCGAACTTCTGGTTCGCCATGCTGCTGGTGCTGCTCTTCGCCATCAAGCTGCGCTGGTTCAGCGCCGGAGGCTTCCCCGGCTGGGAGGACCCGCTGCTGGGCCTGAAGGCCCTCACGCTTCCCGCCATCGCGCTCGCCCTGCCGCAGGCGGCGATCCTGACCCGGGTGATGCGCTCGTCGCTGCTCGACATCCTGCACGAGGATTTCATCCGCACCGCCCGCGCCAAGGGGCTCACGCGCCGGCAGGCGCTGTGGCGGCACGGGGTGCGCAACGCGCTGATCCCGGTGCTGACCATCATAGGGCTGCAGTTCTCGTTCCTGCTGGCGGGGGCCATCATCATCGAACAGGTGTTCTTCCTGCCGGGGCTGGGGCGGCTGATCTTCCAGGCCATCACCCAGCGCGACCTGATCGTGGTGGAATCTGTGGTCATGCTGCTGGTCTTCGCGGTGATCGCGGTGAACTTCCTCACCGACCTCGCCTATGCCGCCGTCGACCCGCGGCTGAGGACAAGCCGATGACCCGCAATCTTCTCCTCGGCGGTGCGCTCACCGCGCTGTTCCTCGCCGCCGCGCTGCTGTCCTATGTCTGGACGCCCCACGACACCGAGGCGATGCAGATCGCCAACCGGCTGCAGCCCCCCTCGGCGGCGCACTGGCTCGGCACCGACCATTTCGGCCGCGACATCCTGAGCATGATCATGGTGGGCGCGCGCACCTCCATCGCCGTGGCGCTGGTGGCGGTCGGCATCGGCATGGGCGCGGGCGTGCCGCTGGGGCTTTGGGCCGCAGCGCGGCGTGGGAGCCTTGTGGATGAAGTCATCATGCGCGGCAATGATCTGGTCTTTGCCTTTCCGGCCATTGTCATCGCCATTTTGATCACGGCGGTCTTTGGCGCCGGGGCGATCAATGCGATCATTGCCATCGGCATCTTTAACATCCCCGTTTTCGCCCGGATCACCCGCGGTGC
>Ga0208328_1001114_pt1 | contig 10108 bp, 6 predicted proteins | sample DeeseametaMP2633_FD_184170 | JGI IMG/M metagenome (GOLD analysis project Ga0208328, IMG submission 184170) | Marine microbial communities from the Deep Atlantic Ocean - MP2633 (SPAdes) | ecosystem: Environmental > Aquatic > Marine > Unclassified | place: Northeast of Antigua and Barbuda, North... | reverse complement strand
CTCCGAAAGTTGATAAGACTTCTAGCTACTATGAGTTCAAATACCATAGTGAAAATGTGATCACAGAAGCAACAGACTATTCAAACGGTAGCACGATTACGCTCTATTCCTCCGCGGAGGGGCAAGTCTTCCACATTTGGTACCGCTTAGCCTCTAAAGAAGGTTTTGGCGCATGGGTACGTAAAGAGATTACGGCAACCGAAGCCTTCCAAGTAGACCTTGGGAGTGTTGTTGACCAAGTACTTAATTACGAAGGAGCCGACTGGGGTAAATCTTTAAGCGACAGCATTACACAAATGCTTGCGGATATGACTATCTGGGATGAAAGAACCACAGCGTTAGGGGATACCTATGAGAACCTAATCCTAACTCAGTCAAGTCTTGATGATGCCAATAAGATTAACTCCCTCGATATTATCGCGCTACGAACCAAGGTCGGCGATAAAACTGTTCAAACCCAGATTGTCGAAAATAACATCGTCCAGATAGGTTATGAAGATGATAACGGTAATTGGATTATGGGAGCACCGTTGGCCCGTGCTTTCACTGAACTGAAAATCAAAAATCTAGAAGGGGATTCGGTTTCTGTCGTCAGCTACATGCAAGCGTTAGAAACAGCTATGGGTAACTTAGAAGCAACCTTTACCCTCGGTGTAGTTGATGAATCACAAACGTTTACAGGTTTAGAGATAACAGGGGGAAGCGGGGTCAGCGCTATTAAGCTTTATATGGATAACCTAACGTTCTCCAATAAAGCAGGGAAAGACTTTTTTACCTATGACTCATCCTCTCAGAAGCTAGTAATGACCGCGGATGTTGAGGTTAGAGGAACGTTAGTTTCAACCAGAAAAGTTACTATCACACCAAATGTTATGGAGATTGAAGACCCTAATGGCTTCGGGCCAGATAACCTTTGGATATGGAAAGGTACCCCAATTCTAAACGGATCGGAACCGGACTATGATGCTCTAAACAAACAAAACGCTTCTTTAGGTTGGCGAGACCTTAACGGTAACGAATATTTCGGTGGGTCTGTAACTACTGGCCAGTTGATAAATGGTGGGGACACTACACTACTGACGCTAAATCCTTCAGTAGAGGTTGGTCCATTCACTACAAACGGCAACCCTAAAACGGTAAACTGTAGCTTAAGTTGGCGAGGCACATTTACCTCAGGTGATGCCTGTCCCACTAATCAAGATTTCGTTCCCTCAGCCACCCTTATTCTTGAGCGTAGCTTCACCGGTTCGGGTTGGTCTGAACTTCAAAGAATGAATATCACGGGGACTATGACTTACATAGATTTTAACGCGGATGATTATTCTGACCCTGACTCTAGCTCTTGTATACAAAGGGATATCACCAGTGGGTCTTTCACCTTTACAGACACAAACACATCACAAAACAACTTCTACTACCGGCTTCGCGTAATAGACCAGCAACGCGGTTTACTGCAGCAATTTATTGACACCCAGCGTCTGAGTTTGGTTAGTGTAGAAGAGAGACCAGCCTAATGAGTTATATTAGAGACTTCACTTCCGTAACCGTAAATCAGAATAGCTTTATTGTTCAGATTAACGCAGGGGATTCTAATTTTTCCGTAAAAGAAAACAGTCAGCTCTTTATCGAGGGTTATACCGTACCAGTAACTATCGTTGAAAGTGATTCTAACGCTCGAACCTTAACACTGGATAAGCCGTGGCCCCATGCGAACGTTGACGGGGTTTCAGCCCGAGTCGTTCCACTGGGGGACCCTGACACCTACCTCACGGCGGTAGAGGCTAATCGTGCGGCTTATGAGGCGTTTGTAGAAGCTGCGGCGGGTTCAGGTTCGGGTTCGCCGGATGAAATCAACTGGTCAATAATAATTGACCCTCCCGTTACGGCTACACAGTGGCCCACTTGGGTACAAGTACAGGGTGATATAAATGAAGTGCTCCCTGAGACAGCAAAGCGTTTCCCTAATTTCCCTGAAATTGGGGGTAAGGTTTCTGTTGAGCAGTTGCCAGATGATATCGACACGGACAATAAACGAACACAGGCCCTAAGCCCACCTATAAAACGCGAAGCAAGCTTAACCCAGCGATTAAGTGATTATCCAACACTAAAGAAAACCGAAGTTCGACCAACAGAATCACCGAACAACAAGCGCTTAATTCAGTTTGATGATGTGCGCGGCGAAGTTCACGTGGCACTGACAGATAGATGGTTCACCATACCTACCACTATTGCTAGTCGGGCTTTCCCAATTTTCTACCGTGGCTTGATACTGCGCTTCAATAACAATAGCGCTTACACAGGCAACATCAAAATGCGCGTCTATCCAATGGGAACGGGAGGTTTAGGTTTACCTAACAACCCAACGCTGGCTAATCACCAATGGCATGAGTATGAAACTACGGTCACTGACCTCTATAAAATAGGCGAGTTTAGTAGTCAGTATTTTGAGGGGATTATTGAATATATCGAGCTAGATAACGGCTGGCACAGGTTTGATGTTGAGCAATCTGATGTGAGGTCGTTAAACGCAAAGTTTGATACAGCGTTTGGTACTTTGCGCTCACCCTTCAGAACTTTCTACCAAAAAGCGGATGGTTATTGGTACAGCGAAGATATGTTCCCCGAAAACCTACACAGTATTGGTGCTAGCTGGGCGCAAGACGCTAATAACCCGCGTGTGTTTACGGTGACCGAAGCCACCGCAAGCAATGATGCTCTTCGTTTCTTCAGCGATTCTTTTGATGACTTCCAATTTGAAATAATTTTAGACGTTTCTTATGTCGCAGGAACACTGGCGTTAACGGTATCAAATGTAGATCCCAATAAAGTGTATTTCCAAGGGCCTGCACGGTTCATTACCGATGAACGAATCTATTTCAAACGAGCAGGTTCTTCTACTACCGCAGCACTTACCGTTGAGTCAATTAAAATGAGAATACCCCATTATGGATAGATTGTTTGATGTAAACCTACTTGACGATGCGGGGTGGACTGACGGTGAAGAGTGGGCTGATTGTAACCCCGCGCAAGACTTGGAGCGTGTTTATAAGCGTGTTTATACCGGCAGCGAAGAAGACGACCCCGATTACCGTGTGAACCCTGGGGATAATTTTTACGTCGGCTCACACCCCGACCAAGTAAGAGACTGGACACCTCGCACCTTGCCGTGGGATTTGAACTTAACTAAAGGCCAGAATGGTAACCCATTGTCTTTCTACTTTGGCTTGCAAGTCGGTGAGCGTGAGATAGACGTAAACTTAGAAAACCATAGTCCGTGGATGCAAAACGTATCGGGTGACTTCATTATCCTTGGTGCTGACTACCATCGTTTCTTTGGCTTAAAAGTCAAAGATTCAGACCCCGTTTTAAAACTGAATTCTGATAACAAAGGTAGCGAGGTTCACGGTGCAGTCTTGAGCAATGCTGGCCTTATAGATACCCAAGGTTACGCTATGTTCGACTGGATTTTACGTAAACTCACGTTTATCAATACGATATTTAAAGCCCTCGATATACCTCTAGGTTCAAGCAACGTATCTACCCAAGACTTTGATGTTACTGGTACGGGTGATTGCGGTATCGCTATCCGTGCTGGGCACTCAGACATGGAAGTTGTTGGGGGTACGATAGTTAATGAAAACCACTTGTTTAGCGAAAACTTCACGCTTTTGCATGGTCTTGAAATAGAGCAAGGCGGTGAAGCTGTGGTTCGCTATGTGTCTACGAGTGGCTTTAGCGGCAATGGCTTTAAGTTCGGATGCGAAGTAAACGTTAAAGGACTCAACTCAGACCATGATGGCGCGGGTATCGAGTTTCTTGAAGTCTCTACCGCAAGAGATTGTATGGTTTCTTGGACTCGTCAGTTAGGAGGTGACAGCTTCGGTTACTACTTCCACAAAGACGGTGAACTTAATAACTGTGGATGTAACTTGGATGAAGTTGGCGGCTTGGGTGTTGTGGTCATCGGCCCCAATGCTACCGTAACTATCAATGGTGGCGATTACAAAGCATTACTACCGCTTCCTTTCCTATCGGCTCAAGGCGCTTGCACCGTAGTTTTAAATAACGTCATGGTTAATGATGTTCTTTATAACGAAACTATCGAACTAGCCGAGGGTGAAGCTTGGCGAGGTGAAAAAGCTGAAGTAACTACGGATGTTTTACAGGTTAAAGCTAACAAGACACTAGTTTTGCCTTACATGCACATTCCTCAACTTGATAACGCTATTGCGGTTCAAGGTACTGAAAGACCTTTCCAAAGCGTAGTTACCCTTCCAAGTGGCGCAAGAGTGTTACCTACTGAAGAAGGCTCACTTCGCTATATGCCTGCCGAAGCATGGCTTCACTTAGACCCTGGCGAAACTGCAATTGATTACTTTCGTTATTCCACGGAAGACCTTATTTACATGCACAAGTTCATCATTAATGCCTCCGATGAAGTGGGTGCAAAGGTGGTTCAGCCTGATTCGTTCAGTGGTTCGGGGTGGTCAGAGAATGGTGGGACTTTATACGCAAATGGTACGTTTAGTCGAAAATACTACTCAAATGGGACAAGCAACCCGCTAAGTGCAAGCTATAACTTTGAAGCCGGTGAAGTCTACCAAGTATCACTAAAGCTGGTAGACAAGGTAAGCGGCTCAGTGACGCCAAAAATAGGCAGTGCAATAGGACAGTACAGCCACAGCATTGAAGGCACAGAAGTATGGTTAATTCGTGCGCCCACTAACGCCACGCAAGTTCAAATAACCGCATCAGGTTACAAAGGTAACGTCCAAAATATCTATGTGCGTAAGTTACTAAGAACTGAAACGCCCGCAGTACCTACGCTGGAAGGTTCTGTTAATGGTTCATACGTAGATTTAAGTTGGAAGATTGAGCCGGTAGACAGGCTTAAATACCGATACACCGCTGATGTTCACATACAAAATCAAGAATTAGCCGTGAATGCCGCAGACGGTTATAGAGGTTATAGCAGCGATTCTAATAAACATTTCTTGTTTGAAAACGTGTCTGTTCAAAATAGGCGCAATGGTATTACGCTCAAAGGTGCTGAGTCTCTTGAAATAGATGGAATGGATTTTGTAGGTGGATATAGAGGAACTAACGAAACATGGCAAGTGGCCGTAGTTCCCGAATACAAGCACCCTTACTGTAAGGTTTCTCAACTAGGAAATATCACCGCTGATTTAGGTCTTGAATCCAACTACGGTAACTACAACTCACAATTTGGTAACTGCGACATTCTCGTTATTAATGCGCCTTACTGGGGCGTGGGCTCTTGGGGTGAAGTAGGTGAAATCTATACTTGTCACGTTTATAACTTAGACGGAAAAAACTCTACGGATGCTATTACGGATTTAAAACGTGTTACGGAAATCAACAACAGTACGCTTGAAGGTTCTTGTAAAATTGTTCGTGCTCACCGAAGAGGTGCGGCGTTGCTTAACAACAGTGAGTTTATATCTACCTACGGTACACGAGAAACATTTCAACCAAATCATAGCCCTGCTTATTTTGAGATTTGGAACTGTTACGCAGATGGTCAGCGCTGTGTAACAAAAGAGCAAATGAATAGCCAGAAAAAAGGTTCAGGCTTCTATTACTCGGATAGAGGTTTACTAGCAGGTAACCAAAACTCGGTAGAAGTCCTTAAAACATATCCCACGTTAGATGATTTAAACCGTTTTGCTATGACCGATATGGAGTTTGAAGTATCAAGCAACGGTGGTTCTAGCTGGTCACCTTTAACCGTTCCAAACGTTGAACTTCCTGGGGTTATAGGCTGTTTCAAACGTTCACTTTCTTTTACTTCAGGCACATACAAGATCAGATGCCGATGCCTCAACGGTGCGCTCGTAGGAGCATGGTCTAACGAAATCACAATTACAGTATAGAGAGATAAATTATGGGTATAGTATTTGATGGTAATGGGGATGTCGGGGGCTTTAGAGCAGCACTGACAGGGGATTTTGACGTAATCTTACCAACTATTGAGGTTGACGGAAATTTCAAGGCCATATTTGGTATGCACACTTCTGACACATTTTTGCAGATTCGTACCAATGAAACACGATTCAGATTTAATGGTGGCAGCAGTACCATAGACTTACCCCCTACACCTGTAGGTACGGTAGTTTCGGATGGGCGATTAACAAGGGTTGATGGTGTTGTAAGTTTTACTTTTAACGGAAATACAAAGACTTTAAGTAACACCGGTATTGTTGACATTAGAAACTGGGGCAGCATGAATGGCGGTGCTTTTTTCGTAGGTAAAATGTCGGGTGTGGCCTCAATAACTGGTGATACTGATGGGGTTATTACCCACGATTTTGATGGGGGTGTTGAAGGAGATACGCAGCTTACGAATACGTCAGGGGATTATGACCACGGAACGCTTAGCGGTTTCACGACAGGGGGTTTTGAAGGTTCTGCAACACCAACACCAAGCATAGCTGACGCGGGAGCCGACCAGAGTAATATTAATGCGGGGGATACTGTAACTCTGGACTCGTCAGCGTCTACAGGTGTGGTTAGTCGCTTATGGTCTGAAGTTACAAGCACAGGAGTTACTTTAAGCGATGAGACAGCTATAAGCCCGACCTTTACAGCACCAAGCTTTACAGAGCTCACCGAAATTATCTTTAGAGTTACTACCACGGGGAGCGACGGGTCAACCGATTTTGATGATGTGAGCTTTTTTGTGCTTGCGGACGGAGTTGTGGCAACAGACCCAACAATCTCAATTCTGACACCTTATTCTTACCAGACGAAAAAAGCCGATTCACTTTTTGAGGCTATCTTTACGCTATCTGGTGTTATTACAGATCTACCAGCCGGAGCCGTAGCCGAGTATCAAGTAGATGATGGCAACTGGATTCAAGCGGCAACAGACTCCAATGGTAATTACTCCACGGATGTAATTATCTATAAACAGCAGAGAATAAACGTAAGGGTCAGCACACACCCAACCATAACCGCTACGGTAGGTTATATTACAGCCGCAAATATATGGTTAGCTTGGTGGCAGTCTAACGAAAGCGGTCGGGGGTCCAGCACTCAAAACTCCGTGCGCAATGAACTTGGCGCTGAAGATTTTAGACCAACGATGTTTCGTGATGGTATTTGGCAGAGACTAGCAGACCCTACTAGTGAAGATAGTACGGGGGGGTCTACATGGGTTCGTATTGCTGTTGAATTCGCAAAAATTGGAATCCCAATTGGTCTACTAAATGTTGCCGTTGGAGGCACGAGTTTGGAGCGCTGGCTTCCTTCTAGTAATGACTTGTGGGACAGCCGTATTATCGCGGAAACTACTGAAGCTGATTGTGGTGGGGTTACTTTTACAGCGTCTTTAGGCGGGGAATCAAATGTTGGTACGGCTCCCACCACAATGCGATTGTGGCTTGAAGAAATGATCAACGCGCTACACGCTGAATTCGGAAGTGTTCATTATTTAACAGATATCCCAAGAACCTACGCAAACGGAGAAAGTGACAATCTTCGTGCTGAATTTGACTACATTATTGCTAACAATGAGTATTGTCGATTCGGCGGGGATACTGAAGTAGTTGACCTAACTACTTCGGGTGACGGTACGCACTTAAATTCAGGTTCACAGGTGAACGAAGCGGCATTAATTCGGTTTGCGGCATTTACAGCCGAGGAACCTGACCCTGTGATTACACCACCAACCGTGGTTCTAGGACCAAACCAGTCCGTCGAGTCTGGGCAAACTGTGTATTTAGATGCCACACAAAGTACGGCGGGTTCTCATCCGATTGCCAGCTATGAGTGGACGCAGACGCAAGGGGATATTGTAACTTTAGTCAACGGTAATACTGCCAGCCCGAGCTTCATCGCCCCAAGCGAGAATGATGCCCAGACGTTAACTTTTAGTGTTGTGGCCATCAACACTGAGGGAACCCGAAGCGCGGCTAAAACGGTTTCAATTGCCGTGGCCGCTTTCAACTTCGACGGTAGTATTTTGGAGTTAATCGACTCGGTAGCCTTTGAGTTGATCACAGATGGTAACTTAATGATTTACCCTGGCAGAGCGAACCGTGAGATTATCAAACTTCGTCCGAGTAGCGAGTTAGGTTTGGTAGTTGATGATGATGGTTGTATAGACTTCGAAGCCACCGCTAACACAATTAGCAAGCTAGAAGTAATCATATATAACACTTCTGAAAAAGCGCGAATCGACTCAGACACCACCGCTATTGTTTTTGAAGGACCAGAAGCTCATTGCCGCTTCGGAGACTTCCAACCTAAGAGCGCGAGAGAACCTTTTGACGTTGCTGTAGTTCTCTACATTGAGGGTGATGGAAGAGGGGTCGTAGTCTACTCAACCAGTGAAGCGCTATCGACGCAAGGGGCCTCACCAATAAGCGCGTATGTACAAGCTAACTTAGGTGCATAACTACAATGGCCAAGGATGGCTATTGTTCATTTACAGTCTTGCTTAAGGGTAGTATGCTTGATTGAAAATTAGGCTAATTGACGATACTTAGGCGGCAAGATGGGCATACTCGATCCCTCTAAGCTCAATATAAAAGTTGAGCAAATTCCTACCGAAAGTGAAGTTATTAAAATCTTCAATGAACGGCAGAAACTTGTCGCTCTATTTATCTGTTCGCCTATGGCCGTTAAGAAAGGCCGATACACTTTTACTTCAGTGCTTCTAGACGTTAGTTATGAGGATAGTGTCTGCCAGATACTCAACTCATTTCTAGCTGCTGAAAAGAGTGGAGATTATCGCAAGTTCTTAAACTTCAAAACGCGGTCCTCCGATGTATCTTATTTTTCTATAAATACCCTTCGCTTAAAGCTCTCATACTTTGGCGTCTGGGTGCTAATTATCTTGAGTTCACTTGGTATTAATCTCGGTTTAATGAAGTATTTGGGGCACTAAGATGGACTCAACAACCTTGCTAGCACTCTTGGGAGTGATGGCCACTATTAGTGGTGTAGCGGTAACAATCGCGCTATTTATCATATCGGGAATAAAATCTGATATGAAAAGCGCACATGAAAGTTTTTCACAAAGTAATAAGAACCTGTGGGAGACCGTGAATAAAAATCACGCTTCCGCCAATGCTGCGGTTACAAAAATTTCGGGGGAGCTGGCAGCATTCAAAGAACACGTTGCATTGGCTCACCCGAGAGAAGAACGCGTTAACGAAAAGCTTGAATTCAACAAACAACATATTGACCAAGCCCTCTCAGGTATAAATCACCGTCTTTCAAAACTGGAATCTGACCAAAGTATCGTCATTCAGCATATGACCCAGATCAGTAACCAGCAATCACAAACAATGTCCTATTTAAAAGAACTGGTTAAAAACAAAAATTTTGAGGCTAAAAATGGCTAACTACTCCGCAGACCCAAGAGTCCAAGCTTACGTCGCTCAAATTGTGAAACTAGAAGCGGGGTACGTAGATAACCCTCACGATAAAGGTGGGCCTACGAACTGGGGAATTACTGAAAAGGTTGCACGCGCTCACGGTTACACTGGCGCTATGAAAGATATGCCGCAATCCAAAGCCCGAGAAATCTACTTACAGACCTATTGGTTTGGCCCTCGTATCTCGGAGCTGGCTTCGGTAAGCCCTGACGTAGCGTGGGAGGTGTTTGAAGCTGGGGTAAATCTTGGTACCGGCACAGGGATTAAGTTCCTGCAGCGTGCGTTGAATGCCTTTAATAAGATGCAAACCATCTACATCGATATAAAGGTGGATGGGATATTTGGTAGCAAAACCCTTAAGGCCTTGCAGCTTTACTTTGCTCATCGTAAAGCCTTGGCAGAACCTGTTCTTTTAAAAGCGCTCAATTGTTTACAAGGTGCTTATTATTTAGAACTGGCCGAATCCCGAGAGACAGACGAAACATTTGTCTTTGGTTGGATAAATAAGCGCATAGCGCTAAGAGATTGACGATAATTGGAGCTACAACATGAAAGCCGCATTAATACTTCTTTTTAGAAATTTTGGTGCCGCATTGCTGACACGACATATGGTTTTGTTGTTGTTAAGGCTAGCGGCAAAATTCACTGAAAACAAAATCGACGACAATGTTGTTGGTTTGATCGACGCAGGGTTTAAAAACGAT
>Ga0208328_1001113_pt1 | contig 10116 bp, 10 predicted proteins | sample DeeseametaMP2633_FD_184170 | JGI IMG/M metagenome (GOLD analysis project Ga0208328, IMG submission 184170) | Marine microbial communities from the Deep Atlantic Ocean - MP2633 (SPAdes) | ecosystem: Environmental > Aquatic > Marine > Unclassified | place: Northeast of Antigua and Barbuda, North... | reverse complement strand
TTCGCGCCCGGCGCGCTTGCGCCAGACGACCAAGCCGAATACCGAAATCCAAACTGCAGACTCTCGTTATGAATGAGGGACCAGCGGGGGGCAGGTCAGAACTTATTCAGGGCAAGGAGGATTCTGCACGCTTGAATATCTACGCCTCCGGCCCATTGCTGCCTTCCACCGGAGATCTTTGATACTGCGGGCGCAGCCCGCAATGCTGCCGTTCGCCGCACATGCTCGATCTTGGAATTGGCGATAGTCACGATAAGATGTCGGATACCTTCGGTGCTCCACAGAGAGCTAGGGATGCTTCGACGAGCGTGCTAAGCGGGCCAAAGACCGGCACCCGGCCTAGATCGCTCTCCTCACCGTATCGAAGCCTACCTGAAACCAGCAAGTCAGAGATGATGGCAAGGATATTCATATCGAGGAGGTCTGGGTTTGCGCCAACCTCGATGCATTTACCCCAGCAGCCGACGAGGTCGTGACCGAACTTGCGGACAGTCCTCTCGTTGATCCCGTTGTCCAGCAGGTAGGCTTTGAGCGACAGCTCTATCGCGTGCGCGCACATCGTCATGACTGGGGGCGGAGCAGCGATCGCGTAGCCTGGCCAGTGGCCAACCACGTTATCTGCCGCCAAGGCCGCCTCGTAGGCCAGTCTGGCCTGATATCGGTAGTAGGCAGGGCGGTTTCTTGAATCGACCGAGAACACGGATTGGCCATAGGCCATCTCCACACGCTGGTCAACGAAGCGAGCATTTCTCAGCGACAACCACCCGTTGAATGTCGGCATCTTCAGTGGCTCGAAGTTTTGCGGCCAACCATATATAAGATTGGAAGTATTGAATCCCGAGGCAGGCCATGAAGCTCAGAAAATTTCGCATAAGCAATTATCGCAACGTGATCGACAGCGGCTGGATCGAGACGACCAGCGTCACAGCATTCGTTGGACAGAACGAGGCCGGTAAGAGCAATCTCTTCGAGGCGCTCCACCGCCTGCACCCATACGACGACGCCGACTATGACCCCGACGAGGACTGGCCGGTTGATGACTGGAAAGGACGAAAGAACGCAAAGGGCAATGTAGTCAGTCGGGCGCTTTTTGCCTTCGAGGAAGACGAGGCGACCGAGCTGTTCGAGTTCGCCACGGTGCCGCCTGAGGGCGGGGCCGAGGGCGAGGAGGGAGAAGGCGTCGTCGTTGCCGCCGTGCCGAAGGGAGCGCAACTCTTTGCGCGGCATCGTTATGGATATGCTTCCGCGTTCTACGTCGCGGACAGTTCTGGCGAGATTTTGGAGCATGAGAAGCTTAATCTCTCGACGGAAAAGGTGAGAGAGTGGGCACTGGAAAACGTGCCGAAGTTTGTCTTGATCCAAGACTACGAATTTTCCGGTGCGCAGGTGGAGCTAGACCAACTCAAGGCCCGATGGGAAAAAGTGGGCCGCGACAACCGCCATAAGCTGTCTTCTGCGGATCAGACGATCCTTATCGTTCTCGACCTCGCCGAGATCGACATCGACGACGTGGTCGAGAAAGGCAGCACATCGGACGGTCGGACGCTGCGGCAATTCGATACGCGCGCCGCCTCTGCATACCTGTCGAAGCAATTCCGCAAGCTCTGGCAGCAGAAAAAGGTGAGCTTCGACATCGCGGTTGATGGGACCACGCTGAACATCTTCACAGTCGATGACGCGATTGGCTTTCCTGTCCGACTAAACCGCCGGTCCACCGGCTTCCGCTGGTATGTGTCCTTTGCTTGGAAATTCACCCATGCATCAGAGGGTGACTTCCAGAATTGCATTCTTCTGCTGGAGGAGCCGGGCATACACCTGCACTACAGCGGGCAGCGCGATCTGCTGGGGGTGTTTGAGAACCTCTCCGAGACGAATGGCATCCTCTACACCACCCATCTCTCCTCGATGGTCGATCAGGCCAATCCTGAGCGTGTGCGAATAATCGAAACGGACGAGGAGCACCATCTCAAGGTGACGCATGGGGTCGTAAGCAGCCAATCCGCGCCCATGGCAGTCATCGAAAGTGCGCTCGGCCTCACATCGGACCTGTCCGGTATGCTCGGCAACCGGAAGGTGCTAATCGTCGAGGGAGGCACCGATGCGCTTATCCTGAGCAAGCTGTCGGGTCTGCTGGCGAAGGAAGGCAGGGAAGGTCTTTCGGATCAGGTTTATATGTGGCCAGCGGAGACCTCTACGAAGGCTCCGATGTATGCCGCGTTCGCCATCGGTCAACGGTGGGACGCTGGTGTGCTTCTCGACACGGACGAAGCGGGAAATCAGGCGCACGAGAAAATCAAGAATATGGACCTAAAGGAATACTCTGACGAGACGGGTCACGAGTTCCGGGTCCTAATGATCGGTCAGGCGTCCGGTGTGAAAAAGACCGATGTCGCCATCGAAGACCTGTTTCCCGATGACTGGTTTCTCGACTGCGTAAACCGTGCCTACGGCGTTGCTTTGGCGCTTGCCGATCTACCTGAAGATGGCACCACGCTGATTGCAAAGCGGGTAGAAGCCGCGCTCAAGACGAAGCACTCTCGAGAGCTGAAGAAGAAAGACGTTCTCACAGAAATGCTCCGCGACTTCGACAGTTGGAAGAAGGTCAGCGACCTGCCGAAGGGCACAGCGGCAAATGCCGAGCGGCTGTTCAAGAAGATCAATGGCGCGTTCGGCGTATAGCTTAGCGGATCACTGGGATGAAGTTCGCAGTCGCAGACGGAGAACGGATCGAAGCAACCCCGGGGGCAAAGGGCGAATGTCCCGGCTGCGGCGCGGAAATGGTCGCGCGCTGCGGCACGCAGAGGGTGTGGCACTGGGCGCACCGGGGGCGACGGCATTGCGACCACTGGTGGGAGAACGAAACCCAGTGGCACCGCGATTGGAAGAACCACTTCCCGGCAGACTGGCAGGAGATCACGGCGCGCGACGAGCACGGCGAGCTGCACATCGCCGACATCAAGACCGACAAGGGTCTGGTGGTGGAGTTCCAGCATTCCTTCCTTAACCGGGAGGAGGCGCAGAAGCGGACGCAGTTTCACAACCCGATGTTCTGGGTCGTGGATGCGACCCGGAGGGCGACCGACGCTCCCAACTTCATCGAAGCCCTAGAATGCGCTCGGCACCATCCGACACCGGACGGAATGGTCTACGAGGTGAACATGCGCGCTGCGCGGCTGCTGAAGGAGTGGGTTACGGTCGGCGTGATCGTCGCGTTCGACTTCGGGACGGATGACGTTTGGGTCCTGCGGCGCGTTCACGGAGACTGGGTTCTCGGCTTCTTCTATCCGAAGGCTAAAGTCGTGGGGCATATCAGCGAAGGCACGGTGCTGCCGGATATTCTCTATGGGAAGCCAACCCTGCAGAAGGTCCGCGTCCCCGTTCGTCGCCCGCTAGCTCGCGGCTGGAAGCGCGTCGGACCGAGATTTTGAACTACGGGCCGCCACCCGGTGTTCTCGCTCCACCTATTGCGGCATCCACCTCCGGTCACTGACCCGTCCCAAAGCAGCCGTCCACCACAAATCCGATTGCTACAGCGCGGCATCCTGACACGAGTAATTGAATCAGCTCTAAAAAGTTGAGGATGGTATCCCTCCGGCGGAGGCCGTCTGACGGGATTTCTGCGTCGGTGCTAAGTCCGACCTTATGGCCGACCATACGTTCAGACCCGAGATCGAAGTCCTCTCTGCCGCGGATGTGCCGCGTCGGCGATATTGGAGCGATACGGATAAGATCCGGATCGTGGAGGAGAGTTTTCTGGGGCATCGTCAGGTGGCGGCAACGGCACGGCGGCATGGTGTGTCGCGCTCGTTGCTGACGATATGGCGTCGGCAGTATCGCGACGGTGAGCTTGGCGACGAGACGCCGCCTTCATTCATCCCGCTGGCGGTTTCGCCGATGGCGCCTGCGGCAGTGCCCGCGACCGCCCAGGAGGCGCCGCGCGACACCCCGAACGTTCAGCTCGAGATCGTGCTGCGGAACGGGCGGCGGCTTCTCGTCCCATCGTCGGTGGCCCCGGAGGTTTTGGCGCGGCTGCTTCCAGCCCTGGAAGGCCGATGATCGCCTTCCCGGCGGGGGTGCGCGTGTGGATCGCAGGCGGGGTCACCGACATGCGGCGCGGCATGAACACCCTGGCGCTGACGGTGCAGCAGGGTCTGGGGCGCGATCCGCATGCCGGCGAGATCTTCTGCTTTCGCGGGCGCAAAGGCGACCTCGTCAAACTGCTGTGGCACGACGGGGTCGGCATGTCGCTCTACACCAAACGGCTGGAGGCCGGGAAGTTCATCTGGCCAACCAGTGGGAGCGGCGACGCGGTGCAGATCTCTGCGGCCCAGCTCGGGTATCTTCTGGAGGGGATCGACTGGCGCAATCCGCGCTGGACCCAACGCCCTGCAAAGGCGGGGTAAATCGGCGTCATTCGCCTTATTTGCATGGGCTTTCCAATGCCGAAATGGTAAGTCTTGGCCATGTCAGACGCCGCTTCCGAGATCGCCAGATTGCGCGCCGCGCTCGCGGCCTCGGAGGCCCGTGCCGAGGCCGCCGAGAGCGAGCTGGCGCAGACCCGGGCGGTGGTCTCGACCTCCGAAGCGATGATCAAGCATCTCCGCCTCGAGATCGCCAAGCTCCGGCGCGAGCAATACGGCCACAGCTCGGAACGCCGCGCCCGCCTGATCGACCAGATGGAATTGCAGCTCGAGGAACTCGAGGCCGCGGCCACCGAAGACGAGATCGCCGCCGAGAAGGTGAGGAACTCGAGGCCGCGGCCACCGAAGACGAGATCGCCGCCGAGAAGGTGGCGAAGACCACGACCGTCGCCGGGCTCAAACATCGCCGTCCCGCGCGGAAGCCGTTTCCGGAGCATCTGCCGCGCGAGCGCGTGATGATCTCGGCGCCCACGGCCTGTTCCTGCTGCGGCTCGGATCGCATCGTGAAGATGGGTGAGGATGTCACCGAGACGCTCGAAGTCATTCCCCGGCAGTGGAAGGTGGTCCAAACCGTCCGCGAGAAGTTCACCTGCCGGCAATGCGAGAAGATCAGCCAGCCGCCGGCGCCGTTCCACCCCACGCCCCGCGGCTGGGCCGGTCCGAACCTGCTGGCGATGATCCTCTTCGAGAAGTTCGGCCAGCACCAACCGTTGAACCGTCAGGCCGAGCGCTATGCGAAGGAAGGTGTCGAGATCAGCCTCTCGACGCTGGCCGACCAGGTCGGGGCCTGCGCCGTCGCGCTCGCGCCGATCCATGCGCTGATCCGGACCCATGTCCTCGCCGCCGAACGGCTGCACGGCGACGACACGACGGTGCCGCTGCTGGCGAAGGGCGGCACGCAAACCGCGCGGCTCTGGACCTATGTCCGGGACGACCGCCCCTTCGGCGGCGATAGCCCACCTGCCGCGCTGTTCCACTTCTCGCGTGACCGTGGAATGGCCAACCCCAACCGGCATCTCGCCGGATGGCAGGGCATTCTGCAAGCCGATGCCTATGGCGGCTACAATGACCTCTATCGCGCCGACCGCGATCCGGGGCCCGTCGAGTCTGCGCTCTGCTGGAGCCATGCCCGGCGCAAGTTCTTCGAGCTCGCCGACATCAAGGGGAATGCCCGGAAGGGCAAGCCGGCCCATGACATCTCCCCCATCGCGCTGGAGGCCGTCACCCGAATAGACGCGATCTTCGACATCGAACACGGGATCAATGGCCTGACGGCTGCGGACCGTCAGGTGGCCAGGCACCAGCTGTCCCGGCCTCTGGTCGAGGAGCTTCATGACTGGCTGCGTGCCGAGCGCGACCGGCTGTCAAAGCACAACCCGGTCGCCAAGGCGATCGACTACATGTTCAAGGCGGAGCGCTGGCCCGCCTTCACCCGGTTCCTCGACGATGGCAGGGTCTGCCTGACGAACAATGCGGCGGAGCGGGCGCTGCGCGGTGTCGCGCTTGGCCGCAAGTCCTGGCTCTTCGCCGGCTCCGAGCGCGGCGGGGACCGCGCCGCCTTCATGTATTCCCTGATCGTCACCGCCTTATGCCGCGTCCGGCATAAGGCGGTTTATGCCGGACGCCGAACTATGCCGAATGGTAGTGGACGCAATCCTCCGTTTGGCCGTGCTCACGGCTGGTTTTGCGGTTTTCCGTCCGGTTCCATTCGGCATATTTCGGGCCTTACAGCTCCTCGAGGAAGGCGAGCAGTCGGTCGCCGGCACGGAAGCGGACTGGCTTATCTGACCGGTACGGCGCAAGCTTGGTCAACGCTGCCTCCTTGAGGGCGAGATGGGCGTGCAGGTAGGTCTGCGTGGTTTCGACCGTCTCATGACCGAGCCACAGCGCGATCACGGAGCAATCGACGCCTGCTTGCAGCAATTCCATCGCCGCGCTGTGCCTCAGCACATGCGGCGACACGCGCTTGGACGCCAATGAGGGACATCTTTCGCTGGCCATGCGCACATGTTTGGTCAGGAGCGCCTGGATGCTGTCGGCGCTCAATCGACCTCCATGCATGTTGGGGAACAACGCGTTCGCCTGGTGACGCCCCGGTTCCTTAAGCCAGGCTTTGAGAGCGCCGCGCGCGAGCGCGGTCAGTGGCGTACATCGCTCCTTCCGTCCCTTGCCGACACATCGCACATGGGCCCCGACGCCGAGATGGATGGCATCCCTGTCGAGATTGATCAATTCGGAAAGGCGCAAGCCGGTCTGGACTGCGAGCAACAACAACGTGTGATCACGGCGTCCAAACCATGTTGTGCGATCGGGGGCGGCCAGAAGCGCTTCGATCTCAGGTCGCGTCAGGAAATGTACCTGACGCTTGTCATGGCGTTTACTCGGTATCGCGAGGACGCGCTGGATAAGCGCACTGTGGGCTGGTTCCTCGAAGGAAACAAACCGAAAGAAGGAGTGAATAGCGGTCAAGCGGAGATTGCGCGTTCTGGCGCTGACGCCCCGCTCTGCCTCGAGATCGGCAAGGAACGCGCTGATGAATGGTGCATCGAGATCATCGACGACCAGATCGGAAGGCGGCTTGCGGAGCCGCGCCTGTGCAAACCTGAACAGCAGCCGGAACGTGTCCCGATAGGATGCGATCGTGTTGGCACTGACGTTGCGCTGGCGCATGAGCCGCTCCGTAAAGTACCGCTCGATCAGAGGGGCGATATTACAACCCTGCTTCATGGTGCGGCCTCCCATCGCTGGTCAAGACGCCGTACCGCCGCCTGCATCAGTTCCGGAGAGGCTGAGAGGTACCAATAGGTGTCGCGCACGCAGGTGTGACCGAGATAGGTGGACAGCATCGGGAGCCGCTGCTCGACATCGAACCCATCACGATGCCAGCCGACAAGCGTCTGGATGGCGAAACGATGCCGGAGATCGTGAATGCGAGGCCCTGTATGATCGCCTGCACATCGCAGCCCGATCTCACGGGACAAGCGCCAGAAGACCCGGTGGACATATTGGTGGAGCAATCGGCCGCCGCGCTCAGCCACAAAGAAATGCGGCCCGCAGCGCGATCCAAGATGTGCCTCCCGCCGCTCGGCGTAACAGCGCAAGGCCACGCAGGTTGTCGGATGCAGAGGCACAAGCCGCGACTTGCCGAACTTGCTTCGACGGATCGTCAGCAGGCCCTCGTCCAGATCGACGTCGTCGCGGTGAAGCCCGATCGCCTCGGAAATGCGCATGCCTGTCACCGCGATCAATCCGAACAGGTGGTGGTAAGTCCATCGCCGCAGGCCGTGTGCTGGCGGCAGGGCAAGTGCCGCCGTCAGCAGCGCGTCGATCTCCGCATCGCTGTAGATGTAGGGTTTGGCGCGCTTCAGTGGCGGGAACATCCCCGCCGGCGGCACCTCCGTCTCCGGATTGGTGATTGCGAGGTGCCGCGCGAAACCGCGCACGTCAGTCAACCGCAAGGCCCAGGAGGCGTGCCGATCGACTGGCAAGGTCGCCCAGCTTACAGCCAACCGCGTGGTGATGGTCGAGGCTTCGTGTTGCTCCATAAACGTGATGAAGTCAGCGAGCCGTCGTGCCTGGTGCTGGTACTTGTAGCCGAACCCCTGGCGCATGTTCAGATACTGCTCGAGGGCCAATCGCAAGGTGGTCATTGCACACCTCCCGGCCATGGGAGGCTCAATGACCGAAGTGACTCGATGTCCACCTTCGCGTAGATGCGCGTGGTGTCGTGGCTCTCATGCCGCAGCAACTGGCCGATCTCCGACAAACTCGCCCCCGAACGAAGAAGTTCGGTGGCGAAGCTGTGCCGAAAGAGATGGGCCCCATGGTGAGCATAGCCGTCGATGCCAGAGCGCTTGAGTGCCGCTTTGGCGATCATCGTGATGGCGCAACCGGAGGCGAAGCCGACATGGGGCGCTAATATGCGCAGAAACAGATGGCGGCACGGAGAGGTTGGGCGGCCATCCTTCAAGTATGCGACGATGGCCATGCCGACATCCTGCGGAAGCGGCATGCGTGCTCGCTGTCGGCCCTTGGCATGAATGAGGATCTCCCCCGATTGCCAGTCGATATCATCGAGCGTGAGGGTTGCGACCTCGCCCGCCCGCAATCCAAGCCTGGCCAGCATCATGAGGATGGCGTAGTCCCGTCTCCCCAAAGCCGAGGTTCGATCACAACCGTCGAGGACCTTTTGAACCTGTGCGGCGGACAGATAGGTCGGCAGATTGGAGAGCCTCCATCGTCGGATGGAAGGTACGCTGGCGGCAAGATCGGCGTGCTGCAAGCCGCAGTGATAGAGATATCGGAGAAATGCGCGCAGCGACCAGCACATCTTCTTCGCGGATGCCGCGCTTCTGTCCCCGGCGTGGCGCTCAATGTACAAGGTGACGTCTTCCCGGCTGATGTTACCAAGATCGCTGGCGTCGGCGGGACAAACCTCGCGCAGAAAGCGGCGAATGACCGGCTGATGGGTGATGATCGACCTCGGCGTCAGCCCGCGCTCCTGTCGCAGATAGTTGCTGAACCCCGCAAATATCCGATCCTCCGGAGTGATCGGCGGCTGTGGTGCCGGTGCGATCATATCCGCTTCGCGCAACACCGCCAGAAACCGCTTCAACGCCGCCCGGTCACCCGGTTGGAGGCATTGCTTCTCCCCCCGGTGCTCAAGATACCGTTCGGCCACGCGCTCATCGAGATGGGCCAGCTTCAACTGGCTTCTCTCGATCCAATCCAGGAAATCTCCCACTATGTTCAGGCACCGCCAAGTTCCGTGACGGGCTAACCCCTCCCTTGCCAACCGGGCTGCGTAAAGCTCAACGATATGCCCGTGAGGGCCGGTCTTCAGGCGCCGAAACAGTCGGCTCCTGCCCAGGATATCTTCCGAAATCATGTCTTCTCCTTCGCTGATTGAAAGCGGAAGCAGAAGAGAAACTATGCCGAGGCAAATACAGGCAGCTCAGAATGAAAGTTGAGGAAAACCCGCCCGCTCGGCATAGTTCGGCGTCCGGCATAAACCGCCAAGATGAATGATGTCGATCCTCAGGCCTGGCTTGCCGATGTCCTTGCCGGGCTACCCGGCACGACGGCTTCTCGGGTGCCGGACCTCCTGCCTTGGAATTGGGCGTCAACACAACAAAGGATGGCCGCATGACTCTGATCGCCCGTCTCCGGGTCCTCCTGAACGACGTCGACCCGCAGCCCATGCGCCACATCGAGGTGCCGCTGAAGATCAGGCTCGACCGGCTGCATGAGGTCATCCAGGCGGCCATGGGCTGGACCGACACCCATCTCTATGAGTTCCGGGTGGGCGATGCCGGTTGGGGCGTGCCCGACCCGGACGGGTTCTACGACGGCCCCATGGACGCGAAGAAGATGACCTTGGAAAAGCTGCTGGACCAGACTGCCACCAGGACGATCCAGTATGTCTACGACTTCGGTGATGACTGGGACCACAGCATCCGGATCGAGCGGGTCAACGAGGCCACTCAGGGCGTGACCTATCCGCGGCTGCTGAAAGCCACGGGGGCCTGTCCACCGGAGGACGTCGGCGGCGCCTGGGGCTACGAGGAGTTCCTCGAAGCCCTCGCCGATCCTGATCACGAGCAGCACGATGACATGGTCCACTGGTCGGGCGGGGACTTCGACGCCAAGGATGCCGGGGCCGACAGCATCATCGAACGCTTTGACCGGCTCGCGA
>Ga0208328_1001110_pt1 | contig 10140 bp, 9 predicted proteins | sample DeeseametaMP2633_FD_184170 | JGI IMG/M metagenome (GOLD analysis project Ga0208328, IMG submission 184170) | Marine microbial communities from the Deep Atlantic Ocean - MP2633 (SPAdes) | ecosystem: Environmental > Aquatic > Marine > Unclassified | place: Northeast of Antigua and Barbuda, North... | reverse complement strand
CCGTCCTGTCAGCCCTGATCAGCATCGGCGGCAAGTATGCCGGACGCTCCATCGCGCTCGGCGGCCACACCGAGGACCAGACGCTGCGCGAGATCGTGATCGGCAACAACGTCCTTGTCGTGCCGGCCAATGCCATCCGCTTCGAGAACGAGAGACGGCACGGCGTCGCGGCGGGGCTGCACCTCTACCTGAAATGGCCGGAGATGAAGGGGTATCGAGCCGACCTGCGCGACGACTTCAACCATGCGGGCGGCGCCCGCAACATCCTGTTCCTGTCGTTCGAGCCGAGGATGATGTCGCGCGACATGAGCGGACGGCTGGAGCCGATCTACAGATCGCTCATCCGCTCCCCCGGCAAGGCGGGATCGGCGGGACTGACGAACTACGAATTCATCGAAAAATCAGGCTATATGAACGAGATGCTGGTCGTCGGTCCGGATGAGACTGGTGCCGGGACTTTCGTGGCGCGCTGCCTGACGGGGGCGGTTGCGGAACAGTCGCTGGCCGACTGCGAACGCGACGTCTTCGTCGGCGACGATCTCGCACTGGTCTACCGCTTTCCCTCAAGTCTGCTCGCGGCCTGGAGGAGGATCGATGCCGCCGTCCTGGCCTACTCGAAAGCCACGATCAAGACCGGCACCTGATCGGGGCCGGCCTTACTGCAGATCGACGTCCAGGATTGCCATCGAGAAGTTGTAGGAAAGCTCGCCTTCTTCCTCATCCTTGAAGATGATGCCGAGGAACTCGTCACCGACGTAGAGTTCGCAGGAATCGTCCTTGCGCGGGCGCGCCTTCACCTGGAGCGTGGGGTTCTGGAACGTGCGTTTGAAATAGGCGTCTAGCTTCCTGATCTCTTCGGCTTTCAATCGACGTCTCCCGGTCGCTGGGGCTGGCGCGGCGTCGGGCCGCATTGGCGGCGCTTCTGGCACGCGCAGTTCGACGATGTAAACCCCAAACGCCCCGAAAGGCTCCGTCCGAACTTTCCGCCCGCGGATCAGTCCTCGCTGGAAAGCAGTTGGTCCATCGCGCGAGATGGCTCGTCGCATCCGGCTTCGCCGACGATCCGCGCCGGAACGCCGGCCACCGTCTTGTTGTTGGGCACCGGCTTCAGGACGACCGAGCCAGCCGCCACCTTGCTGCAATGGCCGATCTCGATATTGCCGAGAATCTTTGCACCCGTGCCGATCAGCACTCCACGCCGGATCTTGGGGTGGCGATCCCCGGTCACCTTGCCGGTCCCGCCCAGGGTCACGCCGTTCAGGATCGACACGTTGTCTTCCACGACCGCCGTCTCGCCGATCACCAGATCGGTGGCATGGTCGATGAAGATGCCCTTGCCCAGCTTCGCGGCCGGATTGATATCGGTCTGGAAGATGGCCGACGAACGGCTCTGCAGGTAGAGTGCGAAGTCCCGGCGTCCCTCGTTCCAGAGCCAGTGCGCCAGGCGATGCGTCTGGATGGCGTGAAAGCCCTTGAAATAGAGCACCGGCATGATGAACCGGTCGCAGGCAGGGTCGCGGTCGTAGTAGGCCTGGATGTCGACCCGGACGATCGCGCTCCACCCGGGATTGGCCCGATGCATGGTCTCGAAGGTCTGCCCGATCAAATTGGCGGGCAGGTCGTTGTGCCCGAGTCGCTCGGCGATACGGTGGATGACCGCGCCTTCGAGCGTATCGTGGTTGAGAATGGTCGAATAAAGAAAGGCGGCCATCAGCGGGTCACGCTGGACGGCTGCCTCGGCCTCCTGGCGGACCGAATCCCAGATGGGATCGACGGGATGGATCTCGCTGGACCGGATGCTGCGTGTGCTCATGCCTTCGCTCCCTTGGCGCCCGGCTTGTCGAGGCGCGGAACTTACGCCAGAACCGCTTGCCATAGAACCGCAATTTCCTCAACGCTTCTTCAATTGGATTGAAATGGCCGAGAATCAAGCCGCCCTGGATCGCCGGATCGCGGTACATCGCGACGATAACGGTGTCGTTACCGTCACGATCGACAGGCCGGAGAAGAAAAACGCGCTGACGTTCGACATGTGGCGTGCACTGGCCGAGGCGATCCTGGCATATGGCGGAGATACGGCGACGCGGGCGATCGTCCTTCGCGGCGCCGGCCGCGACTTTTCCGCCGGAGCCGACATCGGCGAATTTTCCGAGTTGCGCGGCGACGCCGCCACCGCGCGCCGCTACGAGGCGGCGAATTCGGCGGCCTTCGCGGCCATACGCAATGCGCACGTTCCCACCATCGCGGCGATCTCGGGCATCTGCTTCGGCGGCGGCCTGGGCATCGCGGCCGCCTGCGACATCAGGATCGCCACGGAAGACGCGCTGTTTTGCGTCCCCGCGGCACGGCTCGGCCTCGCCTATCCGGTCGACGCCATGCAGGACATCGTGCATTCCGCCGGCATACAGATGGCGCGCTATCTCGCCTACTCGACCGACCGCCTCGGCGCGGTGGACGCGAAGCGGGCGGGTTTCCTGCTCGAAACGGTCGGCGATCTCGCGCAACTCGAAGCACGCGCCGCGGAGATCGCCGGCAACATCGCCCGCAACGCTCCGCTTTCGGTGCGAGCGTCGAAGGCCGCGATCCGCGCGGTCCTGTCGAGAGAGCCGGCCGACGTCGAACAGGCCCTGGAACTCGGCAACCTCACCTTCGGCAGCGACGACTACCGCGAAGGCCGCGAAGCCTTCCGGCAGAAACGCCCGCCGCGCTTCGAAGGCAGATAGCACCGCAGGACCGCCCCGGGCATGCCTTCCGGATCGGCAAGCGTCCGAATTGCCGCATCCCCGCTATCCACACCCAAGCCCACAACATCTAGCGTCACGAAGCTGTCGCGAAACGAATCCTTGACGCTTCGGGACGAGTCGGTTTTTGTTGGCCATGCGCTCGCGTTTCGAGGGCGCGGCCGGTGCGTCAGAGGCCGGTCAATTTTCCTGATTTTGGTGCGTCGGGTCCGTTTTCCGCCTGTTGCGAGGCTGGCGGGAGGGTGGCCTTGCTGCCTGTATCGAGGCGATGAGGGGCGAATTTTAGAGGTGGCGTAAATCTCCTGTTAACACTATATTTAGTGTTTGCGCCCACCCTTGGTACTAGATACGGTGATCTCCGCTTCCAGAGCGAGAATCGTATCAAGCGTAACATCGGGACCCGCGAGGGTTCGTCGGAGGCTGGGACGGCGCGAGAGTAGAGGCGGTGTCCATGTCGATCAGGCGACAAATCGCGCAAGGAGAGCCGGGCGTCCTCATGGGGGCCCGGATGCGGCGGACATTTGCCTTCGAAACGGCCATGGATGGCCTGTGGAAAAGGCTCTATATTTAGGGATCAGAGGGACAACAGATGCGCATCGAACGGCGGTTCACGAAGGAAAGTCATGGCGAGCGGGCGGCCTATGCGGAGATCGACTTCCGCAAGGCAGTCAGCGAGATCCGCAACCCGGACGGCTCGATCGTATTCCGCCTGGCCGACATCGACGTCCCGGCGCAGTTCAGCCAGGTCGCGACCGACGTGCTGGCACAGAAATATTTCCGCAAGGCTGGTGTCCCCGCTCGCCTGAAGAAGGTCGAGGAGACCTCCGTCCCTTCCTTCCTGTGGCGTTCCGTCGCCGACGAGGCCGAACTCGCCAAGCTCCCCGAGAACGAGCGCTACGTCTCCGAGACCGACGCCCGCCAGGTCTTCGACCGTCTCGCCGGCACCTGGACCTACTGGGGCTGGAAGGGCGGCTATTTCGACGGCGAGGAAGACGCCCGCGCCTTCTTCGACGAGCTCTGCTACATGCTCGCCACCCAGCGCGTCGCCCCGAACTCCCCGCAATGGTTCAACACCGGCCTGCATTGGGCCTATGGCATCGACGGCCCCGGCCAGGGCCATTTCTATGTCGACCCCTTCACGGCCAAGCTGAAGAAGTCCGATTCCGCCTACGAGCATCCGCAGCCGCATGCCTGCTTCATCCAGTCCGTCGGCGACGACCTCGTCAATGACGGCGGCATCATGGATTTGTGGGTGCGCGAGGCGCGCCTGTTCAAATACGGCTCGGGCACCGGCTCCAACTTCTCCGAACTGCGCGGCGAAGGCGAGAAGCTTTCCGGCGGCGGCAAGTCCTCGGGCCTCATGTCCTTCCTGAAGATCGGCGACCGCGCCGCCGGCGCCATCAAGTCGGGCGGCACCACCCGCCGCGCCGCCAAGATGGTCGTCGTCGACATCGATCACCCGGATATCGAGCAATATATCGACTGGAAGGTGAACGAGGAGCAGAAAGTCGCCGCGCTCGTCACCGGCTCCAAGACCGTCAAGAAGCACATGACCGCCGTCATGAAAGCCTGCGTCAATTGCGAGGCCGACAATGACGACTGCTACGATCCGAAGCTGAACACCGCCCTCAAGCGCGAGATCAAGGCGGCGAAAAAGGCAATGGTTCCGGAGAATTACATCAAGCGTGTGATTCAGTTTGCGAAGCAGGGCTACACCGACATCGAGTTCAGGACCTACGACACCGACTGGGATTCGGAAGCCTACCTGACCGTCTCCGGCCAGAACTCCAACAACTCCATCTCGGTCAAGGACGAGTTCCTGCGCGCGGTCGAATCCGACGGCGATTGGAACCTGATGAACCGCATCGACGGCAAGGTCGCCAAGACCGTCAAGGCCAAGGAACTGTGGGAGCGCGTCGGCTACGCCGCATGGGCGTCCGCCGATCCGGGCATCCATTTCAACACGACGATGAACGACTGGCACACCTGCCCCGCCGAGGGCCGGATCCGGGCGTCCAACCCGTGCTCGGAATACATGTTCCTCGACGACACGGCCTGCAACCTGGCGTCGATCAACCTGCTGCAGTACCGCGACGTGGCGACCGGCAAGTTCGACATCGACCGCTACGAGCACACCGTGCGCCTGTGGACCATCGTGCTGGAAGTCTCCGTCATGATGGCGCAGTTCCCCTCGAAGCGCATCGCGGAACTCTCCTACAAATACCGCACGCTCGGCCTCGGCTACGCCAATATCGGCGGCCTGCTGATGACCTCCGGCATCTCCTATGACTCGGACGAAGGCCGCGCCATCTGCGGTGCGCTCACCGCCGTCATGACCGGCGTCGCCTATGCGACCTCGGCCGAGATGGCCGGCGAGCTCGGCCCCTTCCCCGGCTACAAGCCGAACGCGAAGAACATGCTGCGCGTCATGAAGAACCATCGCCGCGCGGCCTATGGCGAGGCGCAGGGCTACGAGGCGCTGGCCGTCAATCCCGTGCCGCTCAAGGCCGAGGACTGCCCGGACCCCGAGATGATCGCGCGTGCGAAGGCCGCCTGGGACAAGGCGATCGCGCTCGGCGAGAAGAACGGCTACCGCAACGCCCAGGCCACCGTCATCGCGCCGACCGGCACGATCGGCCTCGTCATGGATTGCGACACCACCGGCATCGAGCCCGACTTCGCTCTTGTGAAGTTCAAGAAGCTCGCCGGCGGCGGCTACTTCAAGATCATCAACCGCGCCGTGCCGGAAGCGCTGCGCACGCTGGGTTACTCCGAGCATGAGATCGCCGAGATCGAGGCTTACGCCGTCGGCCACGGCACGCTCGACCAGGCCCCGGCCATCAACCCGGGTTCCTTGCGCGCCAAAGGCTTCTCGGAAGAAACCATCGACACGATCAACAAGGCGCTGAAATCCGCCTTCGACATCAAGTTCGTCTTCAACCGCTGGACGGTCGGCGACGAGCAGATGGCCAAATTCGAAGTGCCCGAGGAGAAGCTCTCCGATCCGGCCTTCGACCTCCTGACCCATATCGGCTTCTCCAAGGCTGACATCGAGGCCGCCAACATCCACATTTGCGGCGCGATGACGCTGGAAGGCGCCCCCTTCCTGAAGGAAGAGCATTACGCTGTGTTCGATTGCGCCAATCCCTGCGGCAAGATCGGCAAGCGCTATCTCTCGGTCGACAGCCACATCCGCATGATGGCCGCCGCCCAGCCCTTCATCTCGGGCGCGATCTCCAAGACGATCAACATGCCCAACGACGCCACCGTCGATGACTGCAAGCAGGCCTACATGCTGTCCTGGAAGCTGGCGCTGAAAGCCAACGCCCTCTACCGCGACGGTTCCAAGCTTTCGCAGCCGCTCAACGCCTCGCTGATCGAGGACAGTGACGACGAGGACGATGCGATCGAGGCGATCGTCGAGGCCCCGGCCGCCGCCCGCGCGGTCGAGGTGACCGAGCGCATCGTCGAGCGGATCATCGAGAAGGTGTCGCGCGAACAGGAAAAACTGCCGACGCGGCGCAAGGGTTACACCCAGAAGGCCAAGATCGGCGGCCACACCGTCTTCCTGCGCACCGGCGAATATGACGACGGCCGTCTCGGCGAGATCTTCCTCGACATGAACAAGGAAGGTTCGACGCTCCGCGCGCTGATCAACAACTTCGCCATCTCTGTATCCCTCGGGCTGCAGTATGGCGTGCCGCTCGAGGAATATGTCGACGCCTTCGTCTTCACCAAGTTCGAGCCGGCCGGCATGGTCCAGGGCAACGACGCCATCAAGTCGGCGACGTCGATCCTCGACTATGTCTTCCGCGAACTGGCGGTCTCCTATCTCGGCCGCCACGATCTCGCCCATGTCGACCAGTCGGAATTCTCCTCGACGGCGCTCGGACGCGGCATCTCCGAAGGCAAGACGCAGCCCGTCTCGACCGGCTGGACGCGCGGCCACAAGCTCTCGGTCGTCTCCGGCAAGTCGGATGTCCCCGCCGGTTCTGCCGGCGGCGCCCCTGCCCGCGCCACCGCGCCCAAGGCCTCGAACGCCAATGTGACGGCGATCGCGTCGGCCTCCGGCAAGACCTCGCTGGCAACGGCGGCCAAGCCGGTCGGCGAACTCTTCGAGGAAGCCTCCGCCTTCAAGCGCGACTATGCCGACCGCCAGGCCGACTTCCAGGCCGAGACCGAAGCGGACGCCGCGGCCGACCAGGCCAAGGCCGAAGCCACCGGCCTCTCGCCGCTCGCCCAAAAGGAGGCCAGCGTCGACCAGAAGAAACTCGAAGCCGACCGCCGCATGAAGGCAATGATGCAGGGCTACACCGGCGACATGTGCCCGGAATGCTCGAACTTCACCATGGTGCGGAACGGCACGTGCCTGAAGTGCGACACGTGTGGGAGCACGTCTGGGTGTAGCTGAGGCGTAATTACATAGCTTACAATTTTTCCGCGAAGTTATTGCTTCGCGGAAAAATTCATTATAGAACATATAAGGAACAACAATGAGGGCGCAATGTGCTAACTAAACGATATCTAGTCAGCGTCAAGAATTTGCCTCATATATTGCAGCAAATTCAGAAAGGCACGGCACCCGAAGTCTTCGACCATAATCACCTAAAATCATTGGGATTCACTAGTAGCAATGACCGGGGCGTCATACCTTTGCTTAAGGATTTAGGTTTTCTCAATGAAAACGGGTCGCCAACTCAGCGTTATAAGTTATTTCGAAGCAGTCAAGACGGCCCAAAGGTATTAGGAGAAGCTCTTCTGGAGGCATATGGCGATCTATTTCATGTAAGCGCGAACCCAACGGACGCCGATCGGGGAGCTATTGAAGGAAAATTCAAAGCGACCCACAATGTGACCGATAAAGTTGCTCAACTTCAAGCGTCCACGTTCTACACTCTCCTAAAACAGGCTGATCTAGATGCCGCCCGCAAAGAATCATTAGCGGAAGTTCCGTCTGTCAAAGATATTGAGAAGCCTGAAATAGCCCCAGCTCAAAATAATGTCCAAAACGCCACACCCGGACACGGGATAGCGATCCCGCTTCGCTACAACATCGAAATCCACCTACCAGCAACGAAGGATATCGAGGTTTATCACGCAATTTTCAGATCAATTCGGGAAAATCTTGGTGAATGACACGGATGGTAATCTGAGGGAATGGCTTTTCAAGACAATAATGTTTGAAGCCGATGCAGAGCGCTTTCGAAGATCAGGAATTCGTGTCGGCGCAGACCAATCAAGTGCAGAGCGAAGCCTGTTAGAAGAAAACCTAGCTCCATTTCCTATTGAACTACGTAACAATGCGATGCGGATGCTACGACTTTATGGATTGCTGTTTTGCTTTGAAAACTCTGTGAGGCAACTCATTAAGGAGCGTTTGACCGAGAATGAAGGGATAAACTGGTGGGATAAAGTGGTACCACCGAAAATTCGTTCTTTTGCTGATGGCCGTATGGAAAAGGCAATTAGGAATACGTGGTTAGAAGGCGAAAAAGGCGATCTTCTTCAATACGTTGAACTCGGCCACCTATCCGATATCATAATCGCGAACTGGGAGAGCTTCTCAGATCTAGTACCTTCGCAGCACTGGCTTAAGCAGCGCTTTGACGAAATTGAACAGGCGCGAAACTTCGTTGCGCACAATCGGCTGCTCCTCCAAAGCGAGTTTGCACGCCTCGAACAGTACGTTTCCGACTGGAGGAAACAGGTGGGATTCTAGTTTCGTCTTGCTCGGGTCAAGCCCGAGAATGATGACCTTGAGCGCAAAGCGCTAATCGCCGATATCCGTGGCAAACCGGAAGCGGCGAAAGCAATCCGGCGGATCGCCAAAGTCCGAGACTAGCCTCAAAGCCCATCCCCTCCTCCGTCATCCTCGGGCTTGACCCGAGGACCCATTCCGTAGTGGTCGCGCCGCACGCGATAACGCAGACCACTCACCACCCCATTCCGCCGTAAAGCTCGCTCCAGTCCGGATTCGTCGCCTCGATCAGCTCGATCTTCCATTGCCGCCGCCAGCGTTTCAGCGATTTCTCGCGCTGGATCGCGTCGGTGATGTCGTCATATTCCTCGTACCAGACCAGCCGAACCGCGCCATATTGAGAGGTGAAGGCCTTCTTGTTGATGCGTTGCTTGTGGTCGAAAACGCGCTGCGACAGGTCGGCGGTGACGCCGATATAGATCGTGCCGCCTTTCTTGCTCGCCAGCATGTAGACATTACCGCCCATCGTTCGAGCTTCACGGAATGGGTCCTCGGGTCAAGCCCGAGGATGACGACTTGGGGGGCGTATAGCGCTAATCGCCGATATCGGTGACCGGCCGCGAACCATGGAAAGTTGATGGGGTAAATCGCCAAAGTCCGAGACTAGCCTCAAAGCCCATCCCCTCCTCCGTCATCCTCGGGCTTGACCCGAGGATCCATTCCGTAGTGTCCGCGCCGCGCGCGATAACGCAGACCACTCACCACCCCATTCCGCCGTAAAGCTCGCTCCAGTCCGGGTTCATCGCCTCGATCAGCTCGATCTTCCATTGCCGCCGCCAGCGCTTCAGCGATTTCTCGCGCTGGATCGCGTCGGTGATGTCGTCATATTCCTCGTACCAGACGAGCCGGACAGCGCCATATTGCGAGGTGAAGGCCTTCTTGTTGATGCGTTGCTTGTGGTCGTACACCCGCTGCAACAGGTCGGCGGTGACGCCGATATAGATCGTGCCGCCTTTCTTGCTCGCCGGCATGTAGATATAACCGCCCATCGTTCGAGCTTCACGGAATGGGTCCTCGGGTGAGGAGGCCGAAAAGCAAACGATCCAGTGAATCGTTTGCCGGCCGGAACGCGAGAATGCCAGCGGGTGGTATGAGCATCACCGCCAATCGCAAACCTATCCCCCACCACCGGGAACCCCTTCGCCTCCCCGAACATTCTCCGTTCGAGACCCAAAAACCCAGGAGGCCCTCATGAACTGGAACCTGCCCCGCAAGTACCGCGACCATCTCCCGGACCGCGACACATTCGCCGATTACCTGCCGTCCCGCTCCAGCCTCCCCTCGCTTGGCCTGTTCGACCGCCGCCGCCAGAATACCGACACCACGCTCGCCATCGGCGTCGGCGCGGCCGCGCTGATCGGCCTGTGCGCCGGGGCCTGGCTCATCTCGCGCGACAAGGCGATCGAGAAGAAGGACATGGAGAAATTCCTCAAGGGCCGCTCCGGCTTCGGCCACGGCAAAAAGTGAGACCGAGCGGCTGTTGCGTCCGGCGCCTTCTGGCCGTTGATCCTCGGGTTAATCCCGAGGACCACGCATGGCTCAGCGTTGGATAGCCGTTGCGCCAAATCGCCGGTTTCCCGGCATTCCTCACAAATCCTGTCCACCGCTCTGCGCCATCGCTTACCCTTTTCGTGTCCTTTC
>Ga0208328_1001109_pt1 | contig 10152 bp, 10 predicted proteins | sample DeeseametaMP2633_FD_184170 | JGI IMG/M metagenome (GOLD analysis project Ga0208328, IMG submission 184170) | Marine microbial communities from the Deep Atlantic Ocean - MP2633 (SPAdes) | ecosystem: Environmental > Aquatic > Marine > Unclassified | place: Northeast of Antigua and Barbuda, North... | reverse complement strand
TATTGGATTAAGTTTTGCTGATTACGGCTCTTGGTTTACTCCAGGGTGGATAGCATGGAGCGTATCTGTGTTAATTTTTATTCCATTCATTTATACAATCTATTCTATAAAAAAATATTTTGGATTTATGCGAGCAACTGGGATCGATCATTTTGATCCAAGTTACAAAGATAAACCTTTTGAAAGAAGAGGCATTTTTAAATGGACTCCTAACGCAATGTACACTTTTGCCATTGCCGTATTTTTTGGCTTTGCTATTTCCGCAGGATCAAAAGCAATGTTTGTATTTGCTGCTTATACTTATATTGGCACGTGGTTACATTATTTCTGTACAGAAAAAGAAGATTTTAAAGTTATATATGGAAATTAATAATTACACTTAAATAAGAAATGGATGTATTACAGGAAAGAATATCTGGTATAGAGATATCTCCTAATGAAAAATCAAAACGAATAATTAATATTAAGATTAAAGAAGAAATACTAGATAAACTCATATTTCCCTTTCATAAATTTAAGATTCAGGCGCTTGAATATAAACCTTTCACCAGATTTACAATCGCAAAAAGTTTAGATGAATTATTTTTAAACAAATTTAGCAAGTTAATTCATTTCATATTGGCAGATAGAAATACCGGATGTTTTATGGTTGTGCCCGAAGTAATTAATAAAAAGTTTGATGATACCTTCTTAGTTAAATTATCGACATCCATCGCACATTTAATCGGAACAGCAAACTTTGATGATATGACATCAAAATACTACGCACGTTTTTTTGTTAAGCATGAAGATAATAGTGACTCTTATCTAAGAAAAGCCTACACAAACATGGATCTTCATACCGACGGAACCTATGTTAAAGAAAAAACGGATTGGCTTTTAATGACTAAATTGGAGGAAAAAAATGTTGAAGGAGGAGAAAGTGTAATGTTGCATCTCGATGATTGGGAGCATTGCGAAGAATTTTCAAATAATCTGGTGGGAAAACAAAATTTTGTTTGGAGTTCACCCAAAAGTAAAAATGTTGACTATAAAGTTGAACATCCAGTTTTTTCTGAAGATTCTGAAGGACGAGCACAAATTTCTTACATTGATCAGTTTCCCGAACCACAAAATATGGAGCAAGGTAATTTTCTTCAAAGATTATCTGATGCTCTAGAAGAAAGTAATAATAAAATAGTTCTTCCTTTACCCCTAGGTTCAGTCATAGTTGCGAATAATTATTTTTGGTTACACGGTAGAAAGCCATTCAAGGAAAATAAGAATTTAAGTAGAGAATTGCTTAGAATAAGAGGTCATTTTATTAATTGACGTACGTAAAGAATTAGGAGGAATGATGGAGGAAAACTTAAGACGATCATTAATAATAAGTGATGGATCGTTCAATTTTCTATGGGATCGTCCCTTAACAGCCGTTATACTTGGTGGTACTATTTTGCTTGTTAGTTGGCAAGTTTATAAAAGTTTCAAAAAATAATTTATGAAGTTAGGTTTTATAGGAACTGGACAAATAGCTAAAGCTACAATTTTAGGTATTTTAGGCTCAAATCTTAAAGTAGATAGAATTTATATTTCACAACGGAATATGAACATCTCAAGGCAATTAAGTAAGAAAAGTAAAAAAATTTCTATTTTAAAAGACAATCAAGAAATTATTAATAAATCTAATTGGGTTTTTTTATCAATCACGCCTAATGTAGGCAATAAAATACTTAAAGATTTAAAATTTAAACCTTCTCAAACTATAATTAATTTTATTTCTACAATAGGAATGTCTCAACTTAAAAAATATATTAAAGTTAAAGCAGAAATTGTTAGAGCTTTGCCTTTACCACCAATTTCTTTGAGAAAGGGTCCAGTTCCAATTTTTCCACCGAATACAAAAGTAAAATTTTTTTTTAATCATTTGGGAACAGCAATTGAAATATCTAACGAAAAGTTATTTACCAATTTTTGGTGCATGACAGCAATGATGGCGCCATTTTATGAAAATTTAAATATCCTTTCAAAATGGTTATCTAATAAAGGATTAAAAAAAATTGATGCACAAAAATATATTACGTCATTATTTTTTGCTATGTCAGAGGATGCAGTTGTAAATTCAAAAAAAGATTTAAAATTTTTAGTTAAAAATTCTCAAACTCCAGGAGGCTTCAATGAACAAGCTCTAAATGAACTAAGAAAATCTGGGTTTTATAAATTATTGAACAAGACAGCAAATAGTATCCTTAAAAGATTAAACAAAGTATAGTTTATTATGCAGTCAGATTATGAAAGTATTCTGCAAGTTGATGGACTCTCAAAATATTTTGGAGGGCTTGCTGCAGTTTCAAATTGTTCTATAAAGATTAAAAAAGGATCGATCACAGGTGTTATTGGTCCCAATGGTTCAGGCAAAACAACTTTATTTAATTTAATTGCGGGTAATTTAAAGCCAAACGAAGGAAAAGTTCATTTGTACGGCGAAGATATTACTGGTGTCGCTTCCCATGAACTATTTTCTAAAGGATTACTCCGTACTTTCCAAATTGCTCACGAATTTACAAATTTAACTGTTTTAGAAAACTTAATGATGGTCCCGGGTAGCCAATCTGGCGAGGACCTTATTAATGCTTGGTTTAAAGCTAAGATTGTAAATGAAGAAGAACAAAAAATAAAAGAAAAAGCATTTGAAGTCATTGAATTTTTAAACCTTAAACATTTATCCAATGAGCTTGCAGGAAATTTATCGGGAGGTCAAAAAAAACTTTTAGAGCTTGGAAGAACCATGATGGTGGATGCAAAAATTGTTTTGTTGGATGAGGTTGCGGCAGGAATAAACAGAACCTTATTAAAAGAGATTAGTAATTTAATTTTTAGACTTAACAAAGAAAAAGGTTATACATTTTGCATGATCGAACACGACATGGATTTCATCAGTCGAATGTGTGATCCTGTAATTGTGATGTCAGAAGGATCTGTATTATTTCAGGGGACCGCAGATGAAGTTAAAAATAATGAACAAGTAATTGAAAGTTATTTAGGACGCAGAACAATCCTTGAGAAAGAAAAAAATTGATATGAATTATTTTTGTGGAGAAAAAATGACAGGTGGTTATGGAGGTCCTGATATTATTACTTCATGTACAATCAGTGTAAACAAAGGTGAAATTGTTACAATTTTAGGACCTAATGGGGCAGGAAAATCTACTGCGATGAAGGCTCTTTTAGGAATGTTAAATCTTCGTGAAGGGAAAATCACGATTAATGAAAAAGATATTTCAAATTTGAGTCCACAAGATCGAGTTAAAGAAGGCATTTCCTTTGTCCCCCAAACCAGAAATGTATTTACAGGCATGACTGTCCAAGAAAACTTGGAAATGGGTGCTTATTTAAGAGATGAAAATTTTCAAGATACGCTCAATGAAATTTATAGATTATTTCCAATTTTAAAGGAAAAAAGAAATCAATTTGCAGGTCAACTATCTGGAGGTCAAAGGCAACAGGTTGCTCTAGGAAGAGCATTGATGATCAAACCCTCTGTATTAATGCTTGATGAACCAACTGCGGGAGTAGCTCCCATTGTGATGGACGAATTGTTTAATCACATCATTAAAGTTCGAGAAACTGGTGTAGCCATTTTAATGGTCGAGCAAAATGCTAGACAAGCCTTAACTATAGCAGATCGAGGATACGTATTGGTTACAGGTGAAAACAAATTTTCTGGTACAGGCAAAGAACTATTAAACGATCCAGAAGTAAGAAGATCATTTTTAGGCGGATAATATGGATTTTGTAAACGCTTTAGTATTGTTCTCAAATTTTGTAATTGTACCAGCTCTTTCTTATGGTTCTCAACTAGCTCTTGGTGCAATTGGAGTAACTCTAGTCTATGGAATATTAAGATTTGCTAATTTTGCTTATGGAGACTTAATGGCTTTTGGAACCATGTTTGCAATTTTGTTTACGTGGTTCTTTCAATCTATTGGAATTAGTCTTGGAGTTTTACCAACGGCATTGTTAGCCATACCTTTTGCAATAATTATTGCAATTTTATTTAGCCTACTGATTGATAAATTTGTTTTTAGTTATTACAGAATTAAAAAAAGTCCTCCCGTTACTCTTGCGATGGTGAGTATTGGAGTGATGTTTGTAATCAATGCAGTTGTTAGAATTATTATAGGACCCTTCGATCGGATATTTTTTGATGGACAAAAATTCATCATGAAAGCTAATGAATTTAAAGAGATGACAGGACTAAATGAAGGCTTGGCAATTAAATCAACACAAGTTTTAACTTTAGTTGTAACGATCATAGTTGCTTCAATACTGTTTTGGTTTTTAAACAAGACCAAAACGGGAAAAAGCATGAGAGCGTATTCGGATAATGAAGATCTAGCTTTATTGTCAGGGATTAGTCCAGAAAGAGTAGTAATGATTACCTGGATTATAGCAGCTATTTTAGCAACAGTTGCAGGAACTTTGTATGGTTTAGATAAAAGTTTTAAACCGTTTACATATTTTAATAATCTTCTGCCTATTTTTGCAGCAGCGATAGTAGGAGGAATTGGAAATCCTTTAGGAGCTTTTCTAGGAGGATATGTAATTGCTTTTTCTGAAATAGTTATAACTTATGCATATAAGAAATTTTTTTTCTATCTTCTTCCAGAAAGTTTAGAACCAAATAGCTTAATTCAATTATTATCAACCGACTATAAATTTGCAGTCTCATTTTCAATTTTAGTTATTGTCTTATTGTTTAGACCATCGGGAATTTTTAAAGGAAGGGTTTCATGAGGCAATATTTGGATGTTTTTACTGCCTATATCATCATGGGGCTATTAATTATACTTGTTGGAATACTTCAGTCCTGGGGAGTAGCACTAGCAATATTAAATCTTTGTTTAATATCAGCTGTCATGACGATGGGAGCAAATATTCAGTGGGGATATGCGGGATTAATAAATTTTGGCATAATGGGTTACACTGCTCTAGGAGGCCTTGCTGCTGTATTAGTTTCAGTACCGCCAGTTAGAGAAGCTTGGCAAGTTGGTGGATTGAATATGATTTTATCTTTATTTTTAATTGTACTAATTATATTTGCTATTCGTTACATTCTAAAAAATTTTAAGAAATCTAATAAAAGGAATCTCGGCATAGCATTAACCATTATCATAGGAATAATATTTTTAAGATTAATCTCTGGTCCCGCAATCGAATCTATTGAAGCTGTTAGTCCAGCTACAACGGGCTTTCTTGGTGGACTAGGCCTACCAATAATTTTTTCTTGGATCGTAGGTGCGTTATTTGCAGCATCAATAGCATATGTGATAGGAAAAATTGCTTTGGGTCTTAGAGCAGATTATTTAGCAATAGCAACCCTTCTTATCTCTGAAATTGTGATTGCAGTTTTAAAACACGAGGATTGGCTTGCAAGAGGAGTAAAAAATGTCATTGGTTTAAAAAGACCCGTTCCTTATGAAGTTAATCTTCAAACTACAGATTGGTTTATTCGTTTAATTGAAAGATTAAATAAGGGAACTTTAAACTTAATTACTGACACTCTAGAAAAACAAGAAACCCTTCGACAATTAGTTATTGAAGGATCGACTATATTTGTAAAACTTTGTTATGCAGGTCTTTTTTCGATCGTAGTAATAATTTTGCTAATACTGACGCAAAAAGCACTTTACTCTCCTTGGGGCAGAATGATGAGAGCAATTAGAGATAATGAGGAGGCAGCTAATGCAATGGGAAAAAATGTTGTTAAACAACATCTTTATATTTTTGTTTTAGGATCTGCAGTGGTTGGAATTGCTGGAGCTATGCTGACGACTTATGATGGTTTATTCACTCCTGGAAGTTATCAGCCAATGAGATTTACATTTTTAATATGGGTCATGGTGATTGTCGGAGGCAGTGGAAATAATTTTGGTGCAATTTTGGGAGGCTTTGCAGTTTGGTTTGTATGGATTGAAGCAGCGCCTATATCGTTGTACTTGATTAATACTTTTACCAGTGGACTAGAGGAGACAAATCAATTTAAAAATCATCTAGTTAATAGTGTTCCATATTTTCGATATTTAGTGATGGGATTAGGGTTGCTATTAATTATGAGATATAGACCCAAAGGTATTCTTCCCGAAAAGATTAGACATATTTAAAAAAATTAGTTAAACTCAACCTATGAGAGGTAAAGCAAGTCAGGTAAAATCCGATGATGATCATTATGGTTATAAACCGTCATTAATAACTACGGACAAGAGATTGAATGTAAATAATCTTTTAAGGAGAATTAAGGACGAAGAAAAGAAAAGTAAAAAATTGAATCTATTAATTTTTTCTGGGTCGATCTCTGTAGTCCTAGTATTTTTTTTGCTTTTAAGTTTATAATTATAATAGAGATCTAAACAATTTTCTTAACTACCTCTTGTCAAAGCATTAAGGATAACAAACTAACAAAAGTGAGTTTCGATAGCACCCCCTAATGTTGCCGCGATTGTGCAAATAAATTTTGAATATTATTTTTTTGGTAATGTAGCGTTTAAAATGAATGCTAACAATCCTGCAGGAATTAATCCAGTTGTTAACAATAATTTAAATTGAATTCCGAAATCTGGTATATGGGCAACAAATTGTGGTAGTAAAGACAGGCCTATACCAAAGGAAAGCGATAGAGCTAATATCAATAAATTTTTCTGACTCATTTCAGACTGAGCAATTAATTTAATACCTGCTGCTGTAATTAGTCCGAACATGATAATTGCTGCTCCACCTATTACAGATTCTGGCATAGCTGCAATGATTCCACCAAGTTTTGGAAACAAACCTAATAATACAAGAATAACACCAGCAACTGTTCCTACATGTCTGCTGATTACTCCTGTAAAAGCAACAAGACCCGCGTTTTGTGAATAAGAAGTATTAGGCATTGCATTGAAAATTGATCCGAAAGCTGTGCCAAGTCCGTCAGCCATTATACCTCCAGACAATTCCTTATCAGTAGCTTCTCGGTCTGCTCCTCCCATTGTAGTAGCACTTATATCACCAATAGTTTCGATTGTTGTTACGATGGACATAAACAACATCAATATGATAGCACCCCAAACAAAATCTACTCCATATTGCAAAGGCATTGGTAACGCAAACCAATCAGCCGATGTAATTTTTCCATAGTCAACCATCCCTAATAGCATTGCTACTACGTAGCCAGCGATCATTCCGATTAGGATAGAAGCTGAAGATACCATCCCTTTACCTTTTTGATGTGCTACAAGCGCAACTATTAAAACTGTAAATGCTATAAACAAATGACTAGCATTTCCGAACATTTCAGGCTTGTTGTTCAATAACCATCCACCGCCACCTGCGTACATAAACCCAACTTTAAGAAGACTTATTCCAATCATTAGTACAACAATTCCAGTTACTAATGGAGGAAACATATGTCGGATAGGTTTTATTATTTTTCCAATATACATTTGAAAAATTCCTCCTATAAACGCAGCAGTAAAGACTGCTCCCAGACCTACAGCCTTAAAAGGTAGCATTATTGGAATAAAAGCAAAACTTGTTCCTTGAATGATTGGAAGTCTTGCTCCAACTTTTCCGATACCTACAGTTTGTATGATTGTTGCTACGCCAGCAACAAATAAAGCCATTTGAATTAAAAAGATCTTTTCTGCGGTAGTTGAACCGAAAACACCAGCTACAATTATTGGGACAGTAATATTACCAGCAAACATGGCTAGCACATGTTGAATACCTAAAGGTATAGATTTTCTCAATGGAAGCTTTTTGTTTACTCCACTGCCACCTATTACTGGTTTTCTTCTTCGTGCTCTAACCATTAATCCCCCTCGATTGGGAAACCCTATTAAAATTAGGGAGAAATGAAAAGACCTAATTTATGTTAAATTCATACTAAAATTGGCTATATATGATGTAAAGAAGCGAACTATGAGGTACTTGATCTATACAGCCGTAATATTATTATTGATCATAATCTCATTTTTTTTGCTAGCGATCGACTGAGTTACAACAATTGTATGGCTCAAACTAAGTCGGATTATATATCTGAAAAAGGTGCAGAACACGTATCGGCACAATGCAAAGCTTTTATTTTAGAAAAAGTAATGGTTAAATAAAAAAAACCTCAGCAGCTTTCGCCACTGAGGTTTAGAAAATTAGTTATTATCTTTGTTTTTTAGTTTTAAATTTACCGTATTTGATTTCTTTTTCTAAGAAAGATCCAACAGCTTCTCCAACGTCTGTAAAAGTAACTCCTGTTGCTCCTTCGTAATCAATCGCTTTGCCTTTAGCTAAAAGATCTAGACCTTTTTTTAACTGACCAGGATAGATTTTTTTTCCTGGACCGTTAGCTACAGCCATTACATTTTTAGCAATTGAAGCACGGTCAGCAGAACCTCCTGCTTGTATCGCAAGCACGATTAATGCTGCTGCGTCGTAAGATTCTCCAGTGTATGGACCAGAAGAGTCTATTCCAGCTGCTGACGCAACTTTTGTAAATATTCCCGCTCCTTTACCTGTAGAACCTGGCAAAGAACCAAATGATTTATTTAAACTTTTACCAAAAGCATCTGTAAGAGAATTTCCAATCATACCATCTGATAATATAAATGTATCAAAGGCACCAGAATCTATAGATCCTTGAATAATTCCTTTACCGCCTTGGTCAAGATATCCAATCACTGCAACCGCATCGCCTCCTGCAGAAGCTAATACACCAACTTCAGCACTATAATCAGCTTTACCATCTTCGTGAGCTGCTACTACTGTAACTGAAATTCCATGAGCTTTAACCGCGGCTTCATAAACATCAGCTAAACCTTTGCCATAGTCATTGTTAGTGTACGTGATTGCAACACTTTTAATTCCTCTATCTTTAGTAATGTCCGCGAGAATTTGTCCACCACGAGCATCTGATGGAGCTGTACGGAAGAACAAACCTTTATCATCCAAAGTCGTTAGACCTGGTGATGTTGCGGAAGGTGATATCATTACTACACCGTTTGGCACCGCTACATTACTTGCAATTGCTCCAGTAACGCCTGAACAATCTGCTCCCATAATAGCAGCAACCCCTTGAGAAACTTGACCTTCTGCAACAGATTGTGCTGCAGCTGAATCAATACAAGTTGAATCGCCTACTAAAACAGTAATTGTTTCTCCTCCTAGAAGTGCTCCAGAATCAGAAGCTTCTTGAAAAGCAAGTTTAGCAGAATCTCTCATTGCAGGAGTTAAGGACTCGATAGGTCCAGTAAATCCTAAAATGATACCTACTTTAATTTCTGCAAATGCACTTGTCGACAAAAGAGACAAAGACATAATTGCAGCAATAAATAGTTTTTTCATATTTTCCCTCTTAATAATATTATTAATAGATAACAGTATTTACTTTTAAGACTTATTTTTCAATGGGAAAATTTCTTTTATTTACCTGGCTGATTATGCTAGTTTTTTAACGTTTATCTTGTTGTTTAGGAAATAATAATGAAAAGGCCAAATTTTTTTCAATTTACAAATGGACTCAAAGTTCCTTTACCCTTTAGTAACAAGGAATATGAAAATCGACTAAAAAGTTTAAGAAAAATAATGGCTGAAAAAGATCTCGATGCAGTGATATTAACTTCTATGCAAAACATCGCATACTACTCTGGCTTTCTTTACTGCTCATTTGGAAGACCATTTGGTTGCGTCGTTACTTCTAAAAGTAGCATAGTAATTTCACCAAATCTTGACGCGGGACAACCAGGACGTAGGTGTTATGGAGAAAATCTTATTTATACAGATTGGCAAAGAGATAACTATTTGAACGCAATTATTTCTCTTATAAAAAAAGTAAAAAGAATTGGTATTGAACAGGATCATTTAACAATAGAAAGATATAAAAAATTAAAAGATTCTCTTAGTAATCCAGAAATAATTGACATATCGCCAGCAACTATGTCCCAAAGAATGATTAAATCTGAGGAAGAAATTACCCTAATAAGAAGTGGCGCAAAAATAGCTGATATAGGAGGAGAAGCACTTGTAAAAGCAATTAAAGTAGGGGCTTCTGAAATCGATATAGCTATGGTTGGCCGTGATGCAATGGAGAAAGCTATAGCTAAATATCATCCAAATTCAGAACTTAGAGATACCTGGGTATGG
>Ga0208328_1001107_pt1 | contig 10156 bp, 12 predicted proteins | sample DeeseametaMP2633_FD_184170 | JGI IMG/M metagenome (GOLD analysis project Ga0208328, IMG submission 184170) | Marine microbial communities from the Deep Atlantic Ocean - MP2633 (SPAdes) | ecosystem: Environmental > Aquatic > Marine > Unclassified | place: Northeast of Antigua and Barbuda, North... | reverse complement strand
AGCTCGCCGCCGACGCTGACGTCGACGCCGCCGTCGGCCCGGTAGGTCACCTCGCCGCCACCCAGCTCGGCGAGCTGGTGGGCGAGCAGGTCGCGCTGGTCGAGCAGGTCGCTGACGTCGACGCCGTCGAGCCGCGAGGACGAGATCGCCTCGTTGGTGGCGGCCAGCTCGGCGGCGACGGTGTTGACCTCGTCGAGGGCGCCGAGCACGGCGGCACGCTGGGTGGCCAGCTCGCCCTGGACGTTGGCCGACTGGCCGGCCAGCGCCTGCGCGACCGACTGGCCCTGGGCGATGACCTGGTTGCGGGCGGCGGTGGAGCCGGGGTCGTTGGCGAGGTCCTGCCAGGCGCTGCGGAAGGCGGCCAGCGCGGCGTTGACGCCGCTGTCACCGGGCTCGCCGACGCCGCTCTCGAGGCGGGCGAGCGAGGTCGCGCGGGCCGACAGCTCGGCGAGCGAGGCGTTCTCCTGGCGCGAGCGGGTGTCGAGCAGCGTGTCGGCGATGCGGGTGATGCCGCTGGTGCGGACACCGCCGCCGGCGCCGTCGTACGTCGACCAGGTCGCCGGCACGTTCGGCGCGCCGATCGACTCGGCCTCGACGCGGCGGCGGGTGTAGCCCTCGGTGGCGACGTTGGCGACGTTGTTGCTCGCCACGTCCATGGCCACGCGGTGGTAGCGCAGCGCGGTGAGCGCCGTGTTGAGCGAGGACAGGGAACCGGTCACGTGATCACAGGCTTCCGTCGAACAGCCGCGCCACGGACGGGGTGGCCGTCATGGCCCGACCGTCGTGGTTGTAGCTGTCGGTGGACTCCCCCAGAGTGGCCAGCGCTTCCTGCGCCTGGCGGTACCCGCTGGTCAGCAGGTCTCGGTTGCTGTCGGCGAGCGCCGTGACCTGCCGCGTGATGGCGGCGAAGGCGTCCCGGTGCTCGCGCAGGATGGTGCCCCAGGGCTCCTCGGCCGCGTCGGCAAGCTGGCGCAGCGACGCGTCCGGCGGGCAGCCCACGTCCTGGGCTGCCTCCGACGCGGCGGTGGCGCGCAGCACCTCGGTGGACCGCAGGGTCTCCAGCACCGCCTCGACGTCCTTGGCCGCCCGCATCAGGTGCTGGGTCCGGTTGGAGGCGAGCACGAGCTGCTCGACCTCGAGCCGGTAGAGCAGGGTCTCGAGCAGCTCACGCTCGCGCCAGAGCACGAGACACAGCTTCTCCACGATGACTCCAGGTGTGCAGGGGACCTCGGTCCGAGATGGATGACGAGACGGCAGGGTCCGTCGACACCTCCAGTCGGCCGGCGGGGAGGCGACCTGAGACGAACGGTCGTAGCAGCCCGACGACCGGCTGTCAGACCCTTGGGCCGGTCTAGGCCCTTCGACACATTTGGGACCTTTTGACTCCCAACCTCCGCAAACCGGGTTACACATGTCTCCTGTCGCCGGTCAGGGAGGGCCGGGGACGACTCGTCGGTCTGGGAGGGCCGACGATTCACACGAGGGAGGCTTCGCGTGGACCCCTACACGTGCAGCGAGAACGACGACCACGACGGTCCGGGCAGTGCGGTGCCCGCCGACCGCACCGACGATGCGCAGGACGCACGCGACGACGTGGCGGCACCGGTGCTCGACGAGGACGCCCAGGAGCGGCTGATCGTCGAGCACATGGCGCTGGTCAACCACATCGTGCGCGAGACGATGAGCCGGGTCCCGGCCCACGTCAACCGCGACGACCTGCAGTCGGCCGGCCTCACCGCGCTGGTGAAGGCGGCCCGCGCCTACGACCCCGAGCGGGGGGTGCCGTTCACCCGGTACGCCGCCAGCCGGGTGCGTGGCGCGATCCTGGACGAGCTGCGTCAGGTCGACTGGGCCTCGCGCTCGGTGCGCCGCCGCGGTCGCGACCTGGAGCAGGCCCGCACCGCCCTGGCCAACACCCTGGGCCGCGCACCCGACAACGCCGAGGTGGCAGCCCACCTGGGTCTGTCGGTGGCCGACGTGGAGTCCAACGACGGTGACGTGGCCCGCGCCAACGTGCTGTCGCTGCAGGGCTCGGAGGTCTCCTACGAGGAGCAGCTGGTCTCCACCAGCCCGATCCCCTCGGAGCTGCTCGAGCACCGCGAGCGCCTGGAGTACCTCGTCGACGCGATCGCCGAGCTGCCCGACCGGTTGCGCACCGTGGTGCAGGAGTACTTCCTCGCCGAGCGACCGATGGCCGAGATCGCCGACAAGCTCGGCGTCACCGAGTCGCGGGTCAGCCAGATCCGCGCCGAGGCGCTGGTGCTGCTGCGCGACGCGCTCAACTCCGCGCTCGACCCGAGCCTGGTCACCCCGCACCCGCGGCCCAACGGCTGCGCGGCGCAGCGCCGCACGGCGTACTTCCAGGCGGTGGAGGCGCGCCACGCCTCCACCCGGATGCGGCCCGTCATGCCGCACGCCGGCACGGCCTAGCCGCCCGCCGGCACCCGGAGCCCCGATCGGCCCCGGATCGCGAAAAAGTCGTGAGGAAACTCCTCAGGGCCCGCGATCCGGGGCCGATCTGCTTGTGCGTAAGCCCACGGACGGGCTGTCAGGACTCACCTAGGAAGGAACCGCCATGAGTCTCCGCATCAACCAGAACATCGACGCGATCAACTCGTACCGCAACCTGTCGGTCACGCAGGGTCAGATGTCGAAGTCCCTCGAGAAGCTGTCCAGCGGCTTCCGCATCAACCGCGCCGCCGACGACGCCGCCGGCCTCGCGATCTCCGAGGGCCTGCGCTCGCAGATCGGTGGCCTCAAGGTCGCCGTCCGCAACACCCAGGACGGCGTCAGCGTCGTGCAGACCGCTGAGGGTGGGCTCACCGAGACCCACGCGATCCTCCAGCGCATGCGTGACCTGGCCGTGCAGTCGTCCAACGACTCCAACGACACCGCCTCGCGCGACGCCATCCAGGCCGAGGCCACGGCACTGTCCTCCGAGCTCGACCGGATCGCCGAGAAGACGACGTTCAACAACGTCAACCTCCTCGACGGCACCTTCACCAGCAAGCAGTTCCAGGTCGGCTACGCCTCGGGCGACACCATCACCGTCGACATCGAGTCCTCCGGCGCCTCCGCCGCGACCTCGACGTGGGCCAACGGCGCCGCGACCGCCACAGCGGCCGCTGCGACCTTCACCCAGAACGGCGTCGTCGTCACCACCGCCGCGCTGACCGCCAGCACCGACGCCAACGCCATCGCCGCCGAGCTGAACGCCGACACGAACTTCGCGTCGTCGTTCAAGGCGTCCGTCGGCGACGACGGCGGCCTGGTGGTCCGCTCGACCACCGGCCTCGCCGGTGCTATCGCCGTCGGTGGCGGTCTGAACGCCGCCGGCACCAACGCAGCGGCCGGTGCGGGTGGCGGCGGCTTCGACTCCGTCGACCTCGGTGTCAGCGGCGTCGACCTGTCGACCCAGGCGGGCGCGAGCTCGGCCATCACGGCGATCGACTCGGCCATCGAGTCGGTCTCCACCGCACGCGCCAACCTCGGTGCCCTGCAGAACCGGTTCGAGCACACGATCAACAACCTGAACGTGACCGCCGAGAACCTCTCCGCCTCGGAGAGCCGGATCCGCGACACCGACATGGCGATGGAGATGATGAGCTTCACCCGCTCGCAGATCCTCTCGCAGGCCGGCACCGCGATGCTGGCCCAGGCCAACCAGGCGCCCCAGAGCGTCCTGAGCCTGCTGCGCTGATCCCGTCGCCGGGGCGGGGCGATCCCCCGCCCCGGCCGGGGTCACCCCGACCACCTGGTCACCGCACCTGAGAGGAGGAGACGATGGCTGTCAGCATCGGCGGACTCGCCAGCGGCCTGGACACCGCGACGATCATCGACCAGCTCATGCAGCTGGAGGCGGTCCCGCAGACGCGCCTGCAGTCGCGCGTCTCCTCCGAGCAGCTCGTCGTCACCAGCCTCCAGCAGGTCAACAGCAAGGTCGCTTCGCTCGCCACCAAGGCCGAGGCGCTCGCCAAGGCCAGCGCCTGGGACGCGGTCACCGCGAAGTCGTCCAGCGACGCGGTCACCGTCAGCGCCTCCTCCGGCGCCACGCCCACCACGCTCAACGTCACGGTCACCGGAGTCGCCAAGACCCACCAGGTCGGCTTCACCGACACCGCCGCGCTCACGGACGTGGTCACCGGCGGCTCGACGCTGGTCACCCTCGACCGGTACGACGGCTCGCCGGTCATCATCGACACCGGCGACGGCACCCTCCAGGGCCTCGTCGACGCCATCAACGACGAGGCCAACGACACCGGACTGCGGGCCACCGCGGTCAAGGTCTCCGACGGGTCCTACCAGCTGCTCGTCGAGAGCCTCGCCACCGGCGCGGACGAGGACTTCACCCTCACCCTCGACGGCGGCGGCACCCTGCTCGGCGGCAACACCGTGCGGGCCGGCAGCAACGCCTCGGCCAGCCTCGGTGCCGGCATCACGCTGACCAGCACCACCAACACCTTCTCCGACGTCGTGGACGGCGTGAGCATCTCGCTCGCCTCCGACGCGGAGGTCGGCGACACCGCCACCGTCACCGTCGCCCGCGACACCGCCGGGATCGCGGCCCAGGTCAAGGGCCTGGTCGACGCGCTCAACGCGGTGCTCTCCGACATCGACCTCAAGTCCGACAGCACCAGCTCCACCGCGCCGCTGCGCGGGGACGGCACCGTCCGCCAGCTCCGGAACAACCTGCTGAGCAGCGTCTTCCCCGGCGGCACGACGTCGCTGGCGGCGTACGGCATCCAGACGACCCGGTCGGGCCGCCTGGAGCTCGACGAGGCCACCTTCAAGGAGGCCTTCGCGGCCGACCCCACGGGGACGGCCGACATGTTCACCACCGACGGCAACGGCTTCGCGGCCCGCGTCGCGGCGGTGGCCACCACAGCCAGCGATGCCACGGACGGCACGCTGACCGCGGCGATCACCGGACGCAGCTCCGGCATCGACCGCATGGAGGACAGCATCGAGGAGTGGGACCGCCGGCTCGCCCTGCGGCGCACCACCCTCGAGCGCCAGTTCACCGCCCTCGAGACCGCCATGAGCCAGATGACGTCGCAGTCGTCCTGGCTGGCGGGCCAGATCGCCTCGCTCCCGAGCTCGTCCTCGTAAGCCAGGCAGGGAAGTCAAGGAAGGCACCCGATGTACCAGCAGAGCAGCACCTACGCCGACCCGCGGGCCGCCTACATGGACGCCTCCGTCTCGACCGCCAGCCCCGCCCGGCTGCTCGTCATGCTCCTCGAGCGCCTCGTGCTCGACGTCGAGCGCGGCCTGGAGTCGCAGAAGACCGGCGACCACGCGCAGGCGCACGCGCACCTCGTGCACGCGCAGGACATCGTGCTCGAGCTGCGCGCCAGCCTCGACACCGACTCCTGGGAGGGCGGGCCGGGCCTGGCCTCCATCTACGACTTCCTCCACCTCCAGCTGGTCAAGGCCAACATCCGCCGCGACCCGGAGATGACGACCAGCTGCCTCACGCTGGTCAAGGACCTGTGCGCCACCTGGCGCGAGGCGGCCCTCGCGGCGGTCGAGGTCGCCTGATGGCCGGCACGGTGACCGGGCTCTCCGGCACCGCCGCCCGCGCGGAGGCCGCCGACACCCTGAGCCCCGCGGCTCCCCCCGACCACAGCACCGCGCGGGTCGCCGCGTGGGAGGTCGTGCTCGACCGCATCGAGCTCGACGTCATGCGCGGCGAGCGCAACCTCAAGCGCGGCCTGGAGTTCCGCACCGACCCCTGGGACCCGCCCGAGCAGGACCTCGGCCCGGTACCGCCGGCGCTGCACTCCCGCGCCGTCGACATCCACCGCCGCCAGGTCGCGCTGCTGGAGAAGATGAGCGAGCAGATGCACCACACGGTCCGCCACCAGGCGGTCGTCGAGGCCGTCGAGGCCGCCCCCGCGACCGCCCCGGTCTACGTCGACGTCTCCGTCTGATCGACCCGGCAGAACATCGGGCCGAGCCGGCAAGACATCGCGCCGAACCGGCAGAACATCGCGCCGAGCCGGCAAGACATCGGGCCGAGCCGGCAGAAGATCCGCCCCGCGACCAGTGGTCCGGGGCGGTTCTGCTGTCCCGGACCGAGCGAGCTGACGTCGTACGACGACGGGAGCGCCGATCTGCCGCCGGCTCGCGCCGATCTGTTGCCGGCTCGGGCGATCTGCTGCCGGGTCGCGCTAGTGCGGGACGGGGGCGGCGCGCTGGGCGAGGACCGCCACGCGGGGGGCGATGTCGTCGAGGGGCAGCACCTCGTGGGCCAGCCCCGCACCGGCGACGGCGCCGGGCATCCCCCACACGACCGAGGTCGCCTGGTCCTGCACGAGCACCCGCCCGCCACGGTCGACGACCTCGCGGCAGCCGAGCAGGCCGTCGGAGCCCATGCCGGTGAGCACGAGGGCGATCACGCCGCCGGCGTACACCCCGGCCGCCGAGCGCAGCAGCGGGTCGGCGGCGGGGCGGCAGAAGTTCTCCTTGGGGCCCTGGTCCAGGGCGGCTCGTACGACGCCGGCAGACGACGTCAGGCGCAGGTGCTGGTCCCCGGGCGCGACCAGGACGTGGCCAGGGCGCAGGGCCTCGCCGTCGACGGCCTCTCGCACCGGCAGCGGGCAGACCCGGTCGAGCCGGTCGGCGAACTGCGTGGTGAACACGGGCGGCATGTGCTGCGCGACCAGGACCGGCAGGCCGAGGTCGGCGGGCACCTGCGCGAGCACGCGGGACAGCGCGTCGGGGCCGCCGGTGGAGCAGGCGACGACGAGCACCTCGGCGCGGGACCGACGACCGGTCTCCGACCGCGGTCGCGGGGTGGCAGCGGGGGCCGCGACGACCCGGCGGGCGCCGGCCAGCGCGCGGATGCGCGGCACGAGGTCGTCGCGCACGGTGCTCATCGCCTCGGCGAAGGACTGCGCTCCGGTCGGCTTGGCGACGTAGTCCGACGCGCCGCGCGAGAGCGCCTGCAGCGTGGCCTCGGCACCCTTCTCGGTGAGCGTGCTGAACATGATGACCGGGGTGCGGGGCGCCAGCTCGGCGATCCGCGCGACCGCGCCGATCCCGTCGAGGCGCGGCATCTCGACGTCGAGCGTGACGACGTCGGGGCGCAGCTCGGCGACCTTGTCGAGGGCGTCGAGGCCGTCGACCGCCTGGCCGACCACCTCGATGTCGTCCTCCTTGGCGAGCACGGACGTGATGAGTCGACGCAGCACAGCGGAGTCGTCGACCACGAGCACACGGATCACGCCTGTCTGATCGGCCGGGGCGGCGCTGGGGTAAGGGTTTCGCCGAACGCCTCAGGTGCCCCCGCGGCCCACCGATGGGACCGGCGTGATCTCAGAGTCCAGCTTCGGCTACGTCGCCGACCTGCTGCGCCGCGAGACCGCCATGCTGTGCGAACCGGGCAAGGAGTACCTCGTCGAGGCACGACTGCTCCCCCTCGCCCGGGCGGCCGGCCAGCCCGACGTCGACAGCTACGTCGCCCGCCTGCCGCTCGACGCGGCCGAGCGGGACCGGGCCATCGACGCCCTCACCATCAACGAGACGTCGTGGTTCCGCGACCTCGCGCCCTACCAGGCCTTCACCGACCACATGCTGCCGCCGCTGCTCGAGGCCCGGGCTGCCACCCGGCACCTCGACATCTGGTCGGCGGCCTGCTCCAGCGGCCAGGAGGCCTACTCCCTGGCGATGCTGCTGCAGGAGTCGCTGCCCGACGGCTGGACCGCCCGCATCCACGCCACCGACGTCTCGACGTCGATGCTGGAGCGGGTCCGCGCTGGCCGCTACAGCCAGGTCGAGATGAACCGCGGCATGCCGGCCCAGCGACTGGTCACCTGGTTCACCCGGGTCGGCAGCGAGTGGGAGGTCAGCCCGCAGCTGCGCTCGATGGTCACCACCTCGCACCTCAACCTGGCGGCGCCGTTCCCGCCGATGGCGACCTTCGACGTCGTCTTCCTGCGCAACGTCCTCATCTACTTCGACATGGACACCAAGCGCGACATCCTGCGCCGGGTCAGCACCCGCACCGCCCGCGACGGCTTCCTGCTGCTCGGCACCTCGGAGTCCTCGCTGGTCGTCGACGAGTGGACCCGCGAGCAGGCGGGCCGCACCTGGATCCACCGACCCCACGGCGCCGGGACGCTCGCACCGTCGCGATCGGCCGCCGGCACCGCCGTACCCCTCGCCTCGACAGGAGCCTGACGTGCACGCCCTGATCATCGACGACTCGAGGACGATGCGCCGGATCCTCCGACGCACCGTCGCCGACCTCGGTTTCGACGCCACGGAGGCCGAGCACGGCCAGGAGGCGCTCGACCACCTCGAGGACGGCCTGGTGCCCGATATCTGCCTCATCGACTGGAACATGCCCGTGATGGACGGCTACACCTTCGTCACCAAGGTCCGCGCCGACGAGCGCTGGCGCGGGGTGACGCTGATGATGGTCACCACCGAGAGCGAGCACGGCCGCATCGTCAAGGCCCTCGCCGCCGGGGCGCACGAGTACGTCATCAAGCCCTTCACGCCCGACGCCATCGCCGAGAAGCTCGAGCTGCTCGGCCTCGTACCCGGGGAGGTCCCCGCATGACCGCCACCATCGACATCGGCCTGGCCGACGTCCAGATGCTCGTCGAGGAGGTGTGGACCTCCTTCCTCGGCGCCGACGAGCCGGTGCTGCCGGCGATCGAGCCCGGTACGCCGGGAGGCTGGTCGGCCGCCGTCACCATCAGCGGTGGCTGGGAGGCCCAGTGCACCGTCTGGCTCACCGAGGGCGGCGCCCGCGCCGTCACGGCTCGGATGCTGATGTGCGACGAGGCCGACGTGACCGACGACGACCTGCGCGACGCCCTGGGCGAGCTGGTCAACATGGTCGGCGGCAACGTCAAGAGCCTCGCCGCCAGCACCGCCTCGCTGTCGCTGCCGCTGGTCGGCCACGGCGACCTCACGCCCGCCTCCCACCTCGACGAGGTGGTGCGGCTGGACCTCACCTGGCTCGGCGACCCGGTCCGGGTCTCCGTGCACACCCCACCCGAGGGAGCCGACCGATGAAGCTGCTCGTCGTCGACGACTCGCGCGTCATGCGCCAGATCGTCATCCGCACCCTGCGCCAGTCCGGCCACGGCGACCACGAGGTCGTCGAGGCCGAGAACGGCCGCGAGGCCTTCGAGGCCGTGCTGGCCCACTCCCCCGACCTGGTCCTCTCGGACTGGAACATGCCGGAGATGTCCGGCATCGACCTGCTCGACGCGCTGCGCTCGAGCGGGCACGCCGTGCCCTTCGGCTTCGTCACCTCGGAGGGCAGCCCGGAGATGCGCGCCCAGGCCGAGGCCGCGGGCGCGTCCTTCCTCATCGCCAAGCCGTTCACCCCCGAGGCCTTCGACGAGGCCCTCGGCTCCGTGTTGGGAGCACGCCCATGAGCACCGTCGCGCAGAACCAGGGCCAGTCGGTCTACCTGCCCGCCCCCAAGGAGGTCCGCGACCTCCTCGAGAACCTGCTCGGCCGCGACGTCAGCCTGCGCCCGGGCCCGCCGTTCGCCGTCAGCGCCTACTACCCCGCGAGCGTCGCGCAGTTCGTCGACTCCAGCCTGGTCATCCGCGCCACCATGGCGCTGGACCTGCCGCTGTCGGCCGCGGTCAGCGCGGCGCTGGCGCTGGTGCCCGCCACGGGCGCTGAGCAGGCCATCCACGACGGGTTCCTGAGCCCGACGATGGCCGAGGCGATGCAGGAGGTCTTCAACGTCACCTCCTCGATGTTCAACGTCGGCAACGCCGCCCACCTGCGGCTCTACTCCGCCCACACCGCCGGCCAGGACCTGCCTGCCGACGCGCGCGCCCGCACCCAGGTGCTCGGCCGCCGCGTCGACTTCGGGGTCGAGGTCGCCGGCTACGGCTCCGGACGGGTCGCCGTCGTCCTGAGCTGAGCACCACCGACCCGTCCCCCACGGTTCCCCCCACCCTCACCGCCCCCGGTCCCTTCTCCCTGTGGACCGGGGGCGGTGGGCTGTCCGCACCCCGGCACCGCTGGTCGAGCCCACCGCTGGTCGAGCTCGTCGAGACCCGGCGACCAGAGGCGCAGGGGTCTCGACAAGCTGTGAGTGTTGCTGGTGGCTGGCCCGGGGCTGGCTGTCAGGATCGTGGCTGGCTGGTTCATCCGCTGCTGGTGTGACCCATCGACAAGC
>Ga0208328_1001104_pt1 | contig 10187 bp, 10 predicted proteins | sample DeeseametaMP2633_FD_184170 | JGI IMG/M metagenome (GOLD analysis project Ga0208328, IMG submission 184170) | Marine microbial communities from the Deep Atlantic Ocean - MP2633 (SPAdes) | ecosystem: Environmental > Aquatic > Marine > Unclassified | place: Northeast of Antigua and Barbuda, North... | reverse complement strand
TCCTCGGTGGTCGGCTCGTGCGGACGTTTGCGGGCCGGGATCATGCCACCGTCTCCCGCACCACGTAGGTGCAGCGCCTGCCGCCGCTAACGATGTGCTCGTCGCGCTCGATGGTGGCCCCGGCGCCGAGCGCGTTCTGGAACACCGCCTTCTCGGCGCGGCAGAAGCCCTGGCAGACGCTGGCGGCGGCGCAGATCGGGCAATGGTTCTCGACCAGCAGCAGCGCGCCGTCCTCGCCCTCTTCCACCTGCGCCATGTAGCCCTCGGCATTGCGCAGCGCGGCCAGCTTCTCCAGCCGCTCCCTTGTGCCGCTGCAGCCCGACAGGGCGTCGAGGTAATGCGCCAGCGTCGTCGCCTCGCGCTCGGCGATCACCCTGTCGAGCGCCTCGGGGCCCAGCACCTCGGAGATGCTGCGCAGGATGTCCACGGTCAGCGCCGCGTGGGTGTCGGGAAAGCGCGCCTGCCCCTTTTCCGAAAGATGCCAATAGGTTGAAGGCCGCCCGCGACCGGAGCTGCGGCGCTCTTCGGTGACCAGCCCGTCCTCGTGCAGCTTCAGGAGCTGCTGGCGCGCGGCCTCGCCGGTGATGCCGTGCCGACGCCCGACCTCGGCCGAGGTCTGGGCGCCCTGCATCTTGAGCGTCATCAGCAGCCGCTCGGACGGGGCCCGCGGCGACGACGCCTCATTTTCCAAGTCATCGCTTGACATATTGTCCCCGATGTTTATCAAAGCTGTTGCTTGTTTAATTAACCAAACGGGCCGCGACGTGCAAGCGTCGGCTCGAAAGGAGACCCGAGATGACCTTCGACCTTCCCGCCCTGAGCTATTCCCACGCAGCCCTTGCCGAGCGCGGCATGAGCCAGGAAACGCTCGAGCTGCACCACGACAAGCACCACCAGGCCTACGTCACCGCGCTGAACGGCTTCGTCGAGGGCAACGCCGCCCTGCAGGGCAAGAGCCTCGAGGAGATCATCGCGCTGTCCTACGGCGACGAGGCGCTGTCGGGCGTCTTCAACCAGGCGGGCCAGCACTGGAACCACATCCACTTCTGGGACGCGCTGTCGCCCAACGGGGGCGGCATCCCCGGCACGCTCGAAGCGAAGCTGGTCGAGTCCTTCGGCTCGGTCGACGACTTCAAGGCCGCCTTCAAGACCGCGGCCACCACGCAGTTCGGCTCGGGCTGGGCGTGGCTGATCCAGAAGGCGGACGGCAGTCTCGGCGTCACCAAGACCCCGAACGGTGTCAACCCGCTGGCCACCGGCGAGGGCACCGCGCTGCTGGGCCTCGATGTGTGGGAGCACAGCTACTACGTCGATTTCCGCAACCGCCGGCCCGACTACGTGAGCAACTTCCTCGACAACCTCGCGAACTACGAGTTCGCCGAAGCCAACCTCGCCTGACCGGGTACCGCCGGCCCTGCCCGGCCAAGGGGCGGGGCCGGTCGTCCGGTCCTGGAGGGGGCGCGCGTTGCGGTATCTCCGGGCCCGGGTGCCCTGCCGCGAGCAAGGTGTCTCTGGCGGCCGCCCATGACGCGGGCGGGACTCTTGCCATGGCGACAACGATGAGCAGAGGCCGGGAAGAGACGGGGGCCCCTCACCGGTCAGCGGCGGCGGCCGATGCGGGGGACGGCTTCGAGCAGCGATTGCGTGTAGGGATCCTGCGGGTCCGAGATGATCTGCCGCGTCGTGCCCTGCTCGACCAGCCGGCCCTTGTGCATCACCGCGATGCGGTCGCAGACCTTCGCCACCGCCGCCATGTCGTGCGAGATGAAGAGGTAGGAGGTCGTGCCCTTCAGCTCGGCCATAAGGTCGAGGATCTGCTCGCGGACCGACACGTCGAGCGCCGAGACCGCCTCGTCGGCCACGATCACCGAGGGCCCGGTCGAGATCGCCCGCGCGATGGCGATGCGCTGGCGCTGCCCGCCGGAGAACTCGTGCGGGAAGCGCCCCGCCGCGTCCGGCGGCAGGCCCACGCGGTCCAGCAGCGCCGCCGCCTTGGCGAGGTTCTGCGCCCGCTGGCGGTTGCCATGGGCGCGCAGGGTCTCGTGGATCTGCCGCCCGATGGTCATGCGCGGATTGAGCGAGGCGTAGGGGTCCTGGAAGATCATCTGGCATTTCGCCAGCCGCGCCTTGCGCTCGGCCCGCCCGAGCCCGCTGATCGCGGTGCCCTCGTGCAGGATCTCGCCCGAGCTCTTGGTCTCGAGACCCACCACGATGCGCCCGAGCGTGGACTTGCCCGAGCCGCTCTCGCCGACGATGCCCAGCGTCTCGGCGTGCCCCACCGCGAGGCTCACCCTGTTCAGCGCATGCACCTCGCGGCCGTTGACGCGGAAGCTCTTGGTCAGGTCGCGGACCTCGATGGCCGGTGCCGGCGTCTGGTCAGCCATGCAGGCCTCCGTCCGTGAGGGCCTCTTCGAGGCTCATGTGGGCGCCGATCAGCGCTTTGGTGTAGGCCTCGCGCGGGGCGCGGATGACCTGCTCCCACGGGCCGTGCTCGACCACGTGGCCGCCCTGCATGACCACGACGCGGTCGGCGACCTCGGCCACCACGCCGATGTCATGCGTGATGAGCAGCACGCCGTCGCCGGTGCGGTTGCGGATCTCGACCAGAAGGTCGAGCACCTGCGCCTGCACCGTGACATCAAGCGCCGTCGTAGGCTCGTCGGCGATCAGCAGCGACGGCTCGAGCGTCAGCGCCGCGGCGATCATCACCCGCTGGCGCATGCCGCCGGACAGCTCGTGAGGGAAGGAACTCATCACCCGCTCGGGCTCGGGGATGCCTACGTCGGCCAGTGCCTGCAGGGCGCGGGCCCGGGCGGTGGCGCGGGACATGGCGCGGTGCCGCACCAGCCCCTCGGTCATCTGGCGCGCGATTGACAGCACCGGGTTGAGGCAGGTCATCGGCTCCTGGAAGATCATGCCGATGCGGTTGCCGCGAATGTCCTCCATCTCGCGCCGCCCGCAGGCCGCAAGATCGCGCCCTTCGAAAAGGATGCTGCCGCCGACATGCGCACTGTTGGGCAGCAGCGACATGACGGCGAGCGAGATGCTGCTCTTGCCGCTGCCGGATTCGCCCACGAGCGCCACGATCTCGCCGGGGTTGACGTCGAAGCTGACACCGTCGACGGCCGCGCGACCGTCCGGGCCGCCGTAGCGGATCGACAGGTCGCGGACGGAGATCAGGGCCCCGGTCATGAGCGCCTCCTGCGGCTCTTGGGATCGGTCAGGTCGCGGATGCCGTCGCCGATCAGGTTGAAGCTCAGCACCGTCAGGCAGATGGCGAGACCGGGGAAGATCAGGATCCACGGCGCGCGGCTGATGTAGTTGCGCCCCGAGGCGAGGATCGAGCCCCATTCCGGCGAGGGCGGCTGCACCCCCAGCCCGAGGAACGACAGCCCCGCCGCCGACAGGATCGCCGAGGAGAACCCGATGCTGCCGATGACGATGAGGCTCTGCAGGATGTTGGGCAGCACCTGGATGCGCATGATGCGGGCAGGGGCGGTCTGGGCGATCTGCGCGGCCTCGACATAGGGCTTGGCGCGCTCGACGGCGGCGAGCCCATAGGTCACGCGGGCGTAGAACGGGATGAGGCTGATCGCGATGGCGATGGTCGCATTCTCGACCCCCGGCCCCATGAAGGCCACGAGCGCCAGCGCCAGCAGCGTGTCGGGGAAGGAATAGACCACGTCGACGATGCGCAGCAGCAGCGCCTTCACCCGCTCGGGGCAGAAGGCGATGATCATGCCGAAGGTCACCCCGAAGAGCAGCCCCACGGCCACCGCGGCAAAGCCGATGCCCAGCGACAGGCGAGCGCCCAGCAGCACGCGGCTGAAGAGGTCGCGGCCCAGCTCGTCGGTGCCGAACCAATGCGCGGCGGTGGGACCGGTGAGGCGCGGGCCCGAGGCCATCTTGAAGGGATCATAGGGCGCGATCCACGGCGCGAGGATCGCGGCCAGCACGACGATCCCGAGGATCAGCGCGCCCACGGCGATGTTCCACCGGCGCAGCGCGGCGGGCAGGCGACGGGGGCGGGTGTTGGTGGCGGTGTCGGTCATCGGCGGCGGACCCTCGGAACAAGCAGCCCGTACAGCAGGTCGAGCGAGGTGGTGACGAGCACGATGGATGTGGCGAAGATCACGATGAACCCCTGCACCAGCGGGTAGTCGCGCTGCAGCATCGCCTGGATGGCGAGCCGCCCGATGCCGTTCCACGAGAACACGTTCTCGGTGATCACCTGACCGCCCAGCAGGTGGGCGAAGACCAGCCCCACCACCGTCACGACCGAGATCATCGCGGGCCGCATGGCATGCACGAGAAGCACCTGATGCTCGCGCAGGCCCCGGGCGCGGGCGGTGCGGATGTAGTCCTCGTTGAGGATGTCGACGAGCGCCGAACGCGTCATCCGGGCCACCAGCGCGCTGTGCACGACACCCAGCGTCAGCGCGGGCAGGACGATGTTGCGGGCGCTGGTGCCGGCGACCGGGAACCAGCCAAGGTGCAGCGAGAACACCTGGATGAAGGTAAGGCCCATCCAGAAGCCGGGGATCGAGACCCCGAGGATGGCGATCAGCATCACCGCGAAATCGGCGGCCCGTCCGCGGTTCACTGCGGCGATGAAGCCCATGGGAATGCCCAGCACCAGCGCGGTGCCAAGGCCTGCCACTGCCAGTGCGATGGTGTTGGGCAGGCGGTCGAGCAGCAGCTCGGCCACCGGCTCTCCGCCCCGGATCGTGGTGCCGAGATCGCCCCGCAGCGCGTTGCCGACATAGAACAGCGCCTGTTTCCAGACCGGCTGGTCAAGCCCGTACTGGGCGGTGAGGCGGGCGATGTCGTCGGCATCGGCGCTGCCCGACTGCGCCAGCATGGCGGTGATCGGGTCGCCGGGCACGACATGGATCAGCACACCCGCGAGGATCACCACCACGAGAATGGTGACGAAGGCGGTCAGCAGGCGTCTGGCGACGAAAAACAGCATCGGCGGGTCCGGTCGGGGAATGCAGGAGGCCGGCGCAGGAGGTCCCGCGCCGGTCCGGTCTCAGGTGCGCGGGGCGCTCACTCGGCGATCTTCACGTCGTTGAAGAGGATCGAGGCGACGAAGCCGGTCTTGAAGCCGTCGATCTTGTCGGACGAGGCCCAGAGCCAGTTCCAGCCCGGCGACACCAGCGGCACGGCATAGCCTTCTTCCAGCAGGATCTTCTGGATCTCCTGCAGCTTCTCGACGCGGGCATCGCCGGTCAGGGTACGCTGCTCGTCGAGCATCGCGTCCATCTCGCCGCCAAGGCCCATGTTCACGAAGCCCGGGGTCTTCCACATCGTGGTCATGTAGTCCGAGTCGACGCCCGAGTAGCCCATGGTCCAGACCACCGGGGTGCCCTCGGTGCGCATGTTCTCCTGCGACATGTGGTCGAAGAAGGCGGCGACCTCACGGGTCTCCAGCTCGGCCTTCACGCCGATCTCGGCGAGGTTCTGCTGCATCATCTGGTGCATCTGGTCGAAGCCCGGCAGCGCGTGGACCGAGAGCTTGACCTCGAGCGGGCTGTCCTGCGTGTAGCCGAGCCCCTCGAGGATCTGGCGGGCGGCGTCGGGGTCGTAGCTCACGCCCCACTCGGCGCATTTCCCGAGATCGACACCGATCAGCCCGGGCGCGGCGGGGCAGGTGGTCGGGCTCACGAGGCCCTCGTAGGCGATCATCGCGTAGGAGTCGCGGTCGAGCCCCATGCCGATGGCGCGGCGCACGTCTGGGTTGTCGAGCGGCGGGATCTTCCAGGTGAAGGCGGTGAGCACCTGCTGGCCCGACAGATCGGCCGAGTAGACCCTGAACGCCGGGTCGCTGTCGAGCAGCGCCGCCTCTTCCAGCGAGGGCTCGGCAAGGTCGACCTCGCCCGAGCGCAGCGCCGCCATGCGGGCCACGGCCTCGGGGATCACCACGAGCTTCAGCTCGTCGACATAGGGGCGGCCCGGGTTCTCGATCAGCGGGTTGAAGTTCTGGTGGGCGTCGTTGGCCGCGAGCGTGATGTGGTCGTTGCGCGACCAGTCCACCAGCTTGAACGGGCCGGTGCCCACGGGCTCGAAGCCGCCGTCCGCAGTGACCGAGCTCTGGCACATCATCGGGATCGAGAACGAGCCGAGGTAGGACATGAACGGGCCGTAGGGTTCGGTCATGGTGACGGTGACCACGTTGCCCTCGGCGGTGACGCTCTCGATCGGACCATACTGCGCGAGGCGCGGGTTCTTGGTCTCGGGATCGCGGGCGCGCTCGAAGGTGAAGACCACGTCCTCGGGGGTGAAGGCCGAGCCGTCGTGGCAGGTGATGCCCTCGCGGATGGTGAAGGCGTAGCTCAGGTTGTCGTCCGAGATCTCCCAGCTTTCGGCAAGGCCCGGATGCGCCACGCCCGAGGCGTCGAGGGTGACCAGCGTGTCGAACATCAGGTTGGTGATCTGGCTCGACTGGGTGGTCGAGACCTGCTGCGGGTCGAGCCCGTCGGCATCGACGCCACGCGCCACGGTCAGGGTCGCGGCCATGGCGGGCAGGGTCGTCAGGGCGGTCGCGCCGGTCAGCAGCGCGAACAGGGTCTTCGAGGCTTTTGTCATCGGTTCGGTTCCTGTTGGAGGAGGGACTGCAGGCTTAGCCTGTCGTTCTGGCGTCTAGGCGCCGTAATGGATCGGAGGCCGGCGACCGGCCCACGGCCGCGCGGCCTCGAGCTGGCCGGCAAGCCGGAAGAGCAGCGCCTCGGCGGCGGGGCGGGCGGCGAACTGGCAGCCGATGGGCAGTCCGTCGGCATCGTGCATCGCCGGCACCGACATTGCGGGCGAGCCCGAGATGTTGAAGAGATGGGTGTAGGGCATCCACGCGAGGTAGTTGGTGTAGTGCTGCTCGGGCGTGACGCTCAGGTCGAAGCTGCCGAGCCGCACCGGCGGCTTGGCCAGCGTCGGCGACAGGAACACGTCGTAGTCGTCGAAGAGCGACAGCACCGCCTGCGCCACCTTGTGCGTCCCCGCGAGCCCTTGCGCGTAGTCGGTGGCCTTGATGGTGCGGCCAAGCCGGATGATGTCCCAGATCACCGGGGCGAAATCCTCGGGGCCGACGGGACGGCCGAGGATCTTTTCCTCGACCTCCATGTCGGTGGCGTATTCGGCGTTGATCATCATGTTGAAATCGCGCCAGCCGCTCTCGGGCAGGTCGATGTCGCGCCATTCGCAGCTGTGGCCGAGCTCCTCGAGCAGCTGCACCTGCGCCTCGACGGCGCGGATGCAGTCGGGGTGGGTCGGCGCGCCGTAGGGCGCCCTGGTCGAGACGGCGATGCGCAGCTTGCCGGGGGCCTGCCCCACCTCGGCGGCAAAACTGCCGCCAGCGGGGGAGTTGTAGAACTGGTGCGGATGCGGGCCCGCGGTGGCATCGAGCAGTGCCGCGCTGTCGCGCACGGTCCAGGTCAGCGCGTGCTCGCAGAGCATCCCCATCCAGCGGTCGCCGTCGGGCGCCGCCGGGTTGCGCCCGCGCGAGGGTTTCATGCCGAAGACCCCGCAGCACGAGGCCGGCACCCGGATCGAGCCGCCGCCGTCGTTGCCATGCGCCATCGGCACGATCCCCGCCGCCACCGCCGCGGCGCTGCCGCCGGACGAGGTGCCGGTGGTGTGGCCCGGGTTCCAAGGGTTGTGCGAGGCGCCATGAGCGCGGGACTCGGTGCTCCAGTCCATGGCGAGCTCGGGCACGGTGGTCTTGCCGAAGATCACCAGCCCCGCGTCCTTGTAGCGCTTCACCAGCTCGGTATCCGCCTCGGCGGGCCGGTTCAGCCGCGGCCCCCAGGCCGAGCCGGTGGGCTGGCCCGCGTAATGGGCCGTCAGGTCCTTGAGCAGGAAGGGCACGCCCCTGAAGGGCCCATCCGGCAGGCCCGCCCGGATGGCGGCGCGGGCGGCGTCTTCGAAGGTCGAGACCACGACGTTCAGCGCGCCGTTCACCGCGGCGGTCGCAGCTAGGGCGGCGTCGAGCAGGTCGTCGGGCGTGGTTTCGCCACGCCGCACGAGATCGGCAAGCCCCACGGCATCGTGGGCCAGGTACTCTTCGGGCGTCATTGTCTGTCTCCGTTGCCGACCGGGAGCGCCCCGTCGGCGCTCACCGGTCCTGTTCCGCAGGGTAACGCCAACGGCGCGTAGCGATAGCTATCGGAACTGATAGGGTCAGGCGTCGTCGCGGCTGCGCAGGTAGGCGCTCACCTCGGCCATGCAGTCTTCGCGTTCCTCGTAATGGGGCATGTGGCTGGACTCCTCGAAGACCAGCCAGCGGTTGTCGGGGATGGTGTCGACGAAGGGCTTCACCACCAGTGGCGTCGCCTCGTCGTGGCGACCCGAGATCACCAGCGTCGGCACGTTGATCTGCGAGAGCCGCTCCTCGACGGTCCAGTCCTTGAGCGTCCCGATGACGTGGAATTCGGTCGGGCCGTTCATCGCGCCATAGACGGTGGAATCCTCGGCCATGGCGTCGAAAGTGCGCTGCACCTCGGCGGGCCACGGGTCGCAGCGGCAGACGTGCGCGCGGTAGAAGACATCCGTCGCCGCGAGGTATTCGGGGTCGTCCGTGGTGCCGGCCTGCTCGTGCTTGAGCAGCGTCTCGTGGATGCCGCCGGGCAGTGCCTTGCGCAGGCGGTTGGCCTCGGCCACCCATGTCTTCATCGAGGCGGGCGAGTTCGCGATCACCAGCGCCTTCAGCCCCTCGGGCCGCCGCACCGCGTGTTCCGTGCCCAGCATCCCGCCCCAGGACTGGCCGAGATAGGCGTAGCGGTCGGCGATGCCCAGCGTTTTCAGCAGGGTGTCGAGCTCCGCGAGGAACAGCTCGACCGTCCAGAAGTCGGCGCCCTTCTCGGGCAGCCGGGTCGAGGCGCCGCAGCCAAGCTGGTCGTAGTGGATCACCGCCCGGCCATCGAGGGCTGCGAGGTCCTTGAAGCTGTCGACGTAGGAATGGGTGCAGCCCGGCCCGCCGTGGGCCACCACCAGCGGCAGCGGGCCCGCGCCCAGATCGCCCGTCACCCGGTACCAGGTCTTCCACTCTCCGAATTCGGCAAAGCCTTCGCGCACCGATATGGTCTCCGACGCCATGTTCCTGTCCCTTCTGGTCGTTCGGGGACAAGGCTACCCGGCGCGGGGCGGCGCGGCCTAGCTCTCAGAAATGAGGTATCCGGGTCGAGGGGGTCAGATCAGCCGCCGCCGCGTGGCGATGGTCACCGCGTGGGTGCGGTTGCGGGCGCCGAGCTTCCGCATCGCGGCGTTGAGGTGCATGACCACGGTCGGCACCGAGCGGTCGATGATCCGCGCGGTCTCCTTGGCGGAGTTCCCGAGCGCGGCATAGGTCAGGCACTCGCGCTCGCGCGGGGTCAGCCGGACCTCCTGCGTGCCGTCCTCCTGGCCGAAGCCCAGCAGCTCGACCGCCGACTGGTTGAAGAGATGCGCGATGAGCGACAGGTCGGCGATGGCGCGCGAGGCGCCGCCCGACCAGTTCTGCCGCCGCCCGAGGCTCACACCGGTCACCGTGGCGAAATCGCCGTTGGGCAGGTGGATCGGCACCGTTACGCCCGAGAACACCTCGCGCTCGCGCAGGTAGGACATGACCGGCTCGATGTCGGGGGTCAGCATCGGGCGGATGACGCTGTCGATGTCGGAATCGTAGCTCCAGCAGAACGGCGCCGCGCTGCGCATCGCCACCCGTTGCACCGGGTCGAGGCGGATGTACTCGTCCTCGGACCAGTGCTGGCGCATCTCGTCGCCGAGGTTGCGTTGCTCGAAGACCGAGGGGATCGGCACGTCGGCGCCAGGACCGCTCACCATCGGCGTGTAGTCATAGATCATCCCGTCGAAGCCGACGCCCTGCATCTGGCGGAAGGCGGCATCGACCCGCTGTCCGAGATGGCTGCCCTCGGACAGGCATTTGCGGATGGACTCCATGGTGTCGTGCATCTGGTGCTCCGATTGGTCCCGATCTTGTGCCTTCCAGTCTCCATAGGCAGGGGCCAAGGGCGATCAGTCAACTCTGATAGGGGACGGGGCACGGGGCGCGCGCGCAAGTTCGGCAGGACCTGTCCGCATTCCGGTACGCTGCCGAATTCCGGACGTTATGCGCAGCTGCGCATAATGTGCGTAATCGCGAGGACGCGATAATGCGAAGGAACGCGGCACCATCGCTATTTTTCGGGGATATCGGG
>Ga0208328_1001102_pt1 | contig 10205 bp, 8 predicted proteins | sample DeeseametaMP2633_FD_184170 | JGI IMG/M metagenome (GOLD analysis project Ga0208328, IMG submission 184170) | Marine microbial communities from the Deep Atlantic Ocean - MP2633 (SPAdes) | ecosystem: Environmental > Aquatic > Marine > Unclassified | place: Northeast of Antigua and Barbuda, North... | reverse complement strand
TCAAGCGCGAGGACATCGCCGCCGCCGCCTTCTACGAGCGCGGCGCGCCGCTCGAGCACCTGCCGATCGCCGATGCCTCGGAGTTCTACAACGCCGATCTCGCGAACTCGTGGAACTACGACCCGGACAAGGCCATGGCACTGCTCGCCGAGGCCGGCTACCCGGACGGCTTCGACTGCACCATGCTGTCGACCGCGCAATACGGCATGCACCAGTCCACCGCCGAGGTCTGCCAGGCCTACCTGTCGATGGTCGGCATCAACGTGACCCTCGACCTGCCGGAATGGTCGACGCGCATCAAGAAGGGCAACGAGGGCAGCTACGACCTGTCTGTCATGGGCACCGCCGCCGACAACAACGACCCCGACGGCCTTGCCAACGTGGTCGACGGCAGCCTGCCCGCCGCCTACGCCCGCAGCTACGGTCTCGAGACGCCCGAGATCTCCGAACTCTTCAAGAAGGGCCGTGCCATCTTCGACGCCGAAGAGCGCAAGGCCATCTACAAGGAGCTCGAGCAGATCGCCATCGACACGGCGCCGATCATGGGCCTGTGCTGGCGTGAACAGGGCTACGGCCTTGCCGGCAACGTCAGCGGCTTCTCCAACATGCCCGGTCAGCTGACCTTCTATTCCGGCTTCACGCTGGAAGAAGCGATGCTCGGCTAAGCGCAAGTCAGACAAATGTTGAGATACATCGCCTTCCGAAGCCTCGTCGCCCTGTTCCTCGTCTGGGTCGTCGTCACGATCGTCTTCCTGCTTCTGCACCTCATCCCCGGGGATCCGGCGGAGTTGCTGCTGAGCAGCGGGAACGTCGCGGCCGATCCGCAGGCGGTCGCCGCCCTGCGCGAGCAGATGGGGCTCAACGCTCCGCTCTGGCAGCAGTATCTCGACCATATGGCCGGTGTCCTCACCGGTGATCTCGGCGCGTCGTTCCGCGATGGCGCGCCGGTGATCGAGCAGATCGCCCTGCGCCTTCCGCGCACGCTCGAGGTCATCCTCGCCGCGTCGCTGATCGCAACCGGCATCGGCGTGCCGCTCGGCACCTACGCGGCCATCCGCGCCGACGGCAAGGCCGATGCCGTGATCTCCTTCTTCGCATCCGCCTCGCTCTCGACCCCGGTCTTCGTCGTGGGCTCGGTGGTGATCCTGATCTTCGCGCAGGAGCTGAAATGGCTCCCCGCCGGGGGCTTCGTGCCCTTCAGCGAGGATCCGGTGGAACATTTCAAACTGCTGCTGATGCCCGCGGGCACCGTGGCGCTGTCGCTCCTCGCGGTGATCACCCGCATGAGCCGTGCCTCCGTGCTCGAAGTTCTCCAGCGCGACTACGTGCGCACCGCCCGGGCCAAGGGCCTGCCGCGGGCTCCGATCCTGCGCCGCCACGTGGTCCGCAATGCGCTGATCCCGGTGCTGACCGTGCTGGGACTCGAGATGGGCACGCTGATCGGAGGCACCGTCCTGGTGGAATTCGTCTTCAACTGGCCCGGTCTGTCGGGCTACCTCGTGTCGGCCGTCGATGCCCGCGACTATCCCGAAGTGGTCGGCATCGTGATGACGATCTCGGTCCTCTTCGTCTTCCTCAACCTCGTGGTCGATGTGGTGAACGCCATGCTCGATCCCCGCATCTCGCTGGTGCGCTGATGAAGGCCTCGACCCGCAAGCTGATCCTGCCCGGCACCATCGTCGCGCTGATCGTCGCCACCGTCATTCTCGCCCCCGTGCTGCCGCTGCAGGACACCCGGGGCATGGACATCCCCCACCGCTTCGCCGGCCCCTCGGCCGCGCACTGGCTCGGACAGGACGAGTTCGGCCGCGACGTGCTCTCGCGCCTGATCTGGGGCGGCCGCGCCTCGCTCTTCATCGCCGTGGGCTCGGCCGTGCTGGCCGCCATCGCGGGCACCACGCTCGGGCTGCTCGGCGGCTACTTCCGCGGCGTGGTGGAGCTCTTCACCGTGCGCGCCGCCGAGATCATCCTCTGCCTGCCGCCGCTGCTGCTGGCGCTGCTGGTGGTGACGATCCTCGGCGCGGGCACCTGGCCGCTGATCCTCGCGCTCACCATCCTCTACACGCCGAACTACGCCCGCGTGGTCTATGCCGCCACGCAACAGGTGCGCGGGCTCGACTTCGTGACTGCGCAGCGCGCGATGGGCACGCACCCGCTGAAGATCCTCGTGCGGACCATCCTGCCCAACGTGCTGCCGCCGCTTCTGGTGCAGATGTCGCTGGTCGTAGCCTCGGCCATGGTGATCGAGAGCGGCCTGTCGTTCCTCGGCCTCGGCGTGGTGCCCCCCACCCCATCCTGGGGCCTGATGATCCGCGCCGCCCGCGGCGCCATGGAGGTCGCACCCCTGCTGCTGGTCTGGCCGTCGCTGGCGCTTGCCGGCACCATCCTGACCTTCAACCTGCTCTGCGACCGCCTGCAATCGGCGCTCGATCCCCGGGCCGTCACCGCCGGTGGCGCGCTCTGGCTGCGGCCCCGCTCGCGCGAGGCCAAGAAGCCGGTGACCCCGGTCGCCGCCCCCGCCGAGGCGCCGCTGCTCGAGATCTCGGACATGTCCATCGCCGTCCACGACATGGAGCTGGTGCGCCGCGTGTCGCTGACCGTGCGCCCCGGCGAGACCGTGGCGCTGGTGGGCGAGAGTGGCTCGGGCAAGACCCTGACCGGCCTCGCCATGACCGGCCTGCTGCCCGACACCCTGCGGGTCACCGGAGGCAGCGCGGTCTACACCACCCGCGACGGCACCGCGGTCGACCTCGCCAAGCTCGACGAGGAAGGCATCCGCAAGCTGCGCGGCGACGAGATCTCGATGGTGTTCCAGGACGCTGCCGCCTCGCTCAACCCGGTGCTGCGCATCGGTGACCAGCTCGGCGAGGCGATCCAGGCCCATCACCAGATCTCGGGCGAGGCGCTGCAGAAGCGCATCGTGGACCTGCTCCGCCACGTCGGCATCCCCGACCCCGAGCGGCGGCACCGCGCCTACCCGCACGAGCTTTCGGGCGGCCAGCGCCAGCGCGCCATGATCGCCCTCGCCGTGGCCAACAGCCCGCGGCTGCTGATCGCCGACGAGCCGACCACCGCGCTCGACCCGACGATCCAGGCGCAGATCCTGCAGCTCTTCGCGCAACTCAAGAAGGACACGCCGGGCATGGGCATGATCTTCGTCACCCACGACCTTGCCGTGGTGGCCGAGATCGCCGACCGGGTGACGGTGATGTACGCGGGCGAGGTGGTCGAGGAAGGCCCCGTGGCCGAGGTCTTCGCCCGTCCCCGCCACCCCTACACCGCCGCGCTGATCTCGTCGGTGCCCGAGAGCGGGGCCGAGCGGCTCACCGCCATCCCCGGCACCGTGCCCTCGCCGCGCAACATGCCCACGGGCTGCCGCTTCGCGCCGCGCTGCGGCTTCGCGACCGCCGAATGCGAGAGCCGTTCGCCCAAGGCCGAACACCCCGCAGCCGACCGTGTCACCCGCTGCTTCCGCTGGGAGAACGTCACATGACCGACGCCAACGCTCCGCTGGTCGAGGCGAAGACCCTCGGCCGCAACTTCCCGACCCGGCACGGGCTGCTCGGCCGCGCCCAGGACGTCTGGGCCGTGCGTGACGTGAGCCTCACCGTCGCCAAGGGCGAGACCGTGGGCATCGTCGGGGAATCCGGCTGCGGCAAGTCCACGCTCGGACGCATGATGATGGGGCTCGACAGCCCCACCAAGGGCAGCATGAGCTTCGACGGGCGCGACCTGTCGACGCTCTCGTCCGCCGAGATGCGCAAGCTGTCGCGCCGGATGCAGATGGTGTTCCAGGACCCGTTCGGCTCGCTCGACCCGCGCCGCACCATCGGCGCCCAGATCGCCGACGGGCTGCGCACCCACAACATCGTCCCCGGCAGCGAGGTCAAGGCCGAGGTCGCGCGGCTGCTCGAGCAGGTGGGCCTGCCCACCTCTGCCGCGGAACGCCGTCCGCACGAGTTCTCGGGCGGCCAGCGCCAGCGCATCGCGGTCGCCCGCGCGCTCTCGACCCGGCCGGATTTCATCGTGGCGGACGAGCCGGTGTCGGCGCTCGACGTGTCGATCCAGGCGCAGGTGGTGAACCTGCTCATGGACCTGCGCCGCGATCTCGACCTTGCCATGCTGTTCATCAGCCACGACCTGCACGTGGTGCGCCACCTCTGCAACCGCATCGTGGTCATGTACCTCGGCCGCATCGTCGAGGAAGGCCCGGCCGAGAAGGTTTTCGGCACACCCTCGCACCCCTACACCCGCGCCCTGCTCGCGGCGACGCCGTCGCTGCACCCGCGCGATCCCTCCGAGGGCGACAAGGTGCTCAAGGGCGAGCTGCCGAGCCCGGCCAACCCGCCCTCGGGCTGCCCGTTCCGCACCCGCTGCCCGCTCGCCGAAGAGGCCTGCGCCAAGGGCGTTCCGCCGCTCTCGCCCGTGGGCGACGGCTGGCGCGCCGCCTGCATCAAGGCCGCGCCCGTGGCCGAAGGGGTGCCCGCATGACCGATCCCGTCGCGATGATCACCGGCGCCAACCGCGGCATCGGCGCCGCCATCGCGCTGGCCTTGGCCGAACGCGGCTACCGGCTGGCGCTGGGGCTGCGCGATCCCTCGAAGCTGCCTGCGAGCCTTGCCGAGCACGACCCGCTGGTGGTGCAGTACGACGCCGCCCTAGCCGAGGACGCCCGCGTCTTCGTCGAGGCCACCGAGACCGAGTTCGGCCGCATCGACGCGCTGGTCAACAACGCCGGCATCGGCGGCCCGCTCGAGCTCATGCCCGAGCCGGCGCAGGACGACGACGAGATGGAGGCGATGCTCGACACGCTGCTGTCGGTCAACGTCAAGGCGCCGTTCAGGCTGACTCGCGCCGCCCTGCCCGCCCTCTGCCGTTCGGGTGCGGGGCGGGTCATCGTGCTGGCCTCGCTCTCGGGGCAGCGGGTGCTGGGGCTGAACGCCGGCTACCAGATGACCAAGCACGCGGCGATCGCGCTTTCGCATGCCGCACGGCGTGCCGGCTGGGACCAGGGGGTGCGCGCCTGCGCCGTCTGCCCTGGCTTCGTCGCCACCGACCTGACGCTGCGGCACGACCTGCCGCGGCACGAGATCACCCAGCCCGAAGATCTTGCCCGCCTCGTCGCCGAGGTGGTCACGCTGCCCAACAGCGCCAGCGTCTCCGAGCTCAATGTCAACTGGCGCTACGAACCGGGGTTATGATGCGTCCTTATGTAGACAAGGTCGAAAGCGACCCGTCCGTTCCTGCAGCCGTCGATATCGTCGTCATCGGCGGCGGCATCGTCGGCTGTTCCGCCGCCTTCTGGGCCGCCGAGCAGGGCCACCGCGTGGCGCTGATCGAGAAGGGCCGCATCGCCGGCGAGCAGTCCAGCCGCAACTGGGGCTGGGTCCGCCGCATGGGCCGCGCCGTGGCGGAATACCCGCTGGGCATCGAGAGCCTGCGGCTCTGGGACACGCTGGCGCAGCGCACCGGGCACGACACCGGCTTCCGCCGCACCGGGGTGGTCTACACCGCCCAGACCGACGCCGAGATGGCGTGGATCGAGACCGTGCGCCGGGACGCCCAGACCTTCGGGCTCGCCGCCCAGCCGCTTAGCCCGGCGCAGTTGTCGGACCGCTTCGAGGGCGCGTCGCTCACCGCGCGTGCCGGGCTCTACACCGAGGACGACGGCCGCGCCGAACCGGCGCTCGCCGCCCCCGCGCTGGCGCGCGGCGCCCGCACCAAGGGTGCCACCGTGCTCACCGGCTGCGCCGTGCGCAGCATCGAGACCAAGGCCGGCACCGTCTCGGCCGTGATCACCGAGCGCGGGCGCATCGCCTGCAACGCGGTGATCGTCGCCGGTGGGGCCTGGTCGCGGCTGTTCCTCGGCAACCTCGGGATCGACTTCCCGCAGCTCCGGGTGCGCGGCTCGGCCATGCGCACCGCGCCGATCAAGGGCGGCCCGGCCCACGCGCTCGGCAACGGCGCCTTCGGGATCCGGCCCCGGCTCGACGGCGGCTACACCATCGCGCAGCGCGGCCGCTCCAAGGTGCAGATCACGCCCGACAGCTTCCGGCTCTTCGGCAAGTACCTCGGCAGCCTGCGCGAGAACCGCGGCGAGATCAGCCTGACCGTCGACCGCAGCATGTGGGACGGGCTGGTGACGCCCCGGCACTGGCAGCCCGACGAGGTCTCGCCCTTCGAGAAATGCCGCGTGCTCGACCCCGAACCGCAGGAGGCCGCGCTCGCCAAAGCGATGCGCGCGGTGCAGGCCGCCTTCCCGGCGCTGAAACAGGCCACCATCACCGAGAAATGGGGCGGCATCATCGACGTCACCCCCGACGCGGTGCCGGTGATCGACCCGGTGGACGAGATCCCCGGGCTGGTCATCGCCAGCGGCTTCTCGGGCCACGGCTTCGGCATCGGCCCCGCCGCGGGCCAGCTGGCCGGCGAACTCGCCACGGGCGCCCCGTCGCTCGTGGACCCCACGCCCTTCCGGCTCGACCGCTTCGGCGGAGCGATGCTGAAAGCGGCAGAATGACCGAAGACGGGAAAAATTTTCTCTATCGGTCGGAAATCCGAATGAATTGGACGCCCCCCGCGGCGATCCGCTTCACTGGGACCCGACCGCACACGACGACTGACAAGGAACGGAACAGATGATCGACAAGATCCGCATGGCAGAGCTGACCTCGGAAGAGGCGCGGCAGGAACTCACCTCCGAGGCCGTGGTGCTGCTGCCCATGGGCTCGCTCGAAGACCAGGGCATCCACGCGCCGATGGGCGACTATCTCGCCGCCGACCTGATGGCGATGGAAATCGCCAAGGCCGCGCGCGAAGGCGGCGTGCCCACCTTCGTGGCGCCCGTCATCCCCTTCGGCGGCAAGGACTATTTCGAATCGAGCCACGGCGGCATCTCGATCAGCCACGCGACGCTCTGCGGCATCCTCGACGACATGTTCGGCTGCCTCAACCGTCACGGCATCCGCAAGATCATGATCGTCAACGGCCACGGCGGCAACGTCCCGGCGATCACCGAGGTGGCGCTGCGCTGGCGCCAGAAGGCGGGTCTCTTCGTCCCGTCGATGTACCTCTGGCAGGTGGCCTACGGCGAGCTTCCCGCGCTCATCGGCGCCGAGAAGGCCAAGGCCTCGTCCGGCCACGGCGGCGACCCGCTGACCTCGGTCGGCCTGCATTTCTACCCCGACCTGATCCGCAAGGACCTCGTGCGCGAGGCGCCGACCGGCAGCACCATCAAGGGCATGGACATCGGCGGCTTCTCGTCGGTGGTCTACGACGGCGCCAAGATCCAGGCGCCCATCGAGGCGCTCGAGGCGACCGAGACCGGCGCCTACGGCTGCAACCCGACGCTGTGCTCGGCCGAGACCGGCGACGTGCTGGTCAAGCGCCTTGCCGCCATCGGCGCGGGCCTGGTGATCGACCACGTCGCCAAGGGCCTGCACGACTGATCCCCGCAACAACCACGAACCGGCGGCGCCGACCGCCGGTCACCCCCCAACCAGGAGGAACTTCCCATGACTACCAAGACGATCCTCGGCCTCGCTTCGGGCCTCGCCATGCTGCTCGGCACCGTGGCCCATGCAGAAACCACCTGGAAGATGGCCACCAAGATGCCGGTGGACAGCCCCGAAGGGCAGGTCTTCCAGAAATTCGCCGAGCTGACCGAGGAATACACCCGCGGCGAGCTCAAGATCACCGTCTACCCCAACGAGCAGCTGGGCAAGGAGAACGCGGTTCTCGAGCAGCTGCAGGCGAACATCATCCAGATCTACGCCGAGGGCTACAGCTACATGAAGAAGTGGGAGCCGGCGCTGGACTGGACCTCGCCCGCCTTCGCCTTCGACGACTATGACCACTGGGTCCGCTTCATGAACTCGGACACCGTGAAGGGCTGGTTCGACAACGCCGCCGCGCAGTCCGGCGTGCGTCCGCTCGGCGACCCGACCCGCGTCCTGCGCGGCCCGTTCCGCGTGACCGTGTCCAACGTGCCGATCGAGACCGCCGACGACTACAACGGCCTCAAGCTGCGCATGCACGAGAGCAAGAGCGCCATCGAGACCTGGGACGCCATCGGCACCGAGGTGATCACCCTGCCCTGGACCGAGGTCTACCAGTCGATCTCGAAGGGCATCGTGCAGGCGGTGAACTCGCCCATCGCGCTGGTGGAATCCATGCGCTTCAACGAGGTCGCCCCCTACATCACCCGCATGGACGAGTACTGGCAGTCGATCGGCTTCATGGTCAATGAACAGGCCCTGAACGCGCTCGACGAAGAGACCCGCGCCGGCCTGCTCAAGGCCTATGACGAGGCCGGCGAGATGTCGCAGGACCTGATGTTCTCCGTTGCTGATGAGAGCATCAAGCGCATGGTCGACGCCGGCGCCACCTACGTCGAGCTCGACACGGCCCCGCTGGTCGAGACCATGAAGGCCTACTACGAGGCCCAGGACGCCGCCGGCGCCCTGCCCGAGGGTCTGCTCTCGACCATCGAAGCGACGCGGACCACCACCCAGTGACACCGTTCGAGTATTCCCCCGAGAGCCCGCTGCAGCGGGCTCTCAACCGGCTCGACCGGTTGAACTGGCAGATGGGCGGCGCCTTCCTGTGGCTGTCCAACGCCTGCCTGCTGGCGATGCTGGCGCTGACCACGGCCACCATGATCCTGCGCCCGATGGGCCTTGCCGCCTACTGGATCTGGCCGTGGACCATGGTGTTCTTCATCTGGCTCAGCTTCTTCGGCTTCTTCGCCCTCTACGCCCGCCTCAAGGACGTGCGCGTGGACTTCCTTGCCGAGCGCATGGGCGCGGCCGGGATGCTGGTGACACGGATCGTCTCCGACGCCGCCACGCTGGTGGTAACCGGCGTCCTGCTGATGCAGGTGCCCAAGGTCATCGCAACCTCCACCGGCATCTATGACGGCGCCACCATGCCGACCGGCCACGAGCTCCCCCGTCTCGCCCTGTCGCTGCCGCTTTTCATCTCGACGGCGCTCGTGGCGCTGACCGCCATTCTCGATATCGCGAAGCTGGCGGCCAGCATGCCCGAGAACGTCACCGACCACCATCCGGAAATCTGACCCATGGCCTGGATCCTCTTCGGCACCTTCATCGCGCTGATCCTCTTGCGCGTGCCCATCTCGATCGCCATCGGCACCGCCACGGTGCTGACCTTCCTGACGTCCGATTTCTCGACCGCGCTGCAGATCATTCCCCAGCAGATGCTCGAGGGCGTGAACAAGGCGTCGCTCACCGCCGTGCCGTTCTTCATCATGGCCGGCAACCTGATGAACGCGACCGGCGTGACCGAGCGCATCTTCGCCTTCGCCAACGCGCTGGTGGGCCACCTCAAGGCCGGCCTCGCGCAGGTGAACATCCTGTCTTCGATGATCTTCGCGGGCATCTCGGGCGCCGCCGTCGCCGACTGCGCCGGCCTCGGCGCCATCGAGATCAAGGCCATGCGCGAGAGCGGCTACAAGCCCGACTTCGCGGCCGCGATCACCGTGGCCTCGTCGGTCATCGGCCCGCTCATCCCGCCGTCGATCGGCCTCGTGCTCTACGCCTTCCTGGCGCAGCAATCCATCGAGCGGATGTTCCTCGCGGGCCTGATCCCGGGCATCCTCGTGGGCCTCGCGCTGATGATCTACGTCCGCATCCGGGCGCAGTTCCAGGAGTTCCCCACCCAGCGCCGGGCCACCGTGCGTGAAGTGGCGGGCACCGCCAAGCACGGCTTCCTCGCGCTGGTCGCCCCCGCGATCATCCTGGGCTCGATCATGTTCGGCTTCGTCACCGCCACCGAGGCGGGCGTGCTTGCCTGCATCTACTGCATCCTGATCGGCATCTGGTACAAGGAGCTGACCTTCCGCGCCTTCTTCGCGGCGCTCAGCGACACCGCCATGATGACCGCCGTGATCATGATCATCATCGCCTTCTCCATCGCCATGGGCTGGCTGCTGGCCATCGACCAGACGCCGCAGAAGCTTGCGGATTTCACCTTCGCGCTGACCGACAACAAGAACGTGTTCCTCGCTCTGCTGCTGGTGTTCATCATCCTCGTCGGCTGCGTCGTCGAGGGGGTGCCCGCGAAGCTGATCCTGGTGCCGACCCTGCTGCCGCTCATCGACGCCTACGGCATCGACCGGGTGCACTTCGGCATCATCATCCAGCTCGGCCTGCTGATCGGCATCGCGACGCCGCCCATGGGCATCG
>Ga0208328_1001101_pt1 | contig 10211 bp, 8 predicted proteins | sample DeeseametaMP2633_FD_184170 | JGI IMG/M metagenome (GOLD analysis project Ga0208328, IMG submission 184170) | Marine microbial communities from the Deep Atlantic Ocean - MP2633 (SPAdes) | ecosystem: Environmental > Aquatic > Marine > Unclassified | place: Northeast of Antigua and Barbuda, North... | reverse complement strand
GGGGGAGAGGTCGCCGTGGACGACTCCCGCCTCCACCAGCGTCGCCAGCGCCTCGCGGGTCTGCTCGTAGTAGGACTCCAGCAGCGCGCGGTCGGGCCGCGCCTGCGCCAGCCGCGGCGCCGTCTCCGGGCCGTGCTCGCCCTCGACGGTGACCCACTCCATGAGCAGCTCGGTGCCGTCCACCTGCACGGGGTAGGGCACGGCGAGGCCGCGCTGCCAGAGGTTGACGAGCGCGTTCCACTCGGCGATCGCCCACTGCCCGGCGGCCATCGCCCGTCCGTGCGCGGTCTTCTTGGCCATCGCGCGGGCGTCGCGGGTGTTGCGGACCCGGCGCCCCTCGACGTAGGCGGCCGAGCGCTGGAAGGAGCGCTCGTCCTCGCCGCGGTAGCGCTTGGCCACCATGACGACGGACTCGCCGGCGGCGGTGGAGCCCGGCACGGCGCGCTCCAGCAGGAAGGCGTCCGCCTCCTTGCCGGTCTTGAGGACGCCGAGGTCGGTGTCGACGGCGGCCTGCGAGGTCACGACCCAGTCGGGTCGTGGCTCGGGACCGCGGCAGAGGGGCTCGACGGTGAGCCAGGTGGACCAGCGCTGACCGTCGTCGGCGACGTCGTCGCTGGCCTGGAAGTCGAAGACGAAGGCAGGGTCGATGTCCGCCAGCGGGTCGGGGTGGTGCGACGCCTCAGAGGCGTCGTGAGAGGCGTCGTGAGAAGGGTGCGGAAAGGGGTCGTGCGTCACGTGAGGTGCTCCGTCGGGAGAGGTGGAGGTGGTCTGCGGACAGGCCAGGGACAGTCGTCGACATGTCACGGCTCCTCTCGTCGGCGGGCAGCAGGGAGCGGCCCTCTCGTCACCCAGCCTGGTGCCCGGGGCGGCTGGAGCGCAACGGATTATCGGACGGCCCGCACCCGCGACGACCTGTGACGACGACAGTCCGCGCAACGATCCGGACACGACGTGACACACCGTGGACCGGGTTGTTGACGCCGGGCCAACCAGCGGAGAGGGTGACGGGCATCACGGGGAAGTCGTGACGCAGGTCACGCACCCATGGACTCGATGAAGAGGAGCGGTGCGTGCTGGCGGTGCGCAACCTCGAGGTCGTCTACGACGACGTGGTGGTGGCCCTGCGGGGAGCCTCGATCGAGGTGCCGGACGGGCGCATCGTCGCCCTGCTCGGTGCCAACGGAGCCGGGAAGTCGTCGTTGCTCAGGTCCCTCTCGGGCCTGCTCGACGTCCACCAGGGCGAGATCCGCAAGGGCGAGGTGATGCTCGACGGCGACAGCGTGGGTCAGCTGCGACCGGCGCAGCTGGCCCGTCGCGGGGTCAAGCACGTCCTGGAGGGGCGGCGGATCTTCAAGGAGCTGACCGTCGAGGAGAACCTCCGCGTCGGCGCCCACTCCGCCCCGCGTGACTCGGCCGCCAACATGGAGCGGGTCTACGGCCTGTTCCCACGGCTGGTCGACCGGCGCAACCAGGTGGCCGGCTACCTGTCCGGCGGCGAGCAGCAGATGCTCGCGATCGGCCGGGCCCTGATGTCGGGGCCGCGCTTCCTGCTGCTCGACGAGCCGAGCCTGGGCCTGGCGCCCAAGATCGTGGCGCAGATCCGCGACATCATCGTCGAGATCAACGAGCAGGGCACCGGGGTGCTGCTGGTCGAGCAGAACGCCACGATGGCGCTCTCGATCGCCCACCACGGCTACGTCCTCGAGAACGGGCGCGTGGTCATGGACCGCCCGGCCGCCGAGCTGCTCGCCGACGACGACGTCCGCGAGTTCTACCTCGGCGTCGGCGGTGACGAGTCGCGCGTGAGCTACCGCGACGTCAAGCACTACCGTCGCCGCAAGCGGTGGGCCTCGTGAGCGCCGCAGCGGCCGGGCACGGAAGGACCCCCGTGCTCGAGGTCAGCGACGTCCGGCTCTCCTTCGGGTCGGTCACCGCGGTCGACGGCGTCTCTTTCGAGGTGCTGCCCGACGAGCTGTTCGCCCTCATCGGGCCCAACGGCGCCGGCAAGACCAGCGTCTTCAACGTCCTCTCGGGCGTCTACCGCCCCCAGCAGGGGTCGGTGCGCCTCGAGGGTCGCGAGCTGGTCGGCATGCGGCCGCCCGCGATCGCCAAGCTCGGCATGGCTCGCACCTTCCAGAACATCGAGCTGTTCGCCAACCTCACGGTGCTCGACAACCTGATGCTCGGGCGGCACCAGCACATCGGCTACGGCCCGCTCTCGGCCTTGCTGTGGGTCGGCCGCGCGCGCCGCGAAGAGCTGGAGCACCGCGCCCGGGTCGAGGAGATCGTCGACTTCCTCGAGCTCACCGCCTGGCGCGGCCTGCCGGTCGGGATGCTCCCGTACGGCGTGCAGAAGCGCGTCGAGCTGGGTCGGGCCCTGGCGATGGAGCCGCGGTTGCTGCTGCTCGACGAGCCGGTCGCGGGGATGAACCAGGAGGAGACCGAGGACATGGCCCGGTTCATCGTGGACATCCGCTCCGAGCTGCACGTCCCGATGATCATGGTCGAGCACGACATGGGCCTGGTGATGGACCTCGCCGACCGGGTGCTCGTCGTCGACTTCGGCTCCCCGGTCGCCACCGGGACGCCCGAGGAGGTCCAGCGCGACCCCGACGTGATCCGCGCCTACCTCGGCGCCGAGGAGGAGGTCTCGTGACCGCCACCGCACCCGCCCCCGCCGGCGCCTCGCCGGCGGAGGGCACCACCACCATCGTCACGCGGGTCCGCGACCGTGCGGCCAGCACGCCGCGCGAGGTGGCGATGCGCCGCAAGGACCTCGGCGTGTGGCGCGAGGTCAGCTGGGCGGAGTACTGGGACACCGTGCTCACGACCGCCCATGGCCTGCTGGCGCTGGGCGTCGAGCCGGGCGACCGGGTCTCCATCCAGAGCGAGAACCGTCCCGAGTGGCTCTACCTCGACCTCGCCACCGTCGCGGTGGGCGCGATCACCGTGGGCCTCTACCCGACCAACCCGTCGGCCGAGGTCGCCTACCTGCTCTCCCACAGCGGCTCGTGCGTGCACCTCGCCGAGGACCAGGAGCAGCTCGACAAGGTGCTCGAGGTCGGCGAGTCCGGGCAGGACCTGCCCGACCTGCGCACGATCCTGCACGTCGAGCGCCGCGGCATCGAGGGCAGGTACGACGACACGCGGCTCCTCGGCTGGGAGGCGTTTCTCCAGCGGGGCGCCGAGCACCGCGCCGAGCACCCCGGCGCCGTGGAGGCGCGGATGGCGGCGGCGCAGCCCGACGACGTGCTGACGCTGGTCTACACCTCGGGCACCACTGGCCCGCCGAAGGGCGCGATGCTCACCCACGCCAACGTCGCCTTCGGCCTCGAGACGGTGCTGGAGAAGGCGTCCTTCGTCGACCCGCCGGCCGGTCCCGACGACCTGACCCTGTCCTACCTGCCGCTGTGCCACGTCGCGGAGCGCTTCTTCACCACGTGGTACAACGCCGGCGCCGGCACCCAGGTGAACTTCGCCGAGTCCATCGACACGGTCTCGCAGAACCTCGCCGAGGTGCAGCCGACGCTGCTCTTCGCGGTGCCGCGGATCTGGGAGAAGCTGCTCGCGACGGCCCGCATCAAGATCGACTCCGCGACGCCGCTGAAGCGGGCGTGGGGGCGGTTCTGGCTGCGCCGCGCCGAGCACAACGGCGAGGTCCTCGCCGAGCGCGGCGGCCAGCACACCGCGGCCAGCCGGTTCTGGTACGCTCTGGGCTGGGTGCTGTTCTACCGCGCCTTCCTCACCCGGCTCGGCCTGCGTCGGGTCCGGCACGCCTCCTGCGGCGCCGCACCCGTGGCGCCGGAGGTGCTGCGGTTCTTCATGGGCCTCGGCGTCCCGATGCACGAGGTCTACGGCATGACCGAGAACGCCGCGATGGCCACCGCCAACCGTCCCGGCAGGGTGCGGCTCGGCACGGTCGGCGAGCCGCTGGTCGGCGCCGAGGTGCGCCTGGACGACGAGACCGGCGAGGTCCTCACCCGCCACCGCGGCGTCTTCAAGGGCTACTGGCGCAACGACGAGGCCACGGCGAGCACGATCAGCCCCGACGGCTGGCTGCACACCGGTGACGTGGGGGAGTGGGTCGAGGGCACGCACCTGCGCATCACCGACCGGATGAAGGACATCATCATCACCGCGGGCGGCAAGAACGTCTCGCCCTCGGAGATCGAGAACCTCCTCAAGGCCTCGCCCTTCGTCAAGGAGGCGGTCGTCGTCGGTGACGGCCGCAAGTACCTCGCCGGCCTGATCGGCATCGAGCTCGACACGGTCTCGGACTGGGCGCAGCGGCGCGGACTGGCATTCACGACCTACGCCGACCTCGCGGCCAAGCCGGAGGTGCGCGAGCTGGTCTCGGGCGTGGTCAAGCAGGCCAACGAGCGGCTCGCCACCGTCGAGCAGCTCAAGGACTTCCGGCTGCTCCCGCGCGAGCTCGACCACGAGGACGGCGACGTGACCGCGACCCAGAAGGTCAAGCGCTCCTCGGTGGCCAAGAGCTTCGAGGAGCTCGTGGAGTCGATGTACGGCACGGGACAGGCTCAGGGACAGGGGGGCGCACGATGACCGAGCTGCTCACGGCGGTCTCGATCGGTGCCGGCAACGGGTCGGTCTACGCCCTGCTCGCGCTGGGCTTCGTCATCATCTACAAGGCGATGGCGGTGATCAGCTTCGCCCAGCCGGCGTTCATGCTCTCCGGCGCGGTGCTGGTCAGCTACCTCTCGCCGAAGGTCGGCTTCGTCGCCGGCGTCGTGCTGGGCACGCTCGCCATCGCGGTGGTCGCCCTGGTCGTCGAGCGGATCGCGATCCGGCCGATGGTGGGCCGCGCGGTCTTCGTCATCGCGATCATCACGATCGGCGTCGACATCGTGGTCCGCGTGGTCGCGGGCGCCTTCGTCGGCATCAACCCGCGCAACATCGGTGACCCGTGGGGCCTGCAGGTGATCACGATCGGCGGCGTGCAGGTCCAGCACCGCCACCTCGCGGCGTTCCTGGTCGCCGGCGTCGTCGTGGCCGCGCTCTTCGCGTTCTTCCGCTTCACCCGGATCGGCCTGGCGATGCGCGCGACCGCGCTGGACCAGGAGGCGGCGATGGCCCAGGGCGTCGACGTCGGGCGGGTCTTCGCGGTCTCGTGGGCGCTGGCCGGCGGCCTGGCCGCCATCGCGGGCGTCTTCGCCTCGGCCGGCAACCCGATCGACCAGAACCTGTGGATCATCGCGCTCACGGCGCTGCCGGTGATCATCCTCGGCGGCCTGGACTCGCTGGGCGGTGCCGTGATCGCGGGACTGGCCATCGGCGTGGTGGAGGCCGTCGTGTCGACGTACCACTCGACGTGGTTCCCGTTCCTGGAGACCAACACCGGCGACATCGCGCCCTACCTGCTGATGCTCCTCGTGCTGCTCGTGCGGCCGCAGGGTCTCTTCGGCACCAAGGAGGTGGAGAGGGTTTGAGCACCACGACCGACCGTCCGCAGACCGAGGCGGTGCCCGCCGCCCGGCCGCGGCGCCGCTGGGGCCGGCCGATGCTCTACACGAGCTACGCCCAGGAGATGGCGCTGCTCAACACCCGCGCCAAGCAGCTGGGCGTGCTCGCGGTCATCGCCGTGGCGGCCTACCTGCCGCTCACGCTCGAGGACGACATCCTCAACCTGCTCGGCACCGGCCTGGTGCTCGCGGTGGGCGCGATCGGGCTCAACCTGCTCATCGGGTACGCCGGCCAGGTCTCGCTGGGTCACGCGTTCTTCGTGGGCATCGGCGCCTACACCGCCGCGGTCCTCGCGGGCGACCCCGACGGGCGCTACCTCGGGTTCGGGGTCTCCGAGGCGGTCGTGTGGATCCCGGTCGCGGGGGTGGTGGCAGCCCTCTTCGGCATGGTCGTCGCCCCGCTGGCCACCCGGCTGCGGGGGCTCTACCTCGCGATCGTGACCCTCGGCCTGGTCTTCATCGGCCAGTACTTCTTCGCCGAGTGGCGCGATCTGTCCGGCGGTCCCGGGATCGGTCGCGAGGCGGCTGTCCCGGTGGTGCTGGGCCAGGACCTCACCCGCGACGGCGCCTACACCGAGGAGCAGAAGCTCTTCTGGCTCTTCCTCGCGGTGCTCGTCGTGATGGCGCTGCTCGGGCGCAACGTCGCCCGCTCGCGGGTGGGCCGGGCCTTCGCGGCGGTGCGCGACCGCGACATCGCGGCCGGGGTGATGGGGGTCGACCTGGGCCGCTACAAGCTGATCGCCTTCACCATCTCCTCGTTCTTCGCCGGCGTGTGCGGCTCGCTGCTCTACGCCGCCAGCGGGCAGTTCAGCCCCGAGCAGTTCGGGCTGCTGCTGTCGGTGCAGTTCATCGCGATGGTGCTCATCGGGGGCGTGGCCACGATCTCGGGCTCGATCATGGGCGCGCTGCTGATCGCGATGCTGCCGCGGCTGGCCTCCGAGCTGCCGTCGTTCCTGCCCTTCGTGTCCTCGCGGCCCAACGAGCACCCGAACGTCTTCGAGGTCGAGCTCGGCCTCTACGGCGCGCTCATCGTGGCCTTCCTGCTCTTCGAGCCGCGCGGGCTCTACGGCATCTGGCTGCGCATCCGCACGTACTGGAAGAGCTTCCCGTTCTCGTACTAGTTCCCGACTCCACCGAGTCCTGACCCACACAGACCCCGGGGCACCGTCGCCCCGGCCCACCCACAGGAGGAACCGTGAGAAGAACCGTGCGACAGGTCGGGGTGCTGGCCGCTGCGGCGACGCTGGTGCTGACCGGCTGCGGACGTGACGACGGGGGCTCGTCGTCCTCGGGTGAGGACGGCGAGGCCGCGCTCGGCACCGGCGTCACCTCCGAGCCGTGCCCCGAGGCCGTCGACGAGTCCAAGGGCTGCATCTACCTCGGCATCATCACCGACCTCACCGGCGTCTTCGCCGGCGTCGGCACGCCGCTGACCGAGGGCGGTCAGGCGTTCTGGGCCAAGGTCAACGAGGACGGTGGCATCGGCGACTACGAGGTCGACGTGACGACCTACGTCAAGGACAACCAGTACGACCCCGACGTGCACGCCGAGGCCTTCGCCGAGATCAACGACGAGGTCCTGATGATCAGCCAGTCGCTGGGCACCATCGCCACCGAGGCGATGCTGCGCGACAACGACGCCGAGGAGCTGCTGGTGCTGCCGGCGACCCTGGGCTCGAACTGGCTCTTCGAGGACCGCGTCCTCGAGATCGGCACCTCCTACTGCGCCGAGGCCATGAACGCCGTCGACTACGGCGTCGACGAGCTCGACGCCGACAAGGTCGCCGCCGTCCACTTCCCCGGTGACTACGGCGACGACGCCGCCGTCGGTGCGCGGATCGCCGCCGAGGAGCGGGGTGCGGAGTTCACCGACATCCCGACCGGCCCGGGCGCCGACCAGCAGGCCGCGGCCGTCGCCGCGGTGCTGAAGTCCGAGGCCGACGTGGTCGTGGTGGCCACCGGTCCGCTCGAGCTGGCCGCGGTCGTCGGTGGTGCGGTCTCGCAGGGCTTCACCGGGAAGTTCATCGGCTCGATCCCGACCTGGAACGCCGCGCTGCTCGACAGCCCGGCCGCCCCGGCGATCGAGGCGTCCTACCTGTGGGCCAGCTCGTTCCCGGGCTACGCCGCCGAGACCCCCGGCAACGACGCGATGCGCGAGGCCGCGGGCGACGCCGCCCCCAACGAGTACTTCGCGATCGGCTGGGCCGGCAGCTACGTGCTCAAGGAGCTGCTCGAGCAGGCCGTCGAGGAGGGCGACCTGACCCGCGGTGGTCTCCTGGAGCTGGCCTCCTCGCTGACCGGACCGGTCGACGGCGAGGGCACCCTGCCCGAGGGCACCGGCAACTACGCCGGTGACGCCAACGAGGCCGCGGTGCGCGTGACCCAGCTGTTCTCGCCGTCGCCGGGCACCGACGGCGGTGTGGAGCCGATGGGCGACGTCTTCACCGGTCCGACCGCGGAGGGCTACGACTTCCAGGAGGCGTGCTACCTCCAGAAGTGACCCACGCCGCACCACCTGCGTCATGACCGGTCGGTGCGGCTGCGGGGCTCAGCCCCGCAGCCGCACCGACAGGCAGGTGACGCAGCCCTCGAGCTTCTCCAGCTCCGAGATGTCGACCGCGACCACGCGCAGCCCGCGGGCCTCGAACCGCTCGATCGTGCGCGGCGCGGCCGAGGACATCAGCACGGTGCGCTCGTCGAGCAGCACGACGTGGGCGCCAGGCTCCTCGGGCACCGACTCGTAGCGCTCCCACACGCCCGGGTCGTCGACGACCGGGTCCCAGCCGATGACGGTGCCGTCCGGCAGGGCGGTGACCGCCGACTTCAGGTGCAGGACCTTGGCCAGCGGCACGCCGACCACCGTGGCGTCGTACGCCGCCAGGTGGGCGCGCAGCTGCTCGACCGCGCCCGGCGTGGTGCGTCCACCGAGGCCGACCCAGACCGTGCCGCCGTGCTTGAGCACGTCGCCGCCGTCCAGGGTGTCGGGGGCCTCGACGTGCGCGATGCGGTAGCCCAGCCCGCGCAGGGTCTCCTCGGTCGCCGTCGTCTCCGGCTTGCGCTCGTCGGCTCCGGGGCGGCAGATCACCGCGAGGTCGCCGTAGACGACCACGGTGTCCTCGACGAAGACCGCGTCAGGGCACTCGTCGGCGGGGGCGACCTCGACGGTGCGCCAGCCCTCCGCGTGCAGCGCGTCGACGTAGCCCTGCCACTGGCGCAGCGCGAGGTCGGCGTCGACGGGAGTGCGCTCGAGGTGGGTGACCAGCCCCTCGGTGACGCGGGGACCGGGGCGGCGCACCAGCGCGAGCTTCTGCATGCGAGCAGTCTGCTCCAGCGGCCCCGATGTGCGACAGTGAGGGCATGGTGCAGCAGATCCGTCGGTTGGTGACCGAGATCCCCGGACCGCGTTCGCTCGAACTGCTCGATCGCAAGAAGTCCTTCGTTGCCGACGGTGTCGGCACCGCCCTGCCGGTCTTCGTGGCCGAGGCGGCCGGCGGGGTGCTGGTCGACCTCGACGGCAACCACCTCGTCGACCTCGGCTCGGGCATCGCGGTCACCACGGTCGGCAACAGCGCGCCCGCCGTGCGCCGCCGCGTCGCCGAGCAGGTCGACGCCTTCACCCACACCTGCTTCATGGTCACCCCCTACGCCGGCTACGTCGACGTCTGCGAGGAGCTCGCGACGCTCACCCCGGGCGAGCACGCCAAGAAGTCGGCGCTGTTCAACGCAGGCGCCGAGGCTGTCGAGAACGCCGTCAAGATCGCCCGGCACGCGACCGGTCGCGACGCCGTGGTGGTGCTCGACCACGCCTACCACGGCCGGACCAACCTCACGATGGCGATGACCGCCAAGGCGATGCCCTACAAGCACGGCTTCGGGCCGTTCGCGGGCGAGGTCTACCGGGTGCCGACGTCCTACCCGCTGCGCGACGGCCTCTCCGGCGCCGAGGCGGCCGCGCGGGCGGTGCAGACGATCCGCACCCAGGTCGGCGCCGACCAGGTCGCCTGCCTGGTGGTCGAGCCGATCCAGGGCGAGGGCGGCTTCGTCGACCCGGCCCCCGGGTTCCTGCCGGCGCTGGAGCAGTGGTGCCGCGAGCACGGCGTGCTGCTGGTGGCCGACGAGATCCAGACCGGCTTCTGCCGCACCGGAGACTGGTTCGCCTGCGACCACGAGGGCGTCGTGCCCGACCTGGTCACGACCGCCAAGGGCATCGCGGGTGGGCTCCCATTGGCCGCCGTCACGGGTCGCGCGGAACTGATGGACGCCGTGCACACCGGCGGGCTCGGCGGCACCTACGGCGGCAACCCGGTGGCCTGCGCCGCCGCCCTCGGGGCGCTGGAGGAGATGCGCACCCACGACCTGGTCTCCCGGGCGCGCGCCGTCGAGACGCTCGTTCGCCGCCGGCTCGACGCGATCGCCGCCGACCACCCGGTCCTGGTCGAGGTCCGCGGGCGGGGCGCGATGATCGCCGCGGAGCTGTGCGAGCCGGGCACGACCACGCCCGACCCCGCACGCACGGCGGCCGTGTCGGCGTACTGCCACGCCCACGGGGTCGTGACCCTGACCTGCGGGACCTTCGGCAACGTGCTGCGCTTCCTCCCGCCGCTGTCGATCTCCGACGACCTGCTCGAGGACGCCTTCGACGTGGTGGCCGAGGCCGTCGCCGCCACCGCCGGCTGACAGACTCCGGGGCGTGCACCGTCGCGACGTCGTCATCCTCGGGTCCACCGGCTC
>Ga0208328_1001100_pt1 | contig 10219 bp, 8 predicted proteins | sample DeeseametaMP2633_FD_184170 | JGI IMG/M metagenome (GOLD analysis project Ga0208328, IMG submission 184170) | Marine microbial communities from the Deep Atlantic Ocean - MP2633 (SPAdes) | ecosystem: Environmental > Aquatic > Marine > Unclassified | place: Northeast of Antigua and Barbuda, North... | reverse complement strand
TGCGCTTAGGTTTTTGGGTGTTAATGGCTTGTGATTGACTCTGATTTTGTTCAGGTGCTTCATCAGCAATCTCTACTCCGAAATGCTCAGATAAAGGTTTCAGACCGCCGTTGAACCCTTGCGCGATAAATCGAAACTTCCAGTTGCCTTGACGACGATAGCACTCTGCTAAGATAATGGCTTTTTCATCACGGCCTGTGCTACTCAGCTGACAAGTTATTAGCACTTGGCTGCCTTGTAACACTTGAATATCGACGTCCCCTAATTGCGAGAGCGTCTGATTGCTAGAAAAAGCCAGCGCAATTTTTTCAATCTCATTGGCTTGTGCAGGTAGGTTAATATCAAAAAATCCATCGCTATCGTGCCCGCGAAAGCTGACGCTTCCATCATCGCTACGCGTCTGACCATAAAAAATCATGTCACCGTCACCGCGTACTTTCCCGCTACTAGTTAGGCGATAAGCGGCGCAATCGATTGCGTTATGACTCAAAATACGAATGCTAATATTGTCATTAGGCAGCGGCGCATTAGCACCCGCTACTAATTCTTGCGGCTGGGTTTGACTCATTATATTGTCCTTTTACTATTTGTCGTCTTTTTAGCTAGCTGCGAAAGCCATTTGTGGATGATTCACTTGAAGATGATTATATACTAGCACGGATATGAGGCTAGTTTTATAGCGACTTATCGCTTAGCTTTGGGCAAAATTATTTTAAAAATGAGCGCACTATAAGCAGTTATCAGTCAGCGTATTTGTATATAATGACCACAAGTATCTTTAAAGTTTTGGCAATCATGGACAGTGTTATGGCTAATAAAATGAATGGCAGTGAACCAATAACAGCGGCTTGGCTTGCTGAAGGGCAATCGAGCCAGCGCGATATGCTTGAGAGTCTGCAAGCGCTTAAGGCGCAATCTATAACACCTTTCACCATAATCGCTTCACATCGCCATGACCGTCCTGAGATATTTGAGTTTGCTGATACTGTCTTTCGTGAGCCGTATAAAGCAGCAACCAGTAAAGAGATAAGTATCAACCCAGCCCCTGCTGAGCGTTGGCAGTTCGTACTAGAACAAGCTAAGAAAAACCATGTCAAAGTACTGCTGACTGGCCGCAATAGTCGCGATTATGAGGCGCATAGAGACTTATTTACCCAAGCCGGTATTCGGCTACTAACCGGAGCCACTAGCGTTACGGCGCTTGAGACTATCGATGATAAGTTTGCTTTTATGCAGCACTGCCTTGCACATAACATTCCTGTGGCAACCGCTTGGCGCTTTGATACGACCGCTGAGCTCGAAGCCCTGCTCGCTAAACATAGCCAACAAAGACTATGCGTAAAGCCTGTGACGGGCATATTCGCGCAAGGATTTTGGCGACTAGACGCAGGTTTCGATAGCGATTGTCAGTACGATAGCTTTGAGCATTTATACTTCACCGACAGCAAAAAGATTAGCACTGAGCAATTTGTCAACGCTTACGCCAATAGCCAAATGGTACACAAACGCCCTATTCCTATGTTGCTTATGCCTTATCTATCAGGGCGCGAATATTCCATCGATGTGGTCTGTGAATATGGCGAAGTGCTGGCGGCAGTCACCCGCTACAAAGAGGGCAAAATTCAACATATAGGCTACGACAAGGCTGTGATGGAAGTCGTCACTGCGCTCATAAAAGCCTTTAACTGTGATGGTATCGTCAGCGTACAAACCAAACAGAATGACGAGGGGCAGCACTGCGTGTTAGAGATTAACTCTCGCCCCTCTGGCGGTATTGGCTACACCGCCCATAGTGGTATCGATCTAACCCAAATCGGCTTTGGCTATTGGCTCGGCTTAACCGACAAGCCAAAACTTAGTGATAGTATTGAGCATATCACTCCTTGTCAGATACGTTCTATCGTGACGAGCGTCAAGGTTGAAACAGATGTATAAGGACAGTAGCGTGCTTGCAAAAAGATAAACTATCTCAGCTATTATGACTCAGCTCAGGAAAGCGCCTAACCATATATACCATCACTATTAGAGCAAGGGCTGCTATCGCCGCACCGACAAAGCCCACGCTCGATAAGGAGATATAAGTCACCGCGTAGCCGCCAAGTAGCGCGCCCATTCCGATGCCTAAATTGATAATCGCTGAGAACATCGCCATGACCATATCTTGCGCATTAACATCAATCTCGATGACTTTAGACTGAATGGTTAGCATCAACAAAATCATCGCTGTGCCCCAAACCACCGTCACGATACTCAGTAGCCAGATCGAGCTGACCGCCCATAACATCAGCATCATCGCCGCCAGTATCAATATGGTAGATATCAGCATAAGCTTTGTGGTTGAGCGCTCATTCCAGTGGCTAAAGATATAACTACCGATAAGGCCAGCACCGCCGAACAAGAGTAATATAAAGGTGACTTGGTTCTCACTAATAGTGCCGATCTTACTCATAAAAGGTTCGATGTATGAATAAGCGGCGTAGTCAGCAGTGAACACCACAAAACAGAACAAATAAAGACAAATGAGCAGCGGGTTTCTGAGCAGCTCAGGCAGCTTACTAAAGGAGCCATCGAACATACTAGGCAGATCTGGCAGTAGCTTAGCTTGCAAAATAAAGACGATAAAAGCAATGATACCAATACCTGCAAAAGTGGTGCGCCAGCCAAACCATTGACCCAGCATGCGTCCTATAGGCACTCCTAATACAAGCGCTAAAGATGTGCCAGTCGCTAATATACTCAGTGCTAAGGCTTTTTTGCCTTTCGGTGCGACTCGCAGGGCTATCGCGGCCGTAATCGCCCAAAATATCGCATGCGAGAGTGCGATACCTACGCGGCTAATGAGCAGTACGTTAAAGCTCCAAGCAAACACTGATAGCGCGTGACTGGCGATAAATACAGCAAATAGAGCAAGCAGCAAACGTTTACGCTCGAGGCGACTGGTCAGCAGCATGAGTGGCAGTGACATAACGGCAACCACCCAAGCATAGAGCGTCAGCATCCAGCCTGTCTCTGCAGTTGTAATCGAAAAATCTTGAGCAATGTCACTCAATAGCGCCACAGGCACGAACTCAGTCGTATTGACGACAAAGGCGCTCACCCCCATTAATATCACTTGGAAATATTTGCTTTGGCGAGAAGCGGAATTGGGCTCTGGAGGGGGTTCCATAGAATCTACTCTATAGGGGAGCCAAAATGGTAATATTGGCCCAATAAGTAAAGGAATAGCGCAAGGAAGATAGACCGTTAGGCTTATAGCATCACCGAACTATCATCTCTTTCGTTACTATTGTAAAAAACACCAACACTGTGACATTCTATTGGTAATTGATATATGTTGATAAGAAATGCTGAGCCAATATACTTTTGGTTTAGAGTTTAGAGTAAAAGTGAACGCTAAAAACAGCTACTTTTTTAGGGGAATTTAATCGTAATCTCGTCACTAAGCAAGCTTAATTTAGTAAACAAAGTTACGACGATTTGTAAGCAGTAGTGATAAGTCAAAAAGCACTTCAACAAGCCGTTAAATAAGAAATCAAACCCTTAGATAAATGGGACAAAATCTCGACTATAAAAACCGCTTTAAATAGTTAGGTTAAGGAATATGAATGTCAGCTAAACCACAAAGTACGACCATTACTCTGCCTCGCGGCGCACTAGATCTCACTTATCAGACTCATAACAAAAATGATAATACATATCAGCTCGAAGACTTGCTTGGCTTTGCGCAGCGGATCAATCCCAAACGGGCATTCTTATTTGTCTCCAAGGTCTTAGGTCGCCATATTCCTGTCGCGCCTAGCATCATGCGCGGCGCTTTTACCGATTTGGCAAACTTAGTACCGGATAATCTACCTGAGCCTATTTTGGTCGTTGGTATGGCAGAAACGGCGGTAGGACTATCGGCAGGCGTGCATCAAGCGCTACAAACGCGCTACCCAGATGCTTTACTACTAAACTCTACCCGTCACGCTCAGCATAACAAAGACAATGACGAAGCGTTATTCACTACCTTTAGCGAAGATCATAGTCATGCCAGCCAGCATTTGATTTATCAAAGTCGCGATAAAAACATACAATCGCAGCTCCTCGCCAGCAGAACCTTAATCATGGTCGATGATGAAGCCTCAACTGGTAATACCTGCGTCAATGTAGTGACCGCACTACGTCACGCTGGTCTAAGCCAGTTAAAACAAGTGCATCTGACGACTTTGGTGGATTGGTCACTCAATCAAGAGGCAACTGACCAAGAGGTAACTGACGACGGTGACCACATCTCTACTCGCATGCCTAATATTGACTTTCAACGTCATCATTTATTATCAGGCGCTTGGCAGTGGACAGACGCGCCGAACCCTGAGCCTATCACTATGCCCGTGGTCGATACCACCGAGGCAGGCTCGCAGCCGTTGGGTAATACAGGCAATTGGGGACGATTCCCAACATTGGATAGTACGGATGGCTTTGACGGTTACTTAGAGCGTTTCCAGCAAGCTTTTGCATACTTTGATGATAAGCCGAATTTTGATAAAGGTAAGCTACCCAAGCGGATTTTAGTATTAGGCAGTAATGAGTTTGTCTGGTTACCGTTTTTATTAGCCGAGTGGCTGGAGGCTGAAACCAAAGAGGTCAGCCAAAATTCAACTGTTAAATTCAGCGCATTAACGCGCTCGCCCATTGCATTAGGCGGCGCTATTCACACGATGCTCAGCTTCCATGATAACTATGGTCTTGGTATGACGAACTTTGTCTATAATGTTGAGCCAAAAGACTGGGACTTGATTGTGCTGTGTGTGGAGACCGCTAGCGATAGCGTGGATAGTATGTGGCAAGGTTTAGATAATATATTGGTTGTAGGGGCAGATCTATGACTATCTCTTTCTTTCAAGCGAGTCCTGATATAATAAAGCCCTACGCGCTCATGGATTTAGACGATACGCTATTTCAGACGCAGCGCAAAATAGATGCGTGGAATTTGCCAACGTCCAAAGCTGAAAACTTAGTGTGTGCGAGTGTCAATAAACAGGGCGAGCCGCTGAGCTTTATGAGTCAGCGACAAGCAAGCTTTGTTAATTGGTTATTAGCGAGTACTGAGTTGATAGTGGTCACTGCCCGCGATCGCGAAGAGATCAAACGGGTGAGACTGCCCTTTAATAGTTGGCAGGTATTGACTCATGGGGCGATTGTTTTAACTCAAGATGGCAAGCTAGACACGCAGTGGCAGCAGCGCATGTATGGCAAGCTTGCGCCATTGCAGGAGAAGCTGGGGCAGCTAAGCCAGTTATTTACTCAGCACAGCAGCAGCGACAACAGCCATTTAAAGTTTACCGCGCATAAAGATCATTTTAATAACGGCACTGAAAACAAAGAACTGACCATCTATCTTGCTATCAAACACGCGCAAAAAAATCATCAAGCTCTGATACAGCTCGCTGAGCAGTTGCCTAAATTGATACGAAACTTTGATCAAGACTTCTATGTGCATGTCAATGCAAATAACTTAGCCATTTTGCCGCATACTGTGCACAAGCGCCATGCGGTAGAGTTCTTGCTAGAGCAGCACTTAGAGAGCAGCAGGCCAAGCTTTGGCTTTGGTGATAGCTTAGCCGATTTGCCGTTTTTGCAGCTACTAGACTGGTACGGGATGCCCAATCATGGTCAGCTACATGATCAATATAATCCTCAACATTTAAAATAACTATAGAGCCTGCAATGACGAAAGCTAGAACAAAAGACTTACAGAGATTTGGCTCAGGCAGCTATTTAGCTGATGATGTCACGGTGCTCCTAGATGTGGTTGACAAAGACGCGGTCGCTGATATACCGGTCAGCAAAAAAGAAGCGCTGATCCAAAGTGGGCAGCGGCACTACTCCGATATGCTCACCTTAGAGCAAGCACCAACTGCTAAGCATGAGCAGCTATATCAGCAGGCACTAGCGCAGGGCGCAGATAGAACGGCAAACGATATTGCTAATTTGGCTTATACATTGCACGATATCTTTGGGCAGACAGTGGATAACGAGCAGCCGCTGGTACTGGTCAGCTTAGTGCGGGCAGGTTTGCCCATTGGTGTGTTATTGCAGCGCGCTTTAGCGGATACCAATAGCGCTTATGCCTTGCCATCTAAACACTATGGCATGAGTATCATTCGCGATCGTGGTCTTGATCCAGTCGCCTTGCAGCTCATATTGGACAGCCATCCTGATAGCCCTATCGTTTTCGTTGATGGTTGGACCGGCAAGGGCGCTATCTATCAAGAACTAGCGCGTAGCCTAAATCCATTTAATGATGATAACCACGTCAACTTTGCTAACATTTTTCATCAAGGTGAGAGTGTTATACCGCTACTTACCCTTGCCGATCCCGCTGGCGTCGCTTGGTTAGCTGCGAGCGAGGAGGACTGGCTGATACCATCTGGACTATTAAACAGTACGGTATCTGGATTGATCTCGCGCTCGCTTTATACTGATCCAAAGTCAGGTCTACATCGCGCTATTTTTTATGATAACTTAGTCGCTATCGATCACAGCTTAGCCTTTATCGAGCGTATTGAGTCAGCGCGGCACCTCTTAACGACAACACCTGAGCATTTAGCGACCTTTGCGCAGCCTAGATATAGCACCCAAAGCATTGTCGATAAAATAGCCAAAGAATACAATATCGGCAACCGCAACCGCATCAAACCGACGATAGCCGAGGCGACTCGCGCTATATTACGCCGCGATCCTGACCGTATCTTACTGGCGAGCGCCGATCATCCTGACACCACATTATTACGACACTTATGCCATGATAGAGACATTGAAATCAGCATATTAGGTGCTAAAATATTACCTTATCAAGCGATTACCCTTATCAAAAAACGCATTAGCTAGGCTTAACGTGTCAGCACCTCAGCGCTTTGTATTTCCGCGATTTCTCTTACCCCTTATACTCTCTTTAACTAATTATGATACCGACTATGCCAGATAATTCTAATAATGAGTCAAACCTATATAATTACACGCAGTCTTATGAGCACCTCATCACTGAGCGCCACGCTTTGCTAAAGCCGCATACTCATCACCCTTATCAGTTAGGCGCAAGCTTATATATGCCAGCGACTCGGCAAGATATCTGGCAAGTCATCAAGCGGGATAAATTACCGACGATTAATAGTATTATTATTTGTGTTGAGGACGCCGTCAGCCATGATGATGTGGAGCTAGCACTACAAAGACTGCAAGAGCTACTCAACACTTGGGCGGCGCATATTGATAGTATCAATGACCCTTCGACGCCTCAGAACAATAAGCAAGAGCAGCCGACGCGTCCTTTAGTGTTTGTGCGTCCGCGTAATCCGATGATGCTACAAAAGCTGGCTCATTATAAGCATATTGAACTGCTCGATGGTTTTGTGATGCCAAAGGTAGATATGTGCAGCTTATCTAATTGGCGCATGGCTTGTCAGAACCTCAGCACCGACCAGCTGCTAATGCCGACTTTGGAGACAGCGGCGCTGTTTAATCCGCATCATAATCAAGAGCTGGCCATTGGCTTTAAAGAAGCGTTCAGTCAGCCTGTTTTTGCTTTGCGTATCGGCGGTAATGACCTATTTGCCGCGTTACGTCTGCGCCGTCCTAAGAACAGTATCGTCTATGACACTCCTATCGGTACTTTGGCTTATCAGCTGCTTGGCTGCTTTGTACCGCATGGCTTTTATTTGACCGCGCCGGTATTTGAGTACTTAGACCAGCCTACGCTATTTATGCAAGAGTTGACTCGCGATGTCAGCTTAGGCTTGGTGGGTAAAACCGTCATTCATCCCAATCAAATTGCCTTAGTACAGCAAGCGTATTGCGTACCGGCGAGCACCTTAGATGAGGCGCAAGCGATACTCCATAGCGAGGCCAAAGCCGTATTTAAATATAACAATACTATGCTGGAGCCAGCCACACACCGCGCTTGGGCGACAGAGATTATTAACCGTGCAAAAGTATTTGGCACCATTAATAATGACAATACAGAGTATAGCTCACGGCTGTAATTGGCTCTAACTGTTAGCTCAAAACCATACCAATTGACTATAAAAAACCTAAAAGCCGCTATCTTTTTCGATAGCGGCTTTTGTCTTTGAAGCGGCAGCCTACTGATTAATACCAGCCTTCATTCTTATCCAAAAACTCACCTAATACTCTATTGACTTGCTCAGGCTCTTCAACAGTTGAGGTATGACCCGCGCCTTTAATCACTGCAAGCTTAGAGCCATCGATAGCAAAGTGCATGCGCTCCGACTTATCATAAGGGGTTGCCGCATCTTCGTCACCGACGATGATCAAAGTCGGCGTTTGGATACTGCCTAACTGCTCATAGACTCCTTTGCGATCGATTACGCCTGTTGTTGCCTTAACCGTGCCGCCTTTACGATTACTCTGCAGCATAGATAACCATGCTTTGCGATCGGCCTTACGCTCTTTGGCTTGTAAAAAGGTGCTGCCAAACATAATCGGCATCACCTTTTGACTGACCCGCTTCATACCAAGCCAGCGAATCGCTTTCATTAATTTACGGTATTGAGGGACGTTTTTGGGATCCTCAGCATCCGCTGAAGTCTCAAGCAAAGATAGCGACAATAAGCGCTCAGGATGGTGTATCGCGATACGCTGCGCCACAAACCCGCCCATAGATAAGCCAACAAAATGACACTTATCGATATCTAGCGCGTCAAGTAAGCCAATGGTGTCTTTAGTTAAATTATCCATATCATAGCCGTCTTTGGTAATCTGCGACTGCCCTTGTCCGCGAAAATCAAAGGTAATACAGCGATAGTCCTTTTTAAAATGCTCGACTTGTTTGTCGTACATTCTACCGCTCCAAAGCAGCCCATGAGCGAAGACGATTACGGGCTTTTGATGATCATTGGGCGCGCTGTCTTCATAATAAATGTCGGCATTATTTACTGTAATCGTTGGCATAACTCTTCCTTATTTATGTGGTGACTGTTGAATTTATGCGTAACTCTATACGAATGTTCAAATGAGCATATCATTATGTCTAACTTCGTATAATTAGCATAATTTACAACGCCTAAGTTTAGTAGTGATATTTGTAAATAGTAGCTTGTATCGACTACTAAAGATGGCGCAGAGGTGCACTAAATCATATTTTAGAGCGCCCACTAACCTGCTATAGTAATTAGCTTGAGTATTAGCCGTAGCATTAGTAAGTGGCATTGAGCTATTGGTTAGCTCATTGCCAGTCAGTTAGATTTACTTAACCCCTAACGATTACAAGGATGACCCTTATGTCACAAGCGCTTGTCGATTATCAAGTAACCAACCACATCGCCACTATGACTATGAACGATCCCAAAACCCTGAACGCTTTTAGTACGCCGTTGAAAGGTGCGATTATGGAAGCGCTTGATAAGGCAGATCAAGATAATGAAGTACGCGTGATCGTCTTACAAGGCAGCGGCAATAACTTCTCTAGTGGTGGTCATATCGGCGAGATGCTAGAGAACGGTATGGAGTCAGAAGCGCTCGTGGCTAAGCTTGATTTTATGCTGCGCGAAGTTGCTGAGGTCAGCCTAAAGTTGCGTAATATCCATAAACCTATCATCGCCAAATTAGAAGGCGCGGTGGCGGGCGCAGGTATGAACTTAGCGCTGACCTGTGACTTTCGTATCGCAGCTGATAACGCCAAATTTGTGCAAGCCTTTGTCAATATCGGCCTAATCCCTGACGCAGGCGGTATTTATTTACTCAATCAATTGGTTGGCGCGGCGAAAACGACCGAGCTGGTGATGCTTGGCGATAAGCTCACTAGTGATGACGTCGCAAGATTAGACTTAGTCAATAAAGTGGTCAGCGCCGAGGAGATTGACAATGAGGTGAACGTCCTAGCCACACGTTTAAGCCAACTACCCGGTAAGGCGCTGGCCTCTATGAAGCATATGATCAACATTCATGCGTTTTCAGGACTTAACGAAGCGCTAGGTATGGAGGTCGAGCAACAAAACATCATGGCTCAGACCGACGACTTTAAAGAAGGGATTACGGCATTTATGGAGAAACGTAAGCCGATTTATAAAGGGAAGTAAAACGTCTAGTTTAGTTTGTTTTTTACACCTTAGTAGTTTTAATATAGGGCGTGTTGAACATTCGACCATGGCACTGACAGAGACTATTTTTTAGGCGATTTGCAGATAAAAATGGTAAGTTTAGTCGTTCTAAGCGTCTA
>Ga0208328_1001098_pt1 | contig 10234 bp, 8 predicted proteins | sample DeeseametaMP2633_FD_184170 | JGI IMG/M metagenome (GOLD analysis project Ga0208328, IMG submission 184170) | Marine microbial communities from the Deep Atlantic Ocean - MP2633 (SPAdes) | ecosystem: Environmental > Aquatic > Marine > Unclassified | place: Northeast of Antigua and Barbuda, North... | reverse complement strand
CCTGCCGGTGCCGATGATGAACATCATCAACGGCGGCGAGCACGCGGACAACCCGATCGACATCCAGGAATTCATGATCATGCCGGTCGCCGCGGAAAACATCCGCGAAGCGGTGCGCATGGGCTCGGAGGTGTTCCACACCCTCAAGAAAGAGCTCTCGGCCGCGGGCATGTCCACCGGTCTCGGCGACGAGGGCGGCTTCGCCCCCGAGCTCGCGTCGACCCGTGACGCGCTCGACTTCATCCTGAAGTCCATCGAGAAGGCCGGCTACACCCCGGGCGACGACATCATGCTCGCGCTCGACGCCGCCTCGACCGAGTACTTCAAGGACGGCAAGTACGAAATGAAGGGCGAAGGCCTCTCGCTCACCTCCGCCGAGAACGTCGCCTATCTCGAGAAGCTCTGCGCCGACTACCCGATCCTGTCGATCGAGGACGGCTGCGCCGAGGATGACTGGGAAGGCTGGAAGATCCTGACCGACACGCTCGGCGACAAGGTGCAACTGGTGGGCGACGACCTCTTCGTCACCAACCCCGCGCGCCTCTCGATGGGCATCGAGCAGGGCGTCGCCAACTCGATGCTGGTGAAGGTCAACCAGATCGGCTCGCTGTCGGAAACGCTGAAGGCCGTCGATATGGCCCACCGCGCGCGCTACACCAACGTGATGTCGCACCGTTCGGGCGAGACCGAGGACGCCACCATCGCCGACCTCGCCGTCGCCACCAACTGCGGCCAGATCAAGACCGGCTCGCTGGCGCGTTCCGACCGGCTTGCCAAGTACAACCAGCTGATCCGCATCGAGGAGATGCTGGGCGACGTGGCGGTCTTCGCCGGCAAGTCGATCCTGCGCTGAGTGCTGCGCGGGCGGCTCCCCGCGAGGGGCGCCCGCGATCGCTCGGGCCGAAGTGCTCAGGCCGAACACATTCAGGCCGAAAACACGAAGGGCGGTGACCGGAAGGCACCGCCCTTTCTCATGTCTCGTTACGTAGTGGCCGGCAGCGTCTGCAGTCTGGAACGCCCGACCGCGCTTGGCGTTCTGAAAACCGCCCGGCGGCGCACGGCTGTCACGACGACGCGCCGAGTGCCACGTGGCGACCAAGGCGCCCCTCCTGACGATGCACCGCGGTCAGGCCGTCAGGAGACGGAGCCAGACGGCGCGCCGGCGCGGTCAGGCGGTCAGGAGGCCGCCTTCTCCTCGATGGCCTCGGCCAGCGCCTCGGCGCGGGCCGCCATCTCGGCCAGCGTATCGCTGACGCTGTTCGGAATCACCGGGACCTCGACCTTCTCGGGCGCGGGCGCGGGCCGTTCGCGCAGCTCGCGCAGTTCCTCGGCCATCTCGCCCAGCCGGTCCTCGGCCGCGCGCAGCTTGTCCTCGAGCCCGGCGGTCTTGTCGGCCAGCATCAGGCCGGACATCAGCAGCAGCCGCGATTCCGGCATCCGGCCGATCTGTTCCACCAGCACCTGCGCCTCGATGTCGAGCATGCGCGCCGCGGTCAGCAGGTACTGTTCCTCGCCCTGCTGGCAGGCCACGTCGAAGGTGCGGTTCCCGATGATGATCTGGACTTCGATCTGGCTCATTGCACCGTCTCCTCATCGCCATGCGATACGTCGTCACCGGCCGCCTCGGACAGCAGCGGCGCCATTGCCCCGAGCACCGCGCGGATCTCGGCCTCTTCCGCCGCGCGCGCCGCACGCAGCGCCTCGAGCTCGGCCAGCATCGCTTTGTTGACCAGATGCGGCTCGCCCACGTTGTCCTGCAGCGCGCCGCGCATCTCTTCGCAGGTCTTGCGCAGCATGTCGTTGGCGGTCTTCAGCCGCTGCATCTCGGCGTCGAGCGCCGCCATGCTCTCGCGCTGCGCCTCGACCCGCTCCATCAGCGCGGCGTCGGACACCGCCGGCGCCGCGTGCGCGGCCTGCGCCTCTTCGAGACGGGAGCGCAGCGTCTTCACCCGCTCCTCGAGCTGGGAATTGGCCATCTTCTCTTCGTCGAGCGCGTCGCGCAGCCGGGCGATCTCGGCCGCGGCCTCGGCAGCGGCTTCCTCGGCGGCCTCGGCCCAGCCTGCATCAACGGCGGGCGCAGGCCCGGTCGCCGCCTCGGGCTGAGGCTCCGGCACCGGTGCGGGTGGCGGCGCGGCTGACAGCGCCTCGACCCCCTTGGCGATCCGGTCGAGCGCGCGCGACATCCGCGACTGCAATTCTTCGATCTGGCTCATCTTGCCCTCGCTATCTCAGCCGTCGGGGCCTGTCTCGCCCATCGCACGAATCGGCACCGCCCCTTTGGTCAAGAGTTTACCAAGCGCAACGGCAAATTGCGCCCCCATAAGTAACAAGGCGTTACGGGCCGGAGTTCATCCGCCCATCGAAGCCTGCTTGCGCCAAAGCTTGCACTTCGGTGCCACGCTGCTATTCAGCGCCGGAACGGCTCTGGAGAGAGAGGACGCCCCGTGGACATCAACGCCCTTCGCGAAGCACATCCCGACCACTGGCAGCGGTCGACCGCCATCCGCGCGCTGACGCTCGACGCGGTGGCCGCAGCCAATTCCGGCCACTCCGGCATGCCCATCGGCATGGCCGACGTGGCGACGGTCCTGTGGTCGAAGCACCTGAAATTCGACGCGAAAAACCCGAACTGGCACGACCGTGACCGGTTCATCCTCTCGGCGGGCCACGGCTCGATGCTGATCTACTCGCTGCTCTATCTCACCGGCGATGCGCAGATCACCCTCGACGAGGTGAAGAACTTCCGCCAGTGGGGCTCGCGCACCGCGGGCCACCCCGAGAACACCCACGCCGACGCCATCGAGATGACCACCGGTCCGCTCGGCCAGGGCATCGCCCATTCCGTGGGCTTCGCCATGGCCGAGGAAATCCTCCGCGCCCGTCACGGCAAGCAGGTCGTCGACCACCACACCTATGTCATCGCCGGTGACGGCTGCCTGATGGAAGGTGTGAGCCAGGAGGCGCTCGGCATCGCCGGCCGCTACGGCCTCGGCCGCCTCATCCTGTTCTGGGACAACAACGACATCACCATCGACGGCAAGGTGTCGCTGTCGGACCGCACCGACCAGGTCGCGCGCTTCAAGGCGTCGGGCTGGCACGTGCAGGAGATCGACGGCCACGACCCCGAGGCCATCGACGCCGCCATCGTGGCCGCGAAGAAGGTCACCGACCAGCCGTCGATGATCGCCTGCAAGACCCACATCGCGCTGGGTCACGCCGCGCAGGACACCTCCAAGGGCCACGGCGCGCTGACCAACGCAGACCAGAACGCCGACGCCAAGGCGGCCTGGGGCTGGACCACCGGCCCGTTCGAGATTCCGGCCGAGATCAAGTCCTGGTGGGAAGAGGTCGGCAGCCGTGGCGCCGCCGAGCGTGAGGCCTGGGAATCCCGCCTCGCCGCGCTCTCGGACCGCAAGCAGGCCGAGTTCAACCGCGTCATGTCGGGCGAGGTGCCGAAGAAGCTGTCCTCGGTGATCCGCGCGCTCAAGAAGCAGAACTCGGAAGCCGCGCCCAAGGTGGCGACCCGCAAGGCCTCCGAGATGGTGCTCGAGGTGGTGAACCCGGTGCTGACCGAGACCGTGGGCGGCTCGGCCGACCTCACCGGCTCGAACAACACCAAGACCGGCGATCTCGGCGTCTTCGATGTCGACAACCGCAAGGGCCGCTATGTCTACTGGGGCATCCGCGAGCACGGCATGGCCTCGGCGATGAACGGCATGTCGCTGCACGGCGGCATCCGCCCCTACGGCGGCACCTTCATGGCCTTCACCGACTATGCCCGCCCGGCCATGCGTCTGGCCGCGCTGCAGAAGACGCCCACCGTCTTCGTGATGACCCATGACAGCATCGGTCTCGGCGAGGACGGCCCGACCCACCAGCCCATCGAGCACCTCGCCATCTCGCGCGCGACGCCGAACACCCTGGTGTTCCGTCCCGCCGACCTGATCGAGACCGCCGAGGCCTGGGAAATCGCGTTCAGCCAGACCGAGACCCCCTCGGTGCTGTCGCTGACCCGCCAGAACCTGCCGACCGTGCGCACCCAGCACAAGAACAACAACCTCACCGCACAGGGCGCCTATGTCCTTGCCGAGGCCGAGGGCAAGCGGCAGGCGATCCTGCTGGCCACCGGCTCCGAGGTCGAGATCGCGCTGGCCGCCCGTGACCTTCTGCAGGCGGAAGGCATCGGCACCCGCGTCGTCTCGATGCCCTGCTGGGAGATCTTCGAGGCGCAGGACGAGGCCTACCGCAAGCGCGTCCTGCCCGCGGGCCCGGTGCGCGTCGCCGTCGAGGCCGCCGCGCGCTTCGGCTGGGACAAGTGGCTGCTCGGCGAGCGTGGCCGCGAGGCCAAGGCCGGCTTCGTGGGCATGGAGGGCTTCGGCGCCTCCGCGCCTGCCGAGACGCTCTACGAGAAGTTCGGCATCACCGCCGAGGGCGTGGCCGCGAAGGTCAAGTCGCTGCTCTGAGCCGAGAGCGACGGCAGCGAGGGGCCAGCCCCTCGCGCTCCCCGGAGTTTAGGGGCAAGATGAAGGAGGGGCGGCGCGCTTTGTGCCGCCCCTTCGCGTTTCCGGTGGGGTGGTTTGGAGGGCGTGGTGGATCGGGGTGGCGCCTTGCGGTGCAGCCGGCGCGGCGATCCGCCGGGGTCGGGCGGGGCGCCGTTGGGTGGCCGGGGGTCAGATCGGGGTCAGTGTGCCGCCTTGCTGCCGCCGAAGAGCGGCAGGACGAGCCTGGTGACGACCGGCACCAGCACCATGCCCCAGGCGAGGCCGAGAATGAAATCCATCGTAGCCGTCGCCAGCCACAGGACCGCGGGCTGCCATTCTTCGCTGACCGCGTGTTCGGCGATCACCGCGTAGTGGTGGATGAAGTCCTCGGGGGCCGCCCAGCCCATCTGCGCCAGCGAGTGCACGATGATCGAGCCGCCGACCCAGAGCATCGCCGCGGTGCCCACGGTCGAGAGGATCTTCATGACATAGGGCATGCCCTTGACGATGCCGCGGCCGATGGCGCGGGTCACCGAGAACCGGCCGACCTGCGTGAGCCAGAGCCCAACGTCATCGGCCTTCACGATCAGCGCCACCGCGCCGTAGACCAGCGCGGTGATCCCCAGCCCCACCAGCGCCAGCACCACCGCCTGGATCCAGACCTCGGGTGCCTCGATGGTCGAAAGCGCCAGCGTCATGATCTCGGCCGAGAGGATGAAGTCGGTCTTGATCGCGCCCTTGACCTTGGTCTCCTCGAGATGGGCGGGGTCGCCCTTGGCGGCGGCATCCTCGGCCGCGCCCGCCTTGGCGCCGTGCGGCATCAGCACGTGCAGCACCTTTTCGGCGCCCTCGAAGCAGAGATACGAGCCGCCCATGACCAGCAGGATCGGCACCAGCCATGGCGCGTAGGCCGCCATCAGCAGCGCCGCCGGCAGCAGGATGATCAGCTTGTTGAAAACCGAGCCGCGCGCGATCTTCCAGATGATCGGCAACTCGCGCGAGGCCTCGAAGCCGTGCACGTATTTCGGCGTCACGGCGGCGTCGTCGATCACCACGCCCACGGCCTTGGAGCCCGCCTTGGCAGCATTGGCCGAGATGTCGTCGACCGAGGCTGCGGCAATCTTGGCGATACCCGCCACGTCATCGAGAAGCGCCAGAAGACCGCTCATGTCACACTCCGAATTGCGTCTCTGGGAAGACTAGCGGTGCCCTCCCAAGGTTCAAGCCGCGTGCCCCATCGCCGCCCTGCCAATCGGTTGTCTCGCGGCGGGCTGCAGGGCTGCCCGAATTGTGCCCCAAACGCGGGAAAATGTTAGCGCAATCTAAATGTTTATCGCTAACATATTGGCCTGATTGCATTTTTCAGGTTGGCAAGGCTGCATACCCACGTATACGAGACCCTTGTCTTCCGCGCTGCAGCCAAGGAGTTCTGCCCATGACCGTCACTGTCGGAATCAACGGATTCGGCCGCATCGGCCGCTGTACCCTGGCTCATATCGCCGAGAGCGCACGCAACGATGTTCAGGTCGTCCGGATCAACGCCACCGGCCCCATCGAGACCGCGGCCCACCTGCTGCGCTATGACAGCGTGCACGGCCGCTTCGCCGGCGAGGTCAAGGTCGTGGGCGGCAATGCGCTCGATCTCGGCCGCGGCCCCATCGACGTCATGTCGACCTACAACATGGACGAGCTCGACTGGAGCGGCTGCGACGTGGTGCTGGAATGCACCGGCAACTTCAACGACGGCGAGAAGGCCTCGCAGCACATCCGCCAGGGCGCGAAGTCGGTGCTGATCTCGGCCCCCGCCAAGAACGTCCAGAAGACCATCGTCTACGGCGTGAACCATCGCGACCTCGTGCCGGGCGACGTGATGATCTCGAACGGCTCCTGCACCACCAACGGGCTGGCGCCGCTGGCCAAGGTGCTCGACGAGGCGATCGGCATCGAGAGCGGCATCATGACGACGATCCACAGCTACACCGGCGACCAGCCGACGCTGGACCGCCGCCACAACGACCTCTACCGCGCGCGGTCGGCGGCGATGGCGATGATCCCGACCTCCACCGGGGCCGCCAAGGCCATCGGCGAAGTGCTTCCCAACCTCAAGGGCAAGCTCGACGGCTCGGCGATCCGCGTCCCCACGCCCAACGTCTCTGCCGTGGACCTGACCTTCCAGGCCAGCAAGGACGTCACCGTCGAGGACGTGAACGAGGTCGTTCGAGAAGCCGCTGCGGGTCGGATGGGAATGGTGCTTGCCTATGACCCCGAACCCAAGGTATCTGTGGATTTCAACCACACCACGGCGAGCTCCATCTTTGCACCGGAGCAGACCAAGGTCGTCGGGAAGCGCACCGTGCGCGTTCTTGCCTGGTATGACAATGAGTGGGGCTTTTCAGCCCGGATGGCCGACGTGGCCGCAGCCATGGGCCGCCTGCATCACTGATCGCGGGCACGGGTCCAGTCCCACCCCGAGGGGCGGCGGAGGGGAGACCGCCGCCCTTCTTTCATTCTAGGGCATGGTTTTTCGGAGCCTCGGGCTTGACGGGTCACGGTCCCTTAAGTCCAAGATTTTCAGGAAAAACGATCCGAAGAACGACGAAGGGCGCCGGTGATCGGCGCCCGTTCTGTTTCCGGCTCCCGGCCATGCCTCAGCTTGCGGGCGACAGCTTGTCGATCCAGGCCGCGAAGCCGTCCATGACGCTGCGCAGGAAGTCGCGCGTGCCGTCATTGGTGATGTTGCCGTCCTCGTCCAGCACCTCCGTAATGTTGCCCACATAGGCTTCGGGCTGGTGCATGGGCGGTGCGTTCAGGAACACCAGCGACTGACGCAGGTGGTGGTTGGCACCGAATCCCGCGATGCCGCCGGGCGAGCCGGTGACGATGGCGGTGGGCTTGCCGTCCCAGACGCTGGCGCCATAGGGGCGCGAGCCCACGTCCAGCGCGTTCTTCAGGCTGGCGGGCACCGAGCGGTTGTACTCGGGCGTCACGAAGAGCACCGCGTCGGCGCGGCTCAGGCACTTGCGGAACTGCGTCCACGCCTCGGGAGAGGTCCCCTCGTCGAGATCGGGGTTGTAGAGCGGCAGCGCGCCGGTGCCCACGAAGGTGAACTCCAGCCCGTCCGGGGCGAGCCCCACCAGCGCCTGCGCCAGTTTGCGGTTGTACGAACCCTCACGCAGAGAGCCGACGATGATGGCAATATGTTTCGACATCTGTTCCTCCGTTATCCTCTGACACAGAGGTAGGGCGCGGAACCCCACAGGGTTAGCCGGAAAATCCGCACCATGGCTGCGCGCAGATTGACGGAACACAAAGCGCCGCACCCCGAAGAGGGACACGGCGCGTTCCGGTCTTCCCGAAAGCCCGAAGCGGGCGCGAGGCGTCAGACCTTGCGCAGCGCAAGCACCGCGTTCAGCCCGCCGAAGGCGAAGGCGTTGGACAGCACCACGTCGACCTCGGCCTCGCGGGCCTCGTTCGGCACCACGTCGAGCGCGCATTCCGCGTCCGGCTCCTCGTAGCCGATCGTGGGCGCGATCACGCCGTCGCGCAGGGCCATGATGCAGGCCAGAAGCTCGACCGCGCCGGTGCCGCCGATGCAGTGCCCGTGCATGGCCTTGGTCGACGAGATCATCACCCGGTCTGCCTGCCCGCCAAGCGCATCGGCCACCGCCGCGCATTCGGTCTTGTCGTTGGCGGCCGTGCCGGTGCCGTGAGCGTTGATGTAGCCCACCTCGTCGCGCCCGATGCGGCCGTCGCGCAGCGCGCCGGTGATCGCCCGTGCGGCGCCCTGTTTCGAGGGCATCACGATGTCGGAGGCATCCGAGGTCATGGCGAAGCCCACCACCTCGGCGAGGATCTCGGCGCCGCGCGCCCGCGCGTGCTCGTATTCCTCGAAGACGTAGACGCCCGCGCCCTCGCCCTGCACCATGCCGTTGCGGTTGGCCGAGAACGGCCGGCAGGCATCCTTGGACATGACGCGCAGCCCTTCCCAGGCCTTCACCCCGCCGAAGCAGAGCATCGACTCGGAGCCGCCGGTCAGCATCACCGAGCAGGCACCCGACCGCACCATCTGGAAGGCGAGCCCCATCGCATGGTTCGACGAGGCACAGGCGGTGGCGACCGTGAAGGTTGGCCCGCGCAGGTTCATCTCCATGCTCACGTGCGAGGCCGCGGCGTTGTTCATCAGCTTCGGCACCACGAAGGGGTGAACGCGGTTCTTCCCCTCTTCGTAGACCGAGCGGTAGTTCTCGTCCTGGGTGTTGAGCCCGCCGCCGGAGGTGCCCAGCACCACGCCCGAGCAATCGGCGAGATCGCCGTGGAAGCTCAGCCCCGACTGCGCCACCGCCTCGCGCGCGGCAAGCAGCGCGAACTGGGTGAAGCGGTCGTAGAGCGCCATCTGCTGGCGGTTGAAGTGGCTCTCGGGCTCGTAGCCCTTGATCTGGCCGCCGATGCGGATGGCGAGGCGCTCGACGTCACGGAACTCGAGCTCGGCAATGCCGCAGCGGCCCTCGCGCATCGCCTCGAGGGTCGCGGGGACGTCCCGCCCCAGCGCGTTGATCGTGCCCGCGCCGGTTATGACGACCCGTTTCACGCCGTCTGCTCAGAGATCAGCTTCTCGATGCCGGCGACGATGGTGGCGACGGAGGAAATGTCGAAGTCGCTCTGCTCGGGCTCGTTGGCGTTGAAGGGCACCGAAATGTCGAACTCTTCCTCGATGGCGAAGATGCTTTCGACCAGGCCCAGGCTGTCGATCCCGAGGTCGTCCAGCGTGCTCTCCATCGTCACGTCGGACGGCTCCAGCACGGCCTGCTCGGCGATGATCGCAATCACTCGATCCTTGACGTTCATGGTGCGGCGCTCCCTTCTCGTCGCAGAGTTGCGGATGCTTTACTGGTCCCCGACGAGCTTGGAAACCGCTTTCTTGAGGTCCGCGACATCACGGAACAGGCGCGGCAGCCGGCGCAGGCCCTTGTAGGTCTCGACGTGGCTTTCCATCTTCATCGCCGGGTAGCCAAGCATCACCCGACCGGCCGGAATGTTCGACAGGACCGTGGTGCCGCCACCGGTGATGACGTTGTCGCCGATGAAGATGTTGTCGGAGACGCCGGTCTGCCCGGCCAGCACGACGTTGTTGCCGATCCTGGTCGAGCCCGCGATGCCGCAGCAGCCGCAGATCAGCGTGTTGTTGCCCACGACCACGTTGTGGCCGATCATCACGAGGTTGTCGATCTTGGTGCCGTTGCCGATGCGGGTGTCGCGCACCGAGCCGCGGTCGATGGTGGCATTGGCGCCGACCTCGCAGTCGTCGCCGATGGTGACCCCGCCCAGCGAGTGGATGCGGGCCCATTGCTGGTCGTTGTCGGTGCCCTCTTCGCCGAGGCTGGCGCGGGCCTTCTCGACCCCCGAGACCTCGGGCGTCACGTAGGAGAAGCCGTCGCCGCCGATCGCGGCACCGGGCTGCGCGATGAAGCGCGCGCCGATGGTGACGCGGGCGCCGATGCGGACGCCGGCGTGGATCACCGCGCCGTCGCCGATCACCGTGTTCCAGCCGATATAGGCCTGCGGCCCGATCACCGAGCCCGCGCCGATGCGCGCCTCGGGTCCGATCACCGCAAGCGCGCCGACGCTGACGTCAGCGCCCAACACCGCCGAGGGGTCGATCACCGCCGAGGGATGGATGCCGCGGCCATAGCCCTGCCCCGGATCCATCATCGCCGAGAGCCCGGAGAGCGCGTGGCGCGGACGTCCGGCGAGGA
>Ga0208328_1001094_pt1 | contig 10261 bp, 9 predicted proteins | sample DeeseametaMP2633_FD_184170 | JGI IMG/M metagenome (GOLD analysis project Ga0208328, IMG submission 184170) | Marine microbial communities from the Deep Atlantic Ocean - MP2633 (SPAdes) | ecosystem: Environmental > Aquatic > Marine > Unclassified | place: Northeast of Antigua and Barbuda, North... | reverse complement strand
CGCTGGCCTGGGTCGTGCTGGTGGCCACCATGCGCTACGTCTCCAACACCTACGAGTTCGGTGCCACCGAGATCCTGGTCGCCGGCGGGGTCGTCCTCGTCGTGATCCTGCTGCTCGGCTTCGTCGGCGCCGCCTCCGAGGAGGAGGAGCCCGAGCCCGAGGAGGCACCCGAGGGGTCCTTCCCGGTGCCCCCGATGCCCGCGGGCGGTGCGGTGCGCGGCGCCGCGGCCCCGCTCGAGTTCAAGACCAGCTCCAAGGTCGGCGCGAGTGCCGGCGACGCAGGGGAGGAGAGCTGACGTGGCTGAGGAGCCGAAGAGCTTCAAGGAGCAGTTCATCGACCCGGTCGCCGGGTTCGGTGTCACGTTCCGGACGATGTTCAAGAAGGTCGTCACCGAGCAGTACCCCTTCGAGAAGCAGCCCACCGCGCCGCGCTTCCACGGACGTCACCAGCTCAACCGCTGGCCCGACGGCCTGGAGAAGTGCGTCGGCTGCGAGCTGTGCGCGTGGGCCTGCCCGGCCGACGCGATCTACGTCGAGGGTGCCTCCAACGACGACAGCGAGGGCGGCGACGGGCGCTACAGCCCCGGCGAGCGCTACGGCCGCGTCTACCAGATCAACTACCTGCGCTGCATCCTGTGTGGGCTGTGCATCGAGGCGTGCCCGACCCGGGCGCTCACGATGACCAACGAGTACGAGCTGGCCGACGACAACCGTGCCGACCTGATCTACGAGAAGTCCGACCTGCTAGCGCCGCTGCTGCCCGGCATGGAGCAGCCGCCCCACGCGATGCGCCTCGGCGACGACGAGGGCGACTACTACCGCGGCCAGTACGCCGCGTCGCCGGCCTCCACGGGCACGGCCCCCGGGGGTGAGCAGGCGTGACCGCGACCTTCTGGATCCTCGCTCCGGTCATCACCCTGGCCGCGCTGTCGATCCTCTTCGTCCGCAAGGCCGTGCACGCGGCGCTGCTGCTCGCGGTGGTGATGATCGGGCTGGCGGTGGTCTACCTGACCCTGGAGGCGCCGTTCCTCTTCGCCGTGCAGATCATCGTCTACACCGGCGCGATCATGATGCTGTTCCTCTTCGTGCTGATGCTGGTCGGCGTCGACGCGGCCGACTCGGTCGTCGAGACCATCCGGGGCCAGCGGGTGATGGCGATCGTCGGTGGCCTGGCGCTCGGCACGATCCTGGTGATCGGCGCGGCCCAGGTCGCGCTCGGCACCGTCGTGGGCCTCGAGGAGGCCAACGCCGGCGGCAACATCCAGGGCCTGGCCGACCTGCTGTTCTCCCGCTACGTCCTGGCCTTCGAGGTCACCGCCGCGCTGCTGATCACCGCCGCGGTCGGTGCGATGGTGCTCGCCCACCGCGAGCGCCTCGAGCCCAAGGCGACGCAGGCCTCCACCGCCGCGCAGCGTCTGGTCGACTTCCGCGAGAGCGGCAAGCACCTCGGCCCGCTGCCCTCGCCCGGTGTCTACGCCCGCCACAACGCCGTCGACACCCCGGCGCTGCTGCCCGACGGCACGCCGGCGGAGACCTCGGTGGCGCGGGTGCTCGTCGCCCGTGGCACGGTGCGCTCGGCACCGTCCCTGGCCGACGACATCGAGGAGGTCCAGCGCTCCATGGACAGCATCGGCGGGGCACCCGACGGCGGCTCCTCGGGCGGTGCGGACACCTCGTCCGGGTCCGGTGCGAACACCGAGAACCCTGGTGAGCAGTCCGGTGACCAGCCCGGCGAGGAGGAGGGCCGATGAACGACATCACCCCCTACATCGTCCTCAGCTCGATCCTGTTCACGATCGGCTCGGTCGGCGTGCTCACCCGGCGCAACGCGATCGTGGTGTTCATGTGCGTGGAGCTGATGCTCAACGCCTGCAACCTCGCGCTGGTGGCCTTCGCCCGTCAGCACGGTGACCTCGAGGGCCAGGTGGCCGCCTTCTTCGTGATGGTGGTGGCCGCGGCCGAGGTCGTCGTGGGCCTCGCGATCATCATGACCATCTTCCGGACCCGTCGCTCGGCCTCGGTCGACGACGCGAGCCTCCTCAAGTACTGAAAGCTCCCGAGATGCTCCTCTTCACCGCTGACGGCCATGCCATCCCGGTCGTCGACCCCGTGGGCTCCGGCGACGCCGGTGGCGTGTTCGGGCTGCTCTGGCTCGTCATCGCGCTGCCGCTGCTCGGCGCCACGATCCTGCTGCTGGGTGGGCGCCGCACCGACGCGTGGGGCCACTGGCTCGGCACGGCGACCGCGGTCGGCTCGTTCGTGCTCAGCCTGCTCGTCTTCATCGGCATGCTCGGCCGCGAGGAGGGGGAGCGCGCGGTCGTCCAGCACCTGTGGGACTGGGTGGCCGTGGGCGACTACACCGTCGGGCTCGACCTGCTGGTCGACCCGCTGTCGGTGCTGTTCCTGCTGCTGATCACCGGCGTGGGCTCGCTGATCCACGTCTACTCCATCGGCTACATGGAGCACGACCCGCGCCGGCGCCGGTTCTTCGCCTACCTCAACCTCTTCGTCGCCGCCATGCTGATGCTGGTGCTCAGCGAGAACTACCTCGGGCTGTTCCTCGGCTGGGAGGGCGTCGGCCTGGCGTCGTACCTGCTCATCGGCTTCTGGCAGCACAAGCCCTCCGCGGCGGCCGCGGCCAAGAAGGCCTTCGTCATCAACCGTGTCGGTGACATCGGCATGAGCCTGGCGCTGGCGATGTTCTTCGTGACCTTCGGGTCGGCGAGCTTCACCGTCATCTCGGCCAACGCCTCCGGTGCCAGCGAGGGCGCGCTCACCGCGATCGGCTTCCTGCTCCTGCTCGGCGCGTGCGGCAAGTCCGCCCAGGTGCCGCTGCAGGCCTGGCTGCTCGACGCGATGGAGGGCCCGACCCCGGTCTCCGCGCTCATCCACGCCGCGACCATGGTCACCGCGGGCGTCTACCTCGTGGTCCGCTCCAACTTCGTCTTCGAGCTGGCGCCCGCCGCGCAGACCGCGGTCGTCGTGGTCGCCACGGTCACGCTGCTGTGGGGTGCGGTCATCGGCTGCGCCAAGGACGACATCAAGAAGGCGCTGGCCGGCTCGACGATGTCGCAGATCGGCTACATGATGCTGGCCGCCGGCCTCGGCGTGTACGGCTACGCGTTCGCGATCTTCCACCTGATCACCCACGGCTTCTTCAAGGCCAACATGTTCCTGGGCGCCGGCTCGGTCATGCACGGCATGAACGACGACGTCGACATGCGCCGCTACGGCGCGCTGCGCAAGGCCATGCCGGTCACCTTCGCGACCTTCGCGATGGGCTACCTCGCGATCATCGGCTTCCCGGGCTTCTCCGGCTTCTGGTCCAAGGACAAGATCATCGAGACCGCGCTGGTCGAGAACCCGATCGCCGGTGTGTGCGCCCTGCTCGGCGCCGGCGTCACCGGCTTCTACATGACCCGGCTGATGCTGATGACCTTCTTCGGCGAGAAGCGCTGGAAGGACGACGTGCACCCGCACGAGTCGCCCTCGCTGATGACCGGCCCGCTGGTCGCGCTCGCCGCCCTCTCGGTCCTCGGTGGCGTGCTCTACCTCGGCCACTGGATCACCGACTGGCTCTCCCCGGTGGTGGGCGAGATCCCCGAGCACGAGCTGCCGGTCCCGGCCATCGTGTTCAGCATCGTCACCGTCGCGGTCGTCGCGGTCGGTGTCGCCGCCGCGTGGTTCCTGGTCGGCAAGCGCGAGATCCCGACCACCCCGCCCAGCGACGTGTCCTTCGTGACCAAGGCCGCGCGCGCCGACATCTACGGCGACGCGATCAACGAGGGGCTCGTCGTCGAGCCGGGCCGCCGCCTGACCGGCGCCCTGCTCACCTTCGACCGCACCGTCGTCGACGGCACCTTCACCACCGGCGCCTCGGTCACCGGCGGCATCGGTCAGGGTCTGCGCCGGGTGCAGACCGGCTACGTCCGCTCCTATGCCCTCTCGGTCCTCGGTGGCGTCCTCCTCGTCCTCGTCGCACTCGCGGTGGTGAACCTCTGATGCAAGACTTCCCCTGGCTCACCCTCCTCGTGGTGCTGCCGCTGGTCGGCGCGGCCGTCGTGCCTTTCGTGCAGGGAGCCCAGGCCAAGCAGCTCGGCCTGGTCTTCTCGGTCGCGACGCTGGGCCTCGCGGTCGCGGTCGCGGCGCAGTACGACGTCGACGGCGGCATGCAGCTGACCGAGACCTACGACTGGATCCCGGCCTTCGGCGTCCACTTCGCGCTCGGCGTCGACGGCCTCGGCCTGCTCCTGGTGCTGCTCACCGCGCTGCTGGTGCCGCTCGTGCTGCTGGCCGGCTGGCACGACCAGACCGAGGCGATCGACGGCAACGAGCAGGGCTCGGCCCGCGCGTTCGTCGCCTGGACCCTCGCGCTGGAGGCGCTCTCGCTGGCGGTCTTCCTCGCGACCGACGTCTTCCTCTTCTACATCGTCTTCGAGGCGACGCTGATCCCGGCGTACTTCCTCATCGGCGGCTTCGGTCGGGTCGGCCGCTCGGCCGCCGCGGTGAAGTTCCTGCTCTTCCAGCTGGGCGGCGGCCTGGTGCTGCTGATCGGCGTCATCGGCCTCTACGTCGTCTCCGCGCAGCAGGGCACGCCGTCCTACATGCTCGACGACCTGATGGCGCTCGACATCGACACCGAGGCCGGGCGCTGGCTGTTCCTCACCTTCTTCGTCGCCTTCGCCATCAAGGCGCCGCTCTTCCCGGTGCACACCTGGCTGGCCGACACCACGGGCAAGGCCACGCCCGGCACCGCGGTGCTGCTGGTCTGCGTGCTCGACAAGATCGGCACGTTCGGCATGCTGCGCTTCTGCCTCGGGATCTTCCCGGAGGCCTCGCAGTGGGCGACCCCGGCGGTCGTGACGCTGGCGCTGATCTCGATCGTCTACGGCGCCTTCGTGGCGATCGGCCAGGACGACGTGATGCGCCTGATCGGTCTGACCTCGCTGAGCCACTTCGGCTTCATCGTGCTGGGCATCTTCGTCTTCAGCACCCAGGGCGGCACCGGCTCGATCCTCTACATGGTCAACCACGGTCTCGGCACGGCGATGCTCTTCCTGGTGGCGGGCTTCCTGGTCCAGCGCCGCGGCACGGCCTCGATCCGCGAGATGGGCGGCCTGGAGAAGGTCACGCCGATCCTCGCGGGCCTGCTGCTGGTCGCCGGCCTGGCGACCCTGGGCCTGCCGGGCCTCTCGCCGTTCGTCAGCGAGTTCCTGGTGATCATCTCGGCCTTCCAGTACGCCTGGTACGTCGGCGCGATCGCCGTGACCGGCATCGTGCTGGCCGCCATCTACGTGCTGTGGATGTACCAGCGCACGATGACCGGCCCGACCCCCGACCACGTCCCGGCCGACACCCGCGACGCGGGCGTGCGCGAGATCGTCGCGGTCGCGCCGCTGGTCGTGGCCCTGGTCTTCCTCGGCTTCTACCCGAAGCCGATGATGGAGGCCTCCGACCCCTACATCGGTGACCTGCTCAGCCACGTCGGCGTCACCGACGACCCGCCGGAGGTGACCGCGCCCGCCGCGGACCACGGTGACGACCACGCCGAGGAGGGCGAGCACTGATGGAGTTCGACCAGCCCGTTCTCGCCTACGCGGAGATCTGGCCCCTGATCGTGGTGCTGGGCGTCGCCTGCCTGGGCATCCTCGTCGAGGCGCTGCTGCCCCGTGAGCGTCGCCTCGTCGTGCAGGCCTGGGTGGCCGCCGCCGGCCTCGCGGCGGCGCTCGTGGGCACGATCTACGTCGGCACCAACCTCGACGAGGTCGGCGGCGGCGCCGCCCGCGGCGTCATCGGCGGCGCCGGCTCGATCGCCGTCGACGGCCCGACGCTCTTCCTCTGGGGCCTGGTCCTGGTCTTCTCGCTGTGCGGCGTCGCGCTCTTCGCCGAGCGCCGTCTGGAGTCGGGCGTGACCGCGTTCGCCGGCCAGGCGGCCGCGCTGCCGGGCACCGACGCCGAGCGTCGCGCGCAGAGCCTCGACCACACCGAGGTCTACCCGCTGATGATGTTCGCCGTCGGCGGCATGATGCTGTTCCCGGCCAGCAACGACCTGCTGACGATGTTCGTCGCGCTCGAGGTGCTCTCGCTGCCGCTCTACCTGCTGTGCGGCCTGGCGCGTCGTCGTCGCCTGCTCAGCCAGGAGGCCGCGCTCAAGTACTTCCTGCTCGGCGCCTTCTCCTCCGGCTTCTTCCTCTACGGCATGGCCCTGGTCTACGGGTACGCCGGCTCCATGGACCTCGCCACCATCGACGAGGCCGTGCGCAACTCCACCGGCAACACCGCGCTGCTGGTGATCGGCCTGGGCATGCTGGCCGTCGGCCTGCTGTTCAAGGTCGGCGCCGTGCCGTTCCAGTCCTGGACCCCCGACGTCTACCAGGGCGCCCCGACCGCGGTGACCGCCTTCATGTCGGCCTGCACCAAGATCGCCGCCTTCGGCGCGATGCTGCGGCTGTTCTACGTCGCCTTCGGCTCCGACCGCTGGACCTGGGCGCCGGTGCTGTGGGTCATCGCGATCCTCACGATGCTCGTGGGCGTCGTGCTCGCGGTCGTGCAGTCCGACGTCAAGCGGATGCTGGCCTACTCCTCGATCGCCCACACCGGCTTCCTGCTGACCGGCGTGCTCGGCGTGCAGTCGGTCGGCGAGCTGGCCGAGGGCCAGGTGACCTCGCTGCAGGCGGTGCTGTTCTACCTCGCGACGTACTCCTTCGCGACCGTCGGCGCCTTCGCCGTGGTCACGCTCGTGCGTGACTCCTCGGGTGAGGCCACCGGGATGGACCGCTGGGCCGGCCTCGGCCGACGCTCGCCGCTGCTCGCGGGCGTCTTCGCGTTCTTCCTGCTCTCGATGGCCGGCATTCCGCTGACGGCAGGCTTCGTCGGCAAGTGGGCGGTCTTCACCGTCGCGATGTCGGCCGGGGCCTGGCCGGTGGTCGCGGTGGCGATCGCCTCCTCGGTGATCGCGGTGTACTTCTACGTCCGCCACATCAAGGTGATGTTCTTCGACGAGCCCGGCACCGGGCCGCAGGGTGAGGTCGCGAGCGTCACGACGCCCTCGATCCTCACCTCGGGCATCATCGCCGTGGGCGTGCTCGGCACCGTCGTGCTCGGCATCGTGCCGGGTCCGCTGCTCGACCTCGCGGCGGACGCAGGTACGTTCATCCGGTGACCACGACGCCGCCACCCGCGACGCTGGCCCTGCCCGTCACCGACGAGGCGCTGGCCGGCCGGCTGCGTGACCGGATGGCGCAGGTCGAGGAGCTGCTCGCCGGGCACGTGCAGGGGCGCACCGCCTACGTCTCCGAGGCGGCCGCCCACCTGCTCGAGGCCGGCGGCAAGCGGTTCCGGCCGTTGCTGGTGCTGCTGGCCGCCGAGGCGGGCGACCAGCCGGGCTGCGAGGACGTGCTCACGGCGGCGTGCGTCGTGGAGATCACCCACCTCGGCTCGCTCTACCACGACGACGTCATGGACGAGGCCGCGCTGCGCCGCGGCGCCGACTCGGCCAACGCGCGCTGGGACAACCTCGTCGCGATCCTCACCGGCGACTTCCTCTTCGCCCGCTCCTCCGAGCTGACCTCGCGGCTCGGCGCCGACGCGGTCCGCATCCAGGCCGAGACCTTCACCCGGCTCGTCGAGGGCCAGATCATGGAGACCGTCCCGCCCGGCGAGGGCGAGGACCCGCTCCAGCACTACCTCGACGTCGTCGCCGGCAAGACCGGCTCACTGATCGCCACGTCGGCGCGCTACGGCGCCCGCTTCGGCGGGGCCTCCAGCGAGGTCGAGGAGGCGCTGGCGGCGTACGGCGAGATCGTCGGTGCGGCCTTCCAGCTCTCCGACGACATCCTCGACGTGGCCTCGGAGTCCGAGGAGTCCGGCAAGACCCCGGGCACCGACCTGCGCGAGGGCGTGCCCACGCTGCCGACGCTGATGGCCCAGGCGGCCTGCCGCGCCTCCGACGACCCGGCCGACCAGCGCCTGCTCGCGCTGCTCGACGGCCCGCTCGTCGACGACGACCGGCATGCCGAGGCGCTCGACCTGCTGCGCAAGCACCCCGCGATGGACCAGGCCCACGCCTACGTCGTCGCCCGCGCCGACGAGGCCAAGCAGCTGCTCACGGTGCTCCCCGAGGGCTCGGTCCGCGCCGCGCTCGAGGCCTTCGCCGACCTGGTCGCCACCCGCACCGCCTGACCCGGCAACAGATCGGGCCGGCTCGGTCAGGCTGCGGTGGTCGCCGGGACGGTGAGCCGCAGCTGTCGGCGGCGGTGGGTCAGCGCCTCGGCGGTGAACAGCACGAGGGCGACCCAGACCAGGGTGAAGCCGACCCAGCGCGCGGCCGGCATCGCCTCGCCGAACCACAGCACGCCGAGCAGGAACTGCAGGATCGGGGCGAGGTACTGCAGCAGCCCGATCGTGGTCAGCGGGATTCGGGTGGCGGCCGCGCCGAAGCAGATCAGCGGCACGGCGGTGACCACGCCCGCGGTGAGGAAGAGCAGCGCGTGGACGGTGCCGTGGCGACCGAAGTCGGCGCCGCCGGTGCTGCCCAGCCAGACGAGGTAGCCCAGCGCGAGCGGGCTCAGCACGAGCGTCTCGATGGTCAGGCTCTCCACCGCTCCGGCGTTCGCCTGCTTCTTGGCCAGGCCGTACGTCGCGAACGAGAACGCCAGCAGCAGCGCGATCCACGGCGGCCGGCCGTAGGCGATCGTCAGCACCGTCACCGCGACGCCCGCGAGCCCGACCGCCGCCCACTGGAGACGCCGCAGGCGCTCGCCGAGGACGACGACGCCCGCGAGGACGGTGACGAGCGGGTTGACGAAGTAGCCGAGCGCGGTCTCCACGACCCGGTCGTGGGTGACGCCGTAGATGTAGCCGCCCCAGTTGAGGCTGATCGCGACCGCGGCGACGACGAGGTAGCGCCGGGTCCGGCGGTCGGCCAGCAGGCGCACGAGGGCGCGCCTGCGACCCAGTGCCAGGGCGAGCGCACCGATGGTCGCCGTCGACCAGACGACCCGGTGGCCGAGGATCTCCAGGGACCCGGCGGGCTCGAGCAGCGGGAAGTAGAGGGGGAACAGACCCCACATCAGGTAGGCCGCCGCGCCGAGCAGAACTCCCGCGCGTGCACCCTTCACGGACGGAGCATAGGTGCGGGTGTTTGCCGTCGGGATCGCCGGGGCACTCACCAGGCAACGACAACCAGGGAGAGACCATGCGCCACCTGCACCGCCTGCTCGCCGTCCTCGTCGGACTGCTCCTCGTCGCCGGGACGGCGACCGCCGTCAGCACCGGCGCCACCGCCGCGGAGACCGCGGCGAAGAAGGAGAAGCGCGAGATCACGATCAACGGCAAGAAGCCGGAGGAGAACACGTTCGTGATCAAGGGCAAGATCAGCCCGGGCAAGGGCAAGATCAAGGCGATCGTGCAGACCAAGGTGTGCGGCAAGGACACCAACTGCAAGAAGAAGTGGTCGACCTACAAGCGCATCACCACCAACACCAAGGGGCGCTACCGCCAGCAGGTCAAGGCGCCGACCAACGGCAAGCGGCGTGCCTACTACCGCGTCAAGACCAAGCCCAACAAGCGCTACCACGGCGCGAAGTCGGCCGCGATCTTCATCCGGGTCTACTACTTGTGACCCGCTGACCGCTCAGACGACCGTCCAGGTGTCGCCGCCGCCGACCAGCGCCGCGAGCCGGTCGCGGTCGGCCGCGCCGGTCTCGGTGGTCTCGCCGGAGGTGACCGCGGCCCGGGCCGTGGCGACCTGGGCACGCGCCTGGTCGTCGTACGTCGGGCGCTCGACCTGGCGGAAGATGCCGATCGGCGACTGGTTGAGGTAGCCCGAATCGGTGAGCCGGCTGATCGCGAAGGCGGTCGAGGGGTCGGGGTGGTGCGCGTCGTGGACGAGGACGTCCTCGAGGCTCACGCCGCCCTCACCGTCGCCCTGGTCGATCCGCGCGACCTCGACCGAGCCGCCGCTGCGGACCAGGCCCTTGGCGCCGCCGGAGAAGGTGATCGGCTCGCCGTGGACCAGCGGGATGATCGCGTCCTCCTTGGTGTCGCGGTCCTTGATCGCGTCGAACGCGCCGTCGTTGAAGATCGGGCAGTTCTGGTAGATCTCGACCAGCGACGTGCCGCGGTGCGCGGCGGCCGCGGCGAGCACCGAGGTGAGGTGCTTGCGGTCGGAGTCGATGGTGCGGGCCACGAAGCTGGCCTCGGCGCCCAGCGCCAGCGACACCGGGTTGAAGGGGTGGTCGACCGAGCCCACCGGGGTCGA
>Ga0208328_1001093_pt1 | contig 10264 bp, 7 predicted proteins | sample DeeseametaMP2633_FD_184170 | JGI IMG/M metagenome (GOLD analysis project Ga0208328, IMG submission 184170) | Marine microbial communities from the Deep Atlantic Ocean - MP2633 (SPAdes) | ecosystem: Environmental > Aquatic > Marine > Unclassified | place: Northeast of Antigua and Barbuda, North... | reverse complement strand
CGATGGTGCGCATGACCTTGACCGCGCTTTCCCCGGAAAAGCGCGCATCCTGCGGCTTGCCCTCGGCCAACGCGCCGTAGATTGCGGCGTTCATGCCCCGGAACGACAGGCCGTAGGGATTGCGGGTGTTCAGCGACCGGAACTGGGTCCAGGCGTTCGACAGCCCCTCGCGCCGGTGCTGGCGCGACAGCTCCATCTGTTTCTTCAACGGGTTGGCGACCAGGTCGGCGGCGTTTTCACGTTCCACCACCAGCACGTCCTGCGCAAAGTCCAGCCGCGCGCGGGCAGAGGAGCCGCGCAGGGTGACGGAACGGTCGTCGACGGTTTCCACCATCGCGAGCGTAAAGGTGATCTCGACATGGCCGGCACGGGCCAGAATGCGAAATCCCTGCGGGCGCGGGTCTTCGCCCGGCAACATCACGGGATGCGTGGCATGGGCGTGCAGGATCTCTATGTCGCCGAACAGATCCTGCGCAAAGGCCACCAGGTGCGGCCCCAGTTCCAGCAGCAGGTTTTTCGGCTGCCGCAGCAGCCACAGGTTGAACGGCCCCGACCGCAGCGGCGCCAGCGGCAGCGCCCAGGTGATCTCTGCCGAGGAGACGCGGCCATAGTCTCCGCCGGTCATCGCCTCTTTCATGCGGAGGTAAGAGGGCAGGCCAAGGAAGTTGTGACCGGGGTGGAATTTGCGGTTCGCTTCGAGCGCGGTTTTTTGGATCGAGTCGGTCTCGTCGCCGGATTCAGCCACAGGTTTTTCCACAAGCACGTGTAACCCGCCCGTGAGGCACTGAGTCGCGATATCCTTATGTATATTTGGCGGCGTCAAGATATGGACGGCGTCGCAGGCCTTCGAATCGATCAGCTCGGCGACAGTTGTGAACACCCGCGCGCCCAGTGGATCGGCCAGGGCGCGGGCGGCGCTTTCGCGCATGTCGCAGACCGCCGTGACCTCGACACCCGGGGTCGCGCGCAGGGCGTCGGCGTGCCAGTCTGCGATGTAACCGGCCCCGATCAGGCCGACGCGGATGGGGGTGGACATGGGCTAAATCCTCATTTGTATTCAATAATCCGCATATCGGCACCAGAGAGCCGCCGCGCGTGAAACCGGGCCATGCCGATCAGGTTCGGAAATTTCGACAGCGTCAGCAGCAGGGCCAGCCGGTGCGCCTGCGCAGAGGGCAGCCCGTCGGCGCGCAGCCCCCGGATCGACCGGAAGTGGCTGTAGCCAAAAAGCAACAAGACAAGCGCGCTGATCCAGGACGTGGTGAAAAAACCGGCCAGGAACAGCAGCGGCAGGATTAGCGCAAAGGTCAGGACGCGGCGCCGTTCTGTCCGGAAGTACTCCGGGTGCAGGTGACCCACCTGTGCAAAACCGTGGCCGGTGCGGATGGCGCGGCGCCACCATTGGCCAAAGGTCGACATGGCCGCATCGTGGCGCGTCATCTCCAGCGGCAGGCGTTCCAGCTGCCAGCCGGCCTTGCGCAACCGGGTGCAGAACTCGTCATCCTCGGCGGCGATCACGGAGGCGTTCATGCCGCCCACGGCCGCCCAGGCCTCTGCCCGCACCATCATGTCGCCGCCGCAGGCCTGGATCGGTCCGGCGGGACGGTGCCATTCCCAGTCGCAGATCGCGTTGTAGACCGAGGCATCGGGATGGATTTCGGACCGCCAGCCGGTGACGAGGCCCAATTGCGGGTGCGCCTCCAGATGGGCGCGGGCGGCGTCGAGGAAACCGGGGTGCAGGGCGCAATCGCCGTCGATGAACATGACGATGCGCGGTGCTTTCAGGGCGTCGAACCCGGCGTTGCGGGCGCGGGCGGCGGTAAAGGGTGTGGACATGTCCAGTTCGACGACCTTGGCACCGGCGGCGCGTGCCTCGGCCAGGCTGTCGTCGGTGGAGCCTGAATCGACATAGACGATCTCGCGCGCCTGCCCTTGGACAGAGGCCAGCGCTGCGACCAGCCGCATGCCCTCGTTGCGGCCGATCAGGACGACATCGACCGGGGTCATGGGCGTTTCCCCGACGGTTTGCGCCCTGCGGCGTAGTCGCGGAACAGCGCCGACAGCCAGCCCGCCTCGCGGGTGATGTTGAATTCGGTCTCGACCTTGGCCCGGCCCTCCGCGCCCATGCGCAGGCGCCGCGCGGGGTCGTCGGCCAGGGCCTTGATCGCGTCCCGCAGGCCGGATGCGTCGCCCGGCGCCACCAGCAGGCCCGAGGTGCCCTGGGCCACCAGTTCCGGCACCCCGGCGATCCGGGTGGTGATGACCGGAACATAAGAGGCCATCGCCTCCATCAGGACCACGGGCACGCCTTCGGCGAAACTGGGCAGGACAAAAAGATCCGCCGTCGCCAGGGTCTCTGCGACCTCGGATTGCGATTGGTAGCCGGTAAAGGTGATGGGCAACCCCTGCGCCTGCGACTCCAGCGCGGCGCGGTCGGGGCCGTCCCCGATGATCGTCAGGCGCAGGTTGGGTGTGTCGGGGGCAAGCCCGCGCAGCGCCTCGATCAGGATCGGCACGCCCTTGACCCCGGCCAGCCGCCCGACGAAGAGCAGATGCGTATCCTCGCCCCTGTGCGGGGCGGGGGTGTAGCGGTCGGGGTCGACACCGCAATGCACGATGTGAAAGCGGTCCCAATGGGCCTGATCGGCAAAGCACATCAGTTGCGACCGGCAGTATTCCGAGATGCAGGCGACGAATGTGGCGCGGGCCGCCTTTTCGTCGATACGCCAATGGTGCGGCTCAAAGAAGATGTCCGGCCCGTGGATGGTGAAACTGTAGGGGATGCCGGACAGGTCCGACGCCAGCATGGCCACCGTGCAAGAGGCCTTGGCGATATGGTTGTGCAGGTGATCGACGCCCTGTTTGGCCAGATGCGCGGCCAGCACCCCGGCCTCGAGGAAATAGATCAGGTTGTAGAACCGGCCCTTTACCCCTCTGGGCGCCGTCTGCCAGGCCAGTTTCAGCGCGCGCAGATACCGGCCCGGCTGCCGCATCCAGCGCAGGTGTGCCCGCAACAGGGTCAGCGGGTTCTTCGCCGCCACCAGTACCTTGTAGGTGCGGGCGTGTTCCTCTCGTTGTTCGGGACCGACGAGGTGTTCGGCCCCCGTGGTGCGGATCGAGCAGGTTGTCACCTCATGCCCAAGGGTGCGCAGGGCGGCGACCTCACGCTGGATGAAGGTGTCCGAGGCGCGGGGGTATTCGCCGGTCAGGTAGGCCAGTTTCGGCAGTCTCATGCGCGCTCCTCCGCCGCGCGGGCCATCAAACCCTCGAAGGTGTCGGTGTCTTCGCCCGGAAAGGCGCTGCGCATCCGCGTGTTGGGAAAGCGGAGCGGCATGAGACGCGCCCGCAGGATGTTTTCGCGAAAGAGGCCGGGCAGGTTGCCTGAGATGGGTTTCAACAGGCGGGCCAAGGCCAGCCAGGCACCATAGGGAACGGTCACGTTCAGGCGTGGCCAGCCAAAGCAGCGGCGGTGCGCGCGCAGGAACCGCGCCCGGGTGGGCCGGTCGTCGTCAAAGACGTTCACGATGCCCGGGCCGGTGGTGGGCGTGCGCGCGGCCTCAATGGCGATTTGCGCGCACAGGTCTACGTGCGCCAGCGGCAGTTCGCCTTTCGACCCTATGGTGACAAAGAGCTTGGACGCCCAAAACCCCTGCAACGCATGCCATGTGCGCCCCGGTCCCCAAAGCGCGCCGGGGCGCAGAATCCAGCCGTCCTGAAGGTCGTCTAGGAACAGCGCCTCTTGCAGGCGCTTGGACCCGGCGTAGGCGTCGCGGGCCTGTTCCGGCGTGTCGGGCAGGGGGATCAGCGGGCTGGATTCGTCCAGCGCATCGCCGGGCGACAGGCTGTCGGTATCATAGACGGCAAGGGATGAGATCAGCACCAGCCGTGCGCCGCTGCCGCGCCATGCCTCGCGCAGGGTGCGGGTGGCGCTCAGCGTGTCGCGGGCGACCGAGGCGGGATCGTCGCCCAGATGGGCCGCCGCGTGGATGATCGCGCAGTCCGCCGACAAGGCGGCGCGCAAGCGGTCTGCGGCGTCGGGGGCGGTCAGGTCCAGTTGCAGCGGCGTGATGCCCACGTCCCCGGCCCAGTCCGCCGGAAGGCTGTTGCGATAGAGCGCAAGGACCGGCAGGCCCCGGCGCCGGGCCTCGGCCACGCAGGCGCGGCCCAGAAAGCCGCCCGCCCCGGTGATGGCAATCGTCATCTGGCCCAAGGCATCGGCTCCATCGCTGTGCAGGTGGTTGTCATGGACTGGGCACCGCTCGTCTCTCCGGCGTTCTGGATCGCCAGCGTGACCTCTGTCAGGTGCAGGGCAAAATCGTTCGACATGCGGCAGGGGCGCCCCTCGCGCAGGGCCTCCAGCACCTCTGCCGGTCCCAGCATAAAGTTCATCGCCGCCGCCCCCCAGCGTTTGACCTTGGGATGCGTCGGTTGCGGCAGGCGCAGGGTGCGGGGAAAGGGATGTTCCATCAGCCGCCGCCGCAGCGTCAGACGGCGGGCGAATTTCACCTTGGCCGCGTTGTCCCAGGCGGCGTCGCAGGACAGCACGCCCTTGTCGCCGACGATGCGGATGCCGTGATCGTGCGGCGCGGTGATCGAACAGGTCAACCGCGTCACCGGCCCGTTGTCAAAGAACAGCACCGCCACCGACAGGTCCGGCGCATAGGGGCCCTGGCCCTCCTTGTCAGGGATCGTCTCGGCAGAGGCAGCCACTACGGTGCGCACTGGCCCGAACCAGGAGATCAGCCAGGTCAGGTAATAGCCCGCGTGTTCCAGCGTGCAGCCAACCCGGAATTCATCCTCGTAGGGCCAGGGGGCGCCGGAGTCCGACAGCCACTTGCGATAGGCGGCCTGCGGGACAAAGCCGTCGTCAAGCTCGGCATAGATCGCGCGGGGCGTGCCTGCGATATTGTCACGCAGGGCGTGGCCCAGGGTCTGCGCCGCTTCGCTCAGCGCGGAACAGGGGGCCGAGGCCAGCACCAGCCCCCCGGACTCGGCCAGCGCGTGCAGCTCGCTCGCCTGGTCCAGCGTCATGGCCAGAGGTTTCTCGGAATAGACGTGGCGGCCCGCCTGCAGGCAGGCGCGAGAGGTTTCGAAATGGGCGGCAGGGTTGGTGAGGTTCAGAACCAGCGCGCCGGGCGCCCGCTCCAGAAGGTCCGACAGGCTGTCACAGGCGGTCAGGTCCCAGAACGCGCAGAAGGCGCGCAGCCGGTCGGCGTCATGGTCCCAGACCCCGGCAACGGTGATCCCCGGCATGACGGCCAGAGACCGCATGTAGAGATCCGCGACAAAGCCACAGCCCAGCAGCACAACCTGCCCGGCCTGCGCGCCCTGACCGGCGCCCGACTCTGCCCTGCTCGACTTCAACTGTGCCACCCTTGGCCCGCCTGCGTTTGTGCGAGGATAAAACACCTAAACATGGCCACATTTCGACGTGCAGAGGGAAATTGCGGCAGTGCGGCACCAGTGACGTCGAAAAAAGCGAATGTATTGTGGAAAGGTCACTGCGGATGTCCGGAGAAAAGGCTATTGCTGCGGACGGGGGAACAGGGTGCCGTAATGGAATTCCGATTTGGCGATGACACGGTTGTCGTGAACGTGCCGACATGGGCCGTGCTGGAGGCACGGGTGCGCGAACGGTTCGCCCGCCGCGCCGGTTTTGCGCTGGCCACGATCAACCTCGATCACATCGTCAAGCTGCGCGGCTCGGACAGTTTCCGCACCGTCTATGCGGCGCAGGATTTCGTCGTGGCCGATGGCTATCCGATTGTCTGGCTGTCGCAGCTGGCGGGGCGGCCCGTGTCGCTGATCCCGGGGTCAGAGGCGATCCTGCCGCTGGCGCAGATCGCGGCGGCGCAAGGCGTGACCGTGGCGCTGTTCGGCTCGTCAGAACCTGTCCTGGCGGCGGCGGCGGAATACCTCGAACGCGAGGTGCGCGACCTTCAGGTGGTCTGCCAGATCGCGCCGCCAATGGGGTTCGATCCCGCCGGACCGCAGGCCGAGGACATGCTCCGGCAGATCGCCGGGACCGGTGCGCGGCTGTGCTTTGTCGCGCTGGGCGCGCCCAAGCAGGAAACCTTTGCCGCGACCGGGCGGCGGGTGGCGCCCGAGGTCGGCTTTGCCTCGATCGGGGCAGGGCTGGATTTCTTTGCCGGCACCCAGCAGCGGGCCCCGGCCTGGGTGCGCCGGATCGCGATGGAATGGCTGTGGCGCATGTTGCTGAACCCGGGGCGGCTGGCCGGACGCTATGCGAAATGCGCCTTGGCGCTGCCGGGGCTGGCGGTGCGGGCGATGCTGCTGCGGTTTCGCGACCGCAAGGCCTGAGCGGGGCATTCACCCAATGGCGTCATAGCCTGCGGGGCCGGGGGCGCCGCATCATCAGCGCGTCTTTCAGTTTCGCCTTCAGCCCGCGCGGCGGCAGCAGTTCCATGTCCCGCTCAAAGATGGTGCCGTTGAGGGACTGATCCCGCATAAGCGCCAGTTTCACCCCCCATTGCGCCGCGGTTTCGGGCGGCAGCCCATCCGGAATGCCCATGTCGGTGGCCAGGGCGCCGGGCAGCCAGTCGGTGATGACAATGTCCGGGAAGCGGTCAAAGAGATCCGCGATCAGGGCACGCGTCAGCACCCTTTGGGCCCCCTTGGACACGGAATAGGCGGCGGAGGCGGGCAGGGGCGCGATGTCGGCATAGCTGGAGACGTTCAGGATGCGCCCCGCGCCGCGCGGCCCCATGTCCTGCAGTGCGGCCCATGAACAGGCGTAGACCCCGCCCAGGTTGATCGCCATGCTCTGCCAGAACAGCTCTGGCGTTTCGTCGAAGACGTCCCGTTTCGGGTAGACGGCGGCGTTGTTGACCAGCAGGGCCAGCGCCCCGTGGCGGGCGATACCCTCGGCAAAGCCGCGCTCGACCGCCGCGAAATCCGACACGTCCATCGGCATCGGTTGGAACCGGCCCGCGCAGAGGGCGCCGGTTTCCTCCAGCGCCTCGGCCCGGCGACCGGTGCCGACCACGGTGAACCCGGCGTCGCACAACTGGCGGGCAAGCGCGCGGCCCAGGCCGGACCCGGCGCCGGTGACAATCGCAATCCCGTCTTCCGGCGTGATCCGGGTCATCTCTGATCCTCCAGGATGTGGCTGGCCACGCGCAGCGCGTTGGCGGCGATGGTCAGGCTGGGGTTCACCCCCATCGAGGTGGGCATGAAACTGGCATCCGCAACCCAGAGGTTTTCCAGATCATGCGCCCGGCCATCGGCGCGGGTGACGGAATGCGCTGGGTCATGTCCGAACTTCAATGTGCCGCAGGGATGACCCCAGTTCAGTTCCGGCGTCATCGACAGGAACAGGTGCCGATGTCCGCGCAACCCCTTGCGCAGCGCCTTGCGAAAGGCGCGCCGCCGCGCGCGCAACTCGTCTGACAGCGTGTAGGTCACGGCCAGTTTTTCGGGCGTCGCCGGATCGTAGAGCACACGGTTATGGGCGTAAGGGAAATCCTCCATCAGCCCGACGAACAGATGGGCATGACCCAGCAGGGTTTTTGCGACGGCGGCCAGGGGACGCGACAGGGTGCGCAGGCGTGGCTGGCCGCGCAGGTCGAACATGCGGTTGAGGAAATGCACCATCTCGCCATAAGAGGCGCGAATGCCCATCGCCTGCACCGCGCCCAGCCTCATATCCTCGCGGTGATAGAAATCACGGAACGAAATTGCCTTGGTCGCGCCACTGTCCGGCACACCGCGTTTCGGCCAGAGCGCAAAGCGTTCGTCGACATGCAGCATCAGGTTACAGCCGACGAGGCCGGAGGAATTGGCAAGGCCTTTCGGTGCGGCCTCGGAGGTGGAGGCCAGCAGCAAGCGGGGCGAATGCAGGGCGCCGGCGGCAAGGATATAGCGTTTGCCGCGCAACTGCCGGGTTTCACCATCGGCGCGGACCTCGGCGCCGGTGATCCTTGTGCCATCACTCAACAGGCGCGTGACCGCCAACCCGGACGCAAGCTGTGCATTGCCCGTGGCCAGCGCCGGTTCCACACCGGCGGACCGGCCGTCCATCTTGCAGACCTTGGGGCATTTCCGGCCTAGGCAATTCTCACAGCCCTCTATGTTGGCGATGCCGGTATGGGTGCGATAGGGGTGCAGGCCCGCGGCGCGCAGGCTGTCGGTCAGGGCGGCCTCGGCCTGGTGCAGGGGGGGGGGCATGCCCAGGGGCATCGGCGCCTCGGGCGAGAGCGGGTCAGGCGTGCCGTGAACCCGGAATTGCCGCGCGGCGCGGTCGTACCAGGGGGCCATTGCGTCATAGCCCACCGGCCAGCCGCCGGTGGGATGGGGTTGACCGGGCAGGTCGTCCAGATCGTGCCGTTCGGGCCGTTCCAGCGTGGCGGCGTAAAAGACCGAACTGCCGCCCGGGCCGCTGCCGAGGGGCGCAAAGAACTGCGTTTCGACCCCGTCCAGCGAAACGTGCAGCGGGTCCGGCCAGAGGCCGCGCGCGGCCCGGGCCTCGGGGACAAAGACCTCGGTCAGCCCGTTGCGTTCGCTGCGCAGACCCTCTGCGCCCTTCTCGACGAACAGCACCTTTTGCCCGGCCTCTGCCAGGGCGCGGCCCAGCGTGCCGCCACCCATGCCCGCGCCGATGACGATGGCATCCCATTCCGTGTCGAATGGAGAGGTCATCGGTCCGAGGCCCCTTGCATCGAAACTTTCCGCGTCAATGCCTGAAAGACCGGGCGGAACACCGCGCGGATCCGGATCGCCGCGGAGTTGGTCAGGTGGTTGTTGTCGAAATACTGTCCCTGCCCAGCTTGCACCGCGGAACAGGTGTCTTGTGAGCAGAACTGCGGCCAGCTGTCCAGGAACGTGATCCTGCCCTCCTCTGCCAGGGGCAGCCAGGGCGCATCGGACAAGGTGGCGCGCAGGACGATGGCATCGGCGGGCATGCTGGTCTCTGTCCGTGCGGGCGCGGCCAGGGGCAGGCCCGCATGGGCTGCCTCGCGCGCCGCGATCCGGCTGTCGTAGAGCGGGATTTCCGGAGGTTGGCGCAGGACATGGACACGGGGCACATGGCGGCGCAGCTCTGCCACCGTGTCGCGCGCGGCCTCTGCCAACAGCTGCGGCTGGGTCACCTGGGTCGACTCGGGGCGGTCGGTGGGGTGCAGCGCAATCCTGTCATGTGCGTTCAGGCCGACACCCTGACCGGTGGCATAATAGCTCCACCGCCCGATGAGCAGGACGGATTCAAGACTGTCGAGGGCGGGCAGGGCCTGGCGGATCTGGGTGTTGGCCTGGGTGCAGGCCATGTCCTGCGCGGCGGTGGCGGCGCTTTCGACCTTGCGCAGGCCAAACAGGGGCGGGCAGCCGGCGCGCCAGAGAATGATACCCGGCACCTCTGCCTCATGGGCGGCGACGTCCAGCCCCTCTTTCATGGCGCGGACATGGCTGTCGCCCCAGACCAGCAGGCGCGGCGCGCCCTCGGGTCCGATCGGGCAGACCTCAAGCCCGTCGAGCGGGCCATCATCGGGCGTGTAGCAGCGGCTCCAGTCCTGGAGGAAGTCGCCGGAGGCGGCGATATGCACCCGCGCCTCGGGGCCGAACCGGGCGGGCAGACCGTCCCCCTTGAACAGAACCGCGCCCAAGGCCAGCGCGGCGGTGGAGGCCAGCGCCATCCCGGCAAAGACAGCGCGGCCCGTCAGGGCGCGTGCATGCCGGACGGGCTGTTCGATGAACCGCCACGACAGCCAGGCCAGACCGAACGACAACGCCATCCAGACAAAGGATTCCGGCAGGCCCATGTCCCCCCGCAGCGATGTGGCCAGCGTGTAGACCGGCCAGTGCCAGAGGTAGAGAGAGTAGGAAATCAGCCCCACCATGCGCATCCAGGGATGCGTCAGCAGCCGGTTGACCGCACAGACCCCGGTGCCCGAGGACAAGAGCAGCACGGCCCCCAGCACTGGCGGGATCGCCAGCAGCCCGGGGAACAGCGGCCCTGCCGGGATGAACCAGATCGAGGCCAGCACCATGACCAGCCCGACCGAGGAGAGCGCGGGGTGGCCCCGCCATGTCGCGCGGGTTTCGTGCCCCCAGATCGCCAGCAGCACGCCGGAAAGCAGCTCCCACGCGCGGAAGGGGAAGAGGTAGAAGGTGGCCGTGTGCGACAGCGGCGTGACCAGCACGCAGGCGGCCAGCGACAGTGCCCAGCAGGCGATAAGCACACCGATCACCCCCCAGCGCCAGCGCGCCAGCAGGACAATCGCCAGTGGCAGGAAGATGTAGAACTGTTCCT
>Ga0208328_1001092_pt1 | contig 10269 bp, 13 predicted proteins | sample DeeseametaMP2633_FD_184170 | JGI IMG/M metagenome (GOLD analysis project Ga0208328, IMG submission 184170) | Marine microbial communities from the Deep Atlantic Ocean - MP2633 (SPAdes) | ecosystem: Environmental > Aquatic > Marine > Unclassified | place: Northeast of Antigua and Barbuda, North... | reverse complement strand
CCGAGCCACTTCACGGTCAGCTGCGTGCCGGTATCGACCCCGGACACGTCGACCCGGATGGTGCTGAGCGCCCGCACGTCCGCCGACGGGTTCATCTGGTTGACCAGAGGCCAGACGGCGGCACCGGCGGTAACGGCACCGGCTCCTGCGGTTGCGTAGTAGAGGAAGTCCCTCCGAGTGCCTTCGTGATCTTCAGCGTGTGTCACGGGGTATTCTCCATTCCTCGCGGCCAACATACGCGGCCAAATGCTGGGGGCCATCTCCCTGAACGGCCTGTCCGCTCGCGTATTTAGCGATCTGACATGTGCCCGTAAAGCAATCATGAACTTGTGATTGGGACAAGTGCGCATCTGTCGCAATTGAATCCTCGGCGCGACAGGATTATCTCTGCGGGAAAATGCCGCAATGCCCCGGAGCGTCCCCCCATGAAGACCTTGATTCTATCAGCGATTGTGTCCGCTGCCGCGCTCGCCGCGACGCAGGCGGCCGCGCAGGACTACGAACTGTCGGTCTACACCGGGTGGCAGACCGCGCCGCACAGCCGCATCTCGGGGGATTACCCCGGCACCGGCGAGGATTACGACGCGCTGATCGGATGGGACGGCAAGAGCTTCGAGATGCCCCCGTACTGGGGTCTTCGCGGCACCTGGTGGCGCAGCGATACCTTCGGCGTGGCGCTGGAATTCACCCATGCCAAGGTCTACGCGAACGAGGATGACCGGGACGACGCGGGCTTCGAGACGCTCGAGTTCACCGACGGCATCAACCTCCTGACCGTCAACGCCATGCGCCGCTGGCCCGAGCAGTGGGGCAAGATCACGCCCTTCGTTGGCGCCGGTGTCGGTGTCTCGGTGCCGCACGTCGAGGTCGCGACCACCGGCGGCAGCGACGACACCTTCGAATACCAGTACACCGGCCCGGCGGTGCGCCTGCTGGCCGGCGCGAGCTACCCGATCAACGACCGCTGGTCGGTCTACGGCGAATACCAGTTCACCTACTCGTGGAACGAGGCGGACCTGGACGGCGGCGGCTCGCTGAACACCGACATCAAGACCAACGCGCTGAACGTGGGCCTGTCGCTCAAGTTCTGAGCGCGAGACCTCTGCACGGAAAAAGGGGCGGTCGGAAACGGCCGCCCCTCTTCTTTTGTCGGGTCCATGCTGAAATGCCGCAGGATCGCTGCGGCAATATGCCTAGCGCTTGCGCACGAATTCCGTGCGCAGGACAAGCCCCTTGATTGCGTCGTGGCGGCAATCGATCTCGTCAGGGTTGTCAGTGAGGCGGATCGAGCGGATCACCGTGCCCTGTTTCAGGGTCTGGCCGGCGCCCTTCACCTTGAGATCCTTGGTCAGAACCACGGAATCACCGTCCGCCAGCAGGTTGCCGGCAGAATCGCGCACCTCGGCCGCGGCCTCGGTCGTGCCCACCTCGGAGGCCGGGCGCCATTCGCCGCTGGCCTCGTCGTAGATCCATTCACTGTCGTCGGGCATTCCCGGTCCTTTCATGCAGAGGGGTCGTTGCCGGCCGCGCTCCGGCGGCGGCGCGGCAACATCACGATCACCGCGGCGATATAGGCCACGCAGAAGACCACCAGCGTGATCCACGCATACGACACCGCCGCCGCCAGCACGAAGGCCACGCCCACGAGGAAGAACTTGGCGCTCTTGCGGGGAATGCGGGTGGTCTTGAACGACCAGGTCGGGATGCGGCTGATCATCGAGAGGCCGATCAGCACCATCCACGCGGTGAGCACCAGGTCCGGCAGGAAGGGTCCGGTTGCGAAGGCGAAGCTGATGAACATCGGCAGCATCACCAGCATCGCCCCCGCGGGGGAGGGCACGCCGGTGAAATAGGCGTTGTCGTGGGTCTTGTCCTCGGACTTGCGCTGCACGTTGAACCGGGCAAGCCGGACCACGGCGCAGACCGCGAAGAGCAGCACCGCGAGCCAGCCGAAGCTGCGGCTGTCCTCGAGCGCCCAGGTGTAGAGCAGCAGGCCGGGGGCGACGCCGAAGTTGAGGAAGTCGGCAAGGCTGTCGAGCTCGGCGCCCATGCCGCTCTCGGACTTGAGCGCGCGGGCGAGGCGGCCGTCCATGCCGTCGAGCACGGCGGCCAGCAGGATCAGCTGCACGGCGTATTCGTAGGAGCCCTGAAGGCCGAGGCGGATCGCGGTCAGGCCGGCGCAGATCGCGATCACGGTCAGCATGTTCGGCAGGAGCTGCACGAGGGTCAGCTTCTCGGTGCCGCGATCCGGTGTCGGCTCAGTGGTCATGGGCCGTCTCCGTGAGGTCGGCGAGGACGGTCTCGCCGGCGACCATGGTCTGGCCGATGCTGACCAGCGGCGGCACGCCGTCGGGCAGGTAGACGTCGAGGCGCGAGCCGAAGCGGATCAGGCCGAAGCGCTCGCCGCGGTCGAGCCAGTCGCCCGCCTTCTTCCACCACATGATGCGGCGGGCGACGAGGCCGGCGATCTGCACCACGGCGATCTCGCGCCCGTCATCCATGCGGATGCGCAGGGCGTTGCGCTCGTTGTCCTCGGAGGCCTTGTCGAGCGAGGCGTTGAGGAACTTGCCGGGGCGGTAGGCCAGCGCGATGAGCTCGCCGGCGACGGGGGCGCGGTTCACGTGGCAGTTGAACACCGACATGAAGACCGAGACGCGGGTCAGCGGCTCGGGGCCCATGCCCAGCTCGGCCGGCGGCACGGCGGGTTCGATCAGCGACACCACGCCGTCGGCGGGGCTGATCACCAGCCCGGGACGGTTGGGGGTGACGCGCTCGGGGTCGCGGAAGAAGTAATAGCACCAGACGGTGAGCCCGACGCCGATCCAGCCGAACGGCTCCCAGATCAGGAAGAGCACAAGGGTGATGACCGCGAAGATGGCGACGAACTTGCGTCCCTCGGGGTGCATCGGTTTCAGGAAGGTGTCGCGCATCCGCATGGGTGGCGTCCTCTTGTTGGTGCAGGATTGGCGGGGCTTACGGGGCCGGATCGCCGCTTGCAAGCCCCGCCGGGTCAGCTTTCGGGGTCCGTCGCGACCATCGAGGGGCGTTTCGCGAAGCCTTCGTACCAGTCGGCGAGCGCCTCTCGGCCGGTCCGCCACTTGCGCACGTCGTGGCGGAAGTCGAGGTAGGCCAGCGCGCAGCCGATGGCGATGTGGCCCATGTCGAGCCGCCCGTGCAGGTGGCTCATCCAGCGCGTGTTGAGCGCGTCGAGCGCGCGCGAGACCTTGGCCCACTGGCCCTCGATCCACTCGATCGACACCTTCTCGGGCGGCCGGAAGCGTTCCTCGTAGACGATGAGCACGGAAGCTTCCATCATGCCGTCGGCGGTGGCCTCGAGCGTCAGCGTGTCGAAGAGGCGGCTCTCGGGGTAGAGCCCGGACTGCGCGCGGTGATCCAGGTAGCGGCAGATCACCCGGCTGTCATAGAGCGTCGGCGCGTCCGAGCGCAGCAGCGCCGGGATCTTGCCCACCGGGTTGGCCGCGATCAGGTTGGGATCGGGCGCCAGCGGCGACGCGGTGACCTGAACCGTCTCGACCTCGTCGAACTGCCCGGTCTCGTGCAGCGTCACGAGGACCTTGCGCACAAAGGGCGAGGGGCCGGCCTGGAGCAGTTTCATGGAGTCCTCCTGAGTGTGTCTTGCGCAACCTAGGCGCGGGGCCGGGAGCGGGCAAATCATTTCCGGGCGACCGTCCGGGACCCGCACCGTGACGCCGCGCCTAGCCCGCCTTGGGGTGGGTGGCCTCGTAGACCTTCATCAGGTGCACCTCGTCGACCGCCGTGTAGGCCTGTGTCGTCGAGAGCGAGGCATGGCCCAGCAGTTCCTGGATCGCCCGAAGGTCGCCACCCGCCGCCAGCAGGTGCGTCGCGAAGCTGTGGCGCATGGCGTGCGGGGTGGCGGTGGCCGGCAGGCCGAGCTGAAGGCGGGCCTTCTCGGTCACCTTCTGGATCAGCCGCGGGTTCAGCGCCCCGCCGCGCGCGCCCCGGAAGAGCGGCGCCTCGGGCTCGGGCTCGAAGGGGCAAAGCTGCAGGTAGATGCCCACCGCGTCGCGGGCGACGGGCAGCACCGGCACGATGCGCTCCTTGCCGCCCTTGCCGGTGATCCGCAGCGACTCGCCCATGGGCCAGTCGCGGCCGCGCAGCCCCAGCGCCTCGGAGATCCGCAGCCCGCAGCCGTAGAGCAGCGTCACCACGGCGGCGTCGCGGGCGCCGATCCAGCTGTCGGCGGACTGCATCTCGACGGTCTCGATCATCGCCCGCGCGGCGCTCTCGTCGAGCGGGCGGGGCAGCTTCTTCTGGAACTTGGGGGCCCGCGCCATGATCACGGCGGTGGGCTCGAAGCCCTCGCGCTCGGCAAGCCAGCGGTAGAAGCTCTTCACCGCCGAGAGCTTGCGCGCCATCGAACGCGGCGCGGCGCCCTGTCCGCGCAGATGCGCCATGAAGGCGCGCATGTCCGGCGTGGTGACCCGGGCCAGCGGCTTCAGCCCCTGCGGCTCGGCGTGATGCGCGGTCAGGAACACGATGAACTCGAGCACGTCGGCGCGGTAGGCGGTGATGGTGTTCTCTGCGGCACCCTTGAGCGCGCGGGCCGAGGCCAGCCAGTTCTCCAGCGCGTCGCGCGCCGCCGGAGAGATCAGCAGCGTCACGACAGCCAGCGCCGCATGGCGCGTTCGAAGACGCCGGCGAAGAAGGCCAGCAGGTCGGTGCCCTGTTGCGGCGTGAACATGTGCGCGTCCTCGGAGCCGAGCGCCAGCAGCCCCGGCAGCCGTCCCGGGCCGAAGTCGAGCCGCAGGCAGGCCTCGGAGCGCATCCACGAGGCCTTTTCGCCGTAGATCCGGCTGTCGCCCTCGGTCAGCTGGCGCAGGGTGACCGGGCGCAGCGGCGCGGCGCGGCCTTCCGAGACGTAATCCTCGATGAAGCCGGGCTCGGCCATCGACAGCACGTCGCCAAGCCGGCGCACCGCGGTGTCGCGGTCGTTCTGGCCCGATTCCAGCACCAGCCGCACCGCGTCGACCCGCAGGATCTGAGCCACCTCGCCCGCGAGATCGCGCAGGAAGGGCTCGAACTCCAACGGGTCGAGCATCCGCAGCACCGCGCGGTGGATCTGGTTGGTGCCGGCGAGGTTCTCGTAGGCCGCGGCGATGACGCTGCGGTGGGTGTCCTCGAGCCGGTCGAGCCGGGCCTCGAGCCGCTCCATCGCGATGCCGCGCAGGTCGACGATATTGCCGCCCATGGACCGCTCGTTCGCCGCGATCAGCGCCTGCATCAGGTCGCGATCGTCAAGGATCATGTCGGGACGCGAGATGATTTCTTCCCGCAGGGACTCGTCAATCGTCAGGGTGTTGCCGCTCATGCCCGTCTCGTCTTTTTTCGTTGTCAGTGACCCTAGCAGGTCCGTTCCGCCCGCGCGCCCAGAAATTTCCGAAGCCCCGGCCTCTTGCGCGTTCGTGTTGCGCATCTGTCGTGAATGCCCGTCCGCCGGGTGCGGCGGCCCGAGGATTTCACACGTCATTGGAAAGGTTTGGCGGCGTCACGGTTCCGTGCAAGACTGCGGGCGGGAACGGAGGAGTGCCATGCCAGAAATTACCAGCCCGAGCGCCTGTCAGACCGTCATCACCACATTCGAGACCAGCCCCGGCAATTGCCAGGACCTGCTGGATGCGCTGCGGGATGCCTACCAGAGCTTCATCTCGAAACAGCCCGGCTTCATCGCAGCGGGGTTGCACGTGAACGACGCCCAGACGCGGATCGCCAACTATTCGCAATGGACCCGGCGCGAGGATTTCCAGGCGATGCTGCGTAGCGAGGAGATGCGCGAGCGGAACCGCAACTTCAACGCGCTCAGCCGCAGCTTCGAGCCGGTGATGTACGACGTCGCGGCGGTGTTCTGAGCCGCGATCCAGGACAAGAAGGTCCCGCCCGGCCGTGCGGCGCCGGGCGGGACCCTTGCACCCTCAGGCGGCGTGGCGGCCTGCCGCCGGGGCGCGCGCGGTGCGGCGGCGCTCGGTGACCTCGAGCCGGTAGCCCGAGCCCCGGACGGTCTCGATCCGGAGGGCGCCCGCAACACCGGCAAGGTGGTTGCGCAGGTTGCACATGTAGACGTCGAAGACCCGCGGCGCCGGCTCGTTCTCGAAGCCGTAGACGTGGTTCAGCAGCCCTTCGCGCGAGGCGAGCTTGCCGCTGCGCAGGGCGAGGAACTCGAGGATCTCGTAGAGCTTGGGCGACAGCGACAGGGTCACCGCACCGACATGCACGCGGCGGCGGTCGAGGTCGAGCAGCAGCGGCCCGCATTCCAGCATCGGCTGCGACACCCCGTGCGCGCGGCGCGCCACCGCAGCGAGGCGGGCGAGCATCTCGGCGGTCGAGGCGGTCTCGTCGATCACCGTGTCGGCGCCGGAGAGGAGCCAGCTCGCGATCTGCTCGGGCAAGGGCTTGCGGGCGATGAGGCAGACCGGCGTCTCGGGGTTCAGCTCGCGCAGACGCGACAGGGAGGCGCCGCGGGTCAGCTGGCCCGCGTCGAGCACGAGCAGGTCGTGCGCCTTCATGCTGTGGAAATCCTCGATCTCGTCGCCGGCCTCGCAGCGGGACACGAGGGTGCCGGTGTCGGACACGGCCTTCGACAGGCTCACCATCTTCCAGGTCGTTTCGGCGATCAGATAGCGCATGGTGTCATTCCTCATTCAGGTCGTTTCGCGAGCGGCGCTGCGGCGGGATCCTGAATGGGGCCGCGGTGCCATTGCTTCCCGCCGCATGTCCGGGACGAAATCCTCGGGCATGTCTGTCCGTCGCGCCGATGGCGGGACGGGGGTACGGAATGGCGCCTTCTGCGGCCTGACGAACGTTTTAATGGCCAAATGTGCCCAAATTGTGAAGCGGTCAGGGCCCGGAGTGTGTGATTTGGATCAAGGCGGTACCCCTTCGGATAGGTCAATGTGGCCTCAGGAAAGAAAGGAGGCCGCCAAATGTACAAGAACATCCTGGTCCCGATTGCATTCGACAGCGACGCAAAGGTGGAGGCCGCCATGGCGGTGGCCCGCGAACTGGCGGCCGAGGGCGCCGAGGTCACGCTTCTGCACGTGATCGAACACATCCCCGGTTATGCCGTGACCTACATGCCGCCGGATTACCTGGTGCAGTCGCACAAGGCCGTGCAGGACGATCTCGACGCGCTTGCCGCCAAGATGGAGGGCGCACGGGGCGTGGTCGTCGATGGGCATTCGGGACGCACCATCCTCGACTATGCCGCCGACGCGGGCAGCGATCTCATCGTGATCGCCTCGCACCGTCCGGGCATGGGGGATCTGCTCATGGGGTCCACCGCGACGCAGGTGGTCCGCCACGCCAAATGCGCGGTGCACGTGCTGCGCTAGGTCCCGCCTGACAAGGGCTCTCGCCCGGGCCCCGAAAGCGGAACGGGCCGGTCATCGACCGGCCCGTTTGCGTGTCTGGATGAAGGTCGGGCTCAGTCGACGGCGAGCAGCCGGGCGCGCTTGCGCCGGAACACCTCATCGCGGGGCAGCCACGGGTACTTGTGGTCCTCGGTCACGTGGCCCCAGAACAGCCGGCCGCCGTTGCGCCACGGGTCGAGCACGATGCCGTCGTACATGCTGTCGCCGGGGGCGGTGACCACCACCGTGCTGTGCTCGATGCGCAGCGGGTTCTCGGAGTTGGCGATGGCGCGCTGCAGTTCGAGCGTGGTGAAGCCCTCCTGCCGCAGCCGCGCCTCGAGGTCATCGGCCCACTGGTAGCAGAGCCCGCGCGGCTTGGTGCCGTTGTTGACCTTGATGTTGTGGATGTAGGGCGGATCCTCAACCTCGTAGGCCACGGCAAGCCGGAGCGGATACTCGTACGAGATCCGGGCCACGCGGTCGGCCTCCTCGGCGGAGATGCCGGCGCCAAGCGCCTGGATCTCGCGCGAGAGTTCGGCGATGTCGGACGGGTGCGGCCGCGGCAGCTGGTCCGGCGGCGGCGTGCCGCAGGCGCTGAGGACGAGGGTCGCGACGACGAGAAGAAGGGCGATCGGGGAGGGGAAGAATTTCAAGGTCGATCCGGGGCTTCGTGTAGGGTCGCGCTGGATCATGGTCCGCAGGCGCGACAAGGCAAGGGTGCAGTGGGCTGTGGCATGGACGGCGTTGCGGCGCTGCCGCACCGGGCGCGCAATTGCACGTTGCGGGGCGTTGCGCTATCCCCTTTCGATACATCGCGTCCTACCGGAGTCCCCATGCTGCGCCTGATCCCCGTTCTTGTGCTTGCCCTCGGCCTGTCAGCCTGTGCCAACGGCCAGACCGACCTGCAGAAACCCGCCGAACCGATCGGGGACTTCAAGCTCGGCCACGCCATCGTGGTGGCGCCGAACATCGTCGAGGGGCCGGTGTCGCGCAACGCCACCGCCGAAGAGTGGATCGCCTCGGTCGACACGGCGCTGGAAGAGCGTTTCCGGCGGCAGGACGGCGACAAGTTCTACCACCTCGGGGTCAGCGTCGAGGGCTTCGTGCTGGCGCAGCCGGGCATTCCGCTGGTGTTCAGCCCGAAATCGGCGCTGATCGTCCGGGTTACCGCCTGGGACGACGCAGCGCAGAAAAAGCTCAACGACACGCCCGAAGAGATCACCGTGCTCGAGAGCTTCTCGGCCGAGACCGTCGTGGGCTCGGGCGTGACCCAGTCGCGTGAGCAGCAGATGCGCAACCTCTCGGCCAACATGGCGCTGCAGATCGAGAAATGGATGCGGCGGATGCAGAAGAACGAGGGCTGGTTCGGTGGCCCCGACGCCGGCAAGCGCTCCTCGGAAGAGGCGTCCGAACCGGCCGAGGTCGCGGGTTCCGCGGATTCGCCGCAGGCGCCGGCGGCGCCCGGTCGCGGCGCCTGAACGCTCGCTGCGCCGCGGCGCCGGGCAGGTCCTCGGGGGCTTGCGGCTCTCGGGGGTGAGGCCTTGCTGCATCAGGGGTGGCGGAATGGCCCGAAACGTAAGGAAACACGCGGATTCCAGCGTGTCCCCAGGCATCAACGGCTTGATTTTCCCTCTGCAAGCCAATAAATGGCCCGCGATGCGAAACCGGGTCGTTTTGGGCCCCTGAAAAGGCGAGGCGTCTTTACAAGATGGCAAAGGAAAAGTTCGAGCGGTCGAAACCGCACTGCAACATCGGCACGATCGGTCACGTTGACCACGGCAAGACCACGCTGACGGCTGCGATCACGAAGTACTTCGGCGAGTTCCGCGCCTACGACCAGATCGACGGCGCGCCGGAAGAAAAGGCCCGCGGCATCACGATCTCGACCGCACACGTCGAGTACGAGACCGAGAACCGTCACTACGCGCACGTCGACTGCCCCGGCCACGCCGACTACGTGAAGAACATGATCACCGGCGCGGCCCAGATGGACGGCGCGATCCTGGTCGTGAACGCGGCTGACGGCCCGATGCCGCAGACCCGCGAGCACATCCTGCTCGGCCGCCAGGTGGGCATCCCCGCCATGGTCGTGTTCCTGAACAAGGTCGACCAGGTGGACGACGAGGAGCTCCTCGAGCTCGTCGAGATGGAAGTGCGCGAGCTTCTGTCGGCCTACGACTTCCCGGGCGACGACATTCCGATCATCGCAGGCTCGGCCCTGGCCGCGCTCGAAGGCCGTGATCCGGAAATCGGCGAGAACAAGATCCGCGAGCTGATGGCCGCCGTGGACGAGTACATCCCGCAGCCGCCGCGCGCCACCGACCAGCCGTTCCTGATGCCGATCGAAGACGTGTTCTCGATCTCGGGCCGCGGCACCGTGGTCACCGGCCGCGTCGAGCGTGGTGTGGTGAACGTTGGCGACGAACTCGAGATCGTCGGCATCAAGGACACCCAGAAGACCACCTGCACCGGTGTGGAAATGTTCCGCAAGCTGCTCGACCGCGGTGAGGCCGGCGACAACATCGGCGCGCTGCTGCGCGGCATCGACCGTGAAGCGGTCGAGCGCGGCCAGGTGCTCTGCAAGCCGAAGTCGGTGAACCCGCACACCAAGTTCGAGTGCGAGGTCTACATCCTGACCAAGGAAGAGGGTGGCCGTCACACGCCGTTCTTCGCGAACTACCGTCCGCAGTTCTACTTCCGGACCACCGACGTGACCGGCACCGTGACCCTCCCCGAGGGCACCGAGATGGTCATGCCCGGCGACAACCTGAAGTTCACCGTGGAACTGATCGCACCGATCGCCATGGAAGACGGTCTCCGCTTCGCTATCCGCGAAGGCGGCCGCACCGTCGGTTCGGGCGTCGTCTCCAAGATCCTCGCGTAA
>Ga0208328_1001089_pt1 | contig 10276 bp, 10 predicted proteins | sample DeeseametaMP2633_FD_184170 | JGI IMG/M metagenome (GOLD analysis project Ga0208328, IMG submission 184170) | Marine microbial communities from the Deep Atlantic Ocean - MP2633 (SPAdes) | ecosystem: Environmental > Aquatic > Marine > Unclassified | place: Northeast of Antigua and Barbuda, North... | reverse complement strand
CGCCGAGGCGCTCAAGGCGGTCGCGCTCGACGGCAAGACCGTCGGCGAGGTCGTCGAGCAGCTCGCCATCACGATCGGCGAGAAGATCGAGCTCGGTCAGGTCGCGTTCTTCGAGGGCGACGTCGTGGCCTACATGCACAAGCGTGCGGCCGACCTGCCGCCCGCCGTCGGCGTGCTCGTCGCCTACACCGGCGACGAGGAGGCTGCTCGCGGTGCGGCGATGCAGATCGCCGCGATGCGTCCGCAGTACCTCACCCGCGACGAGGTCCCCGCCGACATCGTCGAGGCCGAGCGCAACATCGCCGAGCAGAAGTCGCGCGAGGAGGGCAAGCCCGAGCAGGCGATCGCCAAGATCACCGAGGGACGCCTCAACGGCTTCTTCAAGGAGATCGTGCTCCTCGAGCAGCCGTCGGTGACCGAGAACAAGAAGTCGGTCCAGCAGGTCCTCGACGCGTCCGGCACCAGCGTGCAGGCCTTCGCGCGCTTCGAGGTCGGTGCCTGAGGCACCCACGACGCACCAGCACCACGACGACGCCGGCGCCCCCAGTCCAGGGGGTGTCGGCGTCGTTCGCGTGCGGGGCCGTCCACAGGTCTGCTCCGGTCCCTCCACGACCGCTCGGATCCCCTAAGGTCGAGCCGCCAGCAGTCGGGTGAGGGAGAGAGCAGTCCATGGGTTTCTTCGACAAGGTGCGCGGCCAGTTCATCGACATCGTCGAGTTCCTCGACGACAGCCGCGACACGTTGGTCTACCGCTTCCAGCGGCAGGGCAACGAGATCAAGATGGGTGCCAAGCTCGTGGTCCGTGAGGGTCAGGTCGCGGTGTTCGTCGACGAGGGCCAGATCGCCGACGTCTTCGAGCCGGGCACCTACACGCTCGAGACCCAGAACCTGCCCATCCTCTCGACGCTCAGGGGCTGGAAGTACGGCTTCAACAGTCCCTTCAAGGCCGAGGTCTACTTCGTCGGCACCCGGCAGTACACCGACTTCAAGTGGGGCACCCAGAACCCGGTCACCGTCCGTGATCAGGAGTTCGGGATGGTGCGGCTGCGCGCCTTCGGCACCTACTCGCTGCGGGTCGTCGACGCGGCCCGGCTGCTGCGCGAGCTCGTGGGCACCGACCCGCAGTTCCGCACCGACGAGGTCTCGGAGTTCCTGCGGCAGACGATCGTCAGCCAGGTCGGCACGGCCATCGCCGCTTCCGACCTGCCGATGCTCGACCTGGCTGCCAACCAGCAGACCATCGCCCGGACCCTGACCGGCACGCTCACGACCAACCTCGAGCCGATGGGCATCGCGATCCCGCGCTTCGTCATCGAGAACATCTCCCTGCCCAAGGAGGTGGAGGAGGTCCTCGACAAGCGCACCTCGATGGGAGTCCTGGGCAACCTCGACCAGTACGCCAAGTTCCAGGCGGCCGAGGCGATGGGCGACGCCGCCAACAACCCCGGAGGCGCCGGCGAAGGCGTCGGGCTCGGGGTCGGCATGGCCGTCGGTCAGCAGATGGCCCAGGCCCTGGGTGGCGCGACCCAGCCTTCGACACAGCCCTCGAACCAGCCTTCGAACCAGCACGCGGCACAGCCGGCAGCAGCCGTCCCGCCGCCGTTGCCGCCCCAGGCGGCACCGTGGTTCCTCGCGGTCGGGGGACAGCAGGTGGGCCCCGTGCTCCCCGCCGACCTGCCCGCGCGGGTGGCGTCCGGTGAGCTGACGTCGGCCACGCTCGTCTGGCAGCAGGGGATGGCCGCGTGGACGGCGGCCGCCGAGGTCCCGGCCATCGCCGGCCTGTTCGGCGCCACCCCGCCGCCGCTGCCGCCGCAGGCCTGAGCACGGGGCGTCGTACTCCGATGAACCAGCCGCCCCCGCTGCCCGAGGAGCCACCGGGCCCGGGTCAGCTCCTGCACACCGTCTGCCCGACCTGCGGCTCGCAGGTCGGCTACGCCCCCGGCACCACGGCCCTGCGCTGCACCTCGTGCCACGGACTGGTCGACATCGAGGTCGACCACGACGCCGTGATCGAGGAGCACGACTACGACGCCTGGCAGGCGCGTCACGGCTCGCTCGAGGTCGCCTCGGTCGGTGAGCACGTGCTGCAGTGCCAGACCTGCGGGGCGACCACCGAGACCCTCGACCTCGCGGCCAGCTGCCAGTTCTGCAGCGGTCACCTCGTGGCCCTGGACCACCCGGCCGGCCTGATGGTCCCGGAGGGCGTCGTGCCGTTCGGGCTCGACCGCCGCGCGGCGCAGGAGGCGTTCGGGGGGTGGGTCCGCTCTCGGTGGTTCGCGCCGAACGCGCTCAAGAAGGTCCGCTCGACCGAGCAGCTCACCGGCACCTACGTGCCGCACTGGACCTTCGACGCCCAGACCCGCACCCGCTACCGCGGCCAGCGTGGTGAGCACTACTACGTCACGGTCACCGACCGGGTCTCCGACGGCAAGGGCGGCACCAAGACGGTGACCCGCCAGGAGCGCCGCACCCGGTGGTACCCCGCGAGCGGCAACGTCGCGCGCTTCTTCGACGACGTGGTGGTGCCGGCGAGCAGCCGACTCGACGACGACCGGTTGAGCAGCATGGGGCCGTGGCGGCTCGAGGACGCCGTGCCCTACCAGCCGCAGTACCTCGCCGGGTACGCCGCGCTGCGCTACGACGTCGATCCCGACGACGGCTCGACGCGTGCCCGTGAGCAGATGAAGGACGTGATCCGCGACGACTGCAAGCGCGACATCGGCGGTGACGAGCAGCGCGTGAACATGATGGACGTGCGGTACTCCGAGGCGATGTTCAAGCTGCTGCTGCTGCCGCTCTACATCGCCACCTACCTCTACGCCGGGCGGTCCTTCCAGGTCCTCGTCAACGCCGACACCGGCGAGGTCGTGGGGGAGCGGCCCTACTCCTGGGTCAAGATCACCGCGGCGGTGCTGCTGACGCTGATCATGGTGGCACTCACCCTCTTCGCCATGTCGGGGCAGGAGAGCGGTTGACCGGCGGCGCCGGTACGCTCCCCGTGATCACGACGCTCCCGTCGACGGAAGGATCCCTCGCGTGACCTCCTACAAGCGTGTCCTGCTGAAGCTCTCGGGCGAGGTCTTCGGCGGGGGCCGCGTCGGGGTCGACCCCGACGTCGTGCAGAAGATCGCCACCGACGTCGCCGAGGTGTGCCGGTCCGGGGTCCAGGTTGCCGTGGTGACCGGCGGCGGCAACTTCTTCCGCGGCGCGGAGCTACAGCAGCGCGGCATGGACCGGGTCCGCGCCGACTACATGGGCATGCTCGGCATCGTCATGAACTGCCTGGCGCTGCAGGACTTCCTCGAGAAGCTCGGCATCGAGACCCGGGTCCAGACCGCCATCACGATGGGCCAGGTCGCCGAGCCCTACATCCCGCGGCGTGCGATCCGGCACATGGAGAAGGGTCGGGTCGTGATCTTCGGGGCCGGGATGGGCATGCCGTTCTTCTCGACCGACACCGTCGCCGTCCAGCGAGCCCTGGAGAGCAAGTGCGACGCGGTCTTCTTCGCCAAGAGCGGCGTCGACGGCGTCTACGACGCCGACCCCCGCACGAACCCTGGTGCGACCAAGTTCGACGAGATCACCTTCGACGAGGCGATCTCGCGCAACCTCGCGGTGGTCGACCAGACCGCCTTCACCCTGTGCGCGGAGAACCGTCTCCCGATGGTCGTCTTCGGCATGGAGCCGGAGGGCAACATCCCTCGCGTGCTCAAGGGTGAGAGGATCGGGACCGTGGTCAGCCCCGGCTGACCGGCAGCGCGCACGCACGAGCCCGCACGAGCGAGAGCAGGAGCAGACGGTGATCAACGACATCCTCAACGAGACCGACGGCAAGATGAAGAAGTCCGTCGAGGCGACCCGCGAGGAGTTCGCCGCGATCCGTGCCGGTCGCGCCCAGCCGAGCATGTTCAACAAGATCCTGGTCGACTACTACGGCACCCCGACTCCGCTGCAGCAGCTGGCGTCCTTCACCGCGCCGGAGGCCCGCACGATCCTCATCTCGCCCTACGACCAGGGCGCGATGAAGAACATCGAGAAGGCGATCCGTGACTCCGACCTCGGTGTGAACCCCGCCGACGACGGCAAGGTGATCCGCTGCAACTTCCCCGAGCTCACCGAGGAGCGGCGCAAGGAGTACATCAAGGTCGCCAAGGCCAAGGCCGAGGAGGGCCGGGTCGCTGTGCGCAACCTGCGACGCACCGCCAAGCAGGGGCTGGAGAAGCTGGAGAAGGACGGCGAGGTCGGCCAGGACGACGTCGTCGGTGCCGAGAAGCGCCTCGACGGGATCACCAAGACCCACACCGACGAGATCGACGAGATGCTGAAGAACAAGGAGGCCGAGCTGCTGGAGGTCTGAGGACCCCACCTGCTCGCTCATGACCGCCGCCACCCCCACGGGGCAGCCCCAGCCCGGCCAGGCCAAGGACCACGGTCGGGCCGGACGCGACCTCAAGGCCGCGTTCGCCTCGGCGTTCGTGTTGCTGTCGGCGATCGCGGGAAGCCTGCTGTTCTGGAAGGCCGCGTTCATGATGATCGTGGTCGTCGCGGTCGTCGTCGCCATCTGGGAGCTCGGCCGCGGTTTCGCCGTCAAGGGCATCGACCTGCCCGAGGAGCCGCTGATGGTCGGCGGCACCGTGATGGTGGTGGTCGCCTATCTGTTCGGCACGGACGCCCTCGTGACGGCGACCGCGGTGACCGGCCTGGTGACCATGCTGTGGCTGCTGCGACGCGGTATCGACGGGTACGTCGCCGACTCCAGTGCCGCACTCTTCACCCTGGTCTACGTCCCTTTCCTGGGCTCCTTCGTCGCGCTGCTGCTCGCCGAGGGCGGCCTTGGTGGGGGAGGCCTCGACGACGACGGGGTCCGCGGGATCCTGGTGTTCATCCTCGTCACGATCGCCTCGGACATCGGCGGCTACACCGCGGGCGTGCTCTTCGGCCGCCACCCCATGGCGCCGGTGATCTCGCCCAAGAAGTCCTGGGAGGGCTTCGCAGGCTCGGTCGTGTTCACGGTGGCCGCCGGCATCGGCCTGGTCCTGTGGCTCGACGGTGACTGGTGGGTCGGGATTGCGCTCGGTCTGATCGCCGCCGTGATGGCGACCCTGGGCGACCTGTGCGAGAGCGTCATGAAGCGCGATCTCGGCATCAAGGACATGAGCCAGGTGATCCCCGGCCACGGTGGACTGATGGACCGTCTGGACTCGCTCCTCGCGACCATCGCGCCGATCTGGCTGCTGCTGCACCACCTGGTGTTCGCGTGACCGACCAGGACACGTCCCCCGCGCCGTCGCGGCCGCGCCCCCCGGGCGCCCGCAAGGCCGCCAAGCAGCCGTGGCTGCGGCGCGACCACCCGACGTTCTCTGCCCTGGCCGGCTTCTACACGGGCATGGTCTTCATCATCGTCGTCCCGGCGGTCTACGCCGGGATCCTCGCCACGGTGGTCGACCAGGAGACCGCCGAGGAGCTGTTCCCCTACGTCCTGGTCGCCCTGGCCGTGCCGCTGGTGCTGCTCGTGCCGCCGGTGACGCGCCGCTTCGGCCGCTACATGCTCATCGGGGTGCTCTCCACGATGCTCGTGGTCGGTGCGGTGGCCGGCACCATGCTCTACCTCCTCGTCTTCTGACCCGGCCGGCTCCGGCGTTTCGGATCGTGCCCCCGGCGGTGCGAGACTGGGGTGATGTCCGAGAACTCCGCTGCCCGTGAGCCGTCCGCGCCGTCGGGTGCCACGACGCTGCCGCTGGTGATGGAGGAGCCTCGCGGCCGGCGCAAGCCGCCGCGACACCTGGCCGACCTCGATCCCGCCGAGCGCAAGGCGCTGCTGGAGTCGCAGGGCCTGCCCGGCTACCGCGCGGCCCAGGTCTCCCGGCACTACTTCTCGCGCCTCGTCGACGACCCGGAGCAGATGACCGACCTGCCGGCAGGGCAGCGCGGCGCGCTGGTCGAGGCGCTGCTGCCGGACCTGATGACGCCGTTGCGCACGACCGAGGCCGACAAGGGCGCGACCCGCAAGACGCTGTGGAAGCTCTTCGACGGCGCGCTGGTCGAGTCGGTCCTCATGCGCTACCCCGACCGGGTCACCATGTGCGTGTCGAGCCAGGCCGGCTGCGGCATGGCCTGCCCGTTCTGCGCCACCGGCCAGGGCGGGCTGCAGCGCAACATGTCGACCGCCGAGATCGTCGAGCAGGTCCTCGCCGGCGCCCGGGCGCTCGACCGCGGCGAGGTGCCGGGCGGGCCGGGGCGGGTCTCCAACGTCGTGTTCATGGGCATGGGGGAGCCGCTGGCCAACTACAAGGCCGTCGTCGGCGCGGTGCGCCGGCTGACCGACCCCGCGCCGTCGGGCCTGGGCATGTCGGCCCGTGGCGTGACGGTCTCCACCGTCGGGCTGGTGCCGCGCATCAAGCAGCTGGCCACTGAGGGCGTGCCGGTCACGCTGGCCCTGAGCCTGCACGCCCCGGACGACGAGCTGCGCAACGAGCTGGTGCCGATCAACACCCGGTTCTCGGTCGCGGAGACCGTCGGCGCCGCTCACGAGTACGCCGAGGCGACCAAGCGACGCGTCTCGATCGAGTACGCCATGATGCGCGGCATCAACGACCAGGCCTGGCGTGCCGACCTGCTCGCCGACGTGCTCTACGCGACCGGTGCCGACTGGGGCTGGGTGCACGTCAACCTCATCCCGCTCAACCCGACGCCGGGCAGCAAGTGGACCGCCTCGGACCCGGCCGACGAGCGTGAGTTCGTCCGGCGCCTGGAGGCGCGCGGCATCCCCACGACCGTGCGAGACACCCGGGGCAGCGACATCGACGGTGCGTGCGGGCAGCTCGCCGCCACCGAGATCTGACGCGGTGGGTGGGCCGCTCGCGGTCGATCCCGCGGCCGTGGCGGAGGCCAGCGCGGCATGGAACTGGGTGCCCGGTGACGCGCGCGTCGTCGAGACCGAGGAGTACCTCCTCGTCCGGTTCCCCGACTGGTTCCACTCCCCGCTGGAGCTGCTCCGGCTGACCCCGCAGCGCGAGACCGCCGTCGTCCTCGACGAGGTCCTGGAGCACTCCGCGGGGCTCGACGCCGACCGGCTGTCGGTCTGGGTGAAGCTCGACGCACCCGCCGACCTCGACGCCGTCCTCGACGAGCGCGGCGCCGAGGTCGAGGAGACCCTCGACGTGCTGGCCGCACCGCTCACGCCTGCGACGGACCTCGACGCGCTGCGAGCGGGCGCCCAGGGCCTGCAGACCCGGTGGGTCGACGACCTGGTCACGATGCGTGACTTCGAGACGCTCTCGGCCGAGGTCTTCGGCGGCTCCGTGCCCGACGACGCGCGGCTCGAGCGCAGCCTGCACGAGATGCGCGAGGAGGCCGACGCCGGCACCGGCCGGCTCGTGGCGTACGACGACGGCCGTGCCGCCTCGATCGGTGGCCTGAGCGTCGCGGGGCCGGCCGCGCGGATGTGGGGTGGCGCCACCGCTCCCGACCTGCGGGGCCGCGGCGGCTACCGCGCGGTGCTCGCGGAGCGGATGCGGGTCGGTCGCGAGCACGGCTGCACGATGGCGCTGGTGAAGGGCCGGGTCGACACCTCGGCGCCGATCCTGCGGCGCGCCGGGTTCGAGGTGCACGGCCGCGAGCGGCTCAGGACGCTACCGCTGCGGTGACCGCGTTGGGGGAGTGTTCACCCATCCGACCCTGACACCCCACCTGCGCCTCGCCACCACGTCGGAGGGCGTCGCGACGGTGAGGACATGACGAACCTCGTCCAGCTGCCCCGCACGGGGTCCAGCGACCGGCTGCGCGTGCTGGTCGTCTCGGAGTCCTTCCTCCCTCAGGTCAACGGTGTCACCAACTCGGTGCGCCGGGTGCTCGAGCACCTCGCTGCCCAGGGCCACGTCGCCGAGCTGGTCGCGCCCACCGGGCCGGCGTCGTACGCGGGCTTCCCGGTCACGCTCGCGCGCGGTGCGAGCCTGCCGTTCTACAAGGAGTTCCGCATCGGCCTGGAGACCCGTCGCCGGCTGCGCGCGGTCATGCAGCGCTTCCGGCCCGACGTCGTGCACATCGCGAGCCCGGCCACCCTCGGCCACCAGGCGGCCCTGGCCGCAGCCCAGCTGGGCGTCCCGACCGTCGCGATCTACCAGACCGACCTGGTGGGCTTCGCCGAGCGCTACAACGCGCCGGGCGGGGCCCGCGCCATGGGCCGGCTGACCCAGCGCATCCACACCCGGGTCGACCGCACCCTGGCGCCCTCGACGGCGAGCCTGCTCCAGCTCGACGCGCTCGGCATCCCGCACACCCACCTGTGGCCGCGTGGGGTGGACCTGGAGGCGTTCCACCCGAGCCGGCGCGACCCGCTGCTGCGCGAGCAGCTGGCGCCCGACGGCGAGCTGCTCGTGGGCTACGTGGGTCGGCTGGCGCCGGAGAAGGAGCTCGACCTGCTGGCGCACCTGCACGGCGACCGCCGGTGGCGCCTGGTGCTGGTCGGTGGCGGCCCCGAGGAGCAGCGGCTGCGTCGGCTGCTTCCGCAGGCGCACTTCGCCGGCGTCCTGCACGGCGAGGAGCTGGGAGCGGCGTACGCCTCCCTGGACCTCTTCGTGCACACGGGTCGCCACGAGACCTACTGCCAGTCCGCGCAGGAGGCGCTGGCCTCCGGCGTCCCGGTGGTGGCGCCGCGAGCGGGCGGCCCGGTCGACGTCGTGACCGACGAGTCCGACGGCCTGCTCTACGCCCCCGGCTCGGCAGCGGAGCTGACGGCCCACGTCGACGCGCTCGCCGAGGACGCGCTGCGTCGTCGGCGGATGGGGCTGGCGGCCCGGCGCAACGTGCGGGACCGGTCCTGGCGCGCCGTCAACGACGCGCTGGTCGAGCACTACCGCGAGGTGGCCGACAAGCCGGCTCGACTGGAGGTCCTCGCGGGCTGAGCCCGGTGCGGGCGGTGCCGACAGGTCAGGCCGACGTGCTCAGCACGACCTCAGCGGCCTCCTCGACGGTGTCGACGAGGTGCACGTGCGGCTCCATGCCGCGCCCGCGCGCCAGCGCCTGCAGCAGCGGCCACGCAGGCAGGTCCTCGGTCCAGTGCTGCACGCCCACGAGCACCATCGGGGCGACCGAGCCCTCGTCGGCGTAGTAGTTCTCGCAGGCGTCCTGGAAGATCTCCTGCACCGTGCCGCCGGCGCCGGGCAGGAAGACGATGCCCGCGTCGCAGACCTCGAGCAGGATCGCCTCGCGGGTGGCGTTGCGGAAGTACTTCGCGATCGCCGTCGCGAAGACGCCCGGCGGCTCGTGGCCGTAGTGCCAGGTCGGGATGGCGAGGTTGTCGGTGGCGCCCTCGGTCGCGGCGCACACGTCGAAGGCGCTCATCGCCCAGGCGTCGACCGAGGGCCGGTACGACGGCACGGCGGCCAGCCGGGCGAGGGACTCCTCGACGGCCTCGGCCGGGAGGTGGGCGAGCCGGGCGCCGAGGTTGGCGGCCTCCATGGCGCCGGGCCCGCCGCCCGTGGCGACCGTGAGCGGTCCGCCGAGCAGGTGGCCGAGCCGCGCCGCGTCGGAGTAGGTGCGGTCGTCGCGGGCCGCGCTGTGCCCGCCCATCACGCCGACGAGGCGGTGCTCGGTGCGCCAACGGTGGAGGGCGACGTCGATGGCGTGGTCGTGCAGGGTCCGGGCGAGAGCCGCCTCGCCGGGCCGCTCCTCGACGCCGGTGCCGCCGGCGCCGTCCTGGGACCAGGCGTAGGCGCGCCCGTCGAGCGAGTCGGCCCAGCGGGGTGCGTCGTAGAGCTCGAGGGCGGTGTAGAGGTCGGCGCGGTAGGCGTCGACGGGGGTGGCGCCGAGCTCGGGGAGCACGAGCGCCCCGTCGGCCTCGACGCGCTCGGCGTCGCCGTCTGCGAAGGTGCAGCCGAAGAACGTGGCGCCGGCCAGCCGGCAGCCGCGCAGCTCGTGGCCGCGCTCGCGCAGGTCGAGTCCGCGCACCCGCCACCCGGAGAGGGTGCGGGCGCCGCGGGCCAGGCGGCGGTCGAGCTCGTCCAGGCTGGCGACGTCGACGGTCCTGCCGCGGGTGTGCCTCACCCGGCCGACCGTAGCGGTCGGCCGGGTCAGGTGGCCGGGCGGCTCAGAAGGCGTGCGCCAGCAGCTCGGCGTACAGGTCGTGCTCGTCGACCTCGAGGCCGCGCGCGCGGAACCAGGTGCACATGTTGCGGCAGTCGCGCAGGAGGAAGTCCATGGCGTTGACGTTGGCGACCAGGTCGACGACCTGCGGCAGGTCGATGACGACCAATCGGTCGCCGGCGGCCAGCACGTT
>Ga0208328_1001083_pt1 | contig 10306 bp, 7 predicted proteins | sample DeeseametaMP2633_FD_184170 | JGI IMG/M metagenome (GOLD analysis project Ga0208328, IMG submission 184170) | Marine microbial communities from the Deep Atlantic Ocean - MP2633 (SPAdes) | ecosystem: Environmental > Aquatic > Marine > Unclassified | place: Northeast of Antigua and Barbuda, North... | reverse complement strand
GTCGCTGGCAAACTGGGATTTTTAAATATTAATATCAGTACTGTCGTGCCGCTAGGTCAGCCGCTGCCGCCCTAATTACGCGCAAAACGACAGAAAAACCAGCATTATCATTGAGTCATTAAACCATTGATAATACGTTTGTTCATCTGCCATACCCTATATCCACCGTCTTTTGCAGACATAGCTATCTTCTCCCTCATGATGGTATACTTTGTCGCAGTTTTCAGCCGCTCTGGTAAGAGTAATTCCTTTTGTTTTAACTTGGGGCTTTTATGAGCCAATCTCGCCTATCACATACTCATAATAATAAGGCTAAAGCTCAGCCTGAGCGAGTAGCACCGCCCAAACATAAGACCTTACTGCGTTTGCTACGTTATTTAAAGCCATATTGGTGGGCACTATTACTGACTGTGCTTGGCTTTGCGATTAATGCAGCTACTGAGATTTGGATTGCTAAGCTGCTGCAGTACATCACTGACGCGATTAACCAAAACGATCAAGCCAAGCAAAACCTATTTCCTTTGTTGATTATTGGTTTATTTTTCGTGCGCGGCGTCGGGAGCTTCTTAGGGAACTACTATTCAGCGCTAGTGTCCAGAAACTTAGTCTATGAGCTGCGAGTAGAGGTCTTTAACAAGCTTTTACGGCTACCAAGCTCGTTTTATTTGGCCAATCCTGCCGGTACCATCTCCTCAAAGCTTATCTTCGATGTCGAGCAGGTCACTGCTGCCAGTACCGATTCTATGAAGACAGTGTTACGCGATGGTCTAACGGTTGTGGCTTTGATAGGCTTTTTACTCTACAGTAACTGGCGATTGACCCTGATTTTGTTTTTGGTTCTGCCGCCTATCTTATGGCTGATCCGCATCGCCTCTAAGCGTTACCTTAAGCTCTCAAAGGGTATTCAGCAAACGATGGGCGATGTCAGTCATATCACCAATGAGGTCATTGGCGGCTATCAAGTGGTCAAAAACTATGGTGGTCAGGCGTATGAGTCGAAGCGCTTTGATAAGACGTCTAAGAAAAACCTACGTCAAGGCATGAAAGTTGTTGTGACCAATAGTATTAATACTCCAGCGGTGCAGCTACTGATGGCGATGGCGATGTCGGTGGTGGTGTGGTTGGCGCTGCGTCCGCAAGTAATCAATAACATCTCGGCAGGGGAGTTTATCTCTTATATTGCCGCCGCTGGACTACTGAGTAAACCGGTACGCTCATTGACAGACGTCAATCAAAAATTGCAAAAAGGCATCGCAGCTGGTGAGTCGATATTTGCACTGATCGATGAGCCTGAGGAGCAAGATACCGGCACTTTAAACCCCAAACTCTCAGGCGCTCTACGATTAGATAAAGTCGGCTTAGTTTATCCTGACTCAACGGTAGCTCTACAAGACTTTAGCTTAGATATAAAAGCAGGCGAAACGGTAGCGCTAGTCGGGCGCAGCGGCGCTGGCAAGTCATCATTGGTCAATTTGTTGACGCGGACATTAGCGACGTCTTCAGGTCAGATCACGATGGATGGCATGCCTATTGAAGAGATTACTTTGGAGAGTCTACGCTCGCAGATTGCGATGGTCAATCAGCAAGTGGTGCTGTTTAATACGAGTGTCTTTGAGAATATTGCTTATGGTAGTTTGGCGACCAAAAGCCAAGCTGAGGTTGAGCGCGCGGCAAAAGATGCTTTTGCCCATGAGTTTATTATGAAGATGCCGCAAGGTTATCAAAGCCAAATAGGCGCAGAAGGACTGCAGCTCTCTGGGGGCCAGCGCCAGCGCTTGTCGATTGCGCGTGCGCTACTAAAAGACGCGCCTATTTTGATCTTAGATGAGGCAACGAGTGCCCTTGATAATGAGTCGGAATATTATATCCAGCAAGCGCTCGATAATGTTATGAAAGATCGCACCACCTTAGTTATCGCTCACCGCCTGACCACTATCGAGTCCGCTGATCGCATCGCTGTAATGGATGGCGGGCGTATCGTTGAGATTGGTACGCATGACTCGCTGCTACAACAGCAAGGCTATTACGCGCAGATGTATGAGCGCGATTTTGAGTAGTAAAAGATAAGCGACTGCTATATAGTCAGTTCGAAATAAAGTCGATACGCTTAATATTAACGCGCAACTGTTATTCATTTTTCTTGCATGCTGTGTCTTCGCTGTTTCGATCTTGCGCAAAATTAATTCCAGCTGCACTGCATTGGTTTTAAAGTGATTCAACTATACTTCCCAAATCAGATGGCAACCTAAGAGCATCGTTAGCGCTATGAAACTAGAAACACTAATTACTAAAGCATGGCAGCGAGAAGCGCTTTGGCTTTGGTTGTTACTGCCGTTAAGTGCGCTATACAGACTACTAACTGCTATACGCCGTAGAGCCTATCAGCTAGAGTGGCTGAAAAGCTACCGCGCTCCTGTGCCGGTTATGGTCATCGGTAATATCAGCGTAGGCGGCAGTGGCAAAACGCCATTAATTATCAGCTTAGTGCACTATTTGCAGCAGCGCGGCGTCAAAGTCGGCGTCATCAGTCGCGGCTATGGTGGTGATACTGCGCAAATGCCAACGCTGGTGACTAAAGATAGCCTGCCAAGTGCCGTCGGCGACGAGCCTTGTTTGATCGTTGGTACAACTGGCGTGGCTATGGCGGTCTGCCCGAATCGTAAGCAAGCGATAACCACTTTGCTTGAGGCTCATGGAGATATCCAGCTGATTATCGCTGATGATGGCTTACAACATTATGCTATGCAGCGCGATATTGAATGGATTGTGGTGGACGCTGCACGCGGCTTTGGTAATCGCCAGTTATTGCCAGTAGGCTATCTACGCGAGCCGCTATCACGGCTTAAAGACAGCACAGTCATTTACCACCAAAAACTTGACGGTCTCATCTTAAGCGATAGTCAGCTAGCGACAGATAAATTAACCATGCATTTACAGCCTAGTTCATTAGAGCAGCTGCTAGCGCACGAATTATCACAGATCGGTACGGACAGCATCAGTCAGCCTGTAGCACCTAAAGCTGGCAGTACGGTACACGGCGTTAGTGGTATTGGCTATCCGCAGCGGTTTTTTGATACTTTGCGTACACTTGGTTTACAAGTCATTGAGCACCCTTATCCTGATCATTACGACTTTAGCTTAACTGAGCTATGGCAATATACTGAGCATCCTATCGTGGTCACTAGCAAAGATGCGGTGAAGATAAAAGCGTTATGGTTGCAACAGCAACAACACGCTGCGAGTAGCGAAGCAGCTAAGATTGATCAGGACTGGCATGCGCTCGCTGCTAGGCTTTGGGTGTTACCTGTAAGCGCAGAATTATCCGCTGCTTGCTATCAGACGCTAGAGCAGCAACTCAAAGCGTTAGGTATTAACACTGCATCAATAGATACTGCCGCTTACGACTGAGCGCTTAACCCACAGTTTTAGCGCTGTGATTTATTATGGAAATAGCTATGACAACTGTACCTTTTAAGACTCACATCGTTATTCCGGCGCGCTTCAAAAGTACGCGCTTACCGGGGAAGCCGTTATTAGAGATACATGGCAAGCCTATGATCTTATGGGTCGCAGAAAAAGCCCTAGCAGCAGATTTTGCGGACGATATGTGTATCGCCACTGACGATGAGCGCATTGCTAAGCTTTGCATAGAAGCGGGCTTTGAGGTGGTTATGACCCGTCACGATCACGCTTCAGGCACTGATCGTCTTGCAGAGGTCGCTGCTATTAAAGGCTGGGGCAAAGAAGATATTGTCATTAATATGCAAGGCGATGAGCCGTTAGTGCCACCTTTGCTGTTAGAACAAGTCAAAACGCTACTGGTTAAGGATAGCGCTAGCGTCATGGCAACTTTATATGAGCCAATCGAAGACTTCGAGAGCTTTATGCGCCCCTCAGTGGTCAAAGTCGTGAATGCTACCGTCAATCAGCAACAGCGCGCGCTTTATTTCAGCCGCGCGCCTATCCCTTGCGATCGTGACCTAGCTTTAGCGATGGCTTGCGATAATAAAGACGGAGCATCACTAGATATAGACCCTAAACCGCCAAAAGCAGCTTATCGTCATTTGGGTTTATATGCTTATAGAGTCAGTCTACTAGAGCAGTTCGTGGCGTGGCCACAAACACCGCTTGAAGTGCTTGAGAGCTTAGAGCAATTGCGTATTTTAGAAAACGGTGGTCACATTGCGATTGCTGCTGCCGCGTTACAATTACCGGCGGGAGTAGATACGCAGGACGACTTAGATCGGCTCAACGCTATGAGCATAATTGATTTCCAGCAATACCATAACTCATAGGTTTCTAAAACTAATAGTTAAATAACCTAAGCAAAACGTTTGTGAAAACTCATTTGCAGATGCCGGTTGAGGGTAACAATTAAAGGTAATAAGGAATATGACCGACAGTATTTATTTTGCGCCGTTATTACCTTGGCAGCAGTCGCTATGGGATCAGCTGACTGAGCGCTTACTCATGCCGCCGCATCACTTACCGCATGCATTGCTAGCGGCAGGGATGTCAGGGATGGGTAAACGGGCGTTTGTCTGGCGCTTTGTCGCTTGGCTACTGTGTCACCAGCAAGCCAGTCATCGGCAAGGCGCTTGCGGTCATTGTGAGAGCTGTCAGTGGCTAAGATCAGGGACCCATCCAAGCTTACAAGTATTGCCTTTAGCAAGTTTGCCGCTTGCAGCTGAGCCAGATAATGCTCAAGAAGGCACTAAGTCTAATTCTAAAAAATCGAATAGCAGTAATAAGTCATCCAAAGCCAGTAGTAAGGCGCAAGTCACTATCAAAGTCGATGATATTCGCGCGCTGCAGCCTTTTATTTATCAAGGCGGGCAGGGGGTGCGGATTTGTGTATTGGACTATGCCGAGCAAATGACTATCGCCGCCGCTAATGCGCTATTAAAGACATTGGAGGAGCCGCAAGCGCAAGTCCATCTATTTTTACTCAGTGATACGCCGAGCAAATTACTTCCGACTATCAAGAGCCGAGTACAGCAATTGCCTTTGCAGCATATTGAGCCTTCAGTGTCAGCCGACTATGTACAGCAGGCGCTTGGCAGCACCATCAATCGCGAAGCGGTCAGTATTGATGAGATCCAGCAGCTTCTTCAGCTCGCCAATGGTGCACCTTTAGCTGCGATCGCTTTGGCACAAGCTGATTGGTATAGTAAACGCGCACTATGGCTGACGACTTGGCAGGCTCTGCGTAGCGGCAAGCGAAGTAGCCTAGCGGCAAGCGACTATTGGCAGCAGCAGCTGAACCTTGCCGACTTTATCAAATTAACCGAGCTTATGCTTTTGGATATTCGCCGGATAAATATGGGATTAGCAAGTATTCAAAACGATACTGAACTACCCAAAGCGCTAGCGCAGCACCAGCCAACAGAGATGTCGATGCAGGATATTGTCGATAGCTTGCAACACATTAAAATTTCTCTACAACAAAATGTCCAAGAGAAGCTTGCCTATGATAAGCTCATGCAAGCATTAGCAGAGTTATAACATATTGACCTTAAAAACTGCAGTGAGGCGCATACAACTGTTTTAGCTGTTATAAATATATGGTCGATTCTAAATAAAATAGAGACATAGTTTTTCAAGGCGGAACTGGTATAAATTTTACTGGCTTGCTGTGCCTACGCATACAGAGGCTGCATAAAATTCATCCCAGTCCCGCTGTATCGTTTTTATAATGAACTTACTATAGTCAAATCTGCAATAAACCTTATATTCAAAAGCCTAACCTTCAAGGAGCTGATTATGGCGATGCCAGGACGCGGTGGAATTCTTACTTGTCATATCGAAGATATCACCACCTTATATGCCAGTTATTTGTCTTTTGTCGACAACGGCGCTTTATTTGTACCCAGCAACCTCGAGCAGCGTTTAGGCGATGAGGTGTTTGTGGCTTTTACTCTGCCAAACTCAAAAGAGCGTTTGCCAATGAGTGGCAAAGTAGTCTGGATCAATCATAAAGCCAACGCCCACCGCCCAGCAGGATTCGCGGTGCAAATCGGTAAAGATGTCACTGGCCAAAGAATTAAGAACGAAGTAGAGCGGCTGCTTGCCGGCAAGATAGACAGTCAACAAAACACTTATACGATGTAGGTTTTTGCCCTATTCTAAAAGATGTAGATTTTAAGATAGTCTACTATCTCTCAAGACCGTTCAATACTGCTCAATAACGCGATGGCACGTACATATCATCGGGGATAGGCTCGCGGTAGTACTCGTCATCACGCTTACGATCCGGCAGATCTACCTCTTCACGTGGTACTTCGACATAAGGGATTTGCTCTAGTAGATGAGCGATGCAATTAAGCCGCGCGCGCTTTTTATTATTACCCTCAACCACCCACCAAGGCGCTTCTGGGATATGAGTGCGCTCAAACATCGTCTCTTTGGCTTTAGTATAATCTTCCCAGCGTCGACGCGATTGTAAGTCCATCGGTGATAGTTTCCACTGCTTTAGCGGATCATGGATGCGGCTCATAAACCGTGAATGCTGCTCATCATCAGTAATTGAAAACCAGTATTTTACGAGGCGGATACCTGAGCGCACTAGCATACGCTCAAACTCAGGTACCGATTGAAAAAACTCTTCGTACTGCGCATCACTGCAAAACCCCATGACTCGCTCAACACCAGCACGGTTATACCAGCTACGATCAAATAAGACAATCTCGCCCGCCGCTGGCAAGTGTGCTACATAACGCTGAAAATACCACTGTGATTGTTCACGCTCGGTAGGCGCAGGTAGGGCGGCTACTCTACAAACCCTTGGATTCAGCCGCTGAGTGATGCGCTTAATCGCACCGCCTTTACCCGCAGAGTCGCGTCCTTCAAAGATAACGACAATGCGCTCGCCGCGATCGACCACCCAGTCTTGTAGCTTGATAAGCTCGCGCTGCAGGCGCACCAGCTCCTGAAAGTACAGTCGGCGATCCAGCCTTTCTTGTTCGCTCATCTCCCGCCCATCAAAACGAAAATCACGCACATAATCATCTATTTCGTTTTCTAGCTCTTCATCATAGGTATCGATTAAGTCTTGGTGCATTTTTCGACGAAGCTCATCGTCAAGAATGTCTTTTTCAATACGTTCGGCTAGGATGGCCTGTTCCTGATTGTATTGATCTAATTGCTCATGAGTGGTTAGAGATTGAAATTCAGTGGTTGTAAGTGGTTCTGTCATCACCTGTTTGTCAGAGCCAAAAATGATTTGTTTCATTTTTCTTAATAAAACTTTCGTCTTACCCATAAACATTACCTTTGTTTGACGTATCAGCTTTTTTTAATTACTATCTTGGTCGGTTCTATCATAGCAAAGTAAAGACAATAAAAAATGCCCTTTAAATACATTAAAGGGCATTTCTTTTGTCAACAAATATGTATTGATTAGAAGAACAGTTCAGCTTGTCTTCTTAACTTGAGAGGTATTGAGCTTACTTCTCTAAGATACAAGTGACGCCTTGACCACCAGCAGCGCAAATAGAGACAAGCGCACGGCCTGAGCCTTTTTCGTCGAGTAATTTAGCCGCTGTGGCTAAGATACGACCACCAGTTGCAGCAAAAGGATGACCAGCTGCTAGTGATGAACCGTTAACGTTAAGCTTGCTACGATCGATGGAACCTAGTGGCGCATCAAGACCTAAACGCTCTTGGCAGAAAGTCTCATCTTCCCAAGCGGCAAGCGTTGATAGTACTTGTGAGGCAAAAGCTTCATGAATCTCGTAGAAGTCAAAGTCCTGTAGGGTAAGACCTGCACGCTCAAGCATACGCGGTACGGCGTAAGCAGGTGCCATGAGTAAGCCTTCAGTTTCGCCAGACTTACCGATGAAGTCTACCGCAGCGGTCTCTTGATGGACGATATAAGCCAATGGCTTTAGACCGCGCTCTTTGGCCCACTCATCGTTGGCTAATAGTACACATGATGCGCCATCGGTGAGCGGCGTTGAGTTCGCAGCGGTCATCGTTGGGTTGGCGTTTTTCTTGCCAAATACTGGCTTGAGCTTAGCGAGTTTTTCTAAAGTGGTGTCTGGGCGTAGGTTGTTATCGCGAGTCAGACCTTTATAAGGAGTGATCAAGTCGTCAAAGAAACCTTCGTCATAGGCACGCGCCAAGTTTTTGTGGCTATTGAATGCCAGCTCGTCTTGATCTTCGCGGCTGATGTTCCATTCAAGAGCAGTGATCGCTTGATGATCGCCCATAGATAGACCAGTACGCGGCTCGCCGTTTTGAGGAGAGTCGATGATGTCTTTTGGATTCAGACCCATCAGCGCTTTTAGACGCTGCTTGTTCGTCTTAGCCGCGCCTAGTTTGATCATGACCTTACGTAGGCCATCACCGACTGCGATAGGCGCATCAGAGGTGGTATCAACACCGCCAGTGATAGCTGAGTCGATAAGACCTAATGCGATTTTGTTCGCTGAAGCAAAGGTCGCTTGCAGACCAGTACCACAAGCTTGAGCGATATCATAAGTTGGCGTATGCGGGTTTAGCGCAGTGTTCAGCGCCGCCTCACGAGTCAAGTTTAAGTCGCGGCTAAGCTTAAGAACCGCGCCGGCAACCACTTCGCCTATTTGCTCGTCTTGTAAGTTATAACGCTCGACTAGACCATTTAAGGCTGCGGTAAGCATGTCAATATTACTGGCATCGGCATAGGGACCGTTTGAGCGTGCAAATGGAATACGGTTACCCCCTAAGATTGCAACGCGCTGCTGGCCTGTGCTTGACGCTGCGCTTTTCTTTTTAGGCGTAGTGCGAGGTTTTTTGCTGGCGGCTTTTGTTTCGTCTTTTTTATCTGTCATAGCTTCTTTCTCGTTAGTGTTGTTTTTAGTCGAGGTGCTTGTTTTAGTGCTAGCAGTTGTGCGCTTGCTAGCTGGGTTTTTGTCAGCGCTGTTTTTACTAGAGCTATTCTTATCAGTGCTGTCTGTTTTGGCTTTATCAGCGCTATCCGTTTTTGCTTTGTCAGTGGAGGTAGACTCAGGAGCCGCACCAAGAGTAGCCAGCTCTTCCTCTTTAGCCGCTTTTTTATCGCTCGCTCTGTCTTCCGCGATCTTTGCTTTTTTATCCGCTTCAGCGCTATCCGCTTGCTCGGTAACCCGATTGCCATCGGCATCAAGAATATCGGTATGCTGCTTTAGGTCAGCGATAGAGTCATACTGCGCGTCGTTGTCTGTAGATGGCGTCGCACTTTGGCTGCTAGTCGTCGATTTTTTGGCGCTATCATCGTCACCTTTGACGACTGTCGTTCCAACAATAGGGCTGTCTTTTTTGTTACTCATGAAAGTATCCTTAAAGTAGTAGTGAATGTTAGGGTATAAAAATATTCGTCAATAAAATCAGTCAATACATAATATGATAGCTGCTAATCACAATAGTTTTAATAACCTTCTTGTAGGGCTTTAGCAAATATTTACAGGGTAAAGCAACAAGAGTGCAAAAAGTAACCTGCAAAGATTAGACTGAGCAGTATCGACTAGGCTGAATACTGAGTGGCTCATTCAATAATATATTGTTATCATTGACAGTGCAGATCATAACTTATAGTAAGTACCGATTAGATTTTAACATAAGCGGATTTTTTTTAAATGATTATAGAGTAACTGTGCTGTCTACGTTTGTGCTTGCGGCGGTCTATTGACTTTTATCTGGTTTGCAGATGGGGCTGGTAATTCGTTACTATAGACGCTTTAGACGCTTTGGTAAGGCGAGTTACAAGCGGTTTAAGACGGTTATTAATAAATAGAGTTGCGGTCGACAAGCGCTAACATTAGCGATGACAAATTGGTCAAACTCTATAGTAGGCTTATTGTGGCCAAAAGCTGTATAGCCGGAATTACTAAACACTTATAATCATCGCCCAAGTGAGTCTTTATAATAGGTATTGTTTTTTAGACCCTATTTTTATCTTTATATACAGGAGTATTTTATGTCAGACCGTTATGGTGATTTTGTACAATCTTCAATTGGTAAAAAAGTAGCCAAAAACTTAGGGTTGCCGCAGCCGGTAAGTCTAGATCGTTTTGAGAGCGGTCAACGTTTGGTACGTGGTAGCGTCTTAGTTGGCCGTGCCGAAGGCGATGACATGAGTGTCAGTAACTCAGTTGCGCGTATCTTATCTGACTTGCATGCTGAGGTTTATGTCAATAGCCGTGATGACGCCAAAGATGCGTTGATAGAGGCAGGTATCGAAGCCAAAGCCAATACAGGCAGCAAAGATAAGTTTAAAGTCTTACTATTTGATGCAAGTAATATCAGTAACGCCGATCAGCTCAAGCAAGTGTATGAGTTTTTTCATCAA
>Ga0208328_1001079_pt1 | contig 10340 bp, 11 predicted proteins | sample DeeseametaMP2633_FD_184170 | JGI IMG/M metagenome (GOLD analysis project Ga0208328, IMG submission 184170) | Marine microbial communities from the Deep Atlantic Ocean - MP2633 (SPAdes) | ecosystem: Environmental > Aquatic > Marine > Unclassified | place: Northeast of Antigua and Barbuda, North... | reverse complement strand
GGGAAGCTCACCCCGGTCGAGTTTGAGATGATCTACGCGACCGCATCAGCGGCCTGATCGACCCACACCCCGCGTGTCAACCAAACCGGGGGCAGTCCCGTGCACCCGCTGAATCAGACTCCGGCTCACGATGCTGAGTCTAGGTCAGGTGGGGCAGCGTGAACGAGGTCGTCAAAGCGCTTGCGCGGATGCGGCCAGGGCTCCGGCCGAAGACGAAGCCCTTGCGTCGAGAGCCGAGTTCGAGCTCTACGTGAGAAGTGACTACAGGTCGTAGTACTGACTGACTGACCCATGCTGACCTGCGCAAACGTCGAGGTTGGCCGGCTGTTTGTACCGGATGTGTAACAGGCTACCGGGTTGCTCTGGGCGTCCCACGCTGAGAGGGAGCGCCTAGATTGATCTAGATTGATCTAGATGATCGCCGCTTTCTAGATTGGCTTCACGTCGCGACGAAGCCCGGTGGAGTCGCGGAGCTCAATGAGAGTCGTCCGTGCGCCGCGCGGTGACCCAGGTGAACTGCTGCTCGGAGCCGTCGGGAGTGTGGTGGATCCGCGTTTCGGCGTGGGTGAGGGTGAAGGCGGGCGCGAAGAGGGCGGCGAGGTCGTCGGCTGAGTGCCGGGCCGTCGGCAGGCCCGAGCAGGACGTGGGTCCGTCAGGGCCGAAGGTGGCCAGGACGAGCAAACCGCCGGGGGAGAGGGTGCGGGCGGCCAGGTCGACGTACGCCGATTGGTCGGCCGGAGCTGTGAGGAAGTGGAGTACGGCGCGGTCGTGCCAGGCGTCGTAGGTGCGCGCGGGCTTCCAGGAGAGGACGTCGCTGACGACGTAGGTGACCCGGCCCTCCGCGGAGCCGAGACGTTCGCGCGTCACTGCGACCGCCTGGTGGGAGATGTCGAGCACGGTGATGTCGTCGCGGCCGTCGGTCAGGAGCGCGTCGGGGAGCCTGGACGCGCCGGCCCCGATGTCGACCACCGAGCCGGGCTGTCGGCGTAGCAGCTCCACGGAGTGGGTGGGCGTCTCCTCGAACCACGACACTTTGTCGAGGTCGCGCGACGCGAAGACGGCATCCCAGTGATCAGCGCGCTCGTCGCTCATCGGAAGGCGCACCCGTTGCTGACGCCGAGTCGGCGGAAGATGACGGCGGCGGGGCAGAAGCCGGTGATGGACGACTGGAGCAGGTTGAGCCCGACGAAGGCGGTCAGCAGCAGCCACCACGGTGACACGAGGGCGACCAGCAGGGCGCTGAGCAGGGTCATGGTGCCGGCGAGGAGGAGTACGGCGCGGTCGAGGTTCATGCCTTGCCTCCGAAGAGGCGGCTGAAGAACCCGATGCCGGCCTCGCGGGGGTGGCCGGCGCATCGGTCGGCGCGCGGGACGCGGGAGAGGACCTGGTCGACATGCTCGCCGCAGCCGGCCCAGGTGGTCTTGCCGCACTTCTTGCAGCTGACTGCTCGGCACATGGTGGAACTCCTTCGTTTCGAGGTGATGGTGCGGGAGAGGTGAGGGTGGTGAGGCTGGGATGGGAGGTGTGGTCCGGACACCCGTGGGGACGGGCGCCCGGACCACGTGCCGCGGCGTAGGGGGGACACGCCGCGGCGGTCGAGGGGCGATCAGCCGTGCGAGAACGTGATGGTCGGCAACACACGTCGCAGCCAGGCCGGCGACCACCAGGCGGCTTTGCCGGTGAGGCGCAACATGACCGGCAGCAGCACGAGCCTCACGAGGAAGGCGTCGAGCAGCACGGCGACGCCGAGCACGATGCCCATCTCCTTCGGGGGAAGCGGGCCGGAGAGCGCGAAGGTGAAGAACACCGCGACCATGACCGCGCCGGCGGCGAAGATGACCCTTCCGGAGTGGGCCAGTGAGCCGACCATGGCGTCCTTCGGGTCGCCGGAGTGTTCGTAGTGCTCCTTGGCCGAGGCCAGCAGGAACACCGTGTAGTCCATCGCGATCGCGAAGATCATCGCGAAGAAGAACACCGGCGCCCACGCGTCGAGGAAGCCCTGGCTCTCGAAGCCGAAGAAGTCGGCGCCGAAACCTTCTTGGAAGACCAGACGGGCCACGCCGAAGGCGGCGGCGGTCGAGAGCAGGCTGGCCAGCGTGCCCAGCAGCGAGATCAGCGGCGCCTGGAGCGCGACGAGCAGCAGCAGGAAGCCGAGCACGAGAACGACCCCGATCACCAGCGGCGTGGAGTCGTCGAGCTGGGCCTTGAGGTCGAGGTTCTCCACCGCCGCGCCTCCGACGAGCGCGCCCTCGGGCAGGTCGGCGCGCAGCCGGTCGACGGTGTCGCTGAGGGCGGGGTCGGAGGGGTCGACGGTCGGGACGGCCTGGATGAGGACCAGCCCGCTGTCGTCGGCCGCCGGCATGGCCGGCATCGCCCCGGCAATGCCGGGGTCGGAGGCTAGCACGGTGCTCGCGGCGTCGGCGTCGGCGTCCTTCATCACGATCTGGAGCGTGCCGGGCGCACCTTCGCCGAAGGACTCCTGGACCAGGTCATAGCCAATGCGGGCGCTGGCGTCCTCGGGCAGGACCTTGATTGACGGCATGGCGGTCTTGAGGCCGATGATCGGGGCGGCGAGCGCGAGCAGCACGATGAGCGCGCTCAGGCCCCAGACGACCGGGTTCTTCCAGAGCCGCTCGCCCCACGCGGCGAACTTCGGGGAGCGGTGCTCTCCGGTCTTGACCCAGGGCAGGGACAGCTTGTTGATCTTGTGGTCGAGCTTGGACAGCACCAGCGGTAGCAGGGTGAGGGTGGCGGCCAGGACGAAGACGACCGAGAGCATGATCCCGCCGGCCATGGAGCGGAAGGACGGCGACGGCACGAGCATCACGGCCGAGAGCGAGATCAGGACGGTGGCGCCGGAGAGGAGCACGGCCTTGCCGGCGGTGTCCATGGTCTCGGCGACGGCCTGGCGGGCGGAGTTGCCGGAGCCCATGCGGGAGGCGCGGTAGCGGACGACGAGGAAGAGCGCGTAGTCGATGCCGAGCGCGAGGGCGAACATCATCGCGAAGTTCATCGCCCAGATGGAGACCGGGACGAGCTCGTTGATGAGGACCAGTGAGCCGGCGGAGGCGACGAGGCCGGCGAGGGTCAGGATCAGGGGGAGGCCGGCGGCGACGAGGGCGCCGAAGGCGAGCACGAGGATCGCCATGGTGACGGGCCAGGAGACCATCTCGGACTTCAGCATCGCTTCGAGGTTGGCCTCGTTGAAGTCCGACCACAGCAATGAGGAGCCGGTCGGGTTGACCTGGATGCCTTCGACCGAGAGGTCCTGGAGGTCTCTCTTGAGGTCGGTGGCGACACGGACCATCTCGTTGGTGTCGGCACCCGCGCCGGCGAGGATGATCGCGGTGCTGCCGTCCTGGCTGATGGTCGCGCCGGGCATCGGCGCGATCACCTCAGCGATGCGGGGCTCGGCCTCGAGCATCCGGGTCACCTGGGCGAGGACATCGGCGCCGGGGCCCTCGGTGACGGGGCCGTCGGTAGAGTGCACGACGACCTGGATCGCGGAGGAGGCGTTGCCGCCGAAGCTCTCCTGGGCGAGCTCGCGCGCGGCGACGGACTGCGAGCCGTCGGCCTGCCAGCCGGCGCCGGACAGGTTGTGCTCGACCTGGGGGGCGAAGGCGCCCAGCCCGATGATCAGTAGCAGCCAGACGGCGGTGACGAGCTTGGCGTGGCTGGTCACCCAGAGGCCGAGGCGGCCGAGGGGTCCGGGGCGGAAGCCGGGTGTGAAGTCGGGGGAGGCGCCCTTCGACGGGGCGGTGGTGGTGCTCATGGATGTTCCGTTCGGTGAGGGTGAGCGATGGGTGTGATCAGAGAAGGGCGGGGACCGCGCGGGCGGCGGTGTAGACGGCGACGCCGAGGACCAGGACGGCGAAGGCCGCCTGGAGGCGGTGGGTGCCGACACGGTCGGCGAGGCGGGCCCCTGCGACGGCTGCTGCCGCCGACGTTGCGGTGAGGACGGCGACGGACGTCCAGTCCGGCGTGGCGCCAGCACCGGCCCGGACTGCCAGCGCTGCGGCGCTGGTGATGGTGATGACCACCAGTGACGTGCCTGCGGCGTACTCCATCGGCAGCGCGAGGGCGAGCAGGAGGGCGGGGACGACGAGGAAGCCGCCGCCGACGCCCAGGAAGCCGGTCAGTGCCCCGACGACGGTGGCGGTCAGCAGCACCTTGAGGGCCCGGGGGCACTGGCAGGCGAACGTCGGGCTGAACGTGATGATCGGGTCGTCCAGGGTGGGCCGCGCGGCGTGCCGAGCGTCGTCTCCGCGACGGTGGCGTAGCTGGCGCCAGGCCAGCGTCCCGCCGACCAGCAGCATCAGGGCGGCGAAGGCGGCCAACAGGACCTCCTCGGAGACCCGATCGGACGCCTCCGCTCCCGCCACCGCCCCGCCGATCGCGACCAGGCCGAAGACCAGGCCGCGGCCGAGCAGCACGTTGCCCGCGCGGTGTGCGGCGATCGCCCCGATCAGGGAGGTGACGCCGACGACCACCAGCGACCCGGTCGTCGCCTGGGAGGCGGACTGGTCGAGCAGGTACACCAGCACCGGCACGGCCAGGATCGAGCCGCCGCCACCGAGTGCCCCCAGGGACAGGCCGATGAGCGCGCCGGCGGCGACGGCGAGGAGCAGTGTCATCTCAGGCGTCGGGCCCGTCGGCACCGTCGGTCGTGTCGGTGCTGTCGTCTTCGGGGCTCACCAGGTGCAGACCGACCTTCTCGGCGTTCTCGAAGGAGTCGTCGACTGCGACGGGGGTCCGGCCGGCGGCGGCGACGAACGAGGCAGCGACCGAGGCGCGGTAGCCGCTGGCGCAGTGCACCCACACCTCACCGGCGGGCACCTCGCCGACGCGACGGGGCAGTTCGTGGATCGGGATGTTGACCGCCCCGGCAATCGCTGCACCCTCGTACTCGTCGGCGCGGCGCACGTCGAGTACGACGACGTCGCGGTGGTGACGCACCTGCGCCAAATCGGCGAAGGTGGCGGTGGGGAAGCTACCGAGGTCGCCGTCGCTCCAGTTTTGTGGTCCTCCGGTGGCCTGGGCTGCGGGCCGGTCGATGCCGATCCGGACCAGCTCGCGCTGGGCGGTGGCTACGTCCTCGGCGGTCTCGCCGAGCAGGGTCACGGCGGTGCCCCATTCGATCAGCCAGCCGAGGTAGGTCGAGAAGGCACCGTCGAGGCCGAAGTTGAAGGTGCCGGGGGCGTGCCCGGCGGCGAAGGCCTTGCGGTTGCGCAGGTCCACCACCCACTCTCCGGCCTCGATCCGGCGCCGCAGCTCGGTCGCGTCGGCTTCCTGGACAGGGGAGAGGTCGGGCGCGGATGGGCCAGCGGCGTTGGCCGGTGACATGTGGACGTAGTACGCCGGCCAGGCACCGAGGCCGTCGAGGAGCTCGCGGACGTAGGTCTCCTCGTCCTGGGTCAGGACCGGGTTCGAGCGCTTCTCCTTCCCGATGGTCGAGGCGGTGGCGTCGGACTGGGTGGCCGAGCAGAAGGACCCGAACCCATGGGTCGGGTAGACCTCGGCCTCGTCGGGAAGCTCGGCTGCGAGCTTGTGCGCGGAGGCGTGCTGGTGGCGTACCAGCGCGTCGGTGTGCTCCTCGCCGAGCAGGTCGGGTCGGCCGGTGGCGCCGTAGAGCAGCGAGCCGCCGGTGAACACGGCGTACGGCTCCTCGCCGTCGGGGCCGTCGACCGAGAGCGCGTAGGAGAGGTGGGTGAAGGTGTGGCCGGGGGTGGCGATCGCGCGGACGCGCATGCGGTCGCCGACCTCGACGACCTCGCCGTCGGCGATCGGGGTGCGGGCGAAGGACACGTCGTCCTCGCCGTTGACCAGGTAGGCCGCTCCGGTCGTCTGCGCGAGCGCCAGGCCACCGGTGACGTAGTCGTTGTGGATGTGGGTCTCAAAGACGTGGGTCAATCGGACCCCGTCGGCCTCGAGCACCTCCAGCACCCGGTCGATGTCGCGCTGCGGGTCGATCACGAGGGCGACTTCACCGTCGTGGACCACGTAGGTGCGGTCGCCGAGGGACGGCGTCTCCAGGGTCCGGACGGTCAGCCCGTCGGCTGGCCGCTGCTGCGCCTCCTCGGTCGCCGAGGCCGGCGCGGGTGTCTCGGTGGTGGTGTCGTCAGTCATATGTTCGCCTCACTTCTCGATCGGTCGCCCGGAGCGGATCCAGGCTCTGGTGCCACCGGCGAAATTCATCGCGTCGAAGCCGTTGGCGGTCAGGACGTCGGCCATCGCGCTGCTGCGATTGCCCGAGGCGCACACCACGTGCACCGGTCGGTTCGGGTCAATCTCGCCCAGGCGGGCGGTCAACTGGCCCATCGGGATGTTGGTCGCACCGGGCACGTGGCCCTCGCGGAACTCCGCAGGCTCGCGGACGTCGATGACAGGCGCGCCCTGATCGAGCGCTGCAGCGAGCTGGTCGACGGTGGTCTCACACATGGAGGGACTCCTTCACTGGCTGATCGAACCTGGTTACAACACAACCCCCCCGGGGGGGGGGTTCGAGACGCAAGTTAGCACAACCCCCGGGGGGGTTGTACAGTTGGCGGACGAAGCCCCCGGAAGGGCCACCAAGAGACCAACGAAAGGCAGGACAATGGCCGACTACACGCTCGCGATCACCACGGAGCGCACCTACGAGGAGACGGTGGCTGCCGTGCGCGAGCAGCTCGCCGAGGCAGGCTTCGGCGTGCTCACCGAGATCGACCTGAAGTCGACCTTCAAGACCAAACTCGACGTCGACGTCGCCCCCCAAGTCATCCTCGGCGCCTGCCGCCCGCAACTCGCCCACCAGGCACTGCAGGCCGAGCCGTCCATCGCTGCGCTGCTGCCGTGCAACGTCGTCGTCCGCTCGGTGGGAGAGAAGGCCACGGTTGTCGAGGCCTTCGACCCGGCGATGATGACGTCGTTCGTCGCCGAGCCGAGCGAAGCGCTGCGTGCCGTCTCCGAGGACGCACGGGCGCGACTCCTTACGGCCCTGTCGGCCGTCGCCGCTGCCCCTATCGCTTCTACCAAGAACAGAGGGCAGGCCTGATGGACCTCGAGCCCACCGAGATCAAGGCGATCATCACCCGTATGAAGCGCGCCAACGGCCACCTCGCCCACGTGATCCGCATGATGGAGGAAGGCTCCGATTGCGAGTCTGTCCTCACCCAACTCGCCGCGGTCAACAAGGCCCTCTCCCGTGCTGGCTACGCCATCGTTGCCACGGGGCTGCAGCACTGCCTCACCGAGTCCAACGAGGGTCTCGACGCCGTGGACGTCAAGAAGATGGAGAAGCTCTTCCTCGCCCTGGCCTGAGGCGGTCCAGCCGCGGCGCTCACGACCCGGTGCCGGCGTACTTCCTTCGTCATGATCTTCGCGATCGCGATGGACCCACACCGTCTTCCTGCTCGCCCCCGGCAAGGAGCACTACGAGCATCGGGAACCCGAAGGACGCCATCATCGGCTCCCTGGCCCATCCCGAGCGCGTGATCCTCGCCGCCGGTGCCGTCATGGTCGCGGTGATCTTCACCTTCGCACCGGCTGAACCCACACCTCGTCCCACCACCGACCCTCGAGAACAGGAGCACACCATGCGCCGTGCCACGACATGCCGCACCTGCGGCAGGTCCACCTGGACCGGCTGCGGCCAACACGCCAACCAGGTGCGGGCCTCCTCCCCAGACCAGTGGTGCCCCGCCACCCACAACCGGACCGGAAGGCCAGCTGGCTCACTCGCGTCCTCAATGGGTGAGCGGAGATGACCAAACGTCTTATGGAGCACGCCGATCCGGACGGAGTGACACTTTGGCGCCCCGGCCGACGCGCCCCGCACCTACCGTCTATCGGGGCGGCCATCCCGTCGCGCCGGCTCGCGGCTCGGCGCACAGAGTTCGGTCGTCACTGGCGCCGTCGGATGCAGGCAAAGACGCGCCGAGACCCGAACCCGGGGCCCTTTCAACGCGCCCGCCGGCCAAGAAGCCCGTCCGTCCCACCCTCGGACGATCAGGGCCAGGACCATGCCCGAGTGGGACTGCTGCGGTCGTCGCCCGCGAATCGCAACTCGGGTTCATCGACTGCACCCGCCGGTCGGCCGGCGCCAAGCAGCAGAAGCGGCCGTCAACTATCCAGCGGGACGAACACAACACACAAGAAGGGTTCCGATGATTGAGCCACTCAACGTTTTCACCGCCGCCGCGCCGGGCGGCCTTGTCTCGGTGGGTCCCGGCTGGCCGAGCCCAACCGCCTGGGCGATAGCCGGCCTCGCGATCGCCGTGCTCGCTTTGATCGCTAGATGGGCCACCGGCCGCCGGCGCCGAAGGGTAGACGCGCATGTCCCGACCCCAGGAGTCGGGGGACTGCCACATTGGCGGGCAACGACACAACGAGGTCTGACACAGACGGAGAAGCCAGAGAAGGAGCGATGATGATGGGTTCTGGCATGGGCTGGGGATGGATGTTCGGACCACTGGTCATGGTCGGGGTGGTGTTGTTGATCGTCCTCGCCGTGCGCGCCATCGGTGGAGGCGTGTCGCCTCGCTCCTCGGCGCCGGGAACGCCGACGGATGCGCCACCTGGTCCAGGCCGAGCCCGGGAGGTGCTCGATGAGCGCTACGCCCGCGGCGAACTGACTACCGAGGAGTACCAGGAACGGCTACGCGCGCTGGGGCAAGACCGGTAGTGCGACCCATCACCCGCCGCCAGGCCCTTCAACTCGGCGGCCTCGGCGTCGCCAGCCTCGCGATCGGCACCTCAGGCTTGCTGTGGCAGCGCGGCTCACGCCTGGACCCGGTCACCGGCTCGGACCTGACCGAGCCGGAAGTGCTCCGCAGCCGCGAAGGCCTCCTGCAGGTGCGCCTGGAGGCAGCCCAGGGCCAGATCACTGTGGCTGGCCGCGAGGCAACGGTGTACGGCTACAACGGGAATCTCCCCGGCCCCACACTGCGGCTGCATCCCGGGGACCGAGTGCAGGTGCGGTTGGTCAACCGGCTTGTGACGGCGACCAACCTGCACGTCCACGGGCTCCATGTCTCCCCGCAGGACAACAGCGACAACGTCTTCGTCAGCGTCGAGCCCGGTGAGTCCTTTGACTACGACTACCAGCTACCCGAGGACCACCCGCCCGGGGTGTACTGGTACCACCCCCACCACCACGGCATGGTCGCCGACCAGATCTTCCGAGGCCTCTACGGCGCGATCATCGTCGAAGACCCGGACCCCATCCCCGTCACCCGCGAACGGGTGCTCGTGATCTCCGACCTCACCCTCGACAGGGACGGTCAGGTCGTGCAGCCGTCCACGATGAGCCGCATGATGGGTAGGGAAGGTGACCTGGTCCTGGTCAACGGCCAGGCGACGCCAAGACTGAGCGCTCGTCCCGGTGAGCGGGAACGCTGGCGCATCATCAACGCGTGTTCCGCCCGCTACCTGCGTCTGCGCCTCGACGGTCAGGACTGCGAGCTCCTCGGCATCGACTCCGGCCGGTTCCCCGAACCTCAACCGGTCGACGAGCTCGTGCTCGCCACCGGCAACCGAGCCGACCTTCTCGTCACGACCCGTGCCGGGTCAGCATCGTGGGAGACCGGGTCTGTCGACCGCGGTGGGATGGGCATGATGAGCTCCCTCGGCGACCTGTCCGGCGGTGTCGGGGCACTTGCGACACTCCGGGTGGAGGGCGACACCGCGTCCGCGTTGCCTGCGGTTCCGGTTCAACCGACGCCGGAGGACCTGCGCGCCGTCGAGCCTGCAAGGCGGCGACGGATCACCTTCGGCATGGGCATGGGCATGGGCATGGGCATGGGCGGCGACATGAGCGGCGGCATGGGCATGGGCGGCGGTGGGGGAGAGGCTATGGGGATGAGCTTCACCGTCGACGGCAAGGAGTTCGACGCCCAACGGATCGACCAGACCGTCCAGCAGGGCACGGTCGAGGAATGGACGCTCGTCAACGACTCGCCGATGGATCACCCCATCCACCTCCACGTGTGGCCCATGCAGATCACCGCTGAGGCTGGTCAGCCCGTCCGAGGGGTGTTCCGGCAAGACGTAGTCAACGTGCCAGCTCGCAGCGAGGTGACCGTGCGGGTGTCCTTCGACAACTACACCGGACGAACGGTCTACCACTGTCACATCCTCGACCACGAGGACAACGGCATGATGGCGGTCGTGGAGTCTGTGCCGTCAGCGTGAGCCGTGCCCGACGTCCTTGAGGTGCGGACGTCATTGAGGCGACACAACCCCTCAAAAAGGACCGGTTGCTAGGGTCAAGTCCCGGCTAGTGGTGTAGCGCTGCGTTCCTTCGGTGGGGTTGGTCAGGCGGTCAGTGCGGGTAGGTCGTCGGCTCCGATCTCGGTGTCGTT
>Ga0208328_1001077_pt1 | contig 10354 bp, 10 predicted proteins | sample DeeseametaMP2633_FD_184170 | JGI IMG/M metagenome (GOLD analysis project Ga0208328, IMG submission 184170) | Marine microbial communities from the Deep Atlantic Ocean - MP2633 (SPAdes) | ecosystem: Environmental > Aquatic > Marine > Unclassified | place: Northeast of Antigua and Barbuda, North... | reverse complement strand
GGCCAGCACGGCCTGTTTCCACTCGAGCCGCTGCATCTGCCACAGACCCAGCCCGACGAGGATGCCGGCGCCGATCAGGCCGAAGAGCAGGGGGGCGAGGTAACGGGTCACGCGGGCTCCACACAAGGTGATTGGTGCGGGTTGCTTTATCGTGTGGGGGCAGGGGGGAGCAAGGCGGGATTCGGAGGCGCCCGCCGTGACGCGCCGGATGGGGCCGGTGATGCCACAGTGCCGATCGGGCGATGGTGCTCCGGGCGGCGCGGTCCGGCCTTGCCTCCGGCGGGGATATTTGGGGCCAGAGGAAACCCGGAGCGCCGTGCTCGGGGTGTCCTCCGGGCCCGAAGGCAGGGACGGGGGCGGGGCCCCCGTGCCGCGCCGTGTCAGCCGTCGCCGAGTTTCGGCGAGGCCCGGTCGAGGCAGAGCTCGGCATCCGAGAACTTGAACGGCGAGCGCACGCCGGGCACCCCCTCGGGCGAGATCTGCATGCCGCGCGCCTGCACCTGCGGATCGGCCATGACCTCGGAGAGGTCGTTGATCGGGCCCGCGGGGATGCCCTCGCGCTCGCAGCCCGCGAGCAGATCGGCCTTGGTCCACTTGCCGGTCTCGGCCATCAGATGCGCCTCGAGAGAGGCACGGTTGGCGATGCGGTCGGCGTTGGTCAGGTAATCCGGGTGCTCGGCGAGATCGTCGAGGCCCAGCAGCCGGCACAGGCGCTGGTACTGCGGGTCGTTGCCGGTGGCGATGATGATGTAGCCGTCCGAGCAGTCGAAGACCTGGTAGGGGGTGAGGTTCGGGTGGTAGTTGCCCGTCCGCCCCGGGGCCTCGCCGGTGGCGAGATAGTTCATCGCCTGATTGGCGGTCGCCGCCACGGCGCAGTCGAGCAGCGCCATGTCCACGTGCTGGCCCTTGCCGGTGCGCTGCTTCTGGTGCAGCGCCGCGAGGATGCCCGACACCGAGTAGAGCCCGGTGAACAGGTCGGTGATCGCCACGCCCGCGCGCTGCGGCTGGCCGTCCGGCGTGCCGGTGATCGACATGAACCCCGACATGCCCTGGATGATGTAGTCGTAGCCCGCGCGGTGGGCGTAGGGGCCATCCTGCCCGAAGCCGGTGATCGAGCAGTAGATCAGCCCGGGGTTCACCTGCGCCAGCGAGGCGAAATCGAGCCCGTACTTGGCGAGCCCGCCGACCTTGAAGTTCTCGATCAGGATGTCGGCGTCCTGCACCATCTCGCGGATCTGCGCCTGCCCCTCGGGGGTCGAGATGTCCACCACCACCGAGTGCTTGCCCCGGTTGCAGCAATGGAAATACGCCGCGGAGCGCTCGTCTCCGCGGTCGATGAAGGGCGGGCCCCACCTGCGCGTGTCGTCGCCGCGGTCGGCTTCGATCTTGATGACCTCGGCGCCGAGGTCGCTCAGGATCTGGCCGGCCCAGGGGCCGGCCAGGATCCGGGCCAGTTCGATGACCCTGACCCCTTCGAGGGGGCCGCGCGGTGCCGAGGTCATTGCGCCGCTTCGTACCGTTCGTCGAGGAGCTTGGAGAACTCGTCGTAGGGCATGTTGCTGTGCAGCTCGCCGTCGACCATGAACGACGGGGTCGAGTTGAACCCGTCCTTCTCGACGTTGTCCTGGTACCATGCGACCAGCGCCTTCAGCTGCTCGCCGTCCTGCATGCAGGCGTCGAGCTCTTCCTGGCCGATGCCGGCCTGAAGGCCCATCTTGCGGATCGCGTCGGCGACGCCCTGCTCGGAACTCTGCCGGGCCCACTCGTTCTGGGTCGAGTAGATCATGTCGACGATGCCGAAGTACTTCATCTCGCCGCCGCAGCGCGCCATCAGCGAGGCCCACATGTCGTACTTGTTGAAATAGGCCTCGCGGAAGGTGAACTTCACCTTGCCGGTGTCGATGTAGTTCTCCTTGATCTGCGGGAACACGTTCTCTTCGAACGCGGCGCAGTGCGGGCAGGTAAACGAGCCGTACTCGATGATCTCGACCGGCGCGTCGGCCTGGCCGAGGGTCATGTCCGTCACCGGCGCGGCGGCCTCCTGTGCGCCGGCGGCGCCGAGGGGGGGCTGGGCGGAGGGGCTGAGAATCCAGCTGCCGCCGGCGGCGAGCACGGCCGCGAGGGCCGCAGTGGTCAGGATACGCTTCATCGGTCTTCCTTCTTTCAGCATGATCTTCCGGTCGCGGGAGATCGTCAGCGTTGTGATCTGGTTATGACGTTGGCACCGAGACGTTCAAGCGCCTGCCGCAGGCTGTCGTCGCCGATGCCCTCGGTGGCGCGGTGGGCCTCGTCCAGCGCCTCGGGGCGCGGCGCGGTCTCGGGCTTGGCCGCGGGACGGTGTTGGAAGGCGACGCGGCCCTCGGCAAAGCCGGTGGCGGCGGTCTGGGTGACGCGGATGCGGGCGATGGCGTTGTAGCCGTAGATGCCGTTCACCCGCTCGCGCAGCTCTTCCTTGCGCATCTCGAGCAGGGGGGCGTTGGCGCCGGTGGTCAGCAGGGTGAGCGTGGCGCCCATGCCGCCGCGGGAATAGCTGATCTCGACCGGGCGCGAGATCGCGGCCATGTCGCTGCCCGCGATTTCCTCCCAATGGGTCAGGACGCGGGACTGGGCGAAGCCGCGGCTCTCGCTGGCGCGGCGGATGCTGTTCTTGAGAAGTCCGCCGGTCTGGGCGAAACCGTAGGTCGTGGTGCTGCGCCGTTGCATCTTGAATCCCTCTCGTCGGAGCTATTCTAGTGGGCGCTGTCGCGGGCGCCAGCCCGGAATCGTTCAATCAAGGGAAAGTCAGTCGTGCGTGAAGCTGCCCGTGCCGAGGACCTGCTGGAATGGTACGACCGGCATGCCAGGGATCTGCCGTGGCGGATCGGCCCGCGGGCCCGTGCGGCGGGGGTGCGCCCCGATCCCTACCGGGTCTGGCTGTCCGAGATCATGCTCCAGCAGACCACCGTCCCGGCGGTGAAACCCTATTTCGAGGCCTTCACCGCGCGCTGGCCCACGGTCTCGGACCTCGCCGCCGCCGAGGATGCCGACGTCATGGCCGCCTGGGCCGGGCTCGGCTACTACGCCCGGGCCCGCAACCTGCTGAAATGCGCGCGGGTCGTGGCCACGGAGCATGGCGGGATCTTCCCCGACAGCCAGGAGGCGCTGCTGCAGCTGCCCGGCGTCGGGCCCTACACCGCGGGGGCGGTCGCGGCGATCGCCTATGACCTGCCGGCGACGGTGGTGGACGGCAACGTCGAGCGGGTGATGGCGCGGCTGCACGACGAGCACACGCCGCTGCCCGATGCAAAGCCCGTGCTGACCGGCTACGCGGCGGCGCTCACCCCCGACGAGCGCCCCGGCTGCTACGCGCAGGCGGTGATGGATCTCGGCGCCACGATCTGCACGCCGCGCAACCCCGCGTGCGGGCTCTGCCCGTGGCGGCCCTCCTGCGCGGCATGGGACGCGGGCACCGCCGCCGAGCTGCCGAAGAAGGTGCCGAAGAAGCGCAAGCCGGTGCGCCTCGGCATCGCCTACCTCGCGCGCCGGGTCGATGGCGCGTGGCTGCTCGAGCGGCGCCCGGACAAGGGGCTGCTCGGCGGCATGCTGGGCTGGCCCGGCAGCGAGTGGAACGAGGCGCCAGAGGAGGCGCCGCCGATCCGTGCCGAGTGGAAGACCCTGCCCGAGGAGGCGCGGCACACCTTCACCCATTTTCACCTGCGCCTGACGGTGAAGACCGCGCTGGTGCCGATGGAGCGCCTCCCGAGCCGCGGCGAATTCGTCGAGCTGCCCGCGTTCAGCCCCTCGGACCTGCCAACGGTGATGCGCAAGGCCTTCGACCTTGCCCGCGGCAGCTGAGCCTGCGCCAACGCCGCGGCGTTCCGGCCGTGGCGCCGGGACGCGGGCGCCGCTAAGCTGCGCGGCATGGGCGGAGAGGGCAGGGCGACCGGCCGCGCCGTCCGGTCCGAACGGAGAGCGACGATGATCCCAACCGACAAGCTCGCTCGCGTCACCGCGGCGATGCCCTTCTGGCTGACCTACATCCTGCCGCCGCTGGTCTGGGTTGGGGCGGTGCAGGGCGGGCTCTGGGTGCTGCTCCCGCCGCTCGCCACGTGGTACCTGTTCTCGGCCCTCGACGCGGCGCTCGGGCTCAACGAGCAGAACGCCGACCCGCAGACCGAGGACCGCCACCTGCTCTGGTACCGCGCCGGGGTGATCCTCTGGGCGCCGGTGCAGTTCGTGACGCTGTTTTCGCTGATCTGCTACGTGGCGCGAAGCGACCACCTCGGCGGCTGGGAGCTCTTCGGCGTCATGTTCGGCACGGGCGTCATGAGCGGCTCGGTGGGCATCGTCTACAGCCACGAGCTCATGCACCAGCGCAACCGGCTCGAGCGGCAACTCGCGGACTGGCTGCTGGCGATGGTGCTCTATTCGCATTTCCGCTCCGAGCACCTGCTGGTGCACCACCTCTGGGTCGGCACCCCGCGCGACGCGGTGACGGCGCGCTACAACGAGGGCTTCCACCGCTACTATCCGCGGGTGCTGCGCGAATGCCCGGCCTCCGCCTTCCGCGCCGAGGCCGCGCTGCTGCGCCGCCGCGGGCTGCCATGGTGGCACCGGCGCAACCCGTTCTGGAAATACCTCGCGCTGCAACTTGCCATGCTGCTGCTGGCGGTCCTGCTTGGCGGCTGGATGGGGCTTCTGTTCTTCGTGGTGCAGGCCGGGGTGGCGATCTGGCAGCTCGAGCTCACCAACTACGTCGAACACTACGCGCTGACCCGCCGCCATATCGGCGGAGGGCGCTACGAGCACGTCAAGCCGCACCATTCGTGGAACTCGGCCCACACCGCCACCAACTGGCTTCTGATCAATCTGCAGCGCCATTCGGACCACCACTACAAGCCCGACCGCCGCTTCCCGCTCTTGCAGACCTATGCCGAGGGCGAGGCCCCGCAGCTGCCCTATGGCTACCCGATCATGACCATGGCGGCGATGGTGCCGCCGGTCTGGCGCCGGATCATGAATCCGAAGGTCCGGGCCTGGCGCCGGGCGCGCTATCCCGACATCGCGGACTGGAAACCCTACAACAGGGCAGAGACCCCGATGCCACGCGCGGACCGATAGGGCGGAGGGGGCGCTGCCCCCGTCTCCTGTCGGAGACTCCCCCGGGATATTTTGAGCCATTGGAAGGGCAGGGCGCGGCTCCCGGTTTCCAATGGCCCCAAATATCCCCGCCGGAGGCAGGCCGGCCGGTGCCAGAGGCGCGGCTCTTGCAATCCGGGCGGGGGAATTTCAAACATGGATCTCCGAGCAGGCAGCAGGAGAGCGTCATGGAACTCGAAAAAGCGGCGCGGGCGGTGCGCGAGAATGCCTACGTGCCCTATTCCCGGTTCAAGGTGGGGGCCGCGGTGCGCACACCCTCCGGCACGGTGCACGCCGGCTGCAACGTCGAGAACGCGGCCTATCCCGAGGGCACCTGCGCCGAGGCCGGCGCCATCGCGGCCATGGTCGCCGCGGGCGAGACCGAGATCGTCGAGGCCTATGTCATCGCCGACAGCCCGCGTCCGGTGCCGCCCTGCGGCGGCTGTCGCCAGAAGCTCTCGGAGTTCGCGCGGGCGGAGACGAAGGTGATCCTTGCCACGGTCTCGGGCGAGGTGCTCGAGACCACCGTGGGCGCGCTTCTGCCCGGCGCCTTCCGTCCGGACGACATGGACCGGGTGTGATGGATGCCCGTGACGTCATCGCGGCGCTGAGGCGCGGAGAGGAGCCGGCGACCGACGGGATCCGGTGGTTCGCGACGGGTCTGGCCGACGGCAGCGTGAGCGCGGCCCAGGCCGGGGCCTTTGCCATGGGCGTCTGCCTGCGCGGGCTCTCGGAGGAGAACCGCGTGGCGCTGACGCTGGCGATGCGGGATTCGGGCCACGTGCTGCGCTGGGATCTCGACGGGCCGGTGCTCGACAAGCATTCGACCGGCGGCGTGGGCGACTGCGTCTCGTTGGTGCTGGCCCCCGCGCTGGCGGCCTGCGGAGCCTATGTCCCGATGATCTCGGGCCGCGGGCTCGGCCACACCGGCGGCACACTCGACAAGCTCGACGCCATCCCCGGCTACGCCGTCGCCCCGGACGAGGCGAAGTTCCGGCGCGTGGTGAAGGAGGCGGGTTGCGCCATCGTCTCGGCCTCGGCCGAGATCGCCCCTGCCGACCGCCGCCTCTACGCGGTGCGCGACGTCACCGCGACGGTCGAGAGCCTCGATCTCATCACCTCGTCGATCCTGTCGAAGAAGCTTGCGGCCGGGCTCGAGGGGCTGGTGCTCGACGTCAAGGTTGGCTCCGGCGCCTTCATGAAGACCGACGCCGAGGCCCGCGCGCTGGCCGGTGCGCTGGTCTCGACCGCCAACGCGGCGGGTTGTCCCACCACCGCCTTCGTCACCGACATGAACCAGCCGATCGCCGCGGCGCTGGGCAATGCGCTCGAGGTCGACGCGGCGATGCGGGTGCTGACCGGGCGCGAAGAGGGCCCGCTGCACGAGCTGACGCTGGCGCTGGGCACGCCGCTGCTCGAGGGCGCGGGCATCAGGGATGCCGAGGCCCGGCTGCGCGAGGCGCTGACCTCGGGCGCCGCCGCCGAGCACATGGGCCGGATGATCTGCGGGCTCGGCGGGCCGCACAATTTCGTCGAGGACTGGGGCCGCTACCTGCCCGAGGCGACGGTCATCCGCGAGATCCCGGCGCCCGAGGCGGGCCATGTGGCGGCGATCGACGGCGAGGCGCTGGGGCTCGCGGTGGTGCACATGGGCGGCGGCCGCACGGTCGAGACCGACATGATCGACCCTGCCGTCGGGCTCTCGGACGTGGTGCGGCTTGGCCAGCGGGTCGAGAAGGGCGAGCCGCTGGCCCGGGTGCATGCAGCCCGCGAGGACCAGGCCGAGGCCGCGGCGCAGGTGGTGACCCGCGCCATCGCGCTGGGCGCGCCCGCGGTGGCGGGGCCGCTGATCCGGGAGCGCATCGGATGAGGGCGTTTCTCGTGGTGATCGATTCCGTCGGCATCGGCGGCGCACCGGACGCGGGATCCTATTTCAACGACGGCGAGCCCGACACCGGGGCCAACACCGTGCTGCACATCGCCGAGGCCTGCGCCCGGGGCGAGGCCGAAGACGGCCGCAGCGGGCCGCTGCGCCTGCCGGTGCTCGACGGGCTCGGGCTGGGGCGCGCGGTGGAGCTTGCCAGCGGCACCCTGCCGCCGGGGCTGGGCGCCGCGCCGCAGGGACTCTGGGGCGCCGCGACCGAGAGCTCGCGGGGCAAGGACACACCCTCGGGCCATTGGGAGCTTGCCGGGCTGCCGGTGCCGTGGGACTGGCACTACTTCCCCGTCGCGCAGCCGGTCTTTCCCGAGGCGCTGCTGGCTCGCGTGCGCGAGATCGCGGGCACCGAGGGCACGCTGGCCAATTGCCACGGGTCGGGCACGGTGATGCTCGACCGCTTCGGGCCCGAGCACCTGCGGACCGGCTGGCCGATCTGCTACACCTCCGCCGACAGCGTCTTCCAGATCGCCGCCCATGAAGAGAGCTTCGGCCTCGAGCGGCTGCTGGATCTCTGCGAGCGCATCGCCCCCATGCTGCACGAGATGAAGGTGGGGCGGGTGATCGCGCGGCCCTTCGTGGGCGCCGAGGGCAGCTTCCGGCGCACCGGCAACCGCCACGACTACGCCATCCGGCCGCCGCGCCCGATCCTGACCAACTGGGCACAGGATGCGGGGCGCGAGGTGCATGCGGTCGGCAAGATCGGCGACATCTTCTCGATGGAGGGGATCGACCACTTGCACAAAGGCGATGACGCACAGCTCATGAAGCATCTTGGCGACCTTGTGGATAACTCCGTGGACGGCGCGTTGACATTTGCCAATTTCGTCGAGTTCGACAGCCTTTACGGCCACCGCCGCGACATCTCGGGCTACGCGAGGGCGCTCGAGTGGTTCGACGCCGAACTTGGCCGCCTGCTGCCGCGCTTGCGCAAAGACGACATCCTGCTGGTCACCGCGGATCACGGCAACGACCCGAGCTGGACCGGCACCGATCACACCCGCGAACGGGTGCCGGTGCTGGTCGCGGGCCGGGGCGTGGGCGCGCTGGGGCATGTGGCTTTCGCCGACGTGGCGGCGAGCATCGCCGCGCATCTTCAAGTTGAATCATCGGGGTCGGGGAGAAGCTTCCTGTGATGGACGAGGAACGCATCGCGGCGCTGCGGGCGCTGCCCAAGGTCGAGCTGCACCTGCATCTCGAAGGCGCCGCGCCGCCGGCCTTCATCCGCGGTCTGGGGCAGGAGAAATCCGTCCGGCTCGACGGGGTGTTCGCCGAGGACGGCAGCTACGCCTACACGGATTTTAACCATTTCTTAACGATTTACGAGGCCGCGACCTCGGTTCTGCGCAGCCCCGACGACTACGCGCGGCTCACCCTCGCGGTGCTCGAGAAGAGCGCCGAAAGCGGCGTGATCTACTCGGAGACCTTCCTCTCGCCCGATTTCTGCGGCGGCGGCGACCTCGGCGCGTGGCGCGAATACCTGCACGCCATGCGCGAGGCGTCGGAGGCCGCCGAGAGGACGATGGGCGTCACCCTGCGCGGCATCGTGACCTGCGTGCGGCACTTCGGGCCCGAGCGGGCGAAGCGCGCGGCGCTCTGCGCGGCCGAGACCGCGGGCGACTGGCTGGTGGGCTTCGGCATGGCGGGCGACGAGAACCGCGGCAGCCAGAAGGACTTCGCCTACAGCTTCGACATGGCGCGCGAGGCCGGGCTGCGGCTGACCTCGCACGCTGGCGAGTGGCGCGGCCCGCGCGAGGTTTCCGACGCTCTGGACGATCTGAGGGTCGAACGCATCGGTCACGGGGTGCGCGCCATCGAGGATCTCGCGCTTGTGGATAAACTTGTAGAGAACGGGATTGTTCTCGAGGTCTGCCCGGGTTCCAACGTGACGCTCGGGGTCTACCCGAGGCTCTCGGCGCATCCGATTGAGAGGCTGCGCGAAAGAGGGGTGAAGGTCACCGTCTCGACCGACGACCCGCCGTTCTTCCACACCACCATGGCCGACGAATACGAGCGGCTGGCCAAGACCTTCGGCTGGGACGAAGAGGTCTTCGCCCAGATCGCCCGGACCTCGGCCGAGGCGGCGTTCTGCGACGAGGACACCCGCGCGGCGCTGCTCAAGCGGCTGGGCTGAGCGGCAGCGCCGCCCGGCATCGCGGCATCGGGCGTGTCGCATCGGCTGCAGGGCGCGCCTTGTCGTTGCGGCGCCGCACGCCCGCGGCTAATGAGGTAGCCAACACACGCGAGAGGAGCACCGGGGCCATGAAACAGCATCTTACCGTCGTCAATCACCCGCTGGTTCAGCACAAGCTGACCCTGATGCGCGAGAAGGACACCTCGACCGCGTCCTTCCGCCAGCTCCTGCGCGAGATCAGCCTGCTGCTGGCCTACGAGGTCACCCACGAGCTGCCGGTGACCACCAAGAAGATCGAGACGCCGCTCTGCGAGATGGACGCGCCGGTGATCGAGGGCAAGAAGCTGGTGCTGGTCTCGATCCTGCGCGCCGGCAACGGCCTGCTCGACGGCATTCTCGAGCTGGTGCCCGCCGCCCGCGTGGGCTTCGTCGGTCTCTACCGCGACGAGGAAACGCTGAAGCCGGTGCAGTACTACTTCAAGGTGCCAAAGAAGCTCGAGGACCGCACCGTCATCCTCGTCGACCCGATGCTCGCGACGGGCAATTCCTCGGTCGCCGCGGTCGACCTGATGAAAGAGGCCGGCGCCAAGGACATCCGCTTCCTCTGCCTGCTGGCGGCGCCCGAGGGCGTGGCGCGGATGGAAGAGGCGCACCCGGACGTGCCGATCGTGACCGCGTCGCTCGACGACCACCTGAACGAGAAGGGCTACATCGTCCCGGGACTAGGGGATGCGGGCGACCGCATGTTCGGCACCAAATAGGCGCTCCCGGCGCTTTACAGGCTGCGGTGTATGAGGCATGATTCCTCCGTATCTGTGAGGGCGGCCATGCGATTGAAAACACTGGCGATCTTCGCCATGACCTCGGTGTGTGCGAGCATTGCCACCGGGCCTGCCCTGGCCCAGGGCATCGAGACCATCGACACGCCTGCGGAGCTTCCGCCCGCGAGCTACTCGGCGAACCAGTACGTCGACAGCCGCGGCTGCGTCTTCGTGCGCGCCGGGTTCGACGATGCGGTGATCTGGGTACCGCGGGTGACCCGCGACCGCGAGCAGGTCTGCGGCTACGCGCCGTCGCTGGGCAAGTCGCGCACGGCGGCCGCGCCCGCGCCCGCGCCGGCCGCCGCACCGACGCCCGCACCGACGCCGAAACCCGTGGCGACCCCG
>Ga0208328_1001074_pt1 | contig 10387 bp, 10 predicted proteins | sample DeeseametaMP2633_FD_184170 | JGI IMG/M metagenome (GOLD analysis project Ga0208328, IMG submission 184170) | Marine microbial communities from the Deep Atlantic Ocean - MP2633 (SPAdes) | ecosystem: Environmental > Aquatic > Marine > Unclassified | place: Northeast of Antigua and Barbuda, North... | reverse complement strand
AGGTCTGGGAATTAGGCCGGATCTTAAGAATGCAATTAGGACAATAGCAAAGCCAATCATTATCAAATAATCAGTGAACATGCCAGGCACAACAGCTATGCCAGTTATCACCGAAGCAACGCCCATAATCATAAGGATGTTGTAAATATTGCTTCCAACAATTGTTCCAATTCCTATGTCAGTATGACCTTTCTTTATTGCAGTTATTGACGTGATAAGTTCTGGAAGTGATGTCCCTATGGCAACTATGGTTATTCCTGCTACAGTTTCAGATATTCCAATGCCTTGTGCAATCGATATTACATTTTCAACTGTAACAACTCCTCCAAGATATAGAAGCCCAGAACCAATAGCAACTAACCCTACTGCTCGTGGAACAGATGATTTTTGTGTTGATGGATCTTCTTCCTGCTTCCGTTCTTTTTTAGCCCTTGAAAGTGTGTAAACTGTAAACGCAATCAAGCCAGCAATTAACAAAATTCCATCATACTGTGAGATTTCTCCATCCACGGATATTGCAACCAAAAGTAACATAACGCCAATCATAATTGGAACTTCTTTTCTTGTAGTTGCCTTGCTTACTACCAAAGGAGAGATGATTGCGGATATGCCAATTACCATTCCTACGTTACTGATGTTGCTTCCAACTATATTGCCCAAGATTAGATCTGTATGCAAGCCTACTGCAGCAGCCACACTTGCGGCCATCTCAGGGGTTGATGTTCCATATGCTACAACCGTTAAACCGATTACCATTTGACTAATCCTAAGTTTTTTGGCAATAGCTACACCTCCGTTTACTAACCAATTGCCTCCAAAACATAGCATCACAAGACCCACAATGGTTAGCAATGCGTTAATGGCGATTTCCACGTGGAATCTTGAAATTGGTTTGTTTAAAACAGGTGTTTTACTGAAATTTTACACTTGAAACAATCAATCTAGATCTCAGTCAGCAACTAGCTTAAGATATGTCTAAGAGAGCTCAAAAAAAACTCACGTTAAGATTAATAAGGTAATTTACCGTACAATACCGTAATGAGATCTAGATTGACTTATGTTCCTATTGAGGTGGCAGACCAATTTAGTGACTTCATAATACAGAGACATGAGCAAGTATTGGATGCGGTAAAAGCTAGAACACGTGACTACAGTACTCTATCATTGCTTAAACTGCTATACCAACTTCGCAATAATTCCATAACATTTTCTGATTTGTATAACAAATCAAAAATTAGGATGAAAAAATCTTTCCTAAACTATCTGCATCTCTGTCTTGATTATCATTTCATTACAAAAAAACCGGTTGGACCAAACGTACTATACACTATCACGGAAAATGGTACTACCATGCTTAATCTGTTTATGAAAAATCGAGACTAGCATTATTATTCAGTAAAGGAATAATTAGCCTACAAAAATTTAACAGAGTGTGAAAGATAGATTATCCTCAGATAATGAAGTATATGAAATCAAAAAAACTGTTTTAAAAAGCCCTATAGTATTTGCGGGGTTTGTAGGCGCTGGTCTTGTGGGCCCATTAGCTGTAGGTTGTATGATTGATAAACTGAAAATGAAAGAGATTGCATATTTTAGATCAAAACATCTGCCTCCATCAACTGTTTTCATGCAAGGACGACTGAGACACCCCTTCCGTTTACACTCAAACAAGGATGGGACAATCTGTGGAATAATATGCGAAATTACACTGCGAATGGAAGGACTGTACGACATTATTTCTACAATTTTAGATTGGGCAGAAAAAAAGGGTTCACATGAAATTGTAATTCTAGACGGTGTTGCCAGTGCATCTCATGACAATAAAGCCTTTTGTGCAGCAGAGGAAGACCTCTGTCGTGTTATGGAAGATAATGATATTAGCATGATACCTCAGGGATTTATTACCGGTGTTGCAGGCGGATTGCTAAATGAATGTTTAGTGCGAAAAATTCAAGGAGTTACTTTATTGGTAAAAGCAAACGACAAAGGACCTGATCCACTTGCGGCAGCTACTTTGGTAGATGCTGTCAATAGAGCATATGATATGAATATTGACACAGCCAGCCTTAGAAAAGAGAAAAACCGAATAGGTGTAGATTTTAAAGAACTTTCAGACAAATATACCGAGCATAGAAAAATAGACTCTAACATGTACATGTAGTATGATGAAATTCTTTATTCAAAAAAACGAGGTAAAAACATGGTGACTACTTACAAAAAAGCAGGTGTAGACATTACTGGGATTAAAAAAAGCCATAGTGCGATTGGACAAATTATATCATCAACCCACAACCTTCAAAAATTAGCTAAAGTAGCACATGGCTTTGGTCATTATGCGGGAATAGTTGAAATACCTGGGAACAAATTTCTGGCTATACATACGGACGGAGTAGGTACAAAGATTCTAATCGCAAACATGCTGAAAAAATATGATACTATAGGCATAGATTGTATCGCAATGAATGTAAATGATATAATTTGTGTTGGTGCAACACCAATTTCATTTGTCGACTATATAGCTGCGAATAAAAACAATCAGCATGTTTTCAAAAAAGTAGTTAAGGGACTTGTAAATGGTGCAAGACGTGCACAAGTGCCAATTATTGGTGGAGAAACTGCCATCATGCCGGATCTGTTTTCAGGGAATAGTTTTGCTATGGATTTGGCCGGTACTGTTGTGGGAATTCTTTCAAAAAAGGAGATGATGCTTGGAAAGTCAATTAAATCTGGAGACGCAATAATAGGGATAAAAAGCAGTGGGCTTCATTCTAATGGATTTTCACTTGCAAGAAGTGTATTATTATCGAAATACAGGATAAATGATAGAGTAAATGGAGTAGGGCATCTTGGAAGAGCAATGCTAAAACCTACGGAGATTTATGTCAAGCCAGTACTCGAAGCGTTGGCAAAATGCCAAATTCATGGACTTGCACATATTACTGGTGGCTCGTTCACCAAACTCTTACGATTAAAAAACATTGGATATGATTTAGATAATCTTCCCAAAACACCTCCGCTTATGCAATTGATTCAAGATTGTGGTGTTAAAAGCAAGGAAATGTACAAGACGTTTAACATGGGAATAGGATTTTGTGTTGTTTCGCCAAAAAATAACGTTGTAAAAATTAGATCTATTTTCAAAAAACACAAGTTAGCAACTTATGAAATAGGTAAAATTACGAATAAAAAAGGAGTTTTCATTAATTCCAAAAAAATTGCATGACTTAATCTGAAATAAATTTTAACTATATGATACAATATATACAGAAATTTTACAGTTAGTAAATGGATGTAGAGATCGCATCTCATTTTTCAATGAGAGGCATGATAATTGGAATTGTCGCAGTTGTCGTGCTGAATCTTATGCTGTTCACACTTCCAGGGTATGTTGGATTAGAACTTACCATTACAATGATGGCTACTTTGGGCGTCTTGGTTGGCATGTATGTCATTTTAATTACAGAAGTAATACACCGTACTGCTCTTGCATTACTTGGCGCACTTGTAATGCTGATTATTCTGTTTTACACCGGTGTACTTGAACCGCATGACAGTGTAGACTTTGTAATTGGCGCGATTGACTTCAACACAATCGGACTGCTTTTGGGAATGATGGTAATAGTTGGCATTCTAGGACAGACAGGAATATTTCAGTACATTGGTATCAAGGCTGCAAAAATTTCAAATGGAAATGTCTGGAAGTTACTGGTTTTGCTGGCAGTAATAACTGCCGTTGGTTCTGCATTTCTGGACAACGTTACGATGGTCTTGCTTATGGTGCCTGTTACAATCTCAGTGTGTAGAATACTAAACATTAATCCGATATCACTGATTTTAGCACAGATTTTTGCATCCAACATTGGTGGAGCAACAACTCTGATAGGTGATCCACCAAACATTATGATTGGTTCTGCAGCTGGAATTGATTTTATAACGTTTGCATATCACATGACGCCAGAAATTATTCTAACCATGGGTGTTGCAATTGTACTTTTCAAATTCATGTTTAGAAAAGATCTTAAACAAAAACCGGAAAATGTTCAAAAGCTTCAGAAGTTAGATGCATCAAAAGAAATCAAAGACAAAATGTTGCTAAAAAAATCAGCGATAGTTCTTGGCGCTGTAATTCTAATGTTTATGTTACATGGCATGATAGGCCTAGAAGTATCTATAATTGCGTTAGGCGGTGCAGCGGTACTTTTGGTAATAACTGGCAAACAGCCGTATGTAGCATTAAGACATGTAGAATGGCCAACACTGCTTTTCTTTTGTGGCTTGTTTATCATAGTCGGCGGTGTTGAGCTTTCCGGTGCTTTAGAGCTGATGGCACATAACATATTGGAAATTACTGGCGGTGATCTTGGAAAAACATTGTTCGCAATTGTTATGACGTCTGCGTTTGCGTCTGCTTTCGTAGATAATATTCCATTTACGGCAACAATGATTCCAATAGTAGAAAGCATCTCAGCTGACCCGTCATTCTCTAACACATTGGCTGAATACACATACAATCCACTGTGGTATGCACTGGCCTTTGGTGCTGACCTTGGAGGAAACGGCACGCTAATCGGCGCTAGCGCAAATCTTGTGGCAATAGCAGTTGCTGAGAAATTTGGCTATAGGATATTCTTCAGAGAGTTTCTTATCAAGGGTATGCCAATAATGATTATAACAACAATGGTTGCGTTTGGGGCATTTTATCTAAGAGTGCTTTACTTCCCATAAAAAAAGAACATAAATTCAAGCGTTTCCTCGAGATCAGTATTGTCGGAAACTGATAAAAAACCTGATATGACGGATGCTTTATCTTCACATCTACTAGGTGGAAAAAAGCATCACGATGAAGATAAGAATGTTGAAACTGAAGAGATTAAACATCTGGAAAAGGGTGCTGACTATCTTACAACCTTATTACTTCAACAAGGTGTAAAGGAAACAAAAACTAAAGCAAAAAAAACACCCCCAAAGTTGGAAGAACTAAAAAAAATATTTGTTCAAAATCTTCTCAAGGCTGGATATGTAAGAGTTGATGATAAAGATAGAACTATACTCACTGATGATGGTCAAAAGTTTCTTGCCAACCAAACAAAAAATGCTGCAATTAGAGTTGAATTAGCTAAATTAAAAAATTTGGAATACAGAAGGAGTTTGGAAAGAAAAACCAAATCTCATAGTAAAAAAAGAAAGAAAAAACGATAGAGCCTATTCACATAATATTGTAAATATTTAGTATTATGATTTTATCAACCCATAGTGAAGAATAAAAATGGCTAGAAAATGTTTTTACATGTGAAGATATCAGGGCAAATAAAATTTGTTATAAAATCATGTGCAATTTTCTCAATTCTGTCTTTTGGTTTTTCCCTAACCGGATTTCTTTTTCCAGACGACTCGTCTATAATTGGAGATCCGCTTATAGTTAGCAATCCAAGCCTAGAACATATTTTGGGACATGTATTTTTTGGAATGATTGCGGGAGTGCTTAGTCTACGTTTAAAATATGTATTCTTGATTGGAGCTTTTGCATTACTGCTTGATGCTGATCACTTACTACAGTTTTTTAATGTGGAAATGATTTCACGCATGGTACACTCAGTACCATTCGCAATAATTATCGCTGTGATAATGCTGTATGTTTTTGGAAAAAAAGACTATCGCTTGGCAGCCATCTCATTTTCTGCCATCATATCACATATTGCTTTTGATGTTTGGTTTGTTGGGCAAATTTATCCCGGTTCAACAAGTGGGTTTCCACTATTTTCTCCTTTTACAGTTGAAATTATACGATTCCAAGGATTGGATTGGTTATATTTAGAAATCTTGGCCATTGTAATTGTTGGAATTATAGCTATACTTCACCGTAAAATTTCTATAAAGAATCATATTGAAAAATAGTTATAATAACAGATGAAAAACACAAATTTCTCTAATGCATGTCGTGAGATATCACAAAGTCTATTGCAAATTACTGAACCTACAAAAAATCATGCAAAATCAGAGATCAAAAGAATTTGTACAAAATACTCTTTGGATAAAATCCCAAAAAACTATGAAATCTTATCAACGGTGGATGGGAGATCGTATGAAAAACTCCAAAAGATTTTGCTTAAAAAACCAGTAAAAACCGCATCCGGCGTAGCGGTAATTGCACTAATGCCGAAACCATATGCATGCCCCCATGGAAGATGTACCTATTGTCCGGGTGGAATTGAATTCAATACACCAAATAGCTATACGGGAAAAGAGCCTGTTACAATCAGTTCCATTAAAAATGGATATGATGCAAATATTCAGATCACTTCAAAACTTAACCAGCTACACATATTTGGACATGACACAACCAAAATAGAATTAGTTGTTGTTGGTGGAACATTTCTTTTCATGCCAAAGGATTATCAAGAGAACTTTATCAAATCATGCTACGATGCATTAAATGGATTTCCATCACCAAACTTGGAAATTGCCATGGAAAATAATCAGAAGACAAAAAATAGGAATGTTGGCTTCACTATTGAAACAAAGCCAGATTATTGTAAAAAAGAACATGTTGACCTAATGCTCTCATATGGCGTAACAAGAGTTGAGATTGGTGTGCAAAGTCTACACGAGCGAGTTTACAAGATTGTCAATAGGGGACACAACTATAATGATGTTATAGATTCGTTTCAAATTTCAAAGGATTCCGGATACAAAATAGTTGCGCATATGATGCCAGGCTTGCCTACCATGACACCTAATGAAGACATTAACGATTTCAAGAAGCTATTCAATGACTCGAATCTCAAACCAGACATGTTAAAGATATATCCATCATTGGTTTTGAAAAATACTCCACTGTACAACGATTACCTGGAAAAAAAATACAAGCCGTATACTGACGAAGAAATGCTACATGTACTTACTGAAGCAAAAAAAATGGTTCCAAAATGGGTTAGAATTATGCGCATTCAGAGAGAAATTACACCTGGTGAAATTCAGGCTGGTCCAAAAGCAGGCAATTTAAGGCAAATTGTTCAGAAACGATTGAAGGATGAAGGATTTTCTTGTAAATGTATTAGATGCAGAGAGGCTGGGCTTTCTAGAAAAAATATGCCTTCAGAATTATTGAAACTTGGCAAAGAAGAATATGATTCCTCAAATGGAAGAGAGACTTTCATTTCTTTTGACGATGAAGATGAAACAATTTATGGATTCTTGCGCTTAAGAAAACCAAGTGAATTGGCACATAGAGATGAAATTACTCCAAATTCATGTATAGTTAGGGAGCTTCATGTGTTTGGGAAATCAATTAAGATTGGTGAACACGAAGAAAACAGTATTCAGCATTCCGGGTTAGGTAGAAAATTGATGGATGAGGCAGAAAAAATATCAAAAGAGGATTTTGACGCAAAAAAACTTCTTGTTATCAGCGCAGTTGGTACGCGCGAATATTACAAAAAATTGGGCTACTCATTAGATGGACCATACATGTCAAAGCAATTGAGGTAAATGATGACTGAACAAAAAATAATTGGCAGAGGTACTTGGATAGACAAATTAGCTCATGAATTAATTGAGCGGGAAAAACAGCTTGGGCGAAACATTGACGGCATTATTAGGGTAGAAAGTGGATTAGGTGCATCTGGCATCCCACATATTGGTAGTCTTGGTGATGCTGTTAGAGCATACGGTGTAAAATTAGCACTTGAAGATATGGACTACAAATCTGAATTGATAGCATATTCAGATGATCTAGATGGATTACGAAAAATCCCAGAAGGGCTAAAGGTTGATGCTGCTGACATTGGTAGAAGAGTATCTGACATTGATGATCCTCTATGTGACAAACATGATTCTTTTGGAGAACACATGAGTAGCATGCTACTCGAAGGACTTGAGGCTGTTGGTATTACAGAATATGTGCATAAAACAGCACATGAAACTTACAAAAATAATCTACTAAAGGATCAAATCCATGAGATACTTGTAAACAGCAAAAAAATTGGTGACAAGATTGAAGAGATGACTGGTCAAGAAAAATTCCAAACAGTTATTCCATATTTCCCAATTTGTTCTGAATGTGATAAATTATACACAACGGAATCATTCGAATACATTGAAGAAGAAAAAAAAGTTAGGTATAGATGCAAGGATTCTGAAATTGGTTCTAATAAGATCCTTGGTTGTGGACATAATGGTGAATCCGATATCACAAAAGGTTTAGGAAAATTAGCATGGAAAGTTGAGTTTGCTGCAAGATGGAGTGCGTTTGACATTAGATTTGAGGCGTATGGTAAAGATATCATGGATTCAGTAAAGGTAAATGATTGGGTTGCAGATGAAATCCTAGGATTTCCACATCCACATCATGTAAAATATGAAATGTTTTTGGATAAGGGAGGAAAGAAAATTTCAAAATCACTTGGAAATGTTGTAACATCACAGAAATGGTTAACATATGGAACGCCTGAATCAATTCTTCTCTTACTTTACAAGAGAATTACTGGTGCAAGAGAGCTTGGATTTGAAGACATTCCTAGACTAATGGATGAATATAATGAATTAGAAGACATCTACTTTGGAAAAATCAAAGTCGATAACGAGGCAAAACTTGTAAAATCTAAGGGACTTTATGAGTATGTTAACCTTCTAAATCCACCAAAAGAGCCTAGCACACATGTGAACTATAGATTATTAATTAATTTATGTAGAGTGTTTAAAGATGACCGAATTGAACGCGTCATTTCAAAGTTGATTGATTATGGTACAATAAAGGAAGAAAAAGATGACATAAAGAAACTGATTGAATATGCTGGAAAGTATTCGGATGCTTTTCTAGAAACAAAAATACCAGCTGCTGAACTTGAAATTGATGATTCAACTAAAGCCGCACTAAAACAATTAGTAAAATTACTAGAAGAAAATGTCGAAATAGAAGATCTGCAGAATTTGATATACAGTATAGCAAAAGAAAATCAAGTTCAGCCGAAAGATTTCTTCAGAATTATTTATAGAATCATAATATCAGGACCAAGGGGACCAAAACTCGGTAGATTTATTGAAGATATTGGAAAGAAAAATGTTGCAGATGCTATTTCTAGGCATGTTTGATCATTATGGTACATAATGAGCACAATAAACCAAAAAGAAGCGGTTCCTTACTTTTGATTATTTTTGGTGCAATATTATTCATGATTGCTCCAACACAATATCAAAACTCCCCTGAATTGGGAATACTTGCCATAGTTTCTGGATTCATTTTGGGCGGAATTGGTTTTTACTTAAAGTATGTAAAAGGGAGAATAATTAGATAAAAAATATAAGAAAAAGATGAATTTGTATGAATTGGTTTAGAGGCTCCGGAAAAAAAGAATCAGAAGATTACGAGAAAGAATATCTCGCACAATATAAAAAACAACAAAAGCCTAAGCAAAAGAAGGGAGTGTCAAAACATAATAAAGCCATAGAAATAGAGTCGGATGAAAAAAATCAAGATGTTGAAATTAAAATACTAAAAAAAGAACCAGAACCACTTTCTACAAAATTCGAATCTGCTAAACAGGAATACAACGTTACAATAAAAAATTTAATGGATGCAAGAAAAGTATTGAACGGTATAAAAGAAGATATTCAAAAATCAAATAGTGAATACGCTGACATTATTTCAAAAATCAAATCGACTCGAGTAGAACTACTCAATGCAAATAGTGAACTTCGGGGGAAAACTGAAGAAATTGGAAAAACAACAGAAGAACAAAGAAAAAAAGACTCTCTAATTCAGGAAATCAATAATTCTAAAAGAGAACTATCTGAAATAAAAGATGAAATTAAGAAATACAACAGAGAACTTGAATCTGTTAGAACAAAAGTGGATAATTCTCCAGATGTTAAAAAAATGAAAGAAGAAAAAGAACAGATTGAAAATGAAATAATACAAAAAAGAAAAGAACTTGATTCTGGATTTAGAGAGCTTAAATTCATTAAAGATGAAATGGCGAAATCCAGTAAGAGCGAAGGAACAGAAAAAATTGTTGATGCAGCTAGTGCAGTAGTAGCATCCATGAATCAGAAATTGCAGACTACGCTAACAGAGTTAAACGCAGTAAAAAAAGCCCTTGAAGATGAACGAGGACGACGAAAAAATTCTACTTAACTAGATCAAAACTTATAATGCTTTTTCCATTTAGTTTTTAATTCTTCTTCTGTATAACCAAGATCATAAAGTGGTGAAAGTATTTCACTTAACTTTTCGATTTTCACTAAGATGATAGATTTGATCGAGCTTTTAACTCCTGACGTTTTGTAATATGAAATAATTTTACTAAATTTATCACCAGATGAAATTATTTCTGCAATTCCCTTAAAACGATATCCTCTTCGTGAAAATGGATCAACTACATTAATTTCA
>Ga0208328_1001071_pt1 | contig 10413 bp, 9 predicted proteins | sample DeeseametaMP2633_FD_184170 | JGI IMG/M metagenome (GOLD analysis project Ga0208328, IMG submission 184170) | Marine microbial communities from the Deep Atlantic Ocean - MP2633 (SPAdes) | ecosystem: Environmental > Aquatic > Marine > Unclassified | place: Northeast of Antigua and Barbuda, North... | reverse complement strand
CAGCGGCTCGTGCACGAGCCGGTCCGAGAGGTTCACCAGCTTGCCCACGGCGCGGCGCCGGTCGAGCTTGCCGCCGTTGATCGTGGCGATCCCGGCGCTGTCATAGCCACGGTATTCGAGCCGCCGCAGCGCCTCGACCAGAATGGGGGCCGCCTCGTGGTTGCCCAGCACGCCTACAATTCCGCACATGCCTGTCAGTCCTTCTTCTGGGTGGCTTTCTTCGCCCGCAGCATCTCGAAGAGCTTGGTGGCGAAGCCTGGCTTGTCGACCTGTTTGGCCCGGCCCAGCGCCAGCGCGCCGGGGGCGACATCGGAGGTGATGACCGAGCCCGAGCCGGTCATGGCGCCGTCGCCGATGGTCACCGGGGCCACCAGCATCGTGTCGGAGCCGATGAAGGCGTTCTTCCCGATGGTGGTGCGGTGCTTGAACACGCCATCGTAGTTGCAGGTGATGGTGCCCGCGCCGATGTTGGTGCCCTTGCCGATGTCGGCGTCGCCGAGATAGGTCAGGTGGTTGGCCTTGGCGCCTTCGCCGAGATAGGCGTTCTTGATCTCGACGAAATTGCCGACATGGGTGTCCTCGGCCAGCTCGGCGCCGGCCCGCAGCCGGGCGAAGGGGCCGACGACGGCGCCGCGGCTGACGTGGCAGCCTTCGAGATGGCTGAAGGCGCGGATGCGGGCGCCGCTCTCGATGGTGACGCCGGATCCGAAGATGACGTTGGGCTCGACCTCTGCGTCGCGGCCGATCACCGTGTCCCAGGCGAGGTAGACGGTCTCGGGCGCGTGGAAGGTCACGCCGTCCTCCATCATCCGCGCCCGTGCGGCGCGCTGGAACGAGGCCTCGGCGCCCGCAAGCTCGGCGCGCGAGTTGACGCCCAGCGTCTCGGTCTCGGCGCAATGTACGACGCCCGCGGACAGCCCGCGCTCGCGGGCGATGGCGACGATGTCGGGGAGGTAGTATTCGCCCGCCGCGTTGTCGTTCCCCACCGCCTCGATCAGCGAGAAGAGCGTGCGCGCGTCGGCGGCCACCACGCCGGAATTGCAGAGCGTGATGGCCCGCTCCTCGTCGGTGGCGTCCTTGAACTCGACGATGCGCAGGAGCGCGTCACCCTCGGTCACCAGCCGGCCGTAGCGGCCGGGATCGGCGGCCTCGAAGCCCAGCACCACCACGTCATGGATGGCGCGCGCCCGGGCCATGGCCTCGAGCGTGTCCTGGCTGATGAAGGGCGTGTCGCCGTAGAGAACGATGGCGTCGCCGTCGAAATCCGCCAGCTCGGGTGCCGCCTGCGCCACCGCGTGGGCGGTGCCGAGCTGTTCGCCCTGCAGCACGACGCGGGCTTCGGGGTCGTAGTCCTGCGCCGAGGCGATGACCATTTCGGCCTCGTGCCCGGCGACGACGACGACGCGCGCCGGTTCCAGCGCCTGTCCCGCGCGCATGGCGTGCCAGAGCATCGGGGCGTGGGCGATACGGTGCAGGACCTTGGGAAGGTCGGACTCCATGCGGGTGCCCTTTCCCGCTGCAAGGATGATGAGGGCGATGCTCATGCCGGTTTCTCGTTTGTTTTCTGCCTTGGCCCGTTTTATCCGGTCAGGGAAAAGGGGCAAGGTCGCAGGCTTCACGTTGGATTTCGCCGTGTGACAGGAAAACGGGCAGGACAAAAGGGGCAGGGCATGAAGACGGTGATCTTCGATCTCGACGGAACGCTGGCGGACACCAGCGCAGATCTCATCGCATCGGCGAACTGGTGCCTCGAGCGCATGGGGCTGGCCGAGCGGCTGGACCCGGTGACCGACGCCGCCACGGCGTTCCGCGGCGCGCGGGCGATGCTGACGCTGGGCCTGCAGCGGGCGGGTGCCTTCGATGCCGAGCGGGTCGAGGAATGGTATCCGAAGCTGCTCACCGCCTATGGCGACGCGATCTGCGAGGAGACGGTGCTCTATCCCGGCGCGGTCGAGGCGGTCGAGGCGCTGCGCGGGCAGGGCATCCGCGTCGGCATCTGCACCAACAAGCCCGAGGGGCTGGCGGAAGAGCTGCTGCGCCGGCTGGGCGTGCGCGACATGTTCGCGGCGCTGGTGGGCGCCGACACGCTGCCCGTGCGCAAGCCCGACGCACGGCCCTATGTCGAGACCGTGGCCCGCGTCGGGGGCGCGCTGCGGCAGAGCCTGCTGGTGGGCGACACCGACACCGACCGCAAGACCGCTGCGGCGGCGGGGGTGCCCTGCATCCTCGTCACCTTCGGGCCGACCGGCGAGGGGGTGCGCGCGCTGGCGCCCGAGGGGCTCATCGGCCATTTCGACGGGCTCGGGTCAGAGGTCGCGCGGCTGCTCGGCTGAGCACCCGTCGCGTGAGCTGCGCGGGCTGACCCTGCCTGCCCGACGCTGCCTCACCCCGGGGCATTGACGCCGCCCGCGGCGCGTCGCAAGAAAGGCGCATGACAGAGCGGTTCACCGGCAATTTCACCCAGCAGGAGCCCATCCCCGACGCGGGGATCGAGGCCGCACTTTCGGTTCTGCGTCACGGGCGGCTGCACCGCTACAACGTGGCGGCCGGAGAGCTGTCGGAGACGGCGCTTCTCGAGCAGGAATTCGCCGCCGCCACCGGAGCGCGCTTCGCGCTGGCGGTGGCCTCGGGCGGCTATGCGCTTGGCTGCGCGCTGCGGGCGGTGGGTGTGGGGCCCGGCGACCGGGTGCTCACCAACGCCTTCACGCTGGCCCCCGTGCCTGGCGCCATCGCCTCGGTGGGGGCGGTGCCGGTCTTCGTCGAGGTCACCGAGTCGCTGGTCATCGACCTCGACGATCTCGCGGCCAAGCTCGACGGCGCCAGGGCGCTGATGCTGAGCCACATGCGCGGCCACCTCTGCGACATGGACCGGCTGATGGCGCTTTGCGACGCGGCCGGGGTCGTGGTGATCGAGGATTGCGCCCACACCATGGGCGCCGCCTGGGACGGTGTGCCCTCGGGGCGGCACGGCGCGGTGGGCTGCTACTCGACGCAGACCTACAAGCACATGAACTCGGGCGAGGGCGGCTTCCTCGTCACCGATGACGAGGAGATCGCGGCGCGTGCGGTGATCCTTTCGGGCTCCTACATGCTTTACGAACGCCACCTCGCGGCCCCCGGCCCCGAGGTCTTCGAGCGGGTGAAATACCACACGCCCAACGTCTCGGGCCGCATGGACAACCTGCGCGCGGCGATCCTGCGCCCGCAGCTTGCGCTGCTCGACGACCAGGTGCGGCGCTGGAACGAGCGCTACCGCGTGGTCGAGGACGGGCTGCGCGACACGCCCGGGCTGACCGTGGTCGAGCGTCACGAGAAGGAGACCTACGTGGGCTCCTCGCTGCAGTTCCTGCTGCTCGACTGGGCGCCGGAGCTGGTGCAGGAGGCGCTGGCCCGCTGCGCCGACCGTGGCGTCGAGCTCAAGTGGTTCGGCGGCGCCGAGCCGGTGGCCTTCACCTCGCGCTACGATTCCTGGCGCTACGCCGAAAGCGTGCCGCTGCCGGCCTCGGACCGGATCCTTGCGGGCATCGTCGACATGCGCCTGCCGCTGACCTTCAGCCTCGAGGACTGCGCCCAGATCGCGCGCATCGTGCGGGCCGAGGTCTCGGCGGTGTGGCAGCGGGGCTGACACCCCCCCCCGACCTTGACACGGCTGGAAGCGCGCGCGCCGCGTGATAGGTTACGCGGGACAGGGCCGGCAGGCCGGCCCGCCTTGGCATCTTTGCAAATGGGCCCAGATCCCGGCGCCGCGCCGGCCGGGCCCGGGGAGACCGCACCATGACCGCCAGCTTCGACACGATCCCGGAAACCGCCCTCGCATGGCATCGCGAGGGCAAGGGGGCGGTGCTCGCCACCGTCATCCAGACCTGGGGCTCGGCGCCTCGGCGGGTCGGCGCCCAGCTTGCCATTTCGGGTCAGGCCGAAATTGAGGGCTCGGTCTCGGGCGGCTGCGTCGAGGGTGCGGTGATCGTCGAAGCGCTCGAGGCGCTCGAGAGCGGCGAGGCGCGCGAGCTCGAGTTCGGGGTGTCGGACAACGACGCCTTTGCCGTGGGGCTGGCCTGCGGCGGCACCATCCGCGTGCTGGTCGAGCCGGTGGGCAAGGTGCTGACCGAAGAGCTGCTGACGGCGCTCTGCGCGGCGCGCGCGGAGCGGCGCCCGGTGGCCTATGTCGCCGATCTCGCGACCGGCGCGCGACGGCTGGACGAAAGCGGCCACGAGACGCGCTTCCGCATGGACCGCTCGGGCTTCGAGGAGGACGGGCGCACCTTCGTGGCCATCCACAACCCGCCGCTGCGGCTGGTGATCGTGGGCGCCGTGCACATCGCGCAGGCGCTGGTGCCGATGGCGAAGATCGCCGGCTACGATCCGGCCATCGTCGACCCGCGCGAGGCCTTCGGCGCCGCCTCGCGCTTTCCCGGCGAGACGCTGCTCAACGACTGGCCTGACGAGGCGGTCGCGAAGCTCGGCCTCGACGGCCGCACGGCGCTGGTGCTGCTGACCCACGACCCCAAGCTCGACGATCCGGCGCTGGAGCTGGCGCTGCGCTCGGGCTGCTTCTACATCGGCGCGCTCGGATCGACGCGCACGCAGGCCAAGCGCGTCGAGCGGATGACGGCGGCGGGTTTCTCCGAGGCCGAGATCGGGCGCATCCACGGGCCGGTCGGGCTCGACATCGGCGCCTCGGGGCCGGCCGAGATCGCGGTGTCGATCCTCGCCGAGATGACCCGGGTGCTGAGGACCGGCGCGTGAGATTCGGTTCCGTCCCGCTGGCCGAGGCCGAGGGCGGCGTGCTGGCGCATTCCGTCGCGCTGCCCGGGACGCGGCTGCGCAAGGGGCGGGTGATCTCGGCCGAGGATATCGCGGCGCTGACGGCTGCGGGCCATGACGCGCTGGTGGTGGCGCGGCTCGACCCCGGCGACGTGGGCGAGGACGCGGCCGCGGCGCAGCTCGCGGCGGCGCTGGTGCCCGATCCCGGGGCCGCAGGGCTGAGGATCGGCCGCGCGACGACGGGGCGGGTGAACCTGCACGCGGCGCAGATCGGGGTGCTCGAGGTCGACGCCGCGCGCATCGACGCGGTGAACGCGGTGCATCCGATGATCACCGTGGCGACGGTCCGGCAATGGCAGAGCCTGCCCGAGAAGGGCATGGCGGCGACGATCAAGATCATTTCCTACGCGGTGCCGGGCGATGCCTTGGCCGAGGCCTGCGCCGAGGCGGGCGGGGCCATGCGCCTGCACCCGCTGCGCCATCGCAGCGCGCAGCTCATCGAGACGGTGATCGGCAACGAGCCTCCGCCGCCGAAGGGCCGGCGATCGATCCGCAACCGGCTCACCCGCATGGGGGCCGAGCTCGGCCCGGCGGTGACGGTCCCGCACGAGACCGCGCCGCTGGCTGCGGCCATCGCGGCGAGCGAGGCGGAGGTGATCCTGATCCTGACGGGTTCGGCCACGTCGGACCTGCACGACACCGCGCCCGAGGCGCTGCGGGCGGCGGGCGGCACGGTGCGCCATTTCGGCATGCCGGTGGATCCGGGCAACCTGCTGTTCTTTGGCCAGCTCGGGGAGAAGCCGGTCATCGGCCTGCCGGGCTGCGCCCGCTCGCCGGCGCTGAACGGGGCCGACTGGGTGCTGGAGCGGATCCTCTGCGGTGTCGAGGTGACGCCTCGGGACGTGATGGGGATGGGGGTGGGTGGACTGCTGAAGGAGCCCCCCTCGCGCCCACGCCCGCGCGAGGGCTGACTTGAAGTTAAGGGCTGTTGCCCGTGCGGGGATACGTCGGCGCGGAATGTGGATCGTGTGAGGGCTGGGTTGTCGGAGCGGGTTTGTCCCCGGTGCGAGGGATGGCCTGCGGGCTGTTGCCCATCCGGGGGCCGATCTGTGGGAACGGGTGGTCATCCGGGCGAGGCGTGATCTGGCGGAGCGGGCTGTCGCCCGCGCAGGTCTTGTCGCCCTCCTGCCTGCGGCATCGGGCTCCACGGCCGTGGCTTGCGTGACGCGATCCTGGGGATGTCGTGGGGGTGGAGAGGTCGGTCTTTCGGGAGGTCCCGAAGAAGCGAAGGTCTCGGTTCCCTTGGATCTTGGTTCGACACCACCGGGCTTTCGTTGAGACGGGCTCGGGGAAGTTCGCGCCTGAGGTCCATACCGGCATCGGGCGAGCGGAACCCCGGCAAGCCATCCCGCAAAAGCCCCCCATAAACGACGAAACCCGCCGGCGGAGCGGCGGGTCGGTCGGTGGCGATACGGACATCGCCGCAAGGCGTGCCAAGCGGTGCTTACTTGAGGACCGGTCCGATCATCATGATCATCTGGCGGCCTTCCATCTTGGGCATGTTCTCGACCTTGCCCACTTCCTTGACGTCCTCGGCCACCCGTTCCAGCAGCTCGCGGCCGAGGTTCTGGTGTGCCATCTCGCGGCCACGGAAGCGCAGGGTGATCTTCACCTTGTCGCCGTTCTCGAGGAACTTCAGGACGTTGCGCATCTTCACGTCGTAGTCGTGAGTATCGGTCCCCGGACGGAACTTGATCTCCTTGACCTCGATGATCTTCTGCTTCTTCCGCGCCTCGGATTCACGCTTCTGCTGTTCGTACTTGAACTTGCCGAAGTCCATGATCTTGCAGACCGGCGGATTGGCGTTGGGCGAGATCTCGACGAGGTCGAGACCGGCCTGCTCAGCCAGTTCCATTGCGCGGCGCGGCGGTTGCACGCCCAGGTTTTCACCCTCGGCGCCGATGAGCCGGATTTCGGGGGCCCGGATACGGTCGTTGACGCGGGGGCCGGTGTCGCGCGTTGGCGGCGCGTTGTGAGGTCTGCGGGCTATGGTATCGGTCCTTTTACCGTGAAGACTTTGGAGGCGCAAAATAGTCCCGGGACGGCAGTGTTTCAAGCGCCAAATCCGTGGAACATCTCCTGAACGCCGCACACCCCCCTGCGGGTTCCGGCATCGTACCCCGTGCGGGCGCCCCGAGGCGGGGTCAGCCATGCTTCGGGGCGGATCCGGCGGGAAGGCGGGGGCGGGCGTCAGCGCCGTCGCGCGCGAGGCGCGAATCGCGGAACGGGCGCTCGCGCGCCCGCCGCGGAAGGTCAGGTCAGTCGAGGAACGCCTTCTCGACCACGTAGTGCTTGGGATCGGAGTTGGCGCCCTCTTCGAGGCCGTATTCCTCGAGCATCGCCTTGAGCTCGAGGTTGAAGGCGAGGTTGCCGCAGATCATCGCGCGGTCGATCTCGGGGGTCAGGGGCGCGACGCCGAGATCGGCGAAGGCCTCGCCCGAGCGCATCAGGTCGGTGATGCGGCCCATCTTGGCGCTCTGTTCGCGCGTGGTGGTGGGGTAGTACTTGATCTTCTTCCAGAAGCCCTCGCCGATCACCTCGTTCAGGAGCTCGTCGGTCTTCAGGCTCTCGATCAGCTCGGCGCCGTAGGTCAGCTCGCCCGCCTCGCGGCAGGTGTGGGTGATGATGACCTCGTCGTAATCCTCGTAGGTCTGTGGCTCGCGCAGCAGCGAGGCGAAGGGCGCGAAGCCGGTGCCGGTGGCGAAGAACCAGATCCGCTTGCCGGGCAGAAGCGCGTCATGCACCAGCGTGCCGACGGGCTTGGGCCGCAGGATGATCTCGTCGCCGGGCTGGATGTGCTGCAGCTTCGAGGTCAGCGGGCCGTCCTGCACCTTGATCGAGTAGAATTCCATCTCCTCGTCCCAGGCGGGGGAGGCGATGGAATAGGCGCGCAGCAACGGTTTCTGTTTGCCGGTCTTGGGGTCGGGATCGCCCATGAGGCCGATCATGACGAACTCGCCCGAGCGGAACCGCAGCGACGCCGGGCGCGTCACGCGGAACGAGAACAGGCGGTCGGTCCAGTGCTTCACCTCGGTGACGGTCTGGGCGTCGGGCAGCACCATCTTCTTGGGCGCAGAGGCTTCGGTTGCGGATGCTTCGGTCACGGGGCTCATCTCGGTCATGGAATTTTCACTACGAAATTCGTTTGTAGGCAAACGAAAGTCGAGTCCTTTTTAGAGCGTCATAGGTGTAAATGGAAGATGACTTAACCGCGCAGGCGGTTCTGGTAGTCGTGCTGCTGCCAATTTGAGCGGAACAGCCAGTCGGCTTCCGGCTGGCGGGCGGCGAGCTCGTCCGAGATCTCGACCTCGTCGAACCCCGCACGGCGCGCCATGGCGTACTGGTCCGAGATCACGTGCCCCTTGGCGCGCAGCCGGCCGCGGTAGCCGCGCAGGCGCAGCAGCCGGGCGAGGGTGAAGCCGCGCCCGTCCGCGAAGGAGGGGAAGTCGATGCGGACCATCTCGATGCCGTCCGCCGCCGTGAGGCTGGCGGGATCGGTGTCGGAGGGCAGGTCGAGCACGCTCTCGTGCTCGAAGCCGCGGGTCCAGTCGTCGGGGCCGAAGCCCGTGTCGGTCACGATGACAGTCATTGGCCTTGTCCTTGTCTCACCATGCGGCCATTCGCGAAATGGATGCCGCATTCAATCTTCTCTTCGCCGCGCCAGCGCCCCGAGCGGGGGTCTTCGCCCTCGGCCACCGGAGAGGTGCAGGGCGCGCAGCCGATCGAGGGGTAGCCCCGTGCCACCAGCGGGTGCTTGGGCAGGCGGTTCTCGACCATGTAGGCGCGCACGTCCTCGGGGGCCCAGTGCGCCAATGGGTTCACTTTGATGCGACCGGTCTCTTCCTCGAGCTCGAAGAACTCGAGCGTCGCGCGGGTCGAGCTTTGGAAGCGCTTGCGCCCGGTGATCCAGCCGTCGAAGCCGGCCAGCGCCTGCTCGAGCGGGATGGTCTTGCGCAGCGCGCAGCAGGCGTCGGTGCTGGCCAGCCGCAGGTCGTCGTTCGGATCGCGGTCGCGCAGCAGCGCCTCGTCGGTGCGGATCACCCGCACATCCGACAGGTGCAGCCGCTCGGCCACGTCCTGCTGGTAGGCCAGCGTCTCGGCGAAGAGCAGGCGCGTGTCGATGAACAGCACCGGCGTCTTGCGGTCGATCAGCGCCACCAGATGCAGCAGCGCCACCGACTCGGCCCCGAAGGACGAGACCATGGCGATCTCGCCCGCATCCGGGTCTCGCAGCGCGCCCTCGAGGACCGAGACCGCGCCGTGGTGGCGGTAGCGCGCGTTCAGCGCGTCCACCCGGCGGCGCAGGTCGGCAAGCTCGTCAGGGCTGCGCGCCGGGGAGACCCCGGCGGGGGTGCTTGGGGACAGATGAAAGGTCATCCGCCTCAGGCCGCCCGTGCCTTCTTGGCCGCTTCCTCGCCATAGAGCGCCAGCTTGAAGGGCGCCATGCCGAGACGGCGGTAGGTCTCGAGGAAGCTCTCCTCGCGGCCGCTGCGGTGCTCGAGATAGGCCTCCACGATGCGCTCGATGGCGGGCACGATGTCGTCGGCCGAGAAGCCGGGCCCGGTGCGCTCGCCAAGGGCTGCGGTCTCGGTGGCGTCGCCGCCGAGGGTGATCTGGTAGTTCTCGACGCCGGCCCGGTCGAGCCCGAGGATGCCGATGTGGCCTACGTGGTGGTGGCCGCAGGCGTTGATGCAGCCCGAGATCTTGATCTTCAGCTCGCCGATGTCGTTCTCGATCTTGAGCTCGTCGAAGCGGGTGGCGATCTCCTGCGCGATCGGGATCGAACGGGCCGTGGCCAGCGCGCAATAGTCCATGCCGGGGCAGGCGATGATGTCGCTGATGCGCCCGATGTTGGCGGTGGCAAGGCCGTTCGCCTTGAGGATCTTGTGGATCGCCGGCAGGTCGGACTTGTGCACGTGCGGCAGCACCACGTTCTGCTCGTGGCTGATGCGCAGCTCGTCATGGCCGAAGCGGCGGGCGATGTCGGCCATCACGCGCATCTGGTCGGCGCTGGCGTCGCCGGGGGTCTCGCCATGGGCCTTGAGGCTGATCTGCGCGATGGCGTAGCCGTCGATGCGGTGCGCCGAGAGGTTGGTGTCGGCCCAGGCGCGGAACACCGGGTCGGTGGCGTAGGCGGCGTCGTAGACCTCGGTCGGTGCGTTGCGGAAGGCGGGCGGCGCGAACTGCGCGGCGATCTCCTCGAAGAGCGCGACGTCGTGGCCGCCGAAGGCCGCCTTGGTCTCGGCGAAGCGGCTCTCGACCAGCGCGCGGATCTCTTCCACCCCGTGCTCGTGCACGGTGATCTTGATGCGGGCCTTGTACTTGTTGTCGCGACGGCCGAGCAGGTTCCACACCGAGACCACGGCCTCGACGTAGGGCAGCAGATCCGCCTGCGGCACGAAGTCCGACAGCTCCTTGCCGATCATCGGGGTGCGGCCGAGACCGCCGCCCACCAGCACGCGGTAGCCGATCTGGCCGTCGCGCTCGACGACCTGGATGCCGATGTCATGCGCCTTGATCACGGCGCGGTCGTTGGCCGAGCCGATGACGGCGATCTTGAATTTGCGCGGCAGGAACTGGAACTCGGGG
>Ga0208328_1001069_pt1 | contig 10428 bp, 11 predicted proteins | sample DeeseametaMP2633_FD_184170 | JGI IMG/M metagenome (GOLD analysis project Ga0208328, IMG submission 184170) | Marine microbial communities from the Deep Atlantic Ocean - MP2633 (SPAdes) | ecosystem: Environmental > Aquatic > Marine > Unclassified | place: Northeast of Antigua and Barbuda, North... | reverse complement strand
CAGCAGGTCGGCGGCGCGCACCATCATCTTCGACGGGATGCACCCGTAGTAGGGGCACTCACCGCCGACGAGGTGCTTGTCGACGGCCACGACGCGCAGGCCTGCGCGCGCCGCACCCGTCGCGAGGGCCTCGCCACCGGGGCCGAGGCCGAGGACCACGAGGTCGCACTCGGTGCTGCTCATGGGCCCACCCTGCCAGCAAGGCGGTGAGCGGTCAGCCCCCGACGACGGGCTTGTCGCGCAGGATGGCGCTGAGGACGCCGCTCACGAAGGTGGGCGAGTCGTCGGTCGACAGGTCGCGCACCAGCTCCACGGCCTCGGAGACCGCGACCTGGTCGGGGATCTCCTCGCTGAAGACCAGCTCGAAGACGCCGAGCCGCAGGACGTTGCGGTCCACCGTCGGCATCCGCTTGAGCGACCAGTCCTTGGAGAAGCGCGTGAGCAGCTCGTCGATCTCCGCGAGGTGGTCGGCCACCCCGCGCACCAGCACGCCGGTGTAGTCGTTGGTGGGCGCCGGGCCGTCGGTCATCACCCGCTCAAGTGCCTCCACGAGCTGCTCGTCGCGCAGCTCGGCGGAGAACAGCACGTCCAGCGCCCGCTTGCGGGCCTTGGAACGGGCGGACATCAGCCCTTCACACGACCCAGGTAGGACGAGTCGCGCGTGTCGACCTTGACCCGCTCGCCCTGGTTGATGAACAGCGGGACCTGGATCTCGTGACCGGTCTCGAGGGTGGCGGGCTTGGTGCGGCCGGTGGCCGAGTCGCCGGCGACACCGGGCTCGGTGAACGTGATCTCCATCTCGACCGAGGGCGGCAGCTCCACGAAGAGCACGCGGCCCTCGTTGGTCGCCACGATCGCCTCGTTGTTCTCGAGCAGGAAGTTCTTGGCGTCACCGACGATCTCGGGCGCCACCTCGAGCTGCTCGTAGGAGCTGGTGTCCATGAAGACGTAGGACGTGCCGTCGTTGTAGAGGTACTGGTAGTTGCGGCGGTCGACCGTGGCGGTCTCGACCTTGGTGCCGGCGTTGAAGGTCTTGTCGACGGTCTTGTTGGACTCGACGTTCTTCAGCTTGGTGCGCACGAACGCAGGGCCCTTGCCCGGCTTCACGTGCTGGAACTCCACGACCGCCCAGAGCTGACCGTCGATGTTGAGGACCATGCCGTTCTTGAGGTCGTTCGTCGTTGCCATGCGCGTGCGTCAGCCTTCGTGTTGAGGTGTCAAGAGTGGCCCCGGGGGGCCAGCGGCGGAGTCTACTGTCCGAGGTGCTCGACCAGCACGTCGAGGGCCATCCGGTAGCCCTCCACGCCGTGCCCGGCGACCACCGAGACCGCGTGCGGGGTTATCACCGAGTGGTGTCGGAACTCCTCGGGACGGTCCTTCGGCTGGGAGATGTGCACCTCCACCAGGGGCGCCTCCAGCTGCGCGCAGGCGTCGTGGAGGGCGTAGGAGTAGTGGGTCCAGGCCGCGGCGTTCAGCACCACGGGGACCCGCTCGTCGGCCGCCTCGCCCAGCCAGTCGAGCATCACGCCCTCGTGGTTGGTCTGGCGGACCTCGACCGCCAACCCGCGCTCGAGCCCCCACTCCACGCAGCGGTGCGCCAGCTCGGCGTGCGTCGTCGTGCCGTAGATCTCCGGCTGACGCCGGCCCAGACGCCCGAGGTTTGGCCCGTTGAGGACCAGCACCCGGGTGCTCATGCGCGCGCCACCATCGCCTCGTACGCCGCCCGCAGGTGCTCCTCGGACGGGCCCGCGAGCACGCGCGGGTCGCCGACGCCGTGCAGCACCACGAAGCGCAGCTGGTCGCCTCGCGACTTCTTGTCGACCGCCATCGCCGCTCGCAGCTCGTCGTAGGGGGCACCCGCGTAGCCGGTGGGCAGCCCCACCCGGCCGAACGCCGTCGCGTGCCGGTCGGCGGTCACGTCGTCGAGGACGCCCGCGCGCCGGGCCAGCTCGGCGACGAAGACGCTCCCGATCGCCACCGCCTCGCCGTGCCGCACGCCGTAGTGCTCGGCCCGTTCGATCGCGTGGCCCATCGTGTGCCCGTAGTTCAGCGCCTCGCGCCCGGGGTGGCCCTCCCCCGCCGTGCCGGCGGTCTCCCGCAGGTCGCCCACGACGACGTCGATCTTGACCTGGACCGAACGCTCGACCAGCTCACGCAGCTCCGGGCTGTCGGCGGTGAGCGCGGCCGGGTCGGTGGACTCGACGAGCTCGAGGATGCGCGGGTCGGCGATGAAGCCGCACTTGACGACCTCGCCCAACCCGGCGACGAGGTCGGCACGCGGCAGCGACGCGAGCAGCGAGAGGTCGCACAGGACACCGGTCGGCTCGTGGAAGGCGCCGACGAGGTTCTTGCCGGCAGCGGTGTTGACGCCGGTCTTGCCGCCGACCGCCGCGTCGACCATCGCCAGCAGGGTCGTCGGGACGTGCACGACCGGCACGCCCCGCAGCCAACCCGCGGCGACCCAGCCGCCGAGGTCGGTGGTCGCCCCGCCGCCGAAGGTCACCACCGCGTCGGAGCGGGTGAACCCGGCCTCGCCCAGGGCGTCCCAGCAGGTCGCCGCGGTGGCCACCGTCTTGGCGGCCTCGCCGTCGGGCACCACCAGCTCGGTGAGCCGGTGGTCGGCGGCCAGGGCCTCGCGCACCGGCGCGGCGAGCTCGCGCAGCGTCTCGGGCACCACGAGGGCGACCCGCGCCGCTCCGTCGCCGAGCAGCCCGGTGAGCCGGTCGGCGACCCCGTGGCCGATGACGACGTCGTACGGCGTCGGGCCGGCGACGTGCAGGGTGGTCTCGCCCGTCGGTGCACTCACGCGTCGACCCCCTGCAGGAGGGCCTCGATCGCGTCGGCCACTTCGTCGGGGGTGCGGCCGTCGGTGTCGACGGTGTGGGTGGCCACGGAGGCGTAGACCGGGGTGCGCTCGTCGAGCAGCGCCTTGACCCGGGCCCGCACGTTGCCCATGAGCAGCGGCCGGGAGGTGCCCAGGCCGACGCGCTTGACGGCGTCGCTGAGCCCGACCTGCAGGAAGACCACGGTGTGCGCGGCCAGCAGGTCGCGGGTGCCGGCGTCGAGCACCGCGCCCCCGCCGAGCGACAGCACGCCGTCGTGCTCGGCCAGCGCCCGGGCCACCGCCTCCCGCTCCAGCGCCCGGAAGGCGGCCTCCCCGTCGTCGACGAAGATGTCGGAGATCTCGCGGCCCTGGGCGGCCACGATGTCGGAGTCCGTGTCGCGCACCGTCGCCCCCCACCGCTGCGCGAGCAGCGCGGCCACGGTGGTCTTGCCCGCCCCCATGGGGCCGACCAGCACCACCCGGGGACGCGGCTCGTGCCCGGCCGGGGTCACGACCGCGACCAGGCCAGCACGCCCGGCAGCGCCGCGAGGTAGCCCTCGAGGTTGCGCCGGGTCTCGGCCACGGAGTCCCCGCCGAACTTCTCCAGCACGGCGTCGGCGATCACCAGGGCCACCATCGCCTCGGCGACGATGCCGGCGGCCGGGACCGCGCAGACGTCGGAGCGCTGGTGGTGGGCCACGGTCTCCTCGCCGGTGGACACGTCGACGGTGCGCAGCGCCCGCGGCACGGTGGCGATCGGCTTCATGGCCGCCCGGACCCGCAGCACCTCGCCGGTGGTCATGCCGCCCTCGGTGCCGCCGGAGCGCGCGGAGGTACGCCGGATGCCGCCGCCGCCGGGGACCATCTCGTCGTGCGCCAGCGACCCGGGGGTCGCGGCGAGCTCGAAGCCGTCACCGACCTCGACGCCCTTGATCGCCTGGATGCCCATCAGCGCACCGGCCAGCCGGCTGTCGAGGCGGCGGTCCCAGTGCACGTGCGAGCCCAGGCCCGGCGGGAGGCCGTGCACGACGACCTCGACGACCCCGCCGAGGGTGTCGCCGTCCTTGTGCGCCTGGTCGATCCGCTCCACCATCGCGGCGGCGGTCTCGGGGTGCAGGCAGCGGACGGGGTCCTCGTCGAGGGTGGCCACGACGGCAGGGTCGGCCGACTCCGGCCAGACACCCGCCGGGGCGCGCACGCCACCGAGCTCGATGACGTGCGAGACGATGCCGATGCCGCCGACCTGCTCGAGGAAGTTGCTGGCCACCCGGCCCAGCGCCACGCGCGCGGCGGTCTCGCGGGCGGAGGCACGCTCGAGGATCGGGCGGGACTCGTCGAAGTCGTACTTCTGCATGCCGGCCAGGTCGGCGTGCCCGGGGCGCGGCCGGGTCAGCGGCGCGTTGCGCCCGGTCTCCTTGAGCTCACCGGGGTCGACCGGGTCGGCCGACATGACCTTCTCCCACTTCGGCCACTCGGTGTTGCCGACGTTGATCGCGACGGGGCCGCCCTGGGTCTCCCCGTGGCGGACACCACCGACGATGGTGACCTCGTCCTGCTCGAACTTCATCCGCGCACCCCGGCCGTAGCCGAGGCGACGCCGGGCCAGGGAGTCGGCGATGTCGTCGGAGGTGACCCGGACGTGGGCCGGCAGCCCCTCGAGGATCGCGACCAGGGACGGGCCGTGGGACTCGCCCGCGGTGAGCCAACGCAGCATGGCCTCAGTGTTTCACGCGGGGACGGCGCCGCCCGCTCGGGTCACGCCGTCATGAGATCGGCCAGCCCGGGACCGGCCACCAGCCCCACCAGCGCGCCCAGCACCATGAACGGCCCGAACGGGTAGGCCGCGCGCAGTAGGCTGCGGTCGCGGCGCACCAGCGCCAGCAGCAGCCCGGGCACCGCGAAGAGCAGGAAGGGTGCGTAGGTCCCCACCACGAGCTCGGCCCAGCCCGCACGGCCCAGCACCAGGCCGAGCAGGGCGGCCAGCCGGACGTCGCCGAAGCCCATGCCGGCCGAGTGGACGAACCACAGCACCCAGTAGATCGACCGCGCCGCCACCAGCCCGACCAGGGCGCGCAGCGGTGCGTCATGGTCACCGGTGACCGCCCACTCCAGGGCGAGCAACCCGAGCAGCACGCCCGTCGCCGGGAGGACGATCCGGGACGGCAGCAGCCGGGTGTGCCAGTCGATGAAGGCCAGGGCGACGCAGGCCGGGGTCGCCACCAGGACGGCGGCCAGCGCCCAGCCGCTGTCGAGCACCGCGCCCGCGGCCCCGGCGGACACGGCCCCGGCCAGCACCGCCCCCGGCAGCAGGCGTGGCCCCCGCGCCACCTCGGAGGTGCGCGCGACCAGCCACGGGACGCAGAGGCAGACCACCCCACCCACCAGCGCGCCCACCAGCGCACCGGTCGGACCGCTCACGACCGGGCCCGCCCGGCACGCTCGAGCAGCGCTCGCTCGCCGGCGTCGCGCAGCACGGCGACCGGCACGGAGGACCCGGTCATCTGCGCGACCTGCAGGACCGCCTGGTGCACCAGCAGGTCCAGTCCCGAGACCACCGCGAGCCCGCCGCGCTGCGCGGCCGCGGCCAAGGGGGTCGGCCACGGGTCGTAGAGCGCCTCGAAGAGCAGTGCGGCCCCGCTGCGGTCGATCAGCGCGGGGTCCTGGGCGTCGGCGGGGACGGTCGAGACCAGCACGTCGGCCGGCGAGACCCGGTCGGCGGACTCCACCGCGAGCACCTCGGGAGCCGAGTCGTGGCGGCGGATCGTCGCGAGGGTCTCCTCGGCCCGCTCCACCGAGCGCACGAGCAGCTCCACGCGCGTCGCGCCGAGGTCGCACAGGGCGAGCCCCACCGAGGCCGCGGTCGCGCCGCCGCCGACCACGAGGACACGGGCCGGGGGGGCGTCGTACCGCTCCCGGACGGCGGCCGCCGCACCGGGGAGGTCGGTGTTGTCGGCACGCCAGGCCCCGCCTGCCCGCACCAGCGTGTTGGCTCCCCCGGCCGCGTGCACGCGCGGGTGGCACTCCCACCCGCGCTCGCCGGCGAGCGCCAGCAGCTCGCGCTTGAGCGGCATCGTCAGCGACAGCCCACGCCAGCTCTCGTCGAGCCCGTCGAGGAAGCCGGCCAAGGTGCCGCCCGGCACCCGCACCGCGTCGTAGGACCAGTCCGGCAGGCCCAGCGCGTCGTACGCCGCACGGTGCAGCACCGGCGAGAGCGAGTGCTCCACCGGGTCGCCGAGCACCGCGCAGCGCGTGGTCACGCCGGGCCGCACCGGCTCAGCACCGGTCGGACTGGGTCGCGCAGTACTCGTCGAGCTCACGCTTGAAGCCGAGGAACTCGTCGTAGTCGTCGGTGAACTTGGTCTCGCCGGTGCGCAGGTTCACCGTCACGTAGAAGAACCACGGACCGTCGGCGGGGTTCGCCGCGGCGTCGATGGCCGCGTCACCCGGGGCCTCGATCGGCCCGGGCGGCAGGCCCTTCTGGCGGTAGGTGTTGTACGGCGAGTCGGCGACCGAGTCGATCTCGTCGGTCGTCAGGCGCGCGATCGGCTCGCGGCCCAGCGCGTAGTTGACCGCCGCGTCGACCTGCAGGAAGCCCGCCGAGGGGTTCGGCTCGATCTCGAGACGGTTGTAGATGACCCGCGCGACCTTGGGCATGTCGTCGCCACGCCCCTCGGCCTCGACCAGGCTGGCGATCGTCATCAGCTCGTGCGGGGTGTAGCCCAGCGCGTCCGCGGCCTCCTCGAGACCGGCCTCGTCGGCGGCCTGTCGCCACCGGTCCACCATGGCCTTCAGCATGTCCTTCGGCTTGGCGTTCGGGCCGAAGTCGTAGGTCGCCGGGAAGAGGTACCCCTCGGCGTCGCCGCCGGCGTAGTCCGGGAGGCCGATCTTCTCCGGCGTGGCCAGGACCTTCTCGAAGTCCTCGACGTCGTAGTCGGTGCTGGCCGCCAGCCGCTCGAGGATGTCGACGACCCGCAGCCCCTCGGGGACGGTGAGGCTGCTCTTCACGAGGTTGGCGGGGTCCACCAGCACGTCGATGGCGTCCGCGGCGGCCATCTGCTTCTTCAGGGAGTAGAACCCCACCTGGATGCCGCCGGCGTCGGGGTCGGCGTTGGCGGCCGCGATGCAGGCGTCCACCGAGGCCACGACGTCCTTGTCCGCCATCGCCCGGCAGATGATCGTCGAGGTGTCACCACTGACCACCTCGATGGTCACCGAGCCCTTGCCGGGGCCCGGGTAGTCCTCGGGGTCGGAGGCCAGGTCGCGCAGGAAGGCCATGCCGGCGTTGCCGGCCCACCACAGTCCGCCGGCCACCACCGCCAGCGCCACGAGCACGGCCAGGCAGCCGGGCACCCGGCTGCGGCGTCGCCGGCGGCGCCCCGCCTCGAGCGGCAGCTCCTCGGGAAGCCCGTCGTCGTGGTGGTCCTCGTGGCGGTCCTCGGTCATGCCTGCCTCTCCAGGATCTCCCCCGGCGGCTTGCCCGAGGCACGTTCGGTGTCCAGCGCGTGCTGCAGGATCACCACCGCGGCGGCCTGGTCGACCACCGCACGGCGCTTGCTGCCCTTGCGACCCTGGTCGCGGAGCATAGCCTCCGCCGACACGGTGGAGAGCCGCTCGTCGACCAGGCGCACCGGCACCGGGACCCGCCCGGCCAGCGCCGCCGCGAACTCGCGGACCTTCACCGCCGCGGGGCCCTCGCCGCCGCCGAGCGAGCGCGGCAGCCCGACCACGACCTCGAGGACGGTGGTCTCCTCCTCGAGGTCGGCCACGATCCGGCGCAGCCGCGCCAGGTCGCCCTTGCCGCGGCGCACCGTCTCCACGGGGGTCGCCAGGAACCCCGAGGGGTCACTGCGCGCGACACCGATCCGGGCGTCGCCCGGGTCGATGCCCACACGGGTGCCGTGCCGCATCAGGCTCCGACCGCGCGTCCGACCTCGGTACGCACCAACGACAGCGCCTCGTCGACCCGGGAGGCGTCGGTGCCGCCGCCCTGGGCGACGTCGGCCTTGCCGCCGCCCTTGCCGCCCAGCAGGGGCGCCACGGCACGGACCAGGTCACCGGCCGAGACGCCGCGCTCCTGGGCCAGGTCGTTGGCGGCTGCGACGACGGCTACCTTGCCGTCGGCCACGCCGACCACGACCACGACGCCGGGCTCGCCCTGCGGGAGCCGACCGCGTACGTCGGTCGCGAGCGTCCGGACATCGCCCCCGCCCGCGCCGTCGGCCCGGTGGGCCACGACGTTGACCGGTCCGACCTTCGTCGCCGAGGCCGCCACCTGGCCGGCCGCGGCCAGCAGCTGGGCCACACGGGCCCGCTCGATCTCCTTCTCGGCGGCCTTGAGCCGCTCGACCAGGTCGCCGACCCGCCCGACCAGGTCGTCGGGCTGGGTCTTGAGCAGACCGGTGAGCTGGTGGACCACGTCACGCTCACGAGCGAGGTAGGCGAAGCCCTCCACGCCGGTGTAGGCCTCGATGCGGCGGTTTCCGGAGCCGACCGACGCCTCGCCGGTGACGACCACGGTGCCGATCTGGGAGGAGTGGTCCACGTGCGTGCCGCCGCACAGCTCGCGCGACCAGGGGCCACCGATCTCCACGACGCGCACCTTGGACTCGTCGTAGGTCTCGCCGAACAGGGCGATGGCGCCCCAGTCCTTGGCCTCGGGCAGCGTCATGTAGTCCCACGAGACGGGCAGGTCGGCGCGCAGCGCGCGGTTGGAGACCTCCTCGATGTCCTTGAGCTGGCCGGGGGTGAGCCCGGTGGTCCAGCCGAAGTCCAGGCGCAGGTAGCCGGGCCGGTTGTAGGAGCCGGACTGCAGGGCCGTGGGGCCGAGCACCTCGCGCAGCGCGGCGTGCACCACGTGCGTGCCCGAGTGGGCCTGGCGGGCGCCGATGCGCCACTCGGGGTCGACCTGGGCGTGCAGCGGGCTGCCGGAGCCGAGCGCGAGCTCGCCGTCGACGACGCGCACCTGGTGGACCACCAGGCCGCGGACCGGGCGCTGCACGTCGAGCACCTCGAGCCGGGCACCGTCGACCTCGATGATGCCGGCGTCGGCGGCCTGGCCACCGGACTCGGCGTAGAACGGGGTCCGGTCGAGCACCAGCTCGCCGACCTCGCCGGCCGCCAGACCGGCGGCGGGCGCGCCACCGACCAGCAGCGCGAGGGCGCGCGACTCCGTCTCCAGCGTCTCGTAGGCCAGCCAGTCGGTCGGGCCGTGCTCGTCGAGGATGCCGCGGTAGACGCCGGTGTCGGCGTGCTGGCCCTTCTTGGACTTCGCGTCGGCCTTGGCGCGCTCGCGCTGCTCGGCCATCAGGGCGCGGAAGCCGGCCTCGTCGACGCTGAGCCCGGCCTCGGAGGCCATCTCGAGGGTCAGGTCGATGGGGAAGCCGTAGGTGTCGTGCAGCGCGAACGCCTGGGCGCCCTGCAGGACGCTGCCGCCGGACTGCTTCACCGAGGCCGCGGCGTTGTCGAAGATCTGGGTGCCGGCCTCCAGCGTCTTGCGGAAGGTCTCCTCCTCGGCGTACGCCACCCGGCTGATCCGCTCCCACCCGGTCTCGACCTCGGGGTAGGACAGCTTCATCCGGTCGCGGCTGACCGGCATCAGCTCGCGCAGCGCGTGGCCGTCGTAGCCGAGCAGGCGCATCGAGCGCACCGCGCGGCGCAGCAGCCGGCGCAGCACGTAGCCGCGGGCCTCGTTGCCGGGGGTGACGCCGTCGTTGATGAGCATCAGCGCGCTGCGCACGTGGTCGGCGACCACGCGGAAGCGCACGTCGTCCTCGGCGTTGGCGCCGTAGGCCCGGCCGGTGAGCTCGGAGGCCTTCTCGATGACCGGGAAGACCTCGTCGATCTCGTAGAGGTTGTCCTTGCCCTGGAGCAGGTAGGCCACCCGCTCCAGGCCCATGCCGGTGTCGATGTTCTTGGCCGGCAGCGGTCCCTCGACGTCGAAGTCGGCCTTGGAGCGCACCGTGGAGAGCGACTCCTGCATGAACACGAGGTTCCAGATCTCCAGGAAGCGGTCCTCGTCGGCGTTCGGGCCGCCGTCGGGGCCGTACTCCGGTCCGCGGTCGATGTAGATCTCCGAGCACGGACCCCCGGGGCCGGGGACGCCCATGTTCCAGTAGTTGTCCTCCAGGCCGCGCTCCTGGATGCGCTCGTAGGGCAGGCCCGCGATCTCGTGCCACAGCTGCTTGGCCTCGGTGTCGCTGGGCAGCACCGTCACCCAGATCTTCTCGGGGTCGAAGCCGTAGCCACCGTCGTCCTGGGAGCCGGTCACCAGCTCCCAGGCGAAGCGGATCGCCCCCTCCTTGAAGTAGTCACCGAAGGAGAAGTTGCCGCACATCTGGAAGAACGTGCCGTGGCGGGTGGTCTTGCCGACCTCCTCGATGTCCAGGGTGCGCACGCACTTCTGGACGCTCGTGGCGCGGTCCCACTGCGGGGTCTCCTGGCCCAGGAAGTAGGGCTTGAACGGCACCATGCCGGCGTTGACGAACAGCAGGTTGGGGTCGTCGAGCAGCAACGACGCCGACGGGACCACCGTGTGGCCGTGGCGCTCGAAGTGCGCCACGAACCTGCGTCGGATCTCGGCGGTCTCCATCAGTCGTTCCCTCTCT
>Ga0208328_1001065_pt1 | contig 10444 bp, 11 predicted proteins | sample DeeseametaMP2633_FD_184170 | JGI IMG/M metagenome (GOLD analysis project Ga0208328, IMG submission 184170) | Marine microbial communities from the Deep Atlantic Ocean - MP2633 (SPAdes) | ecosystem: Environmental > Aquatic > Marine > Unclassified | place: Northeast of Antigua and Barbuda, North... | reverse complement strand
GCACCGACCGCATCCGCGCGGGGCTGCAGGCGCTGGAAGAGGTGCGCAAGTCCGACAACGCTCCCGAGATCGCGGCGCGCCTGCCGTATTTCTGCTCGGGCTGCCCGCACAACACCTCGACCAAGGTGCCCGAGGGCTCGCGCGCCTACGCGGGCATCGGCTGTCACTACATGGTGCAGTGGATGGACCGCGAGACCACCGGCTTCACCCACATGGGTGGCGAAGGCGCCAACTGGATCGGCGAGGCGCCGTTCTCGAAGCGCCCGCACGTGTTCCAGAACCTCGGCGACGGCACCTACAACCACTCGGGCGTTCAGGCGATCCGGGCGGCGCTCGCGTCAGACACCAACATCACCTACAAGATCCTCTTCAACGACGCCGTCGCGATGACCGGCGGCCAGCCCAACGAGGGCGGGCTCACCGCCGACCGCATCGCGCGCGAGCTTGTCGCCATGGGGGTGAAGAACCTCGCCGTGGTCTATGACGAGAAGGAGGAGCCCGACTTCAGCCTCTTCCCGCAAGGCATTGAAAAGCATGAGCGGGCCGAGATGGAGACGGTGCAGAAGACCTTTTCGGAGATCAAGGGCGTTTCGGTCATCCTCTACATCCAGACCTGTGCCGCCGAGAAGCGCCGGCGCCGCAAGCGCAAGCAGTTCCCGGATCCCGACAGGCGGGTGTTCATCAACACCGACGTCTGCGAGGGCTGCGGCGATTGCGGCGTGCAATCGAACTGTGTGTCGATCGTGCCCGCCGAGACCGAGCTCGGCCGCAAGCGCGCCATCGACCAGTCGAGCTGCAACAAGGATTTCTCCTGCCTCAAGGGCTTCTGCCCGTCCTTCGTGACGCTCGAGGGCGCCAAGATGCGCAAGGGCGACACCGCGGCGCTGGACCTGCCGCACCTGCCTGCGCCCGCGCTGCCGCAGATCAACGGCACCCACAACGTCGTCATCACCGGCGTCGGCGGCACCGGCGTGGTGACCATCGGCGCGGTGCTGGCGCAGGCGGCGCAGATCGCCGGGCTGGGCGCGGGCATGATGGAGATGGCGGGCCTTGCCCAGAAGGGCGGCGCCGTGCACATCCACCTGCGCCTTGCCAACCGTCCCGAGGACATCAGCGCCGTGCGCGTGGCCATCGGCGAGGCCGATGCGCTGATCGGCGGCGACCTGGTGGTGAGCGCCGGAGCCAAGACGCTCGGCCTGACCCGCAGCGGCCGCACCGGCGCCGTGGTGAACAGCCACGAGATCATCACCGGCGAGTTCACCCGTAACACGGAATTCGCGTTGCCTGCCGACAGGTTGCGGCTCGCTCTTGAAGCGCGGATGCAGGATCGGGCGCGGCTCTTCGATGCGACCGAGCTGGCGCGGGTCACCATGGGCGACTCGATCTTCTCGAACATGATGATCCTCGGCGCATCGTGGCAGCAGGGTCTCGTGCCGCTGCCGCATGACGCCATCGCCGAGGCCATCCGCCTCAACGGCGCCGCGGTCGAGCGCAACCTGCGCGCCTTCGAGATCGGCCGCTGGGCGATGCTCCATCCGGCCGAGGCCGAGGCCATGATCACGCCGAAGGTCGTCGAGAAGCCGAAGACGCTCGAGCAGCGCATCGCCTTCCGCGAGAACCATCTGGTGGCCTACCAGGGCAAGCGGCTGGCCCGGCGCTACCGCGCGCTGGTCGACGGCATCGAGGATCCGCGTCTGCGCGAGGCGGTGGCGCTCGGCTACCACAAGCTGCTCGCCTACAAGGACGAGTACGAGGTCGCCCGCCTGCACCTCGAGACCCGCGAGAAGGCGCTCGGCACCTTCGAGGAGGGCTTCGAGATGAAGTTCCACCTCGCGCCGCCGATGCTGTCGAAGACCGGCCCCGACGGCCGCCCGGTCAAGAAGACCTATGGCGAGGGGATGCTGCGGGCCTTCGGGCTGCTGGCGAAGCTCAAGGGGTTGCGCGGCAAGTGGTTCGACCCGTTCGGCCGCACCGACGAGCGCCGGATGGAGCGCGCGCTGATCGCACAGTACGAGGCCGACATGGCCGAGGTCCTGCCGAAGGTCAGCCCCGAGACGCTCGACGCCACGGTGGCGCTGGCCGAGCTGCCGCTGCGCATTCGCGGCTTCGGCCCGGTCAAGGAGAAGAACGAGCAGGAGGCCGCCAAGCGCCGCGAGGAACTGCTCTCGGCCATCCGCCAGGGCGGCGCACCGCTCGCCCGCGCGGCAGAGTGACGGAGTTGGGCGGACGGGGTCTTCCTCGTCCGCGCAGCGTTCCCGAAGACGCCATCCAGACCGCAGTCAGGCGGCGTTCCGGGCAATCGGCCGGTCGCCGCCGTTCCGCTGCTTCGGTCGCGATGGATTTTCCTCCGGAAGCCCCGTAAGACCATGGAAACGCCCTCGGATGACTCGAGGGTGCAGAAGAGGCAGGAGGCAGGCCCATGGCAGTTGGTGTGTTCGATTCCGGGCTCGGCGGACTCACGGTCCTTGACGCGGTTTCAAAGCGTCTTCCCGAGGTTCCCTTCGTCTATTTCGCCGACAGCGCGCATGCGCCCTACGGCGTGCGCGACGCCGACGACATCTACAATCTCACCACCGCCGCGGTGGACCGGCTCTGGCAGGCGGGCTGCGATCTGGTGATCCTCGCCTGCAACACCGCCTCGGCCGCGGCGCTGCGCCGGATGCAGGAAAACTGGGTTCCGCGCGACAAGCGCGTGCTGGGCGTCTTCGTGCCGCTGATCGAGGCGATGACCGAGCGCCAGTGGGGCGACAATTCGCCGCCGCGCGAGGTCGGCGTGCAGCACGTGGCGCTCTTCGCCACGCCGGCCACCGTGCGCAGCCGCGCCTTCCAGCGCGAGCTGGCCTTCCGCGCCATCGGCGTCGACGTCGAGGCGCAGGCCTGCGGCGGGCTGGTCGACGCCATCGAGGAGGGCGACATGATCCTCGCCGAGGCGCTGGTCCGCAGCCACGTCGACGCGCTCAAGCGCAAGATGCCCGAACCCGAGGCCGCGATTCTCGGCTGCACGCATTACCCGTTGATGGAGGACATCTTCCAGGAGGCGCTGGGGCCCGACGTGACGGTCTATTCGCAGGCCAACCTCGTGGCCGAGTCGCTGGCCGACTACCTGCGCCGTCACCCGGGCATGGTGGGGCCGGGCACCGAGTCCCGCTTCCTGACGACCGGCGATCCGCGCAAGGTCTCGGGGCACGCCACCCGTTTCCTGCGCCGCGAGATCAGCTTCGAATCCGCCTGAGCCCGGGGCGGGCCGACCGCCCGTCCTGTCGATCACGGCTGCGTCAGTCGGGCCGGATTTGATCTTGCTCACGGACACCCCTTCCGGCACCTGCCATCAGGTGCCATATAGTCGGTGCTGACAAGCCGTGATCCCGGCGTCATAGTCGGGTCAGGAGGAGATGCCATGTCGCTCAAGTCGCTGAAGAAGAAGCGCCGGATCCAGGTGGTGGCGCTGGCCGCCGTGGCGCTGGTCGTGTCGACCGTGCTGATCGGCTACGCCATGCGCGACGGCATCAACTTCTTCCGCTCGCCGAGCCAGCTGGTCGAGGCTCCGCCGACCCCCAACGAGACCTTCCGTCTAGGCGGGCTGGTCGAGGAAGGCACCCTGATCCGCGGCGACGGCCACGAGATCCGCTTCAGTGTGACCGACGGCGGTGCCTCGGTGCCGGTGGTCTTCGCGGGCGTGCTGCCGGACCTCTTCGCCGAGAACCAGGGCATGGTCGGCACCGGTCGCTACATCGACGGCGTGTTCCAGGCCTCCGAGATCCTTGCGAAGCACGACGAGACCTACATGCCGAAAGAGGTCATCGACGCGCTGAAGGAACAGGGCGTCTACGAGGACCCCAACAGCTGACCTCCGGCCTTTTCGGGGAGTCCCGAACTACCGGCTCGGGTCAGGTCAGAACCTTTTCGTAGAAACAGAGCGCGTCTGCCTCCAGCGGGGGCAGACGCGCGTAGGGGCCGCGTTCGCGGAAGCCGAGCGCGCGGTAGAGCGCACGGGCGCTCTCCAGCGTCTTCAGCGTGTCGAGCAGCACACGGGTCTGGCCGCGCGCCTCGGCACGCGCCACCAGCTCGGAGACCAGCGCCCGGCCGGCGCCCAGCCCACGGGCCTCGGGCGCCACGTAGACGCGCTTGATCTCGCAGCTGCCGTCCTCGAGCGGGTGCGACATGGCGCAGCCCACGGCGCGGTCGCCGTGCCATGCCAGCAGCACGGCGTCATGATCCCCCGGCAAGGCCTCCAGCGTCGCGCGGTAGCCGTCCTCGGGGTAGAAATGTTCGACCAGCGCGCGCGTGGCCGGGGCATGGTCGATCAGGTGGTCGCGGTAGGCCCAGCAGAGCGCGCGCACTTGGGCGAGATCCGCGGCCGTGGTCGCATCGCGCAGGACGAGATCGGGCATGGTCGGTGCTTTCGGCGAGGTCAGGCGCGTCTCGGGCGTCGGATGCGGGGATGTCTGGGAAGCAGGCGCCGTTCGGCGCACAGGGGAAGCGGAGGCCCGGGCCGCGGCCGGCGGGCCTCCGACGGGCGAAGTCAGGCGTTGGCTTCGCGGATCTTGTCGGCGGCGTCCTTGTTGTAGGTCACGCCGTTCTGTTCGAAGAGCTGGTCGAGCTCGCCCGAGAGGGTCATCTCGGTGATGATGTCGCAGCCGCCGACGAACTCGCCCTTGACGTAGAGCTGCGGAATGGTCGGCCAGTCCGAGTAATCCTTGATGCCCTGACGGATCGCGTCGTCCGCCAGCACGTTCACGTCGAGGAACTCGACGCCCATGTAGTTCAGCACGCCGGCCACACGGCTGGAAAAGCCGCACTGGGGCATGCTCTTGGTGCCTTTCATGAACAGCACCACGTCGTTGGCCTTAACGGTGTCGTCGATCGTCGTCTTCGCGTCGGTGGTCATCCTGATCTCCTGTTCGCGCGCTCTGGCCGCGCTCTGCGGGCCCGCCGCATGGGGGCCGTGTTTCAAACTCCCGGCCGGATCATCGCAGCGCCCGCGATGCCATGCCGGGCAATCCGTGGCGTCACTCGGGCGCCTTGGTCGTCAGCGCAAGGGCGTGCAGGTCGCCGTTGTTGCCGTCCATCTTGCCCTGCAGGGCCGCATAGACCGCGCGCTGCTGCTGGACCCGGTTCTTGCCACGGAAGCTCTCGTCGATCACCTCGGCCGCGTAGTGATTTCCATCCCCCGCGAGGTCGGTGATTGTGATCTTGGCATCGGGGAAGGCGGCCCGGATGAGCTGCTCGATCTCCGTCGCTTCAATGGCCATGGGGCGTTGTCTCCGCTGTCTGGTAAGATGCAACAGATGTAAGCCCCATGCCGGAAAGGCGCAAGCGGGGCGCGCGGATCAGCATGCCATGTCGACCCAGACCGGCACGTGGTCCGACGGCTTGTCGCGTCCGCGAATGTCGCGGTCGATCTGCACGTCGCGCATCAGGTCGGCCGCCTGCGGCGTCAGAAGGATGTGGTCGATGCGGATGCCGTTGTTCCGCTGCCACGCGCCGGCCTGGTAATCCCAGAAGGAATAATGCCCGGGCTCGGGATGGCGGGTGCGGAAGGCCTCGGTGAAGCCGAGGTTCAGGATCCGGCGGAAGGCGGCGCGGGTCTGCGGCAGGTAGAGCGCGTCCTCGGTCCAGGCCTCGGGCTTGGCGGCATCCTCGGCCTGCGGGATGACGTTGTAATCGCCCGCCATCATCGCCGGCATCTCGTCGGCGAGCAGGGCACGGGCGCGGGCCTCGAGCCGCTCCATCCACGCCATCTTGTAGTCGTACTTGGGCCCGGGCGCCGGGTTGCCGTTGGGCAGGTAGAGCCCGCAGAGCCGCAGCGCGTGGGTCTCGCCCACGACGGTCGCCTCGATCCAGCGCGCCTGCTCGTCCTCGTTGTCGCCGGGCAGCCCGCGGGTGACATCCTCGAGCGGCAGCTTCGACAGGATCGCGACCCCGTTGAAGCCCTTCTGGCCGTGGGTCTCGACGTTGTAGCCGCGTTCTTCGAAGGGCTCGCGAGGGAAACCCTCGTCGGCCGACTTGATCTCCTGGATCAGCGCGACGTCGGGCTGGGCCTCGTCGAGCCAGTCAAGAAGCGCCGCGTGGCGGGCCTTGATACCGTTAATGTTGAAGGTCGCGATCTTCATTGGGGGCCTCCGCTGCGATGCGCAAGCTATCGCGCAAGCGCTCTCTCTGGGCAACCCCGACAGGTGATTCTGAACAAGGATGAGCGCGGGAGCGAGGGGTGATTCGGTCTGAAATCAAGCATTTGATCAGGCCGAAAAATCTTATCCACAGAAATTATCTTTCTGTGGGGAACTCCCGTAGCAATTTTCTTCCAGCGCGTTACCGGACTTACTTCATGTGAACAACTCGTGTATAACTCAACCTACACAAGAAACCATATTGTCATAAACAGCCGTTGAGGGAAACCCTGTCTCCATCGCAACGACCAAATTCACTTAACCTAGGGGTTCCCAATGTCTGCTCAACTCAAGCATGAAATCGTCACCGAAACTGCCGATCTTTTCGGTGCCGACATGTTCGGCGGCGAAGGCTGCTCGATGTTCACCTCCGCGGCCGCTCCGTCGGCACATGGTGACGCGCTTCTCGGCGACGCCGTCGAGATGTTCACCTCGGCCGCCGCGCCGATGACCAGCATGCTCGCCGCCGGCGAAGCCACCGGTCTCTTCACCTCGGCCGCCACCCCGGCGGGCACCCGCATCGAGGCAGGCGAGGCCACCGGCCTCTTCACCTCGGCCGCATCGCCCACCGGCTCGCTCGCGCTGACCGGTGACGCCACCGAGATGTTCACCTCGGCCGCCACTCCGGCAGGCACCCAGATCGCCGCAGGCGAGGCCACCGGCATGTTCACCTCCGCCGCGGCTCCGATGATGGGCACCGAGACCCTCTCGGGCGACGCCACCGAGATGTTCACCTCGGCCGCCACCCCGGCCGGCACCCAGATCGCCGCAGGCGAGGCCACCGGCATGTTCACCTCCGCCGCGGCTCCGATGGGCACCGAGACCCTCTCGGGCGACGCCACCGAGATGTTCACCTCGGCCGCCACCCCGGCAGGCACCCAGATCGAGGCAGGCGAGGCCACCGGTCTCTTCACCTCGGCAGCAGCCCCCTCGGACACCCGCATCGCGTCGGGCAACGTCACCGGGCTTTTCACCTCGGCAGCCTGATCGCCAAAAAACTCGCAGCGGGCGTCCAGGGGACATGCGACGCCCGCGCGCAGCAGGGAAACGAGGTAACGCTATGAACGCCATGAACAACGTCATCACCTTTCGCCCAGCGGTGCGTATCGACGCGCCCGAGTCCGGCGCCGCGGGGCTGATCACCAGCTTTGCGCGACACAGGCGGCGCGAAGACGACGTGTTCTGGCTCAAGGAGAACGCCGAGCTCCTGAACATCCTCGAATGCACTGGCGCGGCGGTCTCCGAGGCGGGGCTCGCGGCGCTCGAGCCGTTCTATCAGTCGGTCGAGAAGCGGCTGGCCTTCTTCCCGCAATACTACCGCTTCCTGCTCTCGATGGCGCTGGATCTCGAGGATCTCGGGATGCCGGGCGAGACCGGGACCCGGATCGCGGCCACCATCGCCCGCCAGGGCTACGCCGCCGCCGAGCTGTCGGACCTTCAGCGGATGGAGGCCCTGCGCCTGCTGGCCCGCCGCGGCCATGACGAGACCGTCGAGGACGGGCTCAAGGACAGGCTGCGGGCCTTCTGCAACCGTTCGGGCACCTTCGCGCTGCCCAACCGCAAGGCCGCCTACGAGCTGACCCACATCGTCTTCTACCTCAGCGAATACGGCCGGGTGGATCCGCTGCTGGGCGAACAGGCGATCACCAGCCTGCATTTCGCTGGCAACCTCGCCTTCATCGAACAGAACTCGGACATTCTCTCCGAGGTGTGCATCGCGTTGCACTACGCCGGCGAGACGCCCCCGGCGCTCTGGACCGCGTGGCTCGTGCGCGAGACGCACCTGTTCTCGGTCGAGTGCGGTGAGGCGGTGTCCATCGCCGACGACTACCACGACTTCCTCGTCTGCAACTGGCACGAGTCGGTGCGCGGCGGGCAGGCCTTCCGCAAGCCGTTCAGCCCCGAGCGCATGGGCTTCACCCGCTCGGCGCGGGCCGGCGCGCCGCTGCGCGAGCTCTCCGAGGCGCTCTTCGAGCAGGGCGACGCGCGCAGCGCCGACTGGTCCGCGACCCGCGCCCAGGTGGGCGCGCGGCTGTCGCCGGGCACGCTCGACATCGTCGACACGCTCGCCGGGCAGTCGACCCATTTCGACGCTTTCTTCGAGGGCTTTGCCCGGGCAGGTGCACAATGACCGTTTCCAGAACCGCGCTCGTCGGGGCAGGGCTCGTCGCGCTCTACACCGGCGCCATCGCCGCCGCGGACGGCATCACCAAGCTCGTCGCCGGCACCTATGCCGCGCCGCAGCTCTTCGCCCTGTCTTCGGGGCTGGTCATCCTGCTGTCGCTCGGCGCCGCCCGCAAGAACGGCGAGGGGCTGCGGGTGCGCAGCCGCGGCGCCATGGCGCTGCGCTCGGTGCTGACCGTGCTCGCCGCCATCGGCTTCTTCCAGGCGTTCCGCCTGCTGCCCTTCGCGGATGTGTTCCTGTTCATCGCGCTGGTGCCGCTCTTCGCCGCGGCGCTCTCCGGTCCCGCCCTGGGCGAGCCGGTGCGTCCGGCGGTCTGGGCTGCGCTGACGGTCGGCGTGATCGGGCTGCTCTGCCTGATGCCGGCGGGGCGCATGACCTTCGACATCGGTCACCTCTGGGCGCTTTTCGCGGCGCTGACCGGAACCGGCTCGATGGTCGCTGCGCGCTACATCGCCCGGGTCGAGCGGGTGCCGCTGGCGCAGGTGTTCTGGCCCAACCTCGCGGTGATGCTCTGCATGGGCGTGGCGCTGCCCTTCGTCTGGCAGCCGATGCCGCTCACGGATCTCGGCTGGGTCGCGGCTTACGCGCTCTTCCTCTTCGCGGCCCGCTGGCTGTCGGTCGAGGCGCTCCGTCTGCTGCCCGCCTATGTGGCGACGCCGCTGATGAACCTGCAGTTCGTCTGGATGGTGGCCATTGGCTGGTTCGGCTTCGGCGAGCTGCCTGGCGCGGCGACCTTGCTGGGCGTCACGCTGGTGGTGGGCTCGAGCATGTGGCTGGTGGCGGACGAGGCGATGCTGCCCGCACGCCGCACCGCACAGGCCTGAGACCGACTGCAGGCCGGGGCCCGAAACCCCGCCCGCGCCACGCGAAATCCCGCATCGGCGGCCCTTCGGGGCCGCCTTTCGCGTCATAATCCCGAGTTTATAGAGGGTCCGATAAACCCCGTTCAATGGAGTGTGCCGCCCGGTCGAGGTCAGTCTTGGCGGCCGGTCCCAACTCAGGCCCACTGTTCGCCATGCGGTCTGGCCATGAAGCCACCGCCGCCCGGAGCAGCGTCGAGGACGGCCAATTTGCCGACGTGCTTGAGGAGCGTTCCCCGGAGTGGCGGCTGACGTCCGCCGAACGTGACGTGGCGATGATGACGATCAAGGTTTTCTCGATTTCCGAGATCGCCGCCCTGTGCAAAAGCTCGGAGGGCAGGGTGAAGGCGCAGACCAACGCCATCTATCGCAAGGCCGGGGTGTCGGCGCGGTGGCGGCCGATGAGCGTCTTCATCGACGAATGGCTCACCGGCCAGATCGGCAAGCGGCTCTGACCCGCGGCGCCGCCCGTCAGACGGCGTTTTCCTGCAGCACCGACATCGGCACGATGTCCAGCGCCCGCCGGTGGGTCGAGCTCAGCCGGACCCTTGGCGCGCAGCCCTCGTCATGGGCCTGCAGGAAGCGTGCGGCGCAGAGGCACCACGTGTCGCCGGGCCGCAGTCCCGGGAAGCGCAGCTCGGGGCGCGGGGTCGAGAGGTCGTTGCCCACATAGGCGGAATAGGCGAGGAACTCCGCCGTCATCACCGCGCAGACGGTGTGACTGCCGCGATCCTCGGCGCAGGTGTTGCAGTGGCCGTCGCGGAAGAAGCCGGTGACCGGCGCCATCGAACATGGCGTCAGCGGGTCTCCCAGAACGTTGATCTCGGGGTCTTTCGCGGGCATGGGCGCCTCCTTGCAAGGCAAGCCTGCCTCAGAGCGGCGGCGCTGTCCAGTTCACCCAGCGCCCGTGGAAATCCGCGCGCCCCAGCGAGAACGAACGGTCGCCCGGCCAGAGCCGCAGGGTGATCCCGGCGCCGGGGCGCTGGCCGTCATCCTCGAGCGCGACCCATGCCACGGGCGCGTCCTCGGTGGCGGCGGCGCCGGCGGTCTCGATGGCGGCGCGGGCGCGGGCCTGCGCCTCGGGCGGGAAATACTGCCACGCGATGGTGGTGTAGATCATCTGGATGACGCCCGGCGCGTTGCCGGCCATGCGCATGCCGATCCAGTCGGCGGCGTCGCCGCGATCCACCGGCGCGCGGCCGATGGCCATGGCGCGGCGGGTGCGGTCG
>Ga0208328_1001064_pt1 | contig 10463 bp, 3 predicted proteins | sample DeeseametaMP2633_FD_184170 | JGI IMG/M metagenome (GOLD analysis project Ga0208328, IMG submission 184170) | Marine microbial communities from the Deep Atlantic Ocean - MP2633 (SPAdes) | ecosystem: Environmental > Aquatic > Marine > Unclassified | place: Northeast of Antigua and Barbuda, North... | reverse complement strand
TTCGTTGATGTTGCTGCATGGTCATTCTCCTTTGCAAAGAGAGCACCATGCCGGAGCTAACTTATGAATTGAATGTGGGGATTACCGGACGGACACCATTTTCTTACTCACATAGAGAAATTTTAATTAATATAAGTGGGCTTTTGACCTTTCTATGGCTGTTATGCTCGGATAACGACAGACTATTGCATTTACAACTGTTGTGTTTGTTGCAGTTGCACTAAAGAAGATTATTGTGAAAGGTAATGTAGATGAAAATATTATCAAGGACTTAGTAAACCCCCAGTTTATGGTCGGCCTAATAATGAATATTTTTCTAGAAACGAACCCAAAACAGTTTATCGAAAAGAAACAGCAATAAAATTAGTTGGCGATACGGAGGTTATAATGATGATTTCAAAGAACTTTGGCTAGTAAATTTATATCCTGACCAACCTACTCGAAGCTATAAAGTATTTATCCAGTTTAATGAAATTTGATTTGATTTAGCATATTGCCAGATTTTAAAATTAAACGTATCAAGTGCTTACGATACAGCGTATTCGTTAAAGCTATCAACAAATAAAGTAGTCGATAATATCGTACAAAAAATTTAACAAGTTGCAGCAGTTGACAAAATACATGTCACGTATTTGGTTCCCAAAATGTAGCGCACGTATTGTTGCAACAGTGCCCAGCGTTATTCTAATGCTACCTAGCCAATTATTGCGTAAGTGCGATCCCTACTTCGGTTGTCTCACAGAACTTGCTAAAGACTACCAACTCTTGAATATAGTGCTAGCCTTTTTAGTTTCTAGGTTGTACATTTATTAACCAATTGGCGTGATTCACCACTGGACGGTAAGTAATGAGTCAGGGAGTTTTTGACAGTAATTGCAAGTGCCAACCGCTTTTTCTAGCGTACTTCAAGCCGCACAAACTCAGACTAGTCTCCTGCTTTCCAGTTCTATGGTGTCTTCAAGTTATTAGAGCGTGTGCCCAGACAGGTGATAGCGTCATGAGATCGAGAGATGAGTTCGTTATTTAAACAATCAATAGGAAAAGGAAATGAAAAATAGAATTTTAGTTGGATTGGTAGCGATAATCGGAGCGTCTAACGTAAATGCCAATATGGTATGTTCCGATGCATACAGCGAAGTTGAAAAAAGTGCGAACGAAGTTTATGGGCCTCTATTAGCTTCAAATCAAGCGAAAATAAATAAGTTAAAAAGCAAGGGGCTTGATCCGTGCAACTACTATGATGCGGATACAGATCAAGATGTAGACTATTGTGAAATCGCAAAAACGTACAAAGCAATTAAAGATACGTCAATCGACGAAGCTAAAGATGAAATTAAGTGTCTCGACAATAATACTGAAGTAACAGCGCAAAGTATTTTAGCGGGCATGAATCAAATTTCAGTTGCTATGTTTTCAGTAATCGTAGGTGTAGAGTTACCTGAAAAGGCTTTTTACGTAGATATCGCTGATATGAAAGAGCACGGTGTACTAGGTGGTGAAAATAGTCTTTACAACAAGTTTAAAGATCAAGCTCAAGACTTTAAGGATTCTCTTCCAGAGATAAAAATTGATGGCGATACAAAGATACTGGATATCACAAATAGAGGTGGCACCAACAAACATGGTTTGCCCGATATTAAAATAGGCGGTGGGTTTAAGTGGTAAAAAGCTCATAAAAAAAACGGATGCACAGGAAGCCAACTGCGCTTTGACTACTGTGGTGCGAAGTTGGCTTCCTGTGAGGTGGGCATTGATGTCCGCTTTAGCAAAGTTATTAGCTCTAACGTAAGCTAGTAGAATTTTTCGAAATGACTGCTTTTAACCAATAGCTGAAGTAGCAGAGAGGATAGAGTCCTACTTTTTAACCTGATTAAGTTAGGACTCATCCACTTAAGTATCACATCTGAATCTACATCAGCTTTCTATAAGTTGGTAAGTGAATCGATATAGCACAACCTTTTCCAGCTTGTCGCCAGGCTTTGCCCTCTGGCATCGGTCGCGTTTTGTGATGAAGTCGCTGCCTTACTGCGCTGGAAGTCTTCTTTAACTCAGCCGCAGCTTCATCAAGAGTGACCCAACCAGATTTCCCACTTTTCACTTTCCTTATCTCATCTTCAAGCTGGGCGATCTTCTCAGAGAGCCACTCAATTTTCTCGTTAGCTTCCATTAGTGTTTGCAGGTCGATGGTAGGTAGTGCGTTCAAATTTATCACCTCATTTTTTTACGAATTGGAAGCAGGTTACTAAAAAAAAATTTTATTCTGAAAATTTAGGTGCTTTTGGAAATTCTTGAAGTTCGGACAGTATGTAGCAATGTCAAGCTTCCGTAGTTACTGCCAGGAGAAGTCGTTATTTCGGGCAGCGTCTACCGTAAGGGCGAGGTAACATGGCGTTAGATGTATAAGGAGAAGCAACATGAAAATCTGAAGTGTTCAGTTCTGCTTCTGTGGGCGTTAAGCTGTCTGTCTGAGGTGGAATAGTCCTTACTCCATTGTAACGATACAAAAATAGCTCCCCTTTCGGGGAGCTAGTGTCATTCACTTCTCAATTTTCTTGCTGCAATAAATGAAGTTATAGCGAAGACTAAAGCTATCGCTATCATGCCAAACGCTACCAGATAAAGCCGATCGAAACATTGATGCCCGTTTACGTAATCTGTATGACCCGAGAACAGAAATGCAAGATTCCAAAGCGTATTAATCACTGCTACAGCTATAACTGTATTACTCATCGATACCCAGCGATTGCTCATTTTGATGCAGAAGTTGAAAAGTCTTTCGTAATTGATGTTCACATTTTTTTCCTTTTGTTAGTCCTGCCTGTAAGTAGGTATAACATAAGGGAAATATGCCGATCTGGATGATTCTATAACGAGCGGGCGAAAACGTGCCTCGACGGATGTCGATGCACTTTCATTAGTATTAGGCTGGCAATTTTAAGTAAAAAGGACGGTACGCCTTGTTGGATGAAGCTAAAACTTCATCTGTGTGCCGAGGTTTATAGACGCTCTGCGAAGTCTAGCCCGCTAATTTAGGGGGAAGGGCCAGTACCCAAATTAATCTTTTCTAAGTCATATCATTGTTCCTGTTCGTGAAAGAAGCTAGGCGTACCGTCAAAAGTGCTGATTGTTCATGTGTCGCGATCACATGAACTCTCAACACGAAAAATTTTACTCCATCTAAAATTTCCAATGTCACTTAAACTTGAATTTGGCTAAAAAATTTCCTTCATCGGTGACTATCTAGTGATAGTGGAGTCAGCCAATCTTTTTCTTATCCTGCTTAGGATTCATGAACTAGGCGGGCACGCTATTGAAAGTACGGTAAACCTCAGCGGTGCTTTCCTCGCTGACTCGACACATGTGTAGAGGTACGTGTGTTAAAGATACTTTGTCTATCAACACGATATTCAATGTATCTTGAAGCTAAGTTAAGTGGGCATAAAAAGAAGGGAGCCTGTTGGCTCCCTGAGGTCATTTGTTCCGTTTTAATTTAACAATCCCAATACTTTTCCTGCTTCACGAAATCCATCCAACCTTATTTCAACGACCCTGTCCTGAGTGTTTTTAGCAAGCTTTTCCAGTTCTGCTAGTTGCTTGAGGAATTCGTCCTTTTGAATCACTTCTGACTTGTCGTCTCCGAGTTGCCGTTTGCTGTTAAACATTAACTCATAGATGAGGTCACACTCAGTAGCTTTGAACTTAATGCTGGTCGATAGCAGTCTTTGCTGGGTTTCACTGAATGATGATTGATTGCTGGCGAATATTCTGGAATGCGCCTTTTCAATTTGGGTCAGAAATCGTTGGCGATGACTGTACATGAAGACAAATTCATATAGCCCATCATTACTTTCCAGCTCTTGCAAATACTTCTGTAGAATTCTTTTTCGTAAATCAGCGTTGGATTTATTCTTCGCGTTAGAGGTTTCCATTTCAATAGCAATTTTGCACCCTGTGATGGCGTCAACGACGACAGTGTCTACTAGTCGTGGGTCATTAGCTCTGTGCTCTAACATTACTGCCAGGTCTGCTTCTGACGCAAATCCTGAAATTTTTTGATGCTTCGCCAGATTAAGAACAACCAATTGTACTGAAAGGTCATGTATCAGGTTCCGTTCGTTGACTCTGCTCGCATCGGAGCGCATATGTAGTTCACGGTTTAGCAAAAATTCTGCTTCTCTGATGCCGTGGGACGTCAGCAGAATATAGCCATTATCCGTGTTAGCAAAAGAAGGATGAACTACAATGAGTTGCTTCTTTTTCATGCGATTGATGAGCTTGTTTACCGCCTCACGGCGTAAGCCTAGGTGTTGTTGAATAACGCTTTTGCTGGATACCCGAAATGTTCCCAGTATTGCTAACACAGCATTCTCTCTCAGCATACCCAGGGTCGCAGGATCAGAAGCTGCTGTGCTTTTTATATGGCGTATCGATGATTCGATCGCCCTTTCCATGTAGTTCATTGATTTCTCCTTAATTAATTCAACACTACATAGAAACCAATCAGGAGAAATCAGCGGGGCAGGGCAGTATGCTCTGCATTCTGCCCGAGCTTCGCCAGGCTAAGCATAATGCTTAGCGATTGTGATTTTCTGGCGAAAACCACAAACAACTTCGTTGTAGCAACGCTTCTGCAAGCCAGAGTGGACGCGACTCGTCGCTACTCTGGCACTTGTCGCTTTGCGACGGCGACAGAAGCGTTGCTCGGAGTCAGCTACCGCTGATTTAGCCACATTCCACCAAGCTCTACTCTGGGAAAGCTGCGCTTTGAACATCCCATCGCAGAGTTCACACCACTGGTGTTTCAGTTGCCTGCAATTACTCCGTAATTACAAGCAATTTTGCTTAAGCAAAATGAAATCTGGCTAAATCTGCGATGCTGACTCCGGCTTCGTCGATTACTGTGTTTCACAAAGCAATCAACTACGCAGCAGTTGTTGAGCTTCGCTCAAGTGTTTTAACAAACTCTTACAGAGTTTGTACTTAATGCTTTTTCAAAGCGCCAATGCGACAGCAATAGTCGTGAAAACGACAAGTGCTTTTCTAATTCTGATTAGACTTAAGTAGAATGAAAGGGTATTAATGAACAATAATCCCTCAGATAGAAGGGATAATGTTCGGAAGGAGCCGAAAGATGAACGATGTAGTTGTTAAAAACATAAGCCAAACGAAAATTGATATCCAAGTCGAAAACACCTCGACATTTTCTCTAGCTGCCCAGCAAAATGCTTATCCTGTTTTGAAATCCATTCGAATAAGCTTCCCTAAGGATGATGAACAGGAGCTTACATCGTTTAATTCACTTACTGTCAAATTGAAAGCAATTAACGGATGGGTCGAAGAAGAAATCTGGTATATAGACAGATTAGAGCCAGGCCAATCTATTAGTTTGAAGATCAAGGAACTGAGATTTCCTTTTGAAAAACTGTTCGGAATTACAGAAGAGGTTTCTCACGATCTTTCTTTTATTGTCCTTGATGAAGGTCAGAAAATCTTAGCTGAAAAACATAAAAAAATTCATGTGTTACCAGCAAACTATTGGGGAGGTGAAGAAAGGCAGCCAGCTTTGTTAGCTGCTTTTGTTAAGCCCAACGGACTTTACGTAGAATCACTTATCAGACAAGTGGCAATCGTACTCGAACAAGGAGGGTTTGGTCGCTCTGTAGATGGATATCAATCTAATACCCGAGAAAAACCATACGTTATGCTTGCTGCATTGTGGAATGTGGTATTCAAAGAAAAACTTGCATACGTAAGTCCTCCACAAGGTTTTGCGACTTCAGGCCAGCGTATCAGGTTGGCTGCCGATATTAGTCATTCGCGAATGGCTGCTTGCTTAGATTCATCTTTATTATTTGCCAGTTGTATAGAAGCGATGGGACTTAATCCTGTTGTGGCTGTTACGAAAGGTCATGCATTTGCAGGGGCATGGTTAATAGATGAGAAGCTTCCGATTCTAACCAATGATGATCCTCAGGATATTCGGAAAAGAATTGATAACAGAGATTTAGTCTTGTTTGAGACGACTCTGGTCACCAATGATTCGCTAGTAACATTCGAACAAGCCAAAGATCATGCAAGAGATTTGCTTTCAGAGGAGAAAGAAACAGATTTTGTAATGGTAATCGACATTGCGCAGGCCAGGGCGCAGTCAATAAAGCCAATGTCCACTGTAGAGGAAAAAAAGGAAGAATCTACATCGTTAGAGGGGGCTGATGAACTGGATTTACCTGTGATTCCTCCATTGCCTCCTGTGAGAAAAGATGAGCAAATTGTAGTTGAAACACCAGAGACCAGAATAGATACATGGTCTAGAAAGTTATTGGATCTCACGAAGAAAAATAGCCTGCTTAATTTCAGTGATAGGGCAATATCAATAAAATTATATTGTCCAGATATTGCAGCTATGGAAGATATGCTCGCTGATGGTACAAAGTTTAAATTCTTATCAGCTCAGGAAAGCCCGCATTTTGACCCGAGCAGAGATAGTGAGATGTTCAGACTCCAAACTGGGTCAGATGTTCATCGGGACTATGCTCTGAATCAGTTGAAAAACAATGTGCTTATTGCTAATCAGCCAAGTAAGAGACTTGAGAAAAATTCAGTAGAGCTGTTCAGAAAGGCTAAGAATGATTTAGAAGAAGGTGGTTCAAATACTCTGTTCCTGGCTTTAGGGTTTCTGAAGTGGAAGGAAAACCCTGAAGATTCGAGAAGTTATAAAGCCCCATTGATCCTCATCCCCGTTAAATTAACAAGACGAAGTGCCAGAGCGCCCGTATATGTTGAACAATTGCAGGAAGAAGAACCTATTTTCAACTTAACGTTAATAGAATTCTTGCAATCCGAGCAGGATATAAACCTTAGTGAGTTCAAAGATGAATTGCCGGAAGACGATAGCGGGATAGACGTGCCGTATATCTGGCAGCGTGTAAGAGATGCAGTCAGGGAGCAGGCTGGTTTTGAGTTGGTAGAAGAACTCGTATTAGGTTCATTTTCATTTGCTAAATATTTGATGTGGCGTGATCTTCGAAATCGGCTGGACGATTTAAAAGAAAATATGTTCGTCAAGCATCTAGTTGATAACCCCCGCGACCCTTATCCACAAGAAAGCCAGTTTATTGAAAGGGAAGAAATAGACGATAAGCTCGACCCCGCCAAAATATATACACCTCTCAATTGTGACAGTTCGCAGTTGGTTGCTGTCGATGCCTCGGCACGCAGTCAGGACTTCGTTTTAGAAGGCCCTCCCGGCACAGGAAAGTCGGAGACAATCGCAAACATCATTGCTCACAATCTCGGACTAGGCCGAAAAGTTTTATTTGTTGCAGAAAAAATGGCGGCATTAAATGTGGTTTACCGTCGTCTGCAAAAAGTAGCCCTAGACCATCTATGTCTTGAACTACATAGTAATAAGGCCAACAAGAGAGCAGTCTTAGATCAACTGAATATCGCATGGCAAAAGCGAGAAGGTCTGAATCCCAGAACCTGGGATATGACGGTTTCAGAACTAAAGGGGAAGAAAGAAAAGTTAAATAACTATGTGAGAGCACTGCATCAAAAGTCTCAATTTGGTTTATCTGCACGAGATACAATTTCTGTTATTGCACTAAACAACGAAACTTCAAAGGTAAAACTAGATTGGCCGCAGGATATTCAAGCTGCCCCAATCTCAACTAAAGACGAACTCCTTGCCACAGAAGGCTTAGTTGAACAGGTAGCTATTGCATTTGCAGACGTCCGTGATTTAGATATAAGCGCGTTTCAAATCGTATCAGCAACAGAATGGTCAAACCTCTGGCAATCAAATCTTCTTTCTGCGATTCAAAACTGGCAAGCAAAGTTCAGCATCCTAAATGAGAAGGTTGCTGAAATACTTCCCATATTTTCGCTAGAAAGGATAGAGAGAACTATTTGTAATCTCGACAAACTAACCAACATAAGTGTTCTGGCAAATCTTGCGTTAAAGAATGACATCGCATTCGCAATTGATACAGGTGCTAAAGACAGACTTGAAATAATTAAAGACTTGTCGACTGCTAAGGCTCAGTTCGATGAGAGCATCAATTCGGTTGCTCATGGTGTTACATGTGACAATCTCGACTCTGTTCCTGTGAAACAATGGCGGCTATTAGCTGAAGAAGCAGAAACTGGTTGGTTAAAATCATTTTTCAATAAACGTAAAATCAATAGTGAGGCTGTTTCGATAGGCATATCCAAAATTGACGACTATTCAATTTTTGATCAGATCGAAGAATGTCAGAAGCTGAAGAAAGTTATTGAACAAAAGTTAGTCCAACTTGAAGATTATCCAATTTGGATGGGCTGGAGCACTGAACCACGTGCTATTGATGGGAAGGCTGAAATAGGATTAAAGGTTCGTCAGTGTCTGTCTGCATTGATCAGCTTAACTGATGAACCTGCTGAAATTCTAATACCCGCCAAAAAATGGTTTGTTGATGGCAGAGAGTTCTTAGCAGAGTCAAAGCTCTATGCTACGTCTGAAGCGTACCTAATCGCGATGAATGAATTCAGTATTCAAAACGATGACATCTCTTCAATGGGGCTGGATATAGAGGCTAATAAATCACTTATAAGCATTGACGAAAATTTCAACGACATAGCTTCAAACGCAAATAAATTAAAAAATTGGTGTGAATGGCAGTCAGCAAAGCAAAAAGTTGCTGAATTGAACCTTCAAATTCTTGCTAGCAAGTTAGAAAATGGGGAAATTGACTACAAGGAGTTAAGTGAACAGTTCCGGTGTGGTTTTTGCGCTTGGCTAGCTCCATTACTGATCGATGAGAGCAATGAGTTAAGGCAATTCAAAGCATCAACGCATGAGCAGACAATCGAAGCCTTCAAAAAGCTTGATGAAAGGGTTGCTCAGATTACAAGTGATTACATCATTGCGCTCGCTTCTCAAGAGAAACCCTTCAAAGACGGAGAGGGAAACCCTAAAGAATTCGGTGTGCTTTCCAAAGAACTTCAGAAGAAAACTCGACATATACCTATTCGCTCACTGATTACGGAGTTAGGTGAATCCTTACTTGAGCTTACTCCTTGTCTGATGATGTCACCACTATCAGTCGCACAATTCTTACCTTCTGATTTTAAGGGGTTCGATTTAGTTGTTTTTGATGAAGCCTCTCAGATGACGACCTGGGATTCCGTTGGCGCAATTGCACGGGGGAAGAACGTCATCATAGTTGGTGATCCTAAGCAAATGCCACCTACCAACTTTTTTTCCGCTGGAGCTGGTTCAGATGACCCTGATGAAGAAGACCTTGAATCAATATTGGATCAGGCTCTTGCGGCTAGGTTACCTCTGAAGAGATTAATGGGGCACTACCGCAGTAAGCATGAAACCCTCATCGCTTTCTCTAATAATAAGTATTATGAAAATTCACTCGTTACTTACCCATCTTCGGAAACGAAAGAATCCGCTGTGTCGCTACACCGTGTCAATGGCATCTATGCCAAAGGTAAAGGGCGCAATAATACAGTTGAAGCAAAAGCCGTTGTCGCAGAAATTGTACGTAGGCTCCTTGACAAGAACGAAAGTGATAAATCAATCGGTGTTGTAACGCTGAACACTGACCAGCAAAGAACTATAGAAGACTTACTCGACGATGCAAGAAGACAGCATCCAAACATAGAGCAATATTTTCAGGACGGGCCTGATAAAGAACCTGTATTCGTGAAGAACCTGGAGTCAGTTCAAGGCGATGAGAGGGACATAATAATGCTTAGCTTGGCATATGGCCCAACCGAGCCTGATGCCAAGACCATGAGCATGAATTTCGGGCCGCTAAATAAGAGTGGTGGCGAGAGAAGGCTGAATGTCGCTATCACGAGAGCAACAACAGAAGTTGTTGTATTTAGTAGTTTTGACTCATCGATGATAGACCTGAGCAGAACTAACTCTCTTGCCATAGAGCATCTCAAAAACTTCTTAGAATTTGCCGAAAAAGGCCCCATTGCACTGGCAGAAATTGCCTACGCTGAACATGGAGCAGATCAATTTGATAGTGAATTTGAGCAAGCGGTTGCTCAAGCGCTTCGCTTAAAGGGCTGGAAAATTCAGACCCAGGTTGGTGTTAGCAAATTCAGAGTTGATTTGGGAATTCTTCATCCAGATAAACCTGGAAGGTATATCGCTGGTGTGGAGTGTGACGGAGCTACTTATCATGGCTCTCCAGCTGCAAGGGACAGGGACAGAGTAAGACAGATAATTTTGGAAAGCCTTGGATGGAGCATTGTTAGGTTGTGGTCGACTGATTACTTCGTCGACCCTGAATCGGCCATTGATAAGGTAGATTCAAAATTACGTGAAATTCTTGATTTGGAGAGGGAGAAAGATACTCTGCAAGAAGCAGAAGCAGAAGCAGAAGCAGAAGCAGAAGCAGAAGCAGAAGCAGAAGCAGAAGCAGAAGCAGAAGCAGAAGCAGAAGCAGAAGCAGAAGCAG
>Ga0208328_1001062_pt1 | contig 10481 bp, 11 predicted proteins | sample DeeseametaMP2633_FD_184170 | JGI IMG/M metagenome (GOLD analysis project Ga0208328, IMG submission 184170) | Marine microbial communities from the Deep Atlantic Ocean - MP2633 (SPAdes) | ecosystem: Environmental > Aquatic > Marine > Unclassified | place: Northeast of Antigua and Barbuda, North... | reverse complement strand
CAGGTCACGGTCGACCATGTAGTCGGGCAGCAGCGCGATGCCGGCACCGGCGCGACAGGCGGCCAGAACCGAGCGCCGGTCGGCGAAATGCAGAAGCTTGTCAGAGGTCACGCTGTAGGTGCCGCCGTGCTGTTCGATCAGCGACCAGACCGCGCCGTCGCGGTCGCGCGCCTTGAGCAGCCGGTGCGCGCTGAGCGCCCCGGCGCTGTCCGGGGTGCCCGCGGACTCGAGATACTGGCTCGACGCCACCAGCACGTCGGTGCTGCGCCCGATCGGGCGGCCCTCGGCGCGGGCGGTCTCGAGCGGGTCCTCGATCACCGCGAGCCCCCAGTCGGTGCGCGACAGCGCCGGGTCCTCGGGCAGGAAGGCGACGGAGGTCACCGGCGCGGACTCGAGGAAAGTCGGGAGATAGCGCAGCAGCACGTGTTCCGCGACCTCGGGCGAGGCCGCCACCTTGAGCACCTCGACGCCGCGGGCATTGGCGTTCACCGCCCGGGCGATGCGGTCGGCGCGGTCGGTCTCTTCGAGGATCTGCAGCGCGTGGCGGTAGTAGACGGTGCCCTCCTCGGTCGGGCTGACCTGACGCGTGGTGCGCTGCAGCAGCGACACGCCGAGACGGCGCTCGAGCGCGGCGACCTGCTTGGAAACCGACGCACGGGAAATGCCCAGAGTCTCGGCCGCACTGGTGAAGCCACGCTGCTCCATCACGCGCGTGCACGCCAACATTTCGCTGAATCGGTCCATTTAGGGTGTCTCCGGTCGGTCTCTCGTCTCGAACGCCACTCATATAATCATCCGTTCGCATATATCAACATTGTTAAAAACTTTGTTGCTAACCTTGTTCATGTTAACGTTGCAAACATTGGCGATTGATTTTGTTGTTCGCAGACATAGAGTTACTCCATGACACCGAAACCGAGCTTCCCGCGACGCGACCGCAGATCCCTGAAAGAAAAACGCAGTGCCGCGACGCGGGAACGGCTGCTCGAAGCCGCGCGCCGGTTGTTCGCCCAATACGGCTACGACGACGTGTCGGTGACCGAGATCGCCAAAGAGGCCGGCGTCACCCACGCCATGATCAATGCCTATTTCCACTCCAAGGCGGGGCTGCTCTACGAGCTCATCTCCGAGACCTACGAACAGCACATTGCGCGCATGCAGGCCTCGGTTGCCCTGCCCGGCACCACGGCCGAGCGGATGCGGCACTTGATCACCATCGTGGCAGAGAGCGACCTCGCGGATCCGAAGATACTGGCGATCATCCGCAGCTACTCGTGGCAATGGCCGGAAGAGACCGAAGCCGCCAACCAGGAGCAGCTCGGGCAGGCGCTGGCGCCGATCGAACAGGTGCTGCGCGACGATCCCAGGTTTCAGGGCATCGACGACGCCCACATGGCCGACATTCTGGATTCGATCTTCGCGATCTACACGATGGGGCTGCGCCCGGCGCTCTATGCCGGGGCAAGCGTCAACGAGTGCGTCGACACGATCCTGAGGCGCATCTTGATGTTGCTCGACGGCGCGCAGCTGTCGCTGGCGCGCGAGGTCTCACCTCAGGCGGCATATCCCGGACAGAACGGCACAGCTCAGGCCTCGTGACCGCGGCGAGGCGCCCGGTTCAGGACCGCAGTTCATCGAGATAGAGCCGCACCGCGTCCTGCACGTGGCGGAACCGGTCGCCGCCCAGATGCTTGCCGCCGTACCAGCGCGTCACCACCACGAGATGGTCGCGCAGCTCCTCGCGCTCGAGCATCCGCAGTATCACCATGCCCGCGCCGCTTTCGCCGTCGTCGTTCTTGATTGGCCCGGCTTCGGTGAGCAGCCCCCATGTGTTGTGGGTCGCCTTGGCGAATTTCTTCTTCCGGCAAAGCTCGCGGATCAGCGCCTTGGCCTCGTCCTCCGAGGCACAGGGCGCGCCCGAGACGGCGTATTTCGAGCCGCGGTCCGAGATGATGTTGTCGAGCGTGAGCATTGCACCGGTGTAGCGGGGTCGCGCCGGTCAGGCAATGCGATGCCGGGCGGTCAGTCCTCGTAGGCGCTGCGCAAGGGGGTGCCGTCAAAGCGGGTGTAGCTGCGGCTCTCGACGTCGCCCGAGGCGCCACGCTTGTGGCGCAGGATGCGGTCGTGGTCGGGATAGGTCACCGTGTCCGAGGCGGCGCGGGTGCCGATCACGAGATACCGGATCGGCGCGTCCGAGCGGTTGACGATGCAATGCCCGACCGGGGTGCCGGCCTTGAAGGTCACCGCCTCGCCGGGGCCGAGCGGGTAGCTGTCGTCGCCCTCGAGCACGGTGGCCGCGCCCTCGAGCATGTAGACCATCTCGTCCTCGTTGGCGTGCCAGTGCTTGAGCGCGGAGGACGAGCCCGGCGGCAGCGTCTCGACGAAGGCGCCGAACTGGGTCAGCCCGCCGCTGTCGCTGAACAGGATGCCCTCGGCCGGGCCGCAGGGCCCGCCCTCTTCATGGCCCGTGAGCGCTGTCTCGGGGGTGAATTTCGGCATCTCCGCCTCCGGTAGGGATGGCGGCAGGATGCGAGGCTCAGCCCAGCTTGTCGAGCCTTTCCTCGATGGCGCGCAGCCGGGTGATGACCTCGTCGCGGTGGTCCGTGGTGGCCGCGTTCGACTCCTCGGCGTGGGCCTCCTGCATCGAGTTCACGATGAGACCGACCACGAGGTTCACCACGGCGAAGGTGGTGATCAGGATGAAGGGCACGAAGAACAGCCACGCCTCGGGGTGGACCTCCATAACCGGGCGGACGATGCCCATCGACCAGCTTTCCAGCGTCATGATCTGGAACAGCGTGTAGGTCGAGGTGCCGAGCGTGCCGAACCATTCCGGGAAGCTGTTGCCGAAGAGCTTCGTGGCGATCACCGAGGCGATGTAGAAGATGATGCCCATCAGCAGGAACACCGAGGCCATGCCCGGCAACGCCGCGAGGAAGCCCTCGACCACCCGGCGCAGCGTCGGCGCCACCGAAACCACGCGCAGCAGCCGCAGGACCCGCAGCGCCCGCAGCACCGCGAGCCCGCCGCCCGCCGGCACCAGTGCGATGGCCACCACGAGAAAGTCGAAGACGTTCCAGCCCGAGCGGAAGAAGCGCAGCCCGTGCGCGTAGAGCTTGGCGACAAGCTCGGCCACGAAGATCGCGAGGCAGATCGCGTCGAGCGCGATGATCAGCCCGCCGGCCGTGGCCATCGCCTTGTCCGAGGTCTCGAGCCCGAGGATCACCGCGTTGAAGAGGATCACCCCCATGATCGTGTAACGCGTAGCGGCGTGGTCGAGAAAATCGGAAATCTGCTGGCGCATCGGGGGGTCTGTTCCTTTGGGGTCCACGGGCACATAGGGGCGCCCCGCGCCACATTCCAGTGCCCGGGTGACGTCAGGGTGACGCCATGCACCCCACCCGGCGGCAACCCGCGCCGGACCCCACGCCAAGGCCCGAAAAAGAAGCGCCCCGGGAACGGGCGCGGGGCGCGAAGACTGTCCTGCGCCGGACAGGGCATGAGGAAGCGGTCACCAGTCCTGCGGGCCCTTGTCGGCAAAGGCGTGGACAAGGAAATCGATGAAGGCCCGGACCTTGGGCTGGGTGAAGCGGCCCGGCGGGTAGACCGCGTAGATGCCCTGGCTCTCGACCGGAAGATCGGGAATGGCGTCCTCGACCAGCCCCTGCTTCATCGCGTCGGCGTAGAGGTAGGACGGCAGGTAGGCAATGCCGAGCCCCGCGATGCAGGCATTGAGCAGCGACTGACCGTCATTGACCGAAAGCCAGCCGGCGGTGCGCACCTGCCGCTTCTCGCCCGAGGGCGCGGTGACCTTCCAGACGTTGCCGCTCGACTGGTTCGAGTAGTGCAGGAGCTTGTGTTCGTTGAGATCGTCGATCCGCGACGGGCGGCCGAACTTCTGGAAATAGGCGGGCGAGGCGATCATCCGCTTGGTGGTGTCGGTCAGCTTGCGGGCACGCAGCGTGCTGTCCTCGAGCTCGCCGATGCGCACCGCCATGTCGAAGCCCTCGGAGATCAGCTCCACGTAGCGGTTGTTGAGCACCATGTTGACGGTGATGTCGGGAAACTCGGCAAGAAACTCCCCGAGCACCGGGCTCAGATGATTGACGCCGAAATCCGTCGCGACCGAGATCCGCAGCAACCCCGAGGGCGCCGATTGCATCGAGGTCACCAGCGCGTCGGCCTCTCCGGCGTCGTTCAGCACCCGGCGGGCGCGGTCGTAGTAGGCGAGGCCGATCTCGGTGGGCGAGACCCGGCGCGTGGTGCGGTTCAGCAGGCGGGCTCCGAGGCGTGCCTCGAGGGAGGAGACGTGCTTCGAGACCGCCGACTTCGAGATGCCCATCTTCTTGGCAGCGTCGGTGAAGCCCCCTTGATCCACAACCGTTGCGAAGGCCTCCATTTCAGTCAAGCGATCCATAACTCGTCCCCACTCGTTCCTCGTTAAACCTGAAACATGCTCGCGGATTGGGGCGCGATTTAGACACGGGCGAGACAATAACGGGGTTTCATCGCGCTTTGTGGCGGCGCAGGAAACCCGCTGACCTGCCCGTAAAAAAGCCGCGCCCCAGTCGCAGGGCGCGGCCTTTTGTTTCGGCAAAGGCGCGTGGTTACGCAGCTTTCTGGTTGTGACGGCCCTCTTCGATCTCCTCGACGATCTTGGAGACGAACGCCTTCAGATCGTCCGGGTTGCGGCTGGTGATGATGGCGCTGTCGCACGCCACCGGCTCATCCATGACGCGGGCACCGGCGTTCTTGAGGTCGGTGCGGATCGACGGGTAGCCGGTCATCTCGCGGCCTGCGACGATGTCGGCCTCGATCAGGACCCACGGACCGTGGCAGATTGCGGCGATGGCCTTACCCTGCTTTGCAAAGGCGCGGACGAGCGCGATCACGCTGTCTTCGACGCGCAGCAGGTCGGGGTTGATCTGGCCGCCGGGAATGACGAGCGCGTCATACTGGTTCGGGTCGGCGTCGGCGATCTTGAGATCGGCCTCGGCTTCACGGCCCCAGTCGGAACCTTCCCAGCCCTTGATCGACTTGCCGTCGAGCGAAGCCACGTGAACTTCGGCGCCCTTGGCACGAAGCTGGTCTCGGGGGAATTCGAGCTCGGACTGTTCGAAGCCGTTGGTGGAAATGATGAGAACCTTGGCGTCAGTGATCTTGGGCATGGTGGCCTCCTATCGAATCTGCGTTTGATCCGAGAACGCGCTTCCCCCGGGGGGATGTTCCATCGCAGGGCTCACGGAAGATCACCGGCTCGTGATCTTAGACCGTGTTTCGCGCGGGCCGAAGGTCGGCCGCGGGATCGCCAGAGGCCCGCTACGTTACGGCAAGCACAACGCGAGGGGACCGCGCCCGGGACCGACATGCCGAAGGGGATTGGCCGAGTGCCGGCTGCACGCGCCCGGCGCACAATCCCTGCCCCGCTTGAGGTGAGACGCGCGCCGCAGGCAGCGGCACCCCACCTCTCAGAGCGCAGCGGCGAGGCGCACGCCCTGGTCGATGGCGCGCTTGGCGTCGAGCTCGGCCGCCACGTCGGCGCCGCCGATGACATGCACCTCGGGGCCCTGCACCGTGTCGGCCAGCTCGCGCAGGCTCTCCTGCCCCGAGCAGAGCACCACGGTGTCGCAGGCGATGAGCTCGGGCTTGCCGTCGCGGGTGATGTGCAGGCCGTCGTCGTCGATGCGGTCGTAGCTCACCCCCGCCTTCATCCTGACGCCCTTCATCATGAGCGCGGCGCGGTGGATCCAGCCGGTGGTCTTGCCCAGCCGCTTGCCGGGCTTCTCGGCCTTGCGCTGAAGCAGGGTGATCTCGCGCAGCGGCGGCTCGGGCTGCGGGCCCTCGGGCGCCAGCCCGGCGCGGGCCTCGGCTGGGTCCGTCACGCCCCATTCGCGCATCCATTCCGGCAGGTCGAGCGTCGGGCTCTCGCCGGTGACAAGGAATTCGGAGACGTCGAAGCCGATGCCCCCGGCCCCCACCACAGCGACGCGCTTGCCGACCCCGGCGCCACCGCGCAGCACGTCGACATAGCTCAGCACCGATGGGTGATCCTGCCCGGGAATCTGCGGATCGCGCGGCAGCACGCCGGTGGCGACCACCACCGTGTCGAAGCCCGCGAGGCTTTCGGCATCGGCGCGGGTGTTCAGCCGCAGCTCGACGCCGGCCTCGCGCAGCATGGCGCCGAACCACTCGACCAGTCCGTCGAACTCTTCCTTGCCGGGAACCTTGCGCGCCATGTTGAGCTGGCCGCCGATCTCGCCCGCCTGCTCGAAGAGCACCACCTCGTGGCCGCGCTGCGCGGCGGTGATGGCGGTCGAGAGCCCCGCCGGACCCGCGCCCACCACCGCCACGCGCTTCGGCACCTCGGCGGGGGCGATGACCAGCTCGGTCTCGAAGCCCGCGCGCGGGTTCACGAGGCAGGACGAGACCTTGCCCTGGAAGGTGTGGTCGAGGCAGGCCTGGTTGCAGGCGATGCAGGGCGCGATCAGGTCGGCACGGCCGCGCGCCGCCTTGGCCACGAAGTCCGGATCCGCAAGGAACGGCCGCGCGAGGCTCACCATGTCGGCGCAGCCCTCGGCCAGCACCTGCTCGGCCACCTCGGGCGAGTTGATGCGGTTCGAGGTGATGACCGGGATACCCACCTTGCCCATCAGCTTCTTCGTCACCCACGCGAAGCCCGCCCGCGGCACCGAGGTCGCGATGGTCGGCACCCGCGCCTCGTGCCAGCCGATCCCGGTGTTGAGGATGCTGGCCCCCGCCGCCTCGATCGCCTGCGCGAGCTGCACCACCTCCTCGTGGGTGGAGCCATCGGGCACGAGGTCGATCATCGAGAGCCGGAAGATCACGATGAAATCCTCGCCCACCGCGGCGCGCACCCGCTTCATAACCTCGACCGGCAGCCGCATCCGGTTCTCGTAGGAGCCGCCCCAGCGGTCCTCGCGCCGGTTGGTGTGGGTGACGAGGAACTGGTTGAGGAAATAGCCCTCGGACCCCATCACCTCGACGCCGTCGTAACCGGCCTCACGGGCGCGGGCGGCTGAGGTCGCGATGTCGGCGATCTGCTTCTCGATCCCGGCCTCGTCCAGCTCCTTCGGCGGGAATGGCGAGATCGGCGACTTGATGGCCGAGGGCGCGACGCAGTCGGGACCATAGGCGTAGCGGCCCGCGTGCAGGATCTGCATGGCGATCTTGCCGCCCGCGCCGTGCACCCGGTCGGTGACCAGCCGGTGATGGGCGATGTCCTCGGCGGTGTAGAGCCCGCCCGCCCCCGGGAACACGCCGCCCTCGGGGTTCGGGGCGATGCCCCCCGTCACGATCAGCCCGACGCCGCCCTTCGCCCGCTCCTCGTAGAAGGTCGCGACGCGGTTCCAGTCGCCCCGCTCTTCGAGGTTGGTGTGCATCGAGCCCATCAGCACGCGGTTGGCCAGCGTGGTGAAGCCGAGATCGAGCGGGGCAAGCAGGTGCGGGTAGCTGGTCATCGTGGCGGTCCTCCCTATGGCGCGCACCCTGCCAATCCGCCGCGGGACTGTCAGGCGGAACGTCGCGTCAGAGCGAGGCCGCGTATTCCTGCATCAGCGGCTCGAGATCCTCGGGCGGGGGAAAGCCCTCATAGCTGTGCCGCGCGGGCGTGCTGGCCCATGCCAGCTTCTCGGCGCACATGGTCTCGATGAAGGGATCCGTCCAGGCGGGGACGTCGAACATCACCGAGCGCACGTTGACGAAACCGTCCATGCCGGGGATCCGCGTGAACACCCAGGTCAGGCAGCCCGGGCAGAAGAAGTGGTCGCACATCGGCCCCTTGATGCCGCCCTTGATCAGCTCGCCCGAGACCACGCTGAAGGCCTGCGCCGGAATCATCGCGGTGAGGGAGAAGGCGCTCGCGCTCATCTTCTGGCAGCCGCGGCAATGACAGGCGGCGGTGGCGAGCGGCGGCGCCGTGATCTCCATGCGCAGCGCGCCGCAGCGGCAGGTTCCGATGGCGGGCGAGGCGGGGGTGGGCGTGGTCCGGGTCATGCGGCGGGCGGGGCTCCGTAGGCGTTGGCGGCGGGATCCGAAGGCCGGGTCAGCCACCAGATCATCAGAACCAATAGCACGATCTGCACCAGCCATATAACGATGAGCCAGATCCCTCCCAGCATCATTCCCGCGTCCCCCGGCGGGCCGTTGCCGCCCATCCGGACCGCCGCCATCATCCCGAAGAGCGTGAGGAACATGAGCCCCATCGTGACCAGCATCGGCAGCAGGTAGTACCAGCCCGGCCGTCCGGTGTCGTGCATCCGGCGGAAGCCGACCGCCAGCGTCGGCAGGAGAATCACCAGCTGGAAGACCGCCGCGAGCACCCGCGACACCTCGCCGGTTTCGGGATTCGTCCCGAAGAAGACGGAATCGAGCGCGGTGCACAGGGTCGCGCCCAGCATGACGAAAAGAATCCACCACCAGAACTGCGGCCGCGAGGCCCGGCCCGAGAAGGTCGCGTAGTTGCGGAAGCCGCTCTTGATCGCCGGAAGAAATCCCATGTCCCCGCCCTGCTTCCTGACCTAGCCGATGTCGTCCTGAAGGCATGTGGTCTCGGGCTGGCCCGGCGGCATGAAAGTCGCCTCGTCGCGGCTGGTCCAGAACAGCGCCTCGCCGCCATACCATAGGTCCGAGGCGTACTTCGCGCCCGAGCCGGTCTTGACCGAGGGCAGCACGACGGCGTTTTCGCCCCAGCGCAGCACAACCATGGGTGCCAGCGTGTTCACGAAGACCGCGCTGACCGGCACCTCCATTCCCTCGCAGACATAGGAGTAAGGCCCCAGAGATGCGCCGTTTTCCGCGCGCGCATCGGCGTAACCCTGCCGAATTTCGGCGATCCGGAAGGCGTATTCCGAGGCCGTGCAGAACGGGATACCTAAGTCAGACTTCCAACAGTCGTCGCGCCCCTTGATCCATCCGCGCTGCTCGGCCTGCAACATCCGGTGACGGTCCGGGTCCATGTTCGGACCCTCCGCGGCGCGTTGGAAGAGCCTCGAAAGCTCGAGATCCATGGAAGCCAGCGTATCATCAGAACAGACTGCCTTCTCGGCGTCGCTTTCGGCCTTGGTGCAGTCGAAGGACGGCTCGAGCGCCAGCGCCGGTGACATCAGGGCAAGCGCGGAAATCACCGCCGCCGGACCCGCGAACGCTCTGCCCATGCTCCACCTCCCTCGTCTCCGGGTCAGTGTAGCATCGAAGATTCATACGTAAAGACTGAAGCCCGCTCGCCATTGTCGGGACGCGGTGGGCGGGTTACCCCCCGGGATGTGCCCAAATCCGTTGCATATCCGCCGCGTGCCGTGGCGTCGAACGATCAAATTCGCAGGGATTCTTACAGAACAGTCGCGCCTGCGACACTTCCCCTGGCGAGAGGGAGTATGAGTCCGAGTCAGTAAGCTCTCGGGAGCCCCCAAAACACGACGGCTCGCAACACCGGGGAAAGCTAGGGTAACGAGTGTGTCGTGCTGAGTGCTCCACCCGGTTGTCAGACCTCTGACAGCCGGGTGTTTTACTGTGACGACACTTGCCTTTCTTGTGCCGTGTCGTTTCATTAAACCCAATACGATAGTATGCTTCGACGCGGGCCGAAGATGACGCGGCCTGCCCATACAAACCGTTCCTTGGGGATCCCACATGGTCCAGAGCGTCCGAACTCCGGCACGTCGGCCTTGCGCGGCCTGCTGCCCGCAGATCACGAGTGCACCATGCCTCCCGTCCGGACGCCAGGCCGGGAGAGGTGTCACGTGAAGATCAGCGCCGCCTATCCCGAACTTCTCGAGATCGACCTTCTCGAAGGCCTCCCGGTCGCCGCCCGCGCCGCGTTTCTCGACGCCTGCACCCTGCGCTTCTGCAATTCCGAGACGCCGCTGCTGACCCAGCACGAGCCGACGACGGGCTGCTACCTGATCGCTCGTGGCCGGGTGGTCATCACCTACCTCGACGGCGACGGCAACGAGAGCATGGTTCACGTGGCAGGCCCCGGCGAGATCGTGGGCGAGGTCGAGGCGCTCAGCGGCTCTCTCTGCGTCGCGAGCTGCACCACCATGCCCGACACCACGGTGCTGAACTGCCCGGTGTCGGTTCTCATGGAATACGCCCAGCAGCCCTCGGTGCTGCGCAACCTCGCGCGGATCTTCCACGAGCGGCTGATCCGCGACCTGGAGAACCGCTCGGTGGAGCAGTTCCAGACCGTCGAGGCGAGGCTCAAGAACTATCTCTGCGTGTTCAGCACCGCAGACGACCCCGAGATCCGGGTCAGCCAGACCCAGCTCGCGACGCTGCTGGCCTGCTCGCGGCAGAAGGTGAACCGGATGCTCAAGGACCTTCGCGATGCGGGGGTCGTCGACTTGAGCCGCGGCCGCATCCGGGTGCTTGACCGCTCAGCCGTCGGCTGCCGCCGCTGCGCCGAGGAAGCGCTCCTGGCTCCGGAGAAAGATCGCCGGACCGGCTGATCCCCCGCACCCGCC
>Ga0208328_1001061_pt1 | contig 10482 bp, 10 predicted proteins | sample DeeseametaMP2633_FD_184170 | JGI IMG/M metagenome (GOLD analysis project Ga0208328, IMG submission 184170) | Marine microbial communities from the Deep Atlantic Ocean - MP2633 (SPAdes) | ecosystem: Environmental > Aquatic > Marine > Unclassified | place: Northeast of Antigua and Barbuda, North... | reverse complement strand
TGCGTCGAGCAACGGATCGCGCACCGAGACACTTGCCACGGTGGTCGGCTGGCCGCCATCGCCCGGCCGGACAGCCAGCGTCCGATCCGTGGTTTCGGTACGAATGGTCATCCCCGACTGGCCCTGCACCTGACCAGCGCGGGTCAGAATGATCTGATTTGCCGAACGATCGCAGCGAATGGAAAACCGAGTTTCGGACGCATTTTCGCCGTATAAGGCCATCCCGCCATTCGTATCGCCGCGATAACTCCAGTCCCCCGGAGTACGGGGCTGGTCGATCCAGTTCTCGACCGGCGGCGCCGGAGGCGGAGGTGCGGGGGGCGTAGTTTGTACTGGCGTGGGTGCAGGCGCAGGTGCCGGGGTGGAATCGGGTGCCGGAACGCAGGCGGCGATGGTGAAAGTGAGCGCCAGCGCGCCACCTAGATGGGCATAGATCGGTTTCATGCAGCAACAATGCTCGCTAAGCGCCATGTTTCCAATGCCGAAAAAGAAGCGCCTTGATCAGATGCTGGTAGACCGCGGGCTCGTGGAGAGCCGTACGCGGGCCCAAGCCTTGGTAATGGCCGGTCTGGTTTTCTCCGGAGAACAGAAACTGGCGAAGCCGGGTCAGCAACTTTCCGAAGATGCACCTCTGGATGTGCGCGGACGAGATCACCCGTGGGTCAGCAGAGGCGGGATCAAGCTCGCCCATGCGATCGACCATTTCGGCCTGGATCCTGCAGGGGTCACAGCGATGGATATCGGCAGTTCAACGGGCGGGTTTACCGATGTGCTGTTACAGGGCGGCGCAGATCATGTGTTCGCTATCGATAGCGGCACAAACCAACTCGCCTGGAAACTGCGGCAGGATGCCCGCGTAACGGTGCTGGAACAGACGAGCGCGCGCATTCTGACGCCGGCGATGATCGATCGCCCGGCTACCTGGGTAGTATGCGACGCCAGTTTCATAGGGCTTTCAAAAGTGCTCGAACGGCCGCTGGAACTCGCCGAACGGGCTTGCCGTTTGGTAGCGCTGATCAAACCGCAATTCGAAGTCGGGCGTGAGGAAGTCGGCAAGAAGGGCGTGGTCAGCGATCCTGCGCTCCATCTGCGCGTTTGCGAGGAGGTGCGCGAATGGGTCGAAGGGCTTGATTTCCATGTGCAGGGAATCGTCGAAAGCCCCATCACTGGCCCGGAAGGCAATGTGGAGTTCCTGATTAGCGCCTCTCGCAATTGACCTTGAGGCATGCTTCGCCCTAGGCGCTCGTGCAATCGTATTTCACGGAGAGAGCATGTCCGCCAATATTGCCGAAATGGAACGCCGCCGCGACGCCGCACATATGGGCGGGGGGCAAAAGCGTATCGATGCGCAACATGCCAAAGGCAAACTGACCGCGCGCGAGCGGCTCGAAATCCTGCTCGATGAGGGAAGCTTCGAAGAACTCGATACCTATGTAGAGCATGACTGTGTCGATTTCGGCATGCAGGATCAAAAGATCCCGGGCGACGGTGTGGTTACCGGGTCAGGCACGATCAATGGCCGGCTCGTCTATGTTTTTTCCCAGGATTTCACAGTCTTTGGTGGCTCTCTTTCCAAGCGCCATGCGGAAAAGATCTGCAAGGTCATGGACACCGCGATGAAGGTGGGCGCCCCTATTATCGGTCTCAACGATTCCGGTGGCGCGCGCATTCAGGAAGGCGTCGCTTCGCTCGGCGGTTACGCCGAGGTGTTCCAGCGCAACGTCTTGGCAAGCGGCGTGGTACCGCAAATCAGCCTCATCATGGGGCCGTGCGCGGGCGGTGCGGTTTACAGCCCCGCCATGACTGACTTCATCTTCATGGTCGAAGACAGCAGCTATATGTTCGTCACCGGACCGGATGTGGTAAAGACGGTGACAAACGAAGTGGTCACGCAGGAGGAGCTTGGCGGCGCGAAAACGCATACGACCAAGACCTCTGTCGCCGATAACAGCTTCGAAAACGACATCGAGACCCTGCTCGCAACGCGTAATTTTTTCGATTACCTCCCGCTGTCAAACCGCGAGGACGTGCCCGAGCGGCCTACCAGCGATGCCTGGGATCGCGAAGAGCCAAGCCTCGATACGCTGATCCCCGATAACGCTAATCAGCCGTATGACATGCACGAAGTCATCAGAAAGACGCTGGACGAAGGCGACTTCTTCGAGATTCAGCCTGCCCATGCAGGCAATATCATCTGCGGTTTCGGCCGGGTGGAAGGACGCACGGTGGGCGTGGTTGCGAACCAGCCGATGGTACTGGCGGGCGTGCTCGACATAAACTCGTCCAAAAAGGCTGCGCGTTTCGTTCGTTTTTGCGACGCTTTCGAAATCCCCATCCTGACTTTCGTCGACGTGCCCGGTTTTCTTCCCGGGACCAGCCAGGAGCACAACGGCATCATCAAGCATGGGGCGAAGTTGTTGTTCGCCTATGCCGAAGCGACAGTGCCCAAGATAACCGTGATCACGCGCAAGGCTTACGGCGGCGCATATGACGTGATGGCATCGAAGCACCTGCGCGGTGATTTGAACTACGCATGGCCGACAGCCGAAATCGCAGTGATGGGCGCAAAGGGTGCGGTGGAAATCATCTTCCGACAGGACCGTGACGATCCGCAAAAGATCGCCGACAAGACCCAGGAATACGAAGCCCGCTTCGCCAATCCTTTCGTGGCTGCTAGCCGCGGTTATATCGACGAAGTCATCTACCCGCACTCGACAAGGCGGCGCATCGCACTGGGTCTGCGCAAGTTACGGACAAAGCAACTCGAGAACCCGTGGAAGAAGCACGATAACATCCCGCTTTGAGGGCCTCATGAGCGATATCTGGACTCAGCTGTATTCGCCTTTGGGCCGAATTTTCCTGATACTTCTGATCGCAGGAGCGTTCGCCTTCTTGGCGAATGTCACTTACGACTTCGGTGCGTTACTTCACGAAATATTCTGCCCCACACATGGAATGGTATTCTCATGAAACTTGGCCGTCTCAACCACATTGGCGTCGCAACGCCATCGATTGAGGAATCGATCTCCTATTATCGTGATGTCATGGGTGCGGGAAGAATACGCGATCCGTTCGAGATGGAGGAGCAGGGTGTAAAGGTCTGTTTCGTCGACACACCGGGCGAGAACGGGACTTTCGGAACGCAGATCGAATTGATCGAGCCGCTTGGCGAAGACTCGCCTATCCATGGTTTTCTCGCGAAGAACCCGGCAGGCGGGCAGCATCACCTGTGCTACGAAGTCGAGGACATCGACGAAGCACGCAGCTGGTTCGAAGGGCTGGGCAAACGCATTCTCGGGCCTACGCGCATAGGAGCGCATGGCTCGCCAATCTTCTTTCTGCACCCCAAAGACATGATGGGTCAGCTGACCGAAATCATGGAGACGCCCAAGGACGACACGCACTGGTCGAACTGACCGGCGTGTAGAGAGAGGATCACGATGCTTTTCTACGACAGCCCGAATCCCGCGCCAAATCCGCGCCGCGTGCGCATCTTCGCCGCCGAAAAGGGTATTGATCTTTCATCGAAGGAAGTGTCGATCCCCAAGCGCGAACAGAAAGCGCCAGAATACGTGGCCAAGAACCCCAGAGGCCAAACGCCAATTCTGGAGCTCGACGATGGAACGGTGATCGCTGAAAGCGTAGCGATCATGCGGTATCTGGAAGCAGAACAGCCCGATCCGCCGCTATTTGGAACCACGGCACGTGAAATTGCCGAAATCGAAATGTGGAATCGCCGGGTCGAGATGATCCTCATGCCAGCCATTGCAGCGGTTTGGGTTCACACGCACCCATTCACCGCGGCGCTTCCTGGCCGGAACGTCGAATGGGGAGAATCCAACCGACCACGCGTTGTAGAAGGCATGCGCTTTTTCGATGGATCGCTCGAGGGACGCGAATATCTGGCTGGGAGTGCTTTCTCTGCTGCCGACATTCTCTTGCTGACGACGGTCGATTTCGCAAAATTCATCGGTCTCGAAATGCCGAGCGAATGTGCAAATCTTCTCCGGTGGCACGAACGCGTTTCCGCCCGGCCAAGCGCTTCAGCCTGAGTTCCGCACGGCGCGGCAAAGGGCTTGCGCGCCATATCGTTCGCAGCCAAGCTCGGTTGCTAAACGCAACGTTTGGGAGAGACGCGTGACCTACGAAACCATCATCGTCGAAAAGGACGGGCCGCTTACCACCATCACGCTAAATCGGCCTGACCGGCTGAATGCGATGGCACCGCAGATGGCGGACGAACTCAGCGAAGCTCTCTACGACTTGGGCGACAGCCGCGCGGTGCTCATCACCGGGGCAGGCAAGGGTTTTTGCTCGGGCGCCGACCTCGCAGCGCGGGGGGAGCGTAGTGCCTTGAACAGCAAGGGCGGAAGTCACCGGGCTTTGCAGAACCATTACAACCCGGCAATCAACATGGTCCTGCGCGCGCCGGTTCCGGTTATATGTGCCGTAAATGGTCCTGCGGCCGGCGTAGGATGCAGCCTGGCGCTGGCCGGCGATTTTGTACTCGCTGGGAAAAGCGCCTACTTCCTTCAGGCCTTCGTCAACATCGGCCTCGTGCCCGATGGCGGATCGACTTGGCTTCTCGCGCGCGCAATAGGTCGTGCACGCGCCACCCGCATGATGATGCTGGGCGAAAAGATCGGTGCCGATCAAGCAGAGGATTGGGGCCTGATCTACAAGGCATGCGAAGACGATGCTCTGATGGAAGAGGCGAGGGCGCTCGCCGTGAAGCTTGCCAATGGTCCCACGCTTGCCTATGCAACGATGAAGCGTAATATTGCGACCGCACTCGATGGCAGCATCACGGAAGTCCTTCTGGCCGAAGCCGAAGGCCAACGTCTGGCAGGCGCCAGCAAGGATGCGATGGAGGGCGGTATGGCTTTCCTTGAAAAGCGCAAACCGGCATTCAAGGGCGAGTAATTCGCCCGCCGGTCCTTCCCCTGTGCATACGATTGTGTTTAGGGACCCCGCATGACCGACAAGCCGACTTATGAAGACTGGAAGCCCCTCGCCGACAAGGAAGTAAAGGGGCGCGATCTGAACTGGCATACGCCCGAAGGCATCGCCGTTAAGCCGCTTTACACAAGTGCGGACACCGCCGATCTCGATCCTGGCGTCCCCGGCATCGCGCCGTTCACGCGGGGGCCCTATGCTTCGATGTATACCGGCCGCCCGTGGACCATCCGGCAGTACGCGGGCTTTTCCACCGCGGAGGAATCGAACGCCTTCTATCGCCGCAACCTCGCGGCCGGGCAGAAGGGGTTGAGCGTCGCCTTCGACCTCGCGACGCATCGTGGGTACGACAGCGATCACCCCCGCGTGGTCGGCGATGTCGGCAAGGCTGGCGTCGCGATCGACACCGTTCGTGACATGGAAATCCTCTTCGATCAGATCCCGCTCGACACAATGAGCGTGTCGATGACGATGAACGGCGCAGTGATCCCGGTTCTTGCATTCTACATCGTCGCGGCAGAGCGTCAGGGTGTCAGCCAAGACAAGCTTTCGGGGACCATCCAGAACGACATCCTCAAGGAGTTCATGGTCCGCAATACTTATATCTACCCGCCCGAACCGAGTATGCGGATCGTTTCGGACATCATCGCATACACCTCGGCCAACATGCCGAAATTCAACAGCATTTCGATCTCGGGCTATCATATGCACGAGGCTGGGGCCACGGCGGTGCAGGAACTGGCCTTCACAATCGCTGACGGCAAGGAATACGCGAAGCGTGCGATGGAAGCGGGGCTGGATATCGACGCCTTCGCACCGCGCCTGTCCTTCTTCTGGGGCATCGGCATGAACTTTTTCATGGAAGTCGCCAAGATGCGCGCGGGCCGTGCGCTTTGGCATGAAGTGATGGAAGGGTTGGGGGCGAAGTCCGAAAAGTCGAAAATGCTGCGCACGCACTGCCAGACCAGTGGCGTAAGCTTGCAGGAGCAGGATCCTTACAACAACGTCATCCGCACCACGATCGAGGCGATGGCCGCAGTTCTGGGCGGCACGCAGTCGCTGCACACGAACGCGCTCGACGAGGCGATTGCGCTGCCGACTGATTTCAGTGCCCGTATCGCGCGTAACACGCAGCTGGTGATCCAGGAAGAAAGCGGCATTACCAAGGTCGCGGATCCGCTGGGCGGTAGCTATTATGTCGAAAGCCTCACGGCCGCCCTGCTCGAGCAAGCGCGCGCGTTGCTCACGGAAGTCGAAGCAGCGGGTGGGATGACCGAATATGTCGCCAGCGGTAAGCCAAAGGCGCAGATCGAGGAAGCGGCTGCGGCCAAGCAGGCCTCCGTCGACCGGGGCGAGACCGTCATCGTCGGTGTAAACAAATATCGCCGTGACAAGGAAGACGAGATCGATACGCTCGATGTCGACAACCATGCCGTGCGTCGCAGCCAGATTGCGCGGCTGGAGAAAGTACGCGCGGATCGGGATGAATTCGCGTGCAAGGCCGCGCTCGATGCGCTCGCCAGAGGGGCGGCGCAGCGACAGGGCAATCTGCTTGGCCTGGCGGTTGAAGCGGCCCGCCACGATGCGACGCTCGGCGAAATATCCGCTGCGATGGAAGACGCCTATGGGCGCTATGACACCATGCCCAAGCCTGTGCGCGGGGTATATTCTGCGGCCTATGCTGAAGATGATCGTTATGCGCAGGTTGTCGAAGGTGTGAAGGCGGTTGAACGGCGCCTCGGGCGTGCGCCAAAGCTGATGGTTGCCAAGATGGGCCAGGATGGTCACGACCGCGGTGCTAACGTCATTGCCAGCGCCTTTGCCGACATGGGCTTCGAAGTGGTTTCGGGCCCGCTTTTCCAGACGCCCGCGGAAGCAATGGATCTTGCACTGGAAAACGATGTCGATGCCATCGGGGCCAGCAGCCTTGCCGCAGGTCACAAGACACTCATTCCCGAACTGATCGACCTGCTGAAGGAAGCTGGCCGCTCTGACATCAAGGTTATCGCAGGCGGCGTTATCCCGCAAAAGGATTACGAATTCCTCCGCGATGCCGGAGTGCAGGGTATCTATGGCCCTGGCAGCAACGTGGTCGAATGCGCGGCGGATGTGCTACGCCTGCTGGGGCACAATATGCCGCCTGCGGGCGAGGATCTGGACGAGGCGGCGGAGTGATAACCCTCAATTCGTCAATGCGAGCAACGCGAAGCAATCTGGGGCGCTGGTCTATGGATTGTGGGGCGGCCCTCCGGGCCGTCTTCGACTCTGCGGGCGGTTTCTCGCGATGACGAGGGGCGGTGGCAGAATGTGGGCTGGGCTGAGACTAACGCTCAAGCTCTCGCTCGGCTCTATCGTGGTCATGATCCTCGCGATCATTCATTTCTACGCCATCTTCTTCCTACCTGCAATCAGCGACAGGACGCTTGGAACAAACTTGGAATGGCCCACAATTGGCGTTGTGTTTGTATCCTTTCTGATTTCGACAACCTTTGCCATTAACGTGATAGTGAAGCTCAAAGTATGACCCAAATCCGCACCGACTGGACCCGCGAGGAAATCGCTGGCCTGTTCGACCTTCCTTTCACCGAGCTGCTGTTCCGCGCCGCCACGGTCCACCGCGAATTCCATCCCCCCGAACAAGTTCAACTCTGCACTTTGCTCTCAATCAAGACCGGAGGGTGTCCCGAGGATTGCGGCTATTGCTCGCAGTCGGTGAAGGCCGATAGCGGGGTCGAGGCGACCAAGTTGATGGACGTGCGCGCCGTGCTGCAATCGGCGGCGCAGGCGAAGGATGCGGGCAGCCAGCGCTTCTGCATGGGTGCGGCCTGGCGCAATCCCAAGGACCGTGACATGCCCGCCATCGTCGAGATCGTGAAGGGTGTGCGCGATATGGGTCTCGAAACCTGCATGACGCTCGGCATGCTCACGCCAAAACAGGCGGAGATGCTAAAGGAAGCGGGCCTCGACTACTACAATCATAATGTCGACACGGGGCCGGAATACTACGAGCGTGTGATATCCAGTCGCAACTATGAGGACCGCCTCGACACCCTTCAGAACGTGCGCGATGCAGGGATTAACGTGTGCAGCGGTGGGATCGTCGGCATGGGCGAAACGCGCGAGGATCGCGTCGGCTTCGTCCACACGCTCGCTACGCTCGAACGCCATCCCGAAAGCGTGCCGGTCAATGCGCTGGTCCCGGTCAAGGGTACGGTGCTGGGCGACATGCTGGCCGACACCCCGCTCGCCAAAATCGACGATATCGAATTCGTCCGCACCGTTGCCGTGGCGCGCATCTGTATGCCGATGAGTATGGTTCGCCTGTCCGCCGGTCGTGAGAGCATGAGCGAAGCCACCCAGGCGCTATGCTTCATGGCGGGCGCGAACTCTATTTTTACCGGCGACAAATTGCTGACCGCGCCCAATGCCGGCGACGACAGCGACGGCGCCCTCTTCGCCAAGCTTGGTCTGACCCCGCTTTTGCAGGAAGAGCCGATGCGAACGCGCCCCGTCATGGAACCGACTGAGTGATCTTCGCCGCTCTTTTCTTGCTGGCTCAAGCGCCTGACGCGGTGGCGGAGTGTACAGACCCCACTACCCAAGGGGAGATGAATGCGTGCGCCAAGCAGGAATTCGACCGTGTCGACGCTGAACTGAATGCTGTGTGGAAGAAGGTGCGCGGCTGGGCAAAAAAAGCCGACGCGAAATTGGACAGGGGTGATGGGCAATCGGGCTACGCAGAAAGCCTGCTCGCCGCCCAGCGCGCATGGTTGACCTACCGCGACACCCATTGCCGTTTGGTGAGCTTCGATGCACGCGGTGGCTCGATGCAACCGCTCCTGATTAATAACTGCCTGACTGAACTGACAGAGAATCGTACTGCTGAGCTGCGCGAACTTCTCGTCAATCAGGTTTCGGGCGAGCCCAAGACCTTACCGGAGACTTAGCGTGTTCAAGAAAATTCTAATCGCCAATCGCGGTGAAATCGCTTGCCGCGTCATCAAAACCGCGCGCCGGATGGGTATCGCAACCGTCGCCGTTTATTCCGATGCAGATGCGCGTTCGCCTTTCGTGAAAATGGCGGATGAGGCGGTGCATATCGGCCCCGCCCAAGCTTCCGAAAGCTATCTTGTCGCAGACAAGATCATTGCCGCCTGCAAGCAGACTGGCGCAGAGGCCGTACATCCGGGTTATGGCTTCCTGTCGGAACGAGCGAGTTTTGTGGAAGCGCTGGCGAAAGAAAACATCGCCTTCATCGGCCCGCCTGCCGAAGCCATTGCCGCCATGGGCGACAAAATCGAAAGCAAGAAAATCGCTGAAGAGGCGGGGGTCAACACCGTGCCCGGTTCAGGCGGCGCCATCGCCGATACGGCAGAGGCGCTCGAATGGGCGAACCGGATCGGCTATCCGGTAATGATGAAGGCCAGCGCGGGCGGCGGCGGCAAGGGCATGCGCCTCGCGTGGAACGATCAGGATGTGAAGGATGGCTTCGAAGCGACACAGCGCGAAGGACTGAACAGCTTCGGCGATGAGCGCGTCTTCATAGAGAAATTTATCGAAGACCCGCGCCACATCGAAATCCAGATCCTCGGCGACCAGCACGGCAATGTGATCTACCTCAACGAACGTGAATGTTCGATCCAGCGCCGCCACCAGAAGGTGGTCGAAGAAGCCCCGTCGCCCTTCGTCACGCCGAAGATGCGCAAGGCCATGGGCGAACAGTGCGTCGCACTGTCCAAGGCCGTTGGTTATTACAGTGCGGGCACGGTAGAACTCATTGTTTCGGGCGCGGACAAGACGGGCGAAAGCTTTTACTTCCTCGAAATGAACACTCGCCTGCAGGTGGAACATCCCGTTACCGAGGCGATCACGGGCGTCGACCTGGTCGAGCAGATGATCCGTGTTGCCGCGGGCGAAAAGCTCGAACTGACGCAGGGTGACGTGAAGATCGACGGTTGGGCGATAGAGAACCGGGTCTATGCAGAAGATCCTTACCGCGGCTTCCTGCCATCCACCGGCCGCCTCGTGCGCTATCACCCGCCGGTAGAGCCATGGGCGGACGATGGCTCGGAAAACGGGCGCCGCGGCGTCGACGGCGTTCGAGTGGACGACGGGGTGTTCGAAGGCGGTGAGGTCTCGATGTTCTACGACCCCATGATTGCAAAGCTGGTTACCTGGGGCGAAACGCGCGACGACGCCGCCGATCTCCAGATTGCCGCCCTAGATGCGTTCAGGATCGAAGGCTTGGGCCACAATGTCGATTTCCTCAGCGCGATCATGCAGCATTCGCGCTTCCGCTCGGGCGAACTGACCACCGGCTTTATCGCGGAAGAATATCCCGAAGGTTTCGAAGGCGCCCCGGCCGATGATCGTTTGACGAGTGTACTCGCAGCCGTGGGCGGGGTGATCGCTACGGCGGATGCCGACCGGGCACGGCGCATCGAAGGGCAGTTGTCGGACGATCTCTATGCTCCGGGTGACTGGACCATTCGTATCGGCGAGCGCGAAGAGGGTTCGACGAGCTAC